>FTFP01000229.1_pt1 | contig 11744 bp, 9 predicted proteins | sample 1640421 | NCBI WGS metagenome assembly FTFP01 (sample SAMEA3914814, study PRJEB12502) | metagenome | biome: forest; material: soil | place: USA | collected 2011-09-16 | depth 0.1 m | reverse complement strand
TGACGCCGGACGAGGCCCCCGCAGCCGCCATGCACGCCTACCTGGCGGCTTCCCCCGCCGCCCTCGTCCTGGCCCAGGTCGACGACCTCGCCGGCGAGGAGACCAGCATCAACCTGCCCGGCACCGACCACGAGCGGCCGAACTGGCGGCGAAAGGTGGGGGGGACAATCCCGGAGTTCCTCAAATCGGCGCAGGCCGAAGCCATGATCACCGCACTGGAGAGCGCCCGGGGCGACCGCTGACAAGACCGTCATCAAACTGTCACTCGCAACCCGGCGTGGAAGTCCCATATTTCGGCGACGGGGAGAGACTCAGCCATGACCGACGTTCAGCCCACCGCCAGCGCGGTTCCGGCCACGGTGCCGATCGACGCGGGGCGGATCGCCACCATCAAGGCCGACATCAACATCGCCGACACCGCCCAGGTCACCACCTTTGGCGAGAGGGCGCAGCGCGACGTGGCCGGCTTTGCCGACCGCATCCTGGAGCAGACCCGCAACCGCGAGCTCGGCGACACCGGCGAGCTGCTGTCGGACGTCATCGCCAAGGCCAAGGGGCTCGACCCGGCCGACCTGCAGAAGGCCGATTTCTTCACCAAGCTGTTCGGGGGCCTGCGCCGGCGGCTGTTCCGCTTCCAGTCCAAGTTCGAGACGGTGGCGGCGCAGATCGACCGGATCACGGTGGAGCTGGAAAAGCGGGTCGATCGCATGCGCCGCGACGTCACCATGCTGGACGGCCTGCATGACCAGACCCGCGCCTCGATCGGTGAGCTCGACGCCTACATCGCCGCCGGCAAGGCCTTCGGCGCGGAGTTCAAGCGAGGTCCCATGGCGGACCTGGAGACCAAGGCCAAGGCGACCACGGGCGATGGTAGCCAGGATGTCATGGCCGCCCAGCAGTATCAGGACTCGGTGCAGGCGCTGGATCGGCTGGAGAAGCGGGTGCTCTATCTGCAGCAGGCGCGGCAGATCGCCATCCAGCAGCTGCCACAGATCCGCATCGTCCAGAACGGCGACACGACGCTGATCGAGAGCCTGCAGGCCTCGGTCAATCTGACCGTGCCGGCCTGGAAGCAGAAGATGGTGCTGTTGCTGGGCCTGACCCGCCAGCAGGAAGCCCTGGCCATGCAGAAGGCGGTGACCGACACCACCAACCAGATGCTGAAGCAGGCCTCGGAGATGATGAAGACCCAGGCCATCGACATCGAACAGCAGTCCCAGCGTGGGATCGTCGATATCGAGACCCTGAGCCAGACCAACCAGGACCTGATCGACACCATCCAGGGGGTGCTGAAGGTCCAGGCCGAGGGCCGGCAGAAGCGCGCCCTGGCCGAGGCGGAGATGGAGCGCCAGACGATCGCCCTGAAGCAGGCCCTGGCTCAAGGACCGGCGCTGTGACGAGGCTTTTCGCCGCGGCGGCGCTCGCCGCCGGCCTGATACTGCTGACATCCTGTGGCGGACTTTCCCGCCCGTTCCACATCGTCGCGGGCTCAGAACAGAAGACGCTTGAGCCGATCGTCATGGACTTCTGCCAGCGCAAGCACGTCCGCTGCCAGATCGACTACAAGGGTTCGCTGGACATCGGCCTGATGCTGGACAGTCCCCAGCCGCCGGACATCGACGCTGTGTGGCCGGCGTCGAGCCTGTGGATCGAGCTCTATGACACTGGCCGCAGGGTCAAGGACCTGAAGTCCATCGACACCACGCCGGTGATCCTGGGCGTGCGCATGGGCAAGGCGCGCGAGCTGGGCTGGATCGGCAAGTCGGTCGGCATGAACGACATCCTGAAGGCCGTGCAGGCAGGCAGGTTCTCGTTCCTGATGACCTCGGCGACCCAGTCCAACTCCGGGGCATCCGCCTACGTGGCGATGCTGGCCTCGGCCTTCGGCGACGGCGGCCGGCTGGACCCAAAAGCGCTCGACGACGAGGCAGCCAGGGCCAAGGTCAAGGCCCTGCTCAAGGGCGTCGCCCGTTCATCGGGTTCGTCCGGCTGGCTCAAGGACCTTTACCTGGAGACGGCTCACGCCGGCCGACCCTACGACGGCATGTGGAACTACGAGGCGGTGCTGAAGGAGACCAACGACGCGCTTCGGGCCGACCGGAAGGAGCTGCTGTACGCGGTCTATCCCGCCGAGGGCGCCAGCTACGCCGACGCGCCGCTGGGCTATGTCGAACACGGCCAGCCCAAAGAGACCAAGGCCTTCTTCGAGGCGCTGCAGACCTATCTGCTGACCCCTCAGGTGCAGGCCAAGGTCGCCGCCGACGGGCGACGCACCGCGCCGGGCATGGCGGCTCCAGCTCGGCCGGAGCCGGACTGGAACTTCGATCCGTCGCGGGTGGTGCCCTCTATCGCGCTGCCCGAGCCGGCCGTCATCGGCCGGTCCCTGATCCTCTACCAGGAAGCCCTGCGCCAGCCGTCGCTGACGGCGCTGTGCCTGGACTTCTCCGGGTCGATGGCCGGCGAGGGCGAGGGCCAGCTGCAGGCGGCGATGAAGATGCTGCTGACCCCGAACGAAGCGGCGCGCAGCCTGATCCAGTGGACCCCGCACGACCACATCTTCGTGATCCCGTTCGACGCTGACGTACGCCAGGTCTACGAGGGCGACGGCACGGCGGGGTCCCAGGCCAAACTGCTGCAGCAGGTCCAGTCCGAGCACGCCAACGGCGGCACCGACATGTACGCCTGCGCCGAGAAGGCGTTTGCCGTGATGCAGCCCTATATCAGTCGCGGCGGCTATCTGCCGGCTGTGGTGATCATGACCGACGGGCGCTCTGACAAGAATGGAACGTTTGTCGACCAGTGGCGGCAGGCTGGACACGAGGCGCCGGTGTTCGGCGTGACGTTCGGCGACGCCGAGAAAGGCCAGCTCGACGATGTGGCGAAGTTGACCCACGCCCGGGTGTTCGACGGCGGCAAGAACCTGACCGAAGCCTTCCGGTCGGCGCGGGGTTACAACTGATCGCATGGGGCGTGGGACGGCGATCTTGCTGGCAGGAGCGGGGGCGGCGATCGCCCTGCCGTTGCTTGCCCTCGCGCTGAAACTGCCCCTGTGGCTGGCGGCCGTGGTGGCGTTGGCCGTGTTCGGCGGCCTCTGGCTGGTGTTGAGGCCTTCGGGCGCGAGTGCGAGCGGCCTCACCGACGAGGCCGTCCTGGACGCCCGGACACAGACAGCGCGCGAGCTGCTCGCTGACGGGACAGCAGCCCTGGGCCGGCTGCAGGCGGCGCTGAAGGCGATCAAGGATGCACCGATGCGCACGGAGGTGACCAACCTCGCCAATACTGGAGCCAAGGTGCTGAAGGACGTCCGCGCGGATCCTGGCCGCGCCATGGCGGTGCGCCGCCTGCTGACCTTCTACCTGCCCAACGCCGCGGGCCTGGCGGAAGGATGGCTGGCGCTGGAGTCCCACGCCCGGCCCTCCAACGAGCGGGTCGACCAGACCCGAAGCACCATGCACGCCCTTGGCCAGGCCTTCGCCAAGTTCGCCGACGACGTGGCCGAGCCCCAGCTGCAGGAGCTGGACCTCGACCTGAAGGTGCTGAACGACGCCCTCAAGGCAGACCTGGAGACGGCCAAATGAGTCTCAGCCGGCGCACCGTGATCGGGGTCGGGGTGCTGGGCGCCAGCGCCGCGGCGACCACGGGGGTGGTGCTGTTCCGCGACCAGCCAGCCGTGCGCGGCCTGCTCGGACAGGTGACTACGCTCAAGGGCTACGCCGGCGGCGAGAAGATGGCCTTCATCGCCAACCCGCTGACGGTCAAGGCCCTTAAGCATCACGGGCTGGCGATCCTGGCCGAGCGCGCCGGCTCGGTCGAGCAGGTGCGCGATCCGCAGCTACTGGCGACCAAGCCGCAGTTCCTGTGGCCGAGCTCCAGTCCTCTGGTCGAACTCGCCCGGCGCAACGCCAAGGTGCTGCGCGACGAGGTGATCTTCAATTCGCCGATCGTGATCTATTCCTGGGCGCCCATCGCCGATGGACTTGTCCGCGCCGGCCTGGCGACCAAGGAAGGCGCTCACTACTTCGTCGATGCCAAAGCCCTGATCGAGGCCGTGCTGGCCGGCCGGCCCTGGCGCGAACTTGGCCAGCCGGACCTGTTCGGCCGGGTGCGCTTGATCGCCACCGATCCCAACAAGTCCAATTCCGGCTTCATGTTCGCCGGTCTCGCCGCCAACCTTCTGTCCGGCGATGTCGTGACGACCGACACCTTGCAAGACGTCCTACCACGGCTGGTCGAGCTGTTCCGCGGCATGGGCTTCAAGTCGAGTTCGTCGGGCAAGGTGTTCGACGACTACATCGCCGGCGGCCCCGGCGCGGATCCGATGGTGGTCGGCTACGAGAATCAGCTCGTGGAATGGATCCTGGCGGACAAGGAGCGCTGGAAGCGCGTGCGCGACGCCGCCGGGCCGGCCAAGCCCGTGGCGCTCTATCCCAGGCCCACCGTCTATTCAGCCCACCCCCTGATCTCGCTGGCGCCCGACGCCGGCCGGCTGATCGACGCCATGGTCTCGCCCGAGCTGCAGACCATCGGCTGGCGCGATCACGGCTTTCGCGGGCCGCTGGGCGCGATCGGCGCCGAGACCGATCCGATGATCGCCGGACGCATGCCGCCCCAGATCGCCTCCGTGGCGCCCATGCCGGACGTGCAGATCATGCTGAGCATTCTCAAGGCGCTGGAGTGATCCTTGGCGGCGAAGGCGCACGCGTCGTTAGCCTTGGTTCGCATTTTGCAGCTATGCTGACCGGAGCTCAGAGCGAGCGCTTCTTCGGCGGAACCCTTCGTGGCCAACACATCCCAAGTCGCTGATCCAGGCTTCGCAAGTGGCCGCCCCGCCATCCTGGGCGCGCCGTTCTTCCCCGACCACGGCGCCAACAAGATGCACCACGAGGGCGACGTCGTGGGGGCGCGGGCGCGGTTCCTGGAGCGGCGGCCCAACAATCTGCGCTACCTGCTGGAGAAGCGCTTCGGCTGGATGAACCAGTACATCGGGCCCGACACCAAGGCGCTGGAGCTGGGCTGCGGCGCGGGATTCCTGCAGCTGTTCGTCAAAGCGCCGGTCACGCTCTCGGACGTCGAGCAGCGGCCCTGGGTCAACAAGGTCGTGGACGCCCTGAAGCTAAAGGATCTGGGCGAGACCTACGACGTGGTGATCTGCAGCCACATGATCCACCACATCGCCCGGCCGATGCAGTTCTTCGAGGACCTGGCCAGCGTGGTGAAGCCGGGCGGCCTGGTGCTGATCAACGAGATCCACACGGGCCTGCTGATGCGGCTGCTGCTGCGGGTGATGCGGCACGAGGGCTGGTCCTACGACGTGGACATCTTCGACCGCGACACCATCGCTAACGACCCGCGCGATCCGTGGTCGGCCAACTGCGCCATTCCGCAGCTGCTGTTCAGGGACCTGAAGGCCTTCGAGGCCAACGCCAAAGGCTTCAAGGTCGAGCGGTTCGAACTGAACGAATGCCTGGTGTTCCCCCTCTCGGGCGGAGTGATCGCCAAGACGAAGACGATCAACCTGCCGGATCCGGTGCTGAAGCTGATCGACGGACTGGATGGGCTGATGATCAAGCTGATGCCGGGCGTGTTCGCCATGGCCAGCCGCGTGGTGCTGCGCCGCGCGGCCTGAGAACGCCTCCCCCGTAGAGCGAAGCGGAACGGGGGAGGAGTGGGTGGGTCGACCTTAAACCCCGCGCCTCAGGTCTCCGCCGAACGCCAGGCGAAGACAGCTGAGAACCAGGACTCTATGCGGCCGGTGGTCCGCTGGGCGACGCGGGTCTTGCCCGATCCCTTTCCGCCGGAAGCGATGGCGCCCCCTCCCGGGCCGGCGCGGGGCCGGGGCGGCTGGATCGCCTGATAGCGCCTGGACAGCTCGGCGACGCGGGCAGGGGGAACGCGGCGGTCCCGCTCCAGCCGATAGGGGTGGCTGGCCCACTTGTGGAAACAGGACTGCCAGTACTCGAAGGTCTTCAGGTCGTTGGGCGTGCCCCAGCCGAGGTAGTGATCGATCTCGAACAGGCGGCAGTCGAGGCCCAGGTTAACGGCGTCTTCCACCAGGCTGTCGACGTAGAACTCGCCGTTCACCCGCCCGTCCCTGGCGATCAACAGGTCGTAGGCGCGCACGAAGTCGGCGGCGCGCCGGAAGGTGAAGGCGCCGACGATCAGGGGCGCGGTGGCGGGATCTTCCGGGGCCTGCTTGACCCGCACGCCGGTGATGCGGCCGTCCTCGTCGGCGTCGACCCAGCCGAAGTTCTGCGGCCGGAGCCGCCCGTCGGCGTGACCACGCACGGCCCAGACCAGCACATCGGGACCGCCCTCGGCCATCTGCCGCTCGAACGTCTGGGGATCGTAGAGCATGGCGTTGTCGCAGGCGCCGATGGTGACGGGCGCGTGGAGGTCCAGCCCCTCCAGGCCAAGCCGGCAGGTCACCGCCTGGCCTTCGGTGCCATGATCCAGCACCAGCGCCGAGGCCCCGACAAAAGAGGTTCGCAGCTTGCTCAGCAGCTCGCCCAGCATCGGCAGGTCCTGTCTCAGGACGAACCGCGTGGCCGGGGCGTCGGGCAGGTCGCGCGTCGCCTGGATCACCATGGGACGGCCGGACACCGGGATCAGAGGCTTGGTCAGCGCGTACCCCGCGTCGGCGAAGCGCTTGCCATAGCCGGCCATGGGCACCAGCACCGAGCCGGACTGCCGGGCCCGGCGCGCCTCGTCGAAGGCCAGGCGGCGGAACACCCTGGACCAGGCGAGGTACTCTTCCAGATCGTGAGGCGTGCCCCACTGCATGAAGTGCTGCAGCTCATAGACCGCCACCGGCAGCTGGCGCTGGGCCAGCACCTTGCAGGCCAGGCTGACGTAGTACTCGTTGTTGACGGTCAGCTCGCGGGCCACCACCTCGTCGAAGGCGTCCAGGCACAGGGCCCCGGACTGGAAGTAGTAGCCGCCGCTGGAGGCGTATTCCTCGATCGGATTGTCGGTCCAGGGCTGTTTTTCCTGGATGTCGGTCAGCCAGCCGCCGCTCTCCTTGATGAAGGCATAGGCGGCGCCGTGCAGGCTGTGGGGATGGAAGCCCTTGTACGCGGGCGCGGCGCCGGCGCAGCCGGTCTCGGCGGCGAACGCCTTGAAGTCGGCCCAGTCCCAGTAACAGGTGAAGTCACAGTAGTTCACGAACACCGGATCATCCGGGCGGATCAGCTTGCGCGCCTGCAACACCGCCCAGATCGGCCCGTGCTTGTGCGGCTCGATGCCGACAATGCGGCCGGTGGGGCAATAGCGGCGGATCTGCTCGGCCATGGCGTAGGCCGGCTCGTCCAGGTGTTCCTGATTGCAGATGAACAGGAAGTCCGTCTCGCCCGGGAACATGTCGATGACGTGAGCCAGGATCGGCTTGCCGTCGACCGGGATCAGCGGCTTGGGAACGGCATAGCCCGCCTTGCGGAACCGCTCCCCGAAGCCGGACATGGGAATGACGATCTGCATGCTCTGACGCTCGGCCACCCGACGACTACGCCCCGCCCCCGGCCAGCTTGATGCGATAGGCCTCGGCGTCCCAGTTGAGCAGTGCAGGGATCGCGCCATCGGGCAGGCCACGGACCCTGGCCCCGCGCGGCAGGCGGACGGCGACATCCATCATCCCGCGGATCACGCTGTCGGCGGCCCGGGTGCGCGCCCGCAGACCGAAGACGCCTACGCCCGGCGCGATCACGACAGCGGGCATGACGCCGGTCTGCGCATGGACCCGCTCGGACGCCGCCTGCAGCGACTCGCCCCGTTCCACCTGGGGAGCGGCTCCGCCCAAGAAGACCACCTGGTCCGGAAACAGCGGAGCCGCGATCAGCGCCGCCGTCAGCTCCGCGTCCAGCGCAATGCCGGAGACTTCCCGCAGAGCCTCGTAGGCCGCTGTCTCCATCGCATCGAGCCGACCAATGTCCGGGTCTGGCAGCGCCGTTTGCGGAAATGCCAACCGATGCTCCACGTCGCGCAACAGCGCCTCGGCCAGGGCGGGGGTCTCGCCGCCGACCACCACGCCGTGGTTCTCCAGGATCAGCACATCGACGGGCCCCTTCGCCAGGATCTCGGCGATGATTCCCGCCAGCGGCATTCCCGGCCGGCGGTAGGGAATCCACGCCCATCTGATCTCATGTCCGAGCGCATCGGACGCGCGCGCCTCGCCGTCCGCCAGCACCGAAACGGTCATGGCGCCCACCGCGTGGGCATGCACCACGGCCGGATGCGGCATAAGGGCGTGCAGGGACGTCTCGATCGACGGCCTCAGGGAAGGATCGCCCTGCGGCAGCACGGTGTCCGACAGATCCTCGGCCTCGCCCGCCGCCAGCCGCGCACGGACCTGCTCAAGCGAGACGCAGGTAAAGATCTGTCGCTGTTGCGCCTCGGCGAGCCAGACGCCCGAACCCTTGACCCACATCTCGTCGCCGAGCTTGAGCGAGGTGTTGCCGCCAGGCCCCTGGACCAGCAGGCGCTCCGCCCCGATCCGCGCGGACACCTCGGCGAGCTGCTGCAGCTCAGTTTGTGCGGCGTGGCTGGACACGACGCTTCATACGCTGGTCTGGGCGAACAGTTTGCGAAGATCGGCGAAGTCCGAGAAGACCCCGTCGACCAGGGGAGAGTCGGGAGGCGTCGCGCCGGCCGCGACCTTGTGCAGGGTCACCGCGCCCAGCACCTGGCGGGCGCCGGCGAGGTCGCAATCGACATCGTCGCCGATGAACCAGACCGGGCCTTCGACTCCGCCGATCTTGGCCAGCGCCAGCTCAAAGCCGATGGGCGAGGGCTTGTCGGCGCCGGTCTCCTCCGACGTGACGATCCAGTCCACCGCCCGGTCGATGCCAAGCAGGATCATCTTGCGCATCTGGATCTGCGCGGTCTGGTCGGTGAGGATCACCGATGGCGTCCCGGAGATGCGCAAATCGTCAAGGAAGTCCATCGCCTGGGGAAACAGCGAGGCGGCGTCCAGGTAGGCGCGCCAGAACGCCTGCTCCAGCTGCAGCACCACGAAGGGCTGGCTGGCGAAGCCGGCCCGCTCCACCGTACGCTGGAAGTAGAGCAGCCGGCTGTGCGACGAGGCGATGGCGCCCAGGCGCGCCTTCAGCTCCGAGCGCGCGTCGGCGAAGCACTGGTCGAAATCGGCCGGCGAGATGTTGAGCAGGCTCTGGGCCAGGCCGCGCGCGGCGTCCATCCCCGCCCGATTGCACGTGGCGTAGTCGTAGAGGGTGTTGTCGAAATCGAGCAGCACGCAGCTCGGCCGCTGGGCGAAGGCTTCGGGACGTCTGACGATCATGCGGCGATCCCCCTTCGGCGGCGCGAGCGGTCCAGCTCGTTCAGCACCACCAGCTGCATCACCCCGGTGAGGCCCGGACGCCAGGCCGGCCTGATGGCCAGGAAGTCCAGCATGTCCGGCGCCAGGCGGCGGGCGGCGGCGGCGATATCGGGCGCGGTCGGCTCGCCCTCGATCAGCACCTCGGTCCAGCCGTCGGCCTGGGGAGCTTCGATCACCTGCATGCCGCAGAGCGAGGTCAGGAGGCGCGCCGGCGCGTCGAAGGTCCGCCCGGGGCTGATGATGACGATGAGCCGGAGCAAGGTGGTGTCGAGCTCGCGCGACAGGTCGGCGATGGCCGAGGGGTGGCGCGGCTCCAGCCGGAAGACGACGTCGGCGTTGCGGGCCTGCGGCTGGATGAAACGCTGGCCGTCGGCGGTGCGGCGCTCGATCGACTCGATGACCTTCTCCAGCGACTGGCCGCGGACGCCCACGTCGCGCTTGACCTTGAGGAACCGGCGCAGGTCCTCGTCCATGTCCATGAACACCCGCACGTCATAGAGCCGGGCGACGGCGGGCGACCACAGAGCGTGCAGGCCCGAGACGGCGATCGCTTCCTGCGGCTTGATCCAGACCGCCTCGCCTGCCCGGCCGCTGGAATGGTCATAGTGGCGCGCCCGCACCATCTTGCCGTCGGTCAGCTCGGTGACGTGCCGGGCGAAGGTGTCCAGGTCGTTGGCCTTGGGATTGAGGTGGGTCAGCGCCCGCCACATCGGCTTCTGACGGTCCCAGATGTGATAGTCGTCGCCGGATACCCGGGTCACGGCCTCGCTGCCGAACACGCCGACGATGGCGTCCACCAGGGTGTCCTTGCCCGTGCCGCTGTCCCCCGCCACGCCGACCACGAAGGGCTTGCGGCTGGCCAGATAGAACGGCGACGCGAGGATGCCGCGCCGGACCATCTGCAGGGTCAGCGCCGCCCCGAAGGCCAGGGTCAGGGTCATCAGGATCGAGGACGCCCGCGCCGCGTCTGCCGACAGGTAGCGAGCCAGGGGGCCGGTCAGATCCTCGCCCGTGACCAGCACCGCGCCGGTCGAGATGGTCAGGTGCAGCAGGACAAAAGCCAGGGCGAACGGCCAGTAGAGCACGTGGCCAAGAGGGCCGGAACGGGCGGCGTGCAGCGCCAGGAAGGGCATGGCCCACATCACCCAGCCGGGCGAGGCGGGCGTGAGCAGCAGCAGGGCCATGAAGGCGACGCCGGTGAACGACCAGAGCAGGTCGAAGTCCAGACGGCGCACCCGCCACGCGCCGTAGAGCAGCGCGAGATAGGCCAGCGGCAGCAGGTAGAAGCTGAGCTGCGGGCCGATCGGCACGGCCAGGCTGAAGGCCTTTCCCGTCTCAGGCGTCAGCAGCACCATCTGGCGAAACCCGGGCGACAGGCAGAACGGCAGCAGGAGGGCGGCGCCCGTCAGAGCCGCCGCGCCGAGGGCCGCCGGCCATGCTTTGCGCAGGCGCCGTCGGCCCAGGAAGTAGAGCCCGATGAACGGGGCCGGCAGGGCCATGCTCAGCTTGGCCGCCACGGCGGCTCCGAGAAGCGCGCCCGAGATCAGGAACCGGTTGCGCCGGATCGCCCACAGCCCGGCGATCAGCAGGGCGACGGGGAAGATATCGAGCTGGCCGTGCCAGTAGCCGACGTAGAGGGGAATCGGCGAGAGCCAGTAGGCCAGGATCGCTCCCCTCGCATTGGCCGGACCGGCCAGGGCGACGATGATCTTCAGCAGCACCAGTTCCCAGAACAGCACCGCCAGCCCCAGCCCGACGTGCGCGCCGAGCCCGCCCGCGATCAGGCCGCCAATCCACACCGCCGGTCCGAACGCGATCAGATAGGGCGGGCCATAGGGGAAGGACTCATGATCGCCGCCGGCCGCCAGGAACGCCGTCCAGGGATCCAGCAGATGTCGCGGCGCATCGAGCAGGAACGGCGCGAACCAGGTCGTGTGGGTGTAGGGCGTGGCGGCCGCAATCAGCAACAGGCGCAGCACCAGTCCGGCTGCGAACAACCCTGACAGGGTCCTTGGCCCGAAACTCATGACCAGAGGTCCGCCCGCTTGGTGCAGACCGCCTCGATCGGCGCGCCCAGGGGCTCGACGATGGCGCGCATCTCGGGGACGGACGTCTCGGCGGGCCGTCCCTGCAGCTCAGGCGAGACCAGGCAGAGCTTCAGCCCGGCGTCAGTCAGCCGGCGCGCCTCGACGGGGCTGATCGGGAAGCGGGTGAAGCAGTCGACCCAGACCCAGTCAACCAGCGGCGCCACGGCGAGAGCGGTCTCGACCGATTCGTATTCGGACACGCGTACGGCGCAGCGCCGCTCGCCTGTCCTGGCCGTCCTGATCAGGAAGGGGAAGGACTGGTCCAGGAAGAACCAGCGCTCGATACCCCGGTCGGCCATCAGCCCGATCAGGCGCTGCTCGAGCCCTTC
>FTFP01000681.1_pt1 | contig 11753 bp, 10 predicted proteins | sample 1640421 | NCBI WGS metagenome assembly FTFP01 (sample SAMEA3914814, study PRJEB12502) | metagenome | biome: forest; material: soil | place: USA | collected 2011-09-16 | depth 0.1 m | reverse complement strand
CCCCGCCTTAGGGGAGGCCCCCCCCGCCCCCGCCAGTGATGCTGTCGTCGCCGCCCTGGCCGCTGACCAGCTGGCTGCCGGTCCGAGCCGAGAAATCGAACAGGTCATTGCCGGCGCCGCCGAACGTGTAGGTCGAGCCCATGGCGGAGACGGCGACGCTCACCGTCCCTTGCGTGGTCGCCTGCCCGTCGCTGACCGAGTAGGTGAAGCTGTCGGTTCCGCTGAAGCCGACATTGGGCGTGTAGGTCACGATCCCGCCCGCGAGCTGCACCGTGCCGTGCGGATTGGCGCCCATGGCGACGCCCGTAATGCTCAGCGGGTCGTTGTCGATGTCGCTGTCGTTGGCCAGCAGCGCCTGGACCGTGAACGACACCGAGCCGCTGATCGCCGCGGTCGCGCTCTCGCCGACGACGGTGGGCGGGTCGTTCACCGGGTTGACGTTCAGGGTCATCGTGGCGGCGGCGGTGGATGTGTCCGCGCCCCCGTTGGCGGTTCCTCCGTCGTCCCTGACCTGGAACGAGAAGCTGGCGTAGCCCTGTCCGTTGGCGTTGGGCGCCGGGGTGAAGGTCAGGTGGCCCGCCGCGAGGTCGGCGGCGCTGACCAACTGTCCGGGAGCGACCGCGGCGCCGTTGAACAGCAGCGATCCGGCGGAGGGGGCGCTGGTGATGATCACGGCTGACAGGTTGTTGGCCGGGCTGTCCAGGGGGTCGGAAAACTGGAAATCGGAAGGCGCGAATATCCTGGTGGCGTCCTCGTTGAGCGTCACGGCCGAGGCCCCGGCCACGGGCGCGTCGTTCACCGGATTGACCGTCAGGCTGACGGTGACAGGGGCGGACTGGGCGAGGCCGTCGGATGCGCTGTAGGTGAAGCTGTCCGATCCGCTGTAGTTGGCGCTGGGCGTGTAGCTGAACGAGCCGTTGAGGGTCAGCGTCACCGTCCCGTGGGCCGGGCCGGTCACCAGCACCGGCGACAGCCAGTCCTTGTCCGCCACGTCCGGATCGGTGTCGTTGGCGGTCAGTCCCTGGGCCGCCGCGACGCTGAGGACCGCGTCCTCGTTGACCGAATAGGCGTCGGCGACGGCCGTCGGGGGCGAATTGGTCAGCTGGTAAGCCCGGACGTAGTCCACCTGGAACGAACTCGGGAATGGCGTGGTGGAGTCCGGATCGCTCGCCCAGGGTCCGCCGACGGCCTGGTTCAGGATCATGTACATCGGCTGGTGCATGTCCGCCGGCGTGGCGAAGCGCGAGGTCTCCACCCCGTCGATGTAATAGACCAGGTAATTGGCGTCCCACTTCAGGCCATAGGTGTGGAACTGGTCCGGATTGGTCAGGTAGACCGCGTTCAGCGTCGAGCTGGGCTGTCCTGGCGCCTTGGTGTGGATGGCGTTGTTGACGGTATTGGGCTCCTTGCCCAGGGCCTCGAAGATGTCGATCTCGTTGGAGAAGCTGTAGTCGGCCGGCGACAGCCAGAAGGCGGGCCAGAGGCCATTGCCGGCGTCGCCCTTGGCGCGGATCTCGAAGTAGCCGTACTCCTGGTGGAAGGTCGTCTTCGTGGTCAGCAGACCCGAGGTGTATTGATAGCCGTACAGTGACGACACGTCGGCCGCCGGGGTCTTGTCGGCCGTGATGCTGAGGATGCCGTTGTTGATCGAGAACGGGTTGAGGCCCAGGTCCGTCGTCCCCGTACCGGTGTAGCCCGGATAGACGTAGATCTCCTTCTCGCCGTTCTTGGTCAGGGTGTGCGAACCCAGGATGTTCTGGCTGCCGAACGAGGTCCACCAGGTGCCGGTGTTGGCGGCCATGTTGAACAGGCTGAGGCTGTTGAACTCGTCGTCGAAGGTGGGGGTCAGCCGCGAGGTGTCCATCGGCAGCATGAAGTTCTGCGCCGTGAAGTCGGAGACCTGGTGGTTGCGGAACAGAAGGCCCTCGCCGGTGGCGTAGCTCAGCTTCACGTCCGGACCGGCCTGCGCCAGCGCCGCCTGCACCTGGGCGAAGGTGGTGAAGCCGGAGCCGTCCAGCCGGGCCCGGTCGAGATTGGACTTGAAGCCCTGGATGGCGTCGATGCCGCCGCCCTGCTCCATCACGAAGATGTCGGCCTTGGCGCTGGCGATCAGGACGTCGTTGCCGGCCCGGCCGTCCAGCAGCTGCAGGGCGTTGCCGTTGCCGACCAGGATGTTGTCGAGGGAGTTGCCGATGCCGTACTTGCTGCCGAACAGCTGCAGGTTCTCGACGTTGTCCGGCAGGACGTAGTTGACCGTGGCGATGACGTTGTCGACGCCCTCGCCGGGGTTCTCGATGATCGTCTCGTGCGGGTAGTAGACGTAGTAGTAGTCGTCACCCAGGCCGCCGACCATGGTGTCGCCAAGGCCGCCGAGGTTGTTGTTGATCGCGTCGTTGCCGTTCGTCCCGAGCAGAAGGTCCGCCGCCGACGTGCCGGACACCGTGTTGTTGGCCGGGCCGCTGTAGCTGAGCAGCACGCCGACCGCGTTGAGTTCCGCCGAAGCCATTCCCCACTCCCCACTCCACCGCTGCCCGACGGGCAGGGGCCCTGAACACTAAGGGCGGCGCGCTGGTTCAGAGAGTGCGCCGCGAGTGCTGTAACTCCGAGCGGTACAGTGAGGTTCCAAAATAAAATGCAGTTAATCTACAGTAACCGAGTTTCGTCTACTTCCGCACAGAAGTTCATCAACGTGCGGAGTCACCCCTGCGGAATTCGCGGGTCAGTTCGTCCAGGCGCTTGATCAGGTCGTCGTCCAGTTTCACGTCCAGGGCGCCGATCGTTGCGTCCAGCTGGTCGGGGCGGCTGGCCCCGATGATCGGGCTGGTGATCCCCGGTTGGGCCAGCACCCAGGCCACCGCCAGCGTCGGCATCTTGAGGCCGGCCTCGGTCGCGATGGCGGCCAGGGCCTCGACCGTGTCGAACAGATGGTCCTGCCAGTAGCGCTGCCGGTACATTGTCCCGGCATAGTTCTGCGCCCCGAAGCGGGTGCCTTCGGGCGGGGCCTTGGTGCGGTCGTGCTTGCCCGACAGCATGCCCCCGGCCATGGGGTTGTAGGGGATGATGCCGATGCCGTCCTCGACGCACAGCGGGACCAGTTCGCGCTCGATCTCGCGGAACAGCAGGTTGTAACGGGGCTGGACGGACACGTACTTGACCAGCCCACGCGCCTCGCTGCGGCCGATGGCGCGGGCCACTTGGTAGGCCAGGTGATTGGAACACCCCACGTAGCGGACCTTGCCCGCCGTCACGAGCGCGTTCAGCGCCTCCAGCGTCTCGTCCACTGGCGTCGATGGGTCGTGGCCGTGCAGCTGGTAGAGGTCGATGTAGTCGGTCCCCAGCCGCCGCAGCGAGGCCTCGACCGCGTTCATGATGTGCCGGCGGCTGTTGCCGCCCTGGAACGGGCGCGAACCCATGGGCACGAAGCACTTGGTGGCGATGATGTAGTCGTCGCGCCGGCCCTTCAGCCAGCGGCCGATGATCTCCTCGGTGCGCCCGCGGGCGTCCTGGTCGCCGCCCAGGGGATAGGCGTCGGCGGTGTCGAAGAACGTGACGCCGGCGTCGGCGGCCTTGTCCATGATCCTGACCGACGCCGGCTCGTCGCTCTGCAATCCAAAAGTCATGGTGCCGAGGCACAGGCGCGACACCTTCAGTCCCGTGGCGCCCAGTCTGACGTGTTCCATGGCTTGTTCCTTCTGAGTGCTGACCGCGTCGCGTGAGACGCTTATAGGCCAGTGTGCTGGATTTGAAGTTCGCCTGGTCGTTGGATCGGCTCCGAGCGAACTTCAAATCCAAGAAAGCACACTGGAAAGCGTACACTCGCTGGTGTCCTTATCGATTCCGAAGTTCGTCCGAGCCTGCCAAACGCGCATGCGAACTTCGGAATCGGGACACCAGAGCGCGATGGCGCCAGACGCGCCGCGAGCCCTCGAGCCGAGGAGACCCGATGCCTGCGATCTCCAGATCCGACCAGCTGCGCGAAGCCTCCAACCCGCTGTTCAACCAGCGCAAGCTGAAGCTCGGCACCTTCTGCACCAACCTTTCGGGCGGGTGCACCATGTCCTCGATCGACGGGGTGCTGGAGGCCGACTGGCCCAGCACGGTCGAGCTGGCGCTGATGGGCGAGGCGATGGACTTCGAGGCCCTGGTGCCGGTGGGACGCTGGAAGGGGTTCGGGGGCGCGCTCGACTTCAACAGCGCCGGGTTCGAGACCTACACCTGGGCGGCCGCCATGTCCGCCTTGACCCGGCGATCGGGGATCTTCGCCACCTCGCACGTGCCCACCATCCACCCAGTGATGGCGGCCAAGCAGGCCATGACCATCGACCACATCAGCGCCGGCCGCTTCGCGCTCAACATCGTCACCGGCTGGCACCAGACCGAGATCGAGATGTTCGGCGCGCCGCTGCTGGAGCACGACCGCCGCTACGCCATGGCGGGCGAGTGGCTGGACATCATCAAGCGGCTCTGGACCGAGGAAGACGCCTTCGACTTCGACGGCGAATTCTACAAGGTCGAGCGGGCGACGATGCAGCCCAAGCCCGTCCAGAAGCCCTATCCCGTGCTGATGTGCGCCGGCTCCTCGACCAAGGGGCGCGAGTTCGCCGCCCGCTACTGCGACGTCAACTTCGTCAATCTGGATTCGTACGAGCTGGACGGCATGCGCGCGCGGGTAGACCAGGTGCGGACCCTGGCCCGCCAGGAGTTCGGCCGCGACATCCAGGTCTGGGCCAACGCCTACATCTTCCACGGCGACACCGAGGCGGACGCCCGAAGCTACTACCACCACGCGGTCCACGAGCTGGGCGACTGGGAGGGCGCGGATAACCTGATCCGCATCATGGGCATTAATTCCCAGTCGATCCCGCCGGACAGGCTGGCGCTGATGAAGGAGCACTTCATGGCCGGCTGGGGCGGCTATCCCATCATCGGCACCAGCAGCCAGACGGTCGATGCGCTCCTGTTGCTGCAGCGGGCCGGGTTCGACGGTATCCTGCTCTCCTGGCCCCGCTACATCGCGGACATGCGCCGCTTCCAGGCCGAGACCTATCCCCTGGTCGTCCAGGCCGGCCTGCGCTGAGCGCCGCGGGCTCGCCTGCACCACCCCTATCCGTCATCCTCGCCCTCGTGGCGAGGATCCTGAAACGCCGGCATCGACATTGATTCTGGATGGTCGGGACAAGCCCGACCAAGACGGAAAAGAACGAGGCGACCCTACGGCTGCGGGCGGTACACCAGGATGGCGGCTTCCTTGCCGCCGGTGGCGCGGGCGGCGACGTAGAGGCGGTCCAGTTCGGGCACGAACAGCGAGGTGCGGGCGCCCCAGCGGGTGGGGACCAGCGCCAGGCGGTGGTCGCCGCTGATCACGTCCACCGAGCCTGCGCCGCAGGTGACATAGGCCCGCTGGCGCCGGGCATCCAGGAACAGGTCGTCGGCGTCGCCGCAGGTCGGGATGTCGGCCAGGATCTTGCCGGTCGCGCCCTCGAACCTCACCAGCCGGGAGCGCATCCTGAACACGACGCTGACGCTCTTGCCGGAGGGATCCAGCGCCATGGGGAAGTTCCAGAGGTGCGGCGTGGGCCATGACGCCAGCGTGCGCCCGCTGGCGAGGCCGCCGACGACGATCCGCTGGGCGTTGGGAACATTGACGAACACGCGCTCGCCCTCCAGCCGGAAGCTCTCCGGATGGCCGGGCAAGGGCAGGGTTCCCACCAGCCGGCGCGTCGCCGGATCGATCACCGCCAAGGCCCCGGCGCCATAGCCCACGATGACACCGCCCGTGCGGGGGTCGAGCCGGACATTGTCGGCGTCGCCGCCGAGATGGATCAGTCCTTTGGGCTCCAGATCGGGGCCGCGGAAGAAGCGCACCGTCCCGTCGCCGCCGCTGGCCACAACCAGCTGGTCGCTGTCAGGCAGATACGCCAGGCCCTGCGGCTCCTGCAGCCCGGGGATCTTCCAGAGCGGCGCCGCCCTGGCGAGGTCGATCACGTCGACGGTTCCATTGCCCAGTTCGGCCACGAACAAGCGGCCGTGCTTCAGGTCGACGGCCAGATGGTCGATGCGGCCCTCAACGTGGCCGAGCGGAATGGTCCGCTCGAGCACCAGCGGCGCCGGGCCGGTCCTCGGGTCCGAGGACGCCTCGCACGCGCCCGTGGCCATAAGCGCCAGCGACAGAGCCGATGCGAGGAGATGATGGGTGGCGTCCATGCCGTCAGCCCGCGAGCCTTGCGCTGATCCAGCGAAGGATGACGGCCAGGCCGATCTGGAACAGCGGCATGAGCAGCATCAGGATCACCAGCCCAGCCAATTCCAGCCCTTCGCGAAGCTTGCGATCGCCAAGCCGCCGGATGGCCACGGATCTGCGGCGGGTCACGGCCTGGCCCCGTAACCGGCCGGCGGCCAGGTGTGGGTTTCGCCCTGGAGCCGGGCGCACCAGGCGTAGAGGGCGTCGTAGACGACGATGCCCTGCCTGAGCAGCTCGTGATCGTCCTTGAAGAGTTCCGACAGGCCGAGGGAGATGGCGTAGAGCCCGGCCGACTGGGGCGTCAGGTCCATGCGCGATGTGTCCGCGCCCCGCACGATGCCGGCCAGGGCCTGCAGGGCGGCGTCGGTCAGGGCGTACTTGGCCAGGAAGGCATCGAAGCTGCAGAGCTCGCCCACGTGGGTGAGTTCCACACCCGGCACGTCATAGGGAATTGCGCCGGTCTCCTGCGCCACCGCCAGCACCCGATCGGCGGGGACGTAGAGGAACTCCGCCTCAGGCTCGATGAACCGGGTGATCAGCCAGGGGCAGGCGATTCGGTCGATCTTCGGCCTCTCGCGGGTGACCCACTGCACGGACGCCTCCATAAGCTGTTGGATAAATTCATGATACAAGTGTTTCATCGAGTCAATCGTCGTGATATGAATAGCCTATGACCTCGACGGACGACACCGATCCTGCTGGCGCGCGCTGGCTTCTGCTGGTCCATCAGCTCCCCGCCAAGCCGCCCTACCTGCGGGTCAAGGTGTGGCGCCGGCTGCAGGGACTGGGCGCCGTCTCGGTCAAGAACTCGGTCTACGCCCTGCCGGCCAACGATCAGACGCTGGAGGACTTCCAATGGCTGCTACGCGAGATTGAGCAGGGCGGCGGGGACGGCATGGTCTGCGAGGCCAGCCTCGTCGACGGCCTGGGCGACCCCGAGGTCCGGGCCCTGTTCGACGCGGCCCGCGACGCGGACTACGCCGAGATCGCTCGCGAGGCGCGCGCGCTGGGGGCCGATCTCGGGCGCCCGGAGTCGGGCGGTGAGCCGGCCGAGGTCAAGGGCAAGCTCGTGCGGATGCGGCGGCGATACGCCGAAGTGAGCGGGATCGACTTCTTCGGCGCCACCGGCCGGATGACCGTGGACGCATTGTTGTCCGACATCGAGGGCCGATTGGCTGAGCGCGCGGAAGGAGAGGAAGCGATGCAGGCGGAAATGAGCAGGGCGCCCGAAAGCCTTGTCGGCAGGACCTGGGTGACCCGGCGGGGGGTCCACATCGACCGCATCGCCTGCGCCTGGCTGGTGCGCCGGTTCATCGACCCCGAAGCGCGGTTCAAGTTCGTCACGGCCAAGGACTACGAGGCCGGGCCCGGCGAGCTACGCTTCGACATGTTCAAGGGCGAGTTCACTCACGTCGGCGACCGGTGCTCGTTCGAGGTGCTGCTCGAGCGGATCGGCGCCGGAGACCCGGCCCTGCAGGCCATCGCCGAGATCGTTCACGACATCGACCTCAAGGACGGCAAGTTCGGCCGCGAACAGACCGCCGGCATCGCCCACGTCATCGCCGGAGTCTGCGCCTCCCAGTCCGACGACCCGGCGCGGATCGAGCGGGGATCGGCGATCTTCGACGACACCTACCAGACCTTCAGGAAGAAGCCGGCCCGCTGACCTGTGGTAAGGGCCTGGCCTTGGCCCGCATTGTCCCCATCACCGATCCGGACGACCCGCACATCGCCGCCTATCGCCACGTGCGCGAGCGCGATCTGGTGGGCCGGCGGGGGGAGTTCATCGCCGAGGGAGAGGTGGTGCTGAGGGTGTTGCTCGGCGCCGGCCCTTACCGGGCGGCCTCGCTGCTGATCGCCGACCGGCGCCTGGGCGGACTGGGCGACCTGCTGGAGCAGCTGCCCTCGGACACGCCGGTCTTTGCGGCCGGCCAGTCGGTGATGGACTCCATTGCCGGCTTCCCGATCCATCGCGGCATCCTGGCTCACGGCCTGCGCCCTCCCGATCAAGATGCGATGGAGCTGCTGCAGTCGCTGGGGCCGGGCGCCCTGGTGCTGGCGCTGTTCGGCATCGCCAACCACGACAACATGGGCGGGTTGTTCCGCAACGCCGCGGCGTTCGGAGTCGACGCCGTCCTGCTGGATCCGACCTGCTGCGATCCGCTCTACCGCAAGTCCATCCGCGTTTCGGTTGGCGCCGCTCTGAAGGTTTCCTTCGCTCGCATCGGGGCAGGGGAGGATCCGGTGGCGTTGCTGGAGGGCGCGGGCTTCACGGTCCTGGCGCTCAGCCCGGGTGGGGCCGAGCCGTTGCCGGGGGTGAAGCGCAACGGGCGGACGGCCCTTCTGGCGGGGGGCGAGGGGCCGGGCCTCTCAGCCGGGCTGCTCGATCAGGTCCGTACCGTGGCGATTCCGATGGCCCCGGGCTGGGACTCGCTGAACGTCGCCACGGCGGTCGCGATCGCGCTGCACCAGATCACCGCCGCCCCGGCTTAGCGGGTCAGTGCGGCCTGCTGAGAGTCAACTCCGAGTCGCGGGGCAGACCGTAGGCCCGCAGCGCCGCCGGCAGCCGCACCGCCATGCGGGTGGCGTCGCGCATGGACGCGAAGGACGTGGCGGCGCCGGGATCGCGCACCCAGCGTTGGGAGCCGTCCTCGCTCAGCTGCAGATATTCGTCGACGGAAGAACCGACCGAACAGGCGCGCGTGACGATGGCGGCGCGCGTGGGGGGAAGCGTGGAGATCGTCTGCGTCAGCATTTTGCCGCTCCTGGGTTGGACTTGCTGACCCGATTGCTATTGCGTCGCAGAGCGCGTGAACATTCGTGTGTTGTCCTTACGTAATCCGCCGGAGCGGACGGATTCAGGCTCGATTAACATTGCGCGGGGCCAAGGCGCGGCCGGACTGTCCCTGGCCTGATGCGCCGACGCGGGGAACACTCCATATGCAGGGCGGTTTCCGTTGCAGGCCGTCCATTCGGGCAGGAGGAACGATCCGATGAGCAAGGCCAACCCGCGCGACTGGATGTGGTCCGAAGCGGTGGACATGCTGGCGCGCGCCGAGCGGATGCACCGCCAGTTCTTCCAGCCGCTGCCGGGGAGCAGCCAGGCCATCAAGTGGGAGCCGCCGGTGGACGTCATGGAGACCGAACGCGAGGTGGTGATCCTCGCCGCCCTGCCGGGCGTCGACGCCGATCAGGTGCAGGCGGTGATCGAGGACGGCGTGCTGGTGATCGCCGGCGACCGCACCTATCCCGCCGAACTCAGGACCGCCCTGATCCATCGGATGGAACTGCCGCAAGGCCGCTTCGAACGCCGCATCCCGCTGCCGCCAGGGCATTACGGTTCGGTTCGCCGGGCCTCGGCCCACGGATGCCTGGTGGTCAGCCTGCAGAAGCTCGCCGGCTCGAGGAGCGCGTCATGACCGACGCCCCGACGCCGCAGGAAACCATGGCGCCCGCTCCGCAGGGCGCTCCCTCGCCGCCGCCGGACGCCCTGATCGTCGTGCCGGTGCGCGACACCGTGCTGTTCCCCGAGGCGGTGTTCCCGATCACCATCGGCCGGCCACAGTCGATCGCCGCCGCCCAGCAGGCGGTGCGCGAACAGCGCCAGGTGCTGATCGTCATGCAGCGCAACCACGAGGCCGCAGAGCCGGGCGGCGGGGACCTTTGCGAGATCGGCACGGTGGCCAACGTCCTGCGCTATGTCACCGACCCGCAGGGAGGCCACCACATCGTCTGCCAGGGGGTGCAGCGGTTCCGTATCTCCGAGATGATTCCGGGCTTCCCCTACCTGGTCGCACGCGGCGAGTTGCTGCCCGAGCCTGATACCCAGGGCTCCCAGATCGAGGCGCGGATGCTGTTGCTGCGCCAGCAGATGCTGGAAGCGCTGCAGCTGCTGCCGCAGGCTCCGGCGGAGCTGATGCAGGCGGTGCAGGCGATCTCGGCGCCCGGCGCGCTGGCCGATCTGGCCGCCGCCTACATGGACGCCAAGCCTCAGGAAAAGCAGGAGATCCTGGAGACGGTCGACCTGACCCAGCGCATCGAAAAAGTGCTGGCGATGGTGGGCCACCGCCTGGAGGTGCTGCGTCTCTCCCAGGAGATTGGCAAGCAGACTCGCCAGGCCCTGGACGAGCGCCAGCGTGAGGTGCTGCTGCGCGAGCAGCTGGCCGCCATCCAGCGCCAGCTCGGCGAAGACGACGGCAGGAGCCAGGAGGTCGCCGAGCTGGAGAACCGCATCGTCGATGCGCACATGCCCGCCGACGTTGAGGTCCAGGCCCGCAAGGAGCTGAAACGGCTGGAGCGGACGCCCGATGCCTCGCCCGAGAACGGCATCATCCGCACCTACCTGGACCTGCTGGTCGAGCTGCCATGGGACCTCCCGGACTCACCGCCGATCGACATCGCCGAAGCCCGCCGGATCCTCGATGCGGACCACTACGGCCTGGAGAAGATCAAGACCCGCATCCTGGAGTACCTCGCCGTGCGCAAGCTGGCGCCGGAGGGCAAGGCGCCGATCCTCTGCTTCGTGGGCCCGCCGGGTGTCGGCAAGACCTCGCTCGGCCAGTCCATCGCCCGCGCCATGGGCCGGCCGTTCACTCGCGTCAGCCTCGGCGGCGTGCACGACGAGGCCGAGATCCGCGGCCACCGCCGCACCTACATCGGCGCCCTGCCGGGCAACATCATCCAGGCCATCCGCAAGGCCGGCGCACGCAACTGCGTGATGATGCTGGACGAGATCGACAAGATGGGCTCGGGCGTCCAGGGCGATCCGTCCGCGGCGATGCTGGAGGTGCTGGACCCCGAGCAGAACGGCTCGTTCCGCGACAACTACCTGGGCGTCGCGTTCGACCTCAGCCGGGTGGTGTTCATCACCACCGCCAACATGCTGGACACCATCCCCGGGCCCCTGCGCGACCGCATGGAGATCATCAGCCTGGCCGGCTACACCGCCGGCGAGAAGCTGCAGATCGCCCGCCGCTACCTGGTGCAACGGCAGCTCGAGGCCAACGGCCTGAAGCCCGGGCAGGCCGAGATCGACGATGCGGCCCTCAGCGCCATCATCACCGGCTACACCCGCGAGGCCGGGGTGCGGAACCTGGAGCGGGAGATCGGCCGGGCCATGCGCCACGTCGCCATGGAGATCGCCGAAGGCCGCGCCCAGAAGGTCGCCCTGCGCCTCTCCGACGTCGAACCGATCCTCGGCCAGGTGCGCTTCGAGAACGAGGTGGCCTTGCGCGCCAGCGTGCCGGGGGTGGCCACGGGCCTCGCCTGGACCCCGGTGGGAGGCGACATCCTGTTCATCGAGGCGGCGCGCACCCATGGCGGCGGCAAGCTGATCCTCACCGGCCAGCTCGGCGACGTGATGAAGGAGAGCGCCCAGGCCGCGCTCAGCCTGGTCAAGAGCCAGGCCGTCTCTCTGGGCATCGATCCCGACGCCTTCGAGAAGACCGACATCCACATCCACGTGCCGGCCGGAGCCACGCCCAAGGATGGCCCCAGCGCCGGCGTCGCCATG
>FTFP01000623.1_pt1 | contig 11761 bp, 10 predicted proteins | sample 1640421 | NCBI WGS metagenome assembly FTFP01 (sample SAMEA3914814, study PRJEB12502) | metagenome | biome: forest; material: soil | place: USA | collected 2011-09-16 | depth 0.1 m | reverse complement strand
TCCGGCTGCAGTTCCTGGGGCCGCGGCTCGCCCGGCTTGGGGGGACGCAGGGAATAGTCGGGCGGCACGACCAGCGGAGCCTTGGCCACGACCCTGAATTCGTCGGGGGAGGTCTTGCCCAGACCGATCGCCTTGGACGCGGTGCCGCAGCCGGAGAGCCCGAGCCCGGCCCCCGCCAACAGAAGGACGGCCATGGCCGCGCGGTTAAAACTCATCTCTGTCAACGCTCCGACACGAGCCCGCCCCGGCCCCAACGCCTCAGATAGCCTATTCCGCTGTCATTCGCCAAGAACTGCGGGGCGTCACGTCGCCGCTGGCTGTTTGCCACGGGCGAACGCCTCGATGAGGAGCAATCCGACGCCGACGCTGATGGCGCTGTCAGCAACGTTGAAGACCCACGGGAAGATGGGATGGAAGTCGAGAAAATCTGTCACCGCGCCGTAGCGGATCCGGTCGACCAGGTTGTTGCCGACCGCGCCGCCCATCACCAGGCCCAGCGCCACCGCGGTCAGCAGGCTGGCCGCCCGATGCGCCCAGACCGCCAGCGCCGCGACCACCGCCAGGGCGAAGGCCACCAGCAGCCAGCGCCCGATATCGCTGTCGGCGCGCAGCAGGCCGAAGCTGACGCCCGGATTGTCCACGAAGTTCAGCTTGAAGAAGGGCAGGATCCGAAGGGGCTCACGGTGGCTGAGGTCCAGCACCTTCAGAATCCAGAACTTCGACACCTGATCCAGCGCCAGCACCGCCAAGGCGATCGCATAGGCCAGCAGGCCGAACCGCGAGACCGCCGTCAGGCCGATCCGTTCCCCTCCCCGTTCATGGTCGTCAGTCATGAGTGACCGCCAGGACCTTTCCGCGGCTGAAAAGGAGGTCGATCAGAAGCAGCCCGACGCCGATATTGAGGGCGCTGTCGGCCACGTTGAAGACCCAGGGGAAGATAGGACTGAAATCCAGGAAATCGGTAACGGCGCCGAGGCGGATCCGGTCGATCAGATTGTTGCCGACCGCGCCGCCCATCATCAGTCCCAGGGCCACCGCGGTCAGGCGATTTGCCGCCCGATGGGCCCAGACCGCCAACGCCGCGACCACGGCCAGGGCGAAAGACACCAGCAGCCAGCGCCCCGTGTCGGTGTCGGCGCGCAGCAGGTCGAAGCTGACGCCACGATTGTCCACGAAGGTCAGCCTGAAAAAGGGCAGGATCGGCAGGGAGGGCCGATGACTGAGGTCCAGCACCGTCAGGACCCAGAATTTCGACAGCTGATCCAGCGCCAGCACGGCCAGGGCGATTCCATAGGCCAGCAGTCCGAACCGCTCGGTCACCGGCCGGCGACGCTCAGACATGGGCGTCCGCCAGGACTTCGTCGCAGCGCAGGCAAAGCCTCCGATCCGGCGTCACCTCTTCCAGGACCCGCCAGCAGCGCGCGCACTTGCAGCCATCCGCCGTCAGGGGCTCGACAGCCACACCCGGAGCTTCGGGCAGCCGGAACGCGCCGGCCGGACCATCGCCGGACCGCAGTTCGGCGGCGCTGGTGCGGAACACTTCGGCCGCATCCATCCCCTCGAAGGCGGCGAGCACTACCGCATCGCTGATCCAGACCCTGGGCGCGGCCTCCAGCGCGGAACCGATCCGCTTCTCGCGCCGCTCGACCTCTAGCGCCCCCGTGACCACGGCCAGGACGGCTCCGATCTGTTCCCAGCGCCGCGCCTTCTCCGGGGCGCACCACTCGGCTGGCGTCGCGGGCATCGACCGAAGGCAGTTGGAGCCCAGGTCGGGAAAGCGTGTGGTCCAGGCCTCCTCCAGGGTGAAGGGCGCGAGCGGGGAAAGCCAGGCCGTCAGGCGCTCGAAGACAAGGTCCATCACCGTCCGGCAGGCCCGGCGGCGCGTGGAGCCCGGCGCATCGCAGTAGAGGACGTCCTTGCGGATATCGAAGTAGAGCGCCGACAGGTCGTTGGAGCAGAAGTCCGCGACCGGCCGCCAGACGTCCTGGAAGCGGTAGCCTTCATAGGCGCGGCGGACCTGGCCATCGAGCTCCCACAGCCGGTGCAGGATGAACCGTTCGAGCGGTGGCATGTCCTGGACGCCCAGGCGTTCGGTTTCGCTGAATCCGTTCAGACCGCCCAGCAGGTAGCGGATGGTGTTCCTGAGCTTGCGGTAGGCGTCGACGGTGGTCTGCAGGATGGTGCGGCCGATGCGCTGGTCCTCGGCGTAGTCGACCATGGCGGCCCACAGGCGCAGGATCTCGGCCCCGCTTTCGCGCACCACGACATCCGGCTCGACGGCGTTGCCCAGGGACTTGGACATCTTCTCGCCCTGCTCGGTCAGGGTGAAGCCGTGGGTCAGCACCGCCCCGTAAGGCGCCCGGCCACGCGTGCCGCAGGCTTCCAGCAGGGATGACTGGAACCAGCCGCGATGCTGGTCCGAGCCCTCCAGGTAGAGGTCGGCCGGCCAGCGCGAGTCGGGGCGGGCTTCGACGGCGAAGGCGTGGGTCGAGCCGGAATCGAACCAGACGTCCAGGATGTCGTGGACCTGCTCAAAGTCGGCCGGATTGCGGTCGGGCCCAAGGAACTCGGCCGGATCGAGCGCGAACCAGGCGTCCGCCCCCGCCTTGCGCACGGCTTCGACGATACGGGCGTTGACGGCCTCGTCGCGCAGCGGCTCGCCGGTCTTGCGGTCGACGAACATGGCGATGGGCGTGCCCCAGGCCCGCTGGCGCGAAATCAGCCAGTCCGGACGGGTCTCGACCATGCCGCGCAGCCGGTTCTGGCCCGAGGCGGGATAGAAGCGAGTGGCGTCCACCGAGGCCAGCGCGCGCTCGCGCAGGGTGCGGCCATCGTCCAGCGGCTGGTCCATGGCGATGAACCACTGCGGCGTGTTGCGGAAGATCACCGGCGCCTTGGAGCGCCAGGAGTGGGGATAGGAGTGCTCCAGCCGGCCGCGGGCCAGCAGCGCGCCGGCCTCGATCAGCCGGTCCATCACCGCCGCGTTGGCGGGGCCGAACTTGCCGAGCTTCTTGCCTTCGGTCTCCAGCACCTTGAGGCCGCCGAACAGGGGGACATGATCGTAATAGGCCCCGTCCGGATCGACCATCTCGGGGATGTCGCGACGGCCTGAAGCCATCCAGACCTGATAGTCCTCGGCGCCGTGGCTGGGCGCCGTATGGACGAAGCCCGTGCCCGCGTCCTCGGTGACGTGGCCGCCCGGCAGCAGGGGAACATCGAAATCATAGCCCTGGCCCCGGAATGGGTGAGCGCAGACCAGCCCCGTGGGATCGACCCCGTAGAGGCGGGTCCAGACAGCGATCTTCGCCGCCTGCCTGACGTCTTCGGCCAGGCGGTCGGCGACGACCAGACGGTCGCCGGCCTTGGCCCAGGGCTCGAACGCCAGCCCCTGTTCCATGGCCCCAACTTCGTAGAGGCCGTAGGCGATGTCGGGATTGTAGGCGATGGCCCGGTTGCCGGGGATGGTCCAGGGCGTGGTCGTCCAGATGACGACGGAGGCCTCGGTCAGGCTGGGGAAGCTGCGGGCCAGGGCCTTGGCCTCGGCAACCGGATTCTCCCACGGATCGGAAGCGTCCGGATCGTCCGCCGGCCGATAGCCGACGATCGGGAACTTCACCCAGATCGTGGGGCTGGTATGGTCGTGGTACTCGACCTCGGCGTCAGCCAGGGCCGTCCGCTCGACGGGCGACCACATGACGGGCTTGGAGCCACGGTAGAGCTGGCCTGACATCAGGAACTTGTGGAACTCCTGGACGATCGCAGCCTCGCTGCCGAAGTCCATGGTGGCGTAGGGCGCCTCCCAGAGGCCCAGCACGCCAAGGCGCTTGAACTCGGCCTTCTGCGCCTCGATCCACTGGCCGGCGAAAGCGCGGCACTGGGCGCGGAACTCGGCAAGCGGCACCTCGTCCTTGCGTTGGCCGCGGCCCCGGTACTGCTCCTCGATCTTCCACTCGATCGGCAGGCCATGGCAGTCCCAGCCGGGCTCGTAGTCCACGTCGAACCCCATCAGGAACCGGCTGCGGACCACGAAGTCCTTGAGGATCTTGTTCAGGGCGTGCCCGATGTGGATCGCACCGTTGGCGTAGGGCGGGCCGTCGTGCAGCACGAACAAAGGCGCGCCCTCGGCCCTGCGCGCCTTGCGCATCTGATGGAACAGGTCCTGGCGGCGCCAGCTCTCCAGGATCTCCGGCTCGAGCTTGGGCAGGCCGGCGCGCATGGGAAAAGGCGTCTCGGGCAGAAAGACGGTGTCGCGGTAGTCCCGCGCGTCGGCGGGATGGGCGGGAGATGCGGCGTCGTCGGCCATGACTCGTTCCAGCGAAGTTCGGACAAAGGGTGCGGGCGGTCCCGGCGCGCGCTGGAGCTGTCGCCCTGGCGTCACGCCGGGCGGTTAATTCGTGAGTCTGTCCGAACCATGGTCATCGAGGCGGATGTAACAGACCCGCCAGCCGGCGCAAAGCGTCAGCCTCGCCGTCTTTCCCGAGGCGTTACGGCGAGGGTCATCCGGCGGCCCGACCGGATGATCGATAGCTCGGTGGACCGATTGATGGAGTCATGGTCGAGCGCGGCCATCAGATCGTCCAGACCGGTCACGGGGCGCCCGCCGACCGCGACGATCAGGTCGCCCTCTTCCACGCCCGCGCTCGCCGCCGGACCGGACCGCTCGACCCCCGCCACCCAGACGCCGAAATCCTGGTCCACGCCGGTTGCCCGGGCGAAATCCGGTGGGATCGGGGCCTGCTGGGCGACCACGCCGATATAGCCCCGCCGCACCCGGCCATGGGTGATCAGCTCGCCCATGACGAAACGGGCGGTGTTGCTGGCGATGGCGAAGCCGAGGCCTTGTGCGCCGGCGATGATGACCGTGTTGACCCCGACCACCTCGCAGGCCGAGTTCACCAGGGGGCCGCCGGAATTGCCCGGATTGATCGCCGCGTCGGTCTGGATCAGGTCCTCGACCAGCCTCCCGCCCTGGCTGCGCAGGGTCCTGCCGACGGCGGAGACGATGCCGGCCGTAACCGTCGACTGGAACCCCAGAGGCGCGCCGATGGCGACGACCAGCTGGCCGGCCCGCAGGCGCTTGGAATCGCCCAGGCGCGCGGCAGGCAGATCCACGCGCGGCTCCAGGCGCAGCAGCGCCAGATCAGTGTCCGGATCGTCGCCGGCGATCCTGGCGTCGAAGCTCAGTCCATCGTGGGTGACGACTTCGATCCGGCTGGCGCCGCGCGCGACGTGGCTGTTGGTCAGGATGAGGCCCTCGGACCCCACCACAATGCCGGACCCGACGCCCTCGGCTCCCATGCCCGGCTGCATCGGGTGGACCCGCACGACCGAGGGGCTGACGTTGTCCACAGCCCTGACCACGGCCTCCGAGTAGGCGTCCAGAAGCCCGTCATCGATCGTCGGCGGCCGGGAGGAGCCCAGCCGGAAGACCGGCGTCGCCTCGCCATGCAGCATGAAAGGCGTCGGCGGCCTGCGCTCCGGCCGGCGGCGCGCCTGCGCGAACCTCTGGTATTTGCGGGCCTTCAGCATGGACGGCCGGTCCCTCGCAGCTCCTCAGGCCTGTTGCAGCAGGCCCCTCGCGGCGTCGGCGTCGGCGTTCATCTGAATTACCAACGCGTCAACGCTCTCGAATTTGAGTTCGGGGCGCAGGAAGTCAATCAATTCCGTCTCGATGGTCTGCCCGTAGATGTCCTCGTTGAAGTCGAACAGGAACACCTCCAGGCGCGGCTCGACCTCGCCGACGGTCGGATTGCTGCCGATGCTGGCGACCCCGGGAAGCAACCGCCCGTCCGCCAGGCGCGTCCGCGTCACGTAGATGCCGAGCCTGGGCCTGACGTAGTCGTGCAGGGCGACGTTGGCTGTGGGAAACCCAAGCGTCCGGCCAAGCTTGCGCCCCATCACCACCGTCCCCTCGATGGCGAAAGGCCGGCCAAGGACTGCGCAGGCGGTCCGTGGATCCCCAGCCTCGAGCGCTCGGCGTACGTCGGTGGACGAGAGTTTGCGGCCGGCGTCGTCGTTCAGGGGCTCCAGGACGCTCACGCCGAAGCCGAGCCGGTCTCCCAGGTCCTGTAGCAGCGCTCCGTCCCCGGTCCGCCCCTTGCCAAAGGTGGTGTCCGAGCCGATCGCGACGTGGCGAACGCCCAGTCCCTCGGCCAGGACGGCCTCGGCGAACGCCTCGGCGGGCATGGCGGCCAGATCCTCCTCGAACGGAAGCAGGTAGAGCCGTTCGACCCCCAGCGCCTCGAGGCGGCGCGCCTGCTGGGCGGGCGTCGTCAGAAGGAACGGAGGCGCATCCGATCGGAACCATCGCCACGGATGCGGCTCGAAGCTGATCACGCCCAGCTTCGACGAGGTCGCGCGGGCCATGTCCGCCGCCGCGCCGATCACCTTCTGATGGCCGCGGTGGACGCCGTCGAAGGCGCCCAAGGCCACGCTCGCGCCCCTGTCTCCGGGATCGAGCCCGCGCCAGCCCCTGATGATCCTCATGGGCTTCAGGCGTCTCGCCTCGGAACCATCACCACCGCCTCGCCCTCCACCACGGCTTTCCCGCCGACCTCGCAGACCGTGGCCAGCGTCACCCGGGCCCGCTCGGCGTCGATCGCCGAAACGGTCGCCCGCGTGAGCACTTCATCGCCGATTCTGACGGGCCGGCGAAAGTTCATCGTCTGGGAGAGGTAGATCGCCCCGGGTCCGGGAAGGCGGGTCCCAAGCACGGCGGAGATGTAGCCGGCGGACAGCATGCCGTGGGCGATGCGCGTCTTGAACGGAGTCGTAGCCGCGTAGGCCTCGTCGAGGTGGACCGGATTGTGGTCGCCGGACACGGCGGCGAACGCCCTGATGTCGGCATCGGTGACCGTATGCTGCAGCTCGGCCGTCTGGCCGATGCCAAGGTCTTCCAGGAACAGGCCCGCCATCGTCGTCTCCTACCAGACCATCTCAGGCATGGCGTATCTCGCCGACGTGTCGTGCTCGGCCAGGAACCGCGCGGCCAGCTCGGCGCCGGCGGCCTCCGACTGGCCGTTCAGGTCCGCGGCATGAACCCCGCCCCACAGGAACAGGCAGTCCAGACCCTGGCGTTCGGCGCCGCGGACGTCGGTGGTGACGCCATCGCCGATGCACAGCACCGTTCGCGGATCAGGTTTGCGGCCCAGCAGACCTTCCGCCTCGGACATCGCCCGGTGGTAGATCGGCGCGTGCGGTTTGCCGGCCATGACCGCCCGCCCGCCAAGGCTCTCGTAGAGCTCGGCCAGGGCGCCGGCGCAGTAGATCAGCTTGTCACCCTTCTGCACCATCCGGTCGGGGTTGGCGCAGATCAGCTCCAGGTCGTGAGCCCGCGCGATGACGAACCGCTCGCGGTAGTCTTCCGGCGTTTCGACGTCGTCGTCGAAGGGACCGGTGCAAGAGATGAAGGCGGCGTCCTTCGGGTCGTCGACCAAGTCCAGGCCCAGACCTTCGTACAGCGTCTCGTCGCGGGGCGGGCCCACGGCCCATGCCGGGCCGGGCGCCCGTTCTGCAAGAAGGGCGCGCGTGACGTCGCCGGAGCTGACGTAGGCCGACCAGGCTTCGTCCGGCACCCCGACGCCGGAGATCTGGCTGTAAAGGGCCCTAGAGGGCCTGGGAGCGTTCGAGATGAGGACCACCGGCCCGACGTCGGCGCGAAACCGCGCAAGCGCGGCGCAGGCCGCGGGGAACGCCTCCCGGCCGTTGTGGATCACGCCCCAGACGTCACAGAGGATCGCGTCGTAGCTCGCGGCGAGCTGGGACAGTCCGGATATGATGCGGGGCGGCGGCATGGGCAGCCGGGCTAGCCGCCCGGACCCCTGGCGTCAATGCATCCTACCGCGCCGCAACACGCTTCAGCGCGGTCCGCAGGAAGTCGGCGGGCGGTTCGGACTCGGCCAGCACCGCATCCCTGATGGCCCGGGGCTCGCCGAACAGGTGGCCTTGTCCAAAGCCGATATCCAGCTCCAGCACGTCGATGACCTGCCGTTCGGTTTCCACCTTCTCGGCGATGATCTCGGTCCCGAAGCGCCTCGCGACGCCGGCATAGTCCGTCGGGTCCAGGTCCTTGAGCACGCTCAGCGGGAACTCGCCTTCGCCGTTGATGAGCCGGCTCAGCAGCAGCTCGGCCCCGATCTTGACGAACCGGACGTCGGCGCGCTGCAACTCGCGGAAGTCCAGGTCGAGGTTGCTCACCTGGTCGATCGAGAAGCGGAAGCCGAAGTCCGCCAGCTTGGCCATGTTTCGCGCCTCGACCGAGCCGCGCTGTTCGAAGGCGGACTGCCCGAGTTCGAAGATCAAGCCATCCGCCATGTCGCGGTTCTCGGACAGAAACGACAGGAACTGCGGGAAGAAATCCTCGTCCGCCAGGGACGAGAGGGACAGATTGCAGAAGATGGCGACCTTGCGATCCTGCCTGGCCAGCCGGCGCACGATCTGCACGCAGCGGAACAGCAGCAGGTTGTCGATTGCGGCGACGAGGCCCTCCGGCTCGGCCACGCCCAGATATTCGGCAGGCATCATCACCCGGCCGGTGGCGTCGCGCAGGCGCGAGAAGCTCTCGTAGAACATGGTGCGCCGCTGAGGCAGGTTCACCACCGGCTGCAGGTACAGATCCACCCGGTTCTCGGCCAGGGCGTCGCGGACGGTCTGCAGCAGTCCCGCGGTCTGGGCGGCATCCGCTCCCGCCCTGCCGCCGGATCGAGCCGCCGGCATGGACTGGTCCGACAGGCGCGCCTCAAGGCTGACGCTCATCCGCTGCACCAGCTCTTCGAGCATGCGCACTTCCACGGTCAGTTCCTCGGACCGCCGGACGGACTTCTCCTGGACCGCCTCCGAGAGGATGGCGAGGCTCTCGTTGATCTGCTCCAGCTTGCCCGTAAGGCCGAGGAAGGCGTCCCGCAGTGTGTCGAAATCCCGCTTGAGCGAGCCCTGGTCCATCGAGCGGCCGACAATGCCCTGCAGTGACAGCGCCAGGCCCAGGCCGGCGGCGAGGCCGGCGGCGGCGGCGGCCCAACCCGCGCCCACACGCCACAGCAGCAGCGCGATGGTCACCGCCAGGCAGATCGAGGCGCCTCCGAGGAGGACCATTGTGAGTTTGCGCATGGGTGCGGCCATTCGAATCGTTTGATTATCAGTCGCCACAACGCTCCAGTCGAACGGAATGACTCCGTCCGGCCAGCGTGCTGACGCCGACCGGTTGATGAGGTCCGAAAACCGCGAGCGCCGGCTACGCACCCGTGGCAAGTTCCAGGCCACGGAGACGATTGATCCCCAAAATCTGCTACCGGGGTCTTAAGACGGGGGCCCTGAACAAGGAGTCGCCAGATGAATCCCAACGCCGACGCCGCCGACCTCTTCCATCGCCTGCACCGCGGCCCCGAGATTCTCGTGCTGGCCAACGCCTGGGACGCCGGAAGCGCGAAGCTGATCGAGAGCGTCGGCGCCGCCGCCATCGCCACCACCAGCGCCGGCGTGGCCTGGAGCCACGGCTATCCCGACGGGAACGCCCTGCCGCTCGAACTTCTGCTGGCGTCCGTCAAGGACATCGTGCGGACGATCAAGGTCCCGCTGACGGTGGACTTCGAGAGCGGCTACGCCCCTGATCCGGCTGGGGTCGGACTCGCCGTGGCGCGCCTGATCGAGGCGGGCGGTGTGGGCATCAACATCGAGGACGGCAGTGATCCGCCCGACGCGCTCTGCGCCAGGATCGAGCAGGCTAAGGCCGCGGCGACGCGGTCAGGCGTGAACCTGTTCGTCAACGCGCGGACGGACGTCTACCTGCGCGGCCTGACGCCCGAGCCCATGCGCGTCGGCGAGACCCTGGCCCGGGCCGCGCGCTATCGCGACGCCGGCGCCGACGGGATCTTCGCCGCGGGCATCTCCGATCCGAACGAGATCGCCGAGGTGGCTGAGGGCGTCCGCCTGCCGCTCAATGTGCTGGCCTGGGCGGGCCTGCCGCCGGCGGCCGAGCTGAAGGCGCTGGGCGTGCGGCGGCTGAGCGCCGGCTCCGGCATCACCCAGGCGGTCTGGGGCCGGATGTCTGTCCTTGCGCGCGACTTCCTGCGTGACGGTCGTTCCGAACCCCTGGGCGAGGGGGCGATGGTGTTCCCCCAGATCAACGCTCTCCTGCACGGTGGCTGAGGTGCCGCCGATCGACGAGACCCACGACCCCGACCTGAAGAGCTGGGTCGAGAGCGCCAACGTCCCCGACGCGGAATTCCCGATCCAGAACCTGCCCTTCGGCGTGTTCCGGACCAGTGCGGACCAGGCGCCCCGGCTCGGCGTGGCCATCGGCGATAAGGTGCTGGACCTGCGCGCCGCCGCCGATCTGATCGTGACCGGCTCGCCTTCCGCCAACCGCGCCATCCGCTCCGAAGGCCTGAATGACCTGATGGGGCTGGGACGGCCGACGTCTACCGCCCTGCGGCTGGCGCTGAGCCGTCTGCTATCGGCGGCCGGGCGGCGCGGCGCCGTCGAGCCCTGCCTGACGCCCATTGGCCAGGTGGAGCTGCTGCTGCCGGCCAGCATCGGGGACTACACTGACTTCTATGCGTCGGTCTTCCACGCCACCAACGTCGGGCGGCTGTTCCGGCCCGACAATCCGCTGCTGCCCAACTACAAGTGGGTTCCGATCGCCTACCATGGGCGGGCCTCCTCGATCGCGCCGAGCGGGGCGCCGGTGCGCCGTCCGAAGGGCCAGATCACCCGGCCTGAAGAGACCACGCCGGCTTTCCTCCCCTCCCGCAGCCTCGACTACGAGCTTGAGCTCGGCATCTTCGTCGGCGCCTCTTCCCGGCCAGGCGAAGGCGTCGGTATCGACGAGGCGGCAGGCCACGTGTTCGGCTATGTCCTGCTCAACGACTGGTCCGCCCGCGACATCCAGGCCTGGGAGTACCAGCCGCTGGGACCCTTCTTGTCCAAGAGCTTCGCCACGACGATCTCGCCCTGGGTCGTCACCGCCGAGGCCCTGGCGCCGTTCCAGACCCGCGCCTTCGAAAGGCCAGCAGGCGATCCGGCTCCCCTGCCCTACCTGACCTCTTCGGATGACCAGGCCGCGGGAGCCCTGGCGATCGGCCTGGAGGCTTGGCTGGCCTCGGCCGAAATGCGGCGGCGCGGCCTGGAGCCGATGCGGCTCTCGCACGCCCGCGCCGAACAGCTGTACTGGACCCCGGCGCAGATGATCGCGCACCACACCTCCAACGGCTGCGCACTGCATTCGGGTGACCTGCTGGGATCCGGGACGGTCTCGGGTCCGGATCGGAGCGCCGCCGGGTGCCTGCTGGAGATCACCGCCAGGGGGGCCGAACCCGTCAGCCTGCCGAGCGGCGAACGCCGGGCGTTTCTCGAGGATGGCGACGAGGTGATCCTTCGCGGGCGCTGCCACCGCGACGGCTTCGTCCCGATCGGCTTTGGAGAGTGTCGCGGCGAGGTGCTGCCGGCGCTCTGATCCCAACAAAAAAGGAGCCCGGCGAACCGGGCTCCTTCAATTGTCAGACGTCTGATCGGTCTAGAAGTTGACGCCGATCGTGGCGCGACGGTTCAGAGGCTCCTTGACGCCATCCGGAGTGGGGACGGCCGGTTGGCTTTCACCCTTCCAGTCGACCGTGAGCTTGGTCTGGGCGACGCCCAGGCCCACCAGGGCGTCAGCGACGGCCTTGGCCCGGCGTTCGGACAGACGCAGGTTGTAGGCGTCTGAGCCGGACCGGTCAGCGTCGCCGACGCCGGCGATCGACGTCGCGTTGCCCATGCTGCCGTAGCT
>FTFP01001252.1_pt1 | contig 11971 bp, 5 predicted proteins | sample 1640421 | NCBI WGS metagenome assembly FTFP01 (sample SAMEA3914814, study PRJEB12502) | metagenome | biome: forest; material: soil | place: USA | collected 2011-09-16 | depth 0.1 m | reverse complement strand
GGCTGCAGGGCCGCAATCTGGCCGGGCTGCAACGCCGCCAGCTGGGCGCCGCTCAGAGCCGCGATCTGGGTGTCGGCCAGGCCGGCCAGTTCCGTGGTGGTGAGGGCGGCGAGCTGGGTCCCGGCCAGGGCCGCAACCTGGGTGTCGTAGAGCGCGCCCATCTGAGTCGCGGTCATCGAGGTCAGCTGGGTGTTGGTCAGCGCGGCCAGTTCGGCGGTGGTCAGTCCGGTGACCCCGGTGGTCGAGAGCGCGGCGATCTGCGTTGCGGCCAGGGCGGCGAGCTGGTTCGAGGTAAGCGACGCGACTTGCGTGTCCAGCAGGCCTCCGACCTCGGCGGTGGTGAGCGCCGATACCTGCGCGGCGGAGAGGGAGGCCAACTGGCCTTGTCCGAGGGCGGCGACCCCGGTCGCCGTGAAGCCCTTGATCTGGGTGGTGGTCAGGGACGCGAGTTGCGCCGTCGTCAGCGCGTCGACCTGCGAGGGCGTCAGGGCGGCGAAGACCGAGGGTGTCAGGGCCGAAAGCTGGGCTGTGCCCAGGGCCGCGATCTGGGTCTCCGACAGATCGGCGACCCCGGTCGGGCCCAAGGCGCCTACCTGCGTCGGGCTGAGCGCGCCCAGCTGCAATGCGGTCAGCGCCGAGAGTTCGGTGGCGGTCAGCCCCTTCACCTGGGTGGTCGACAGCGCCGTCAGCTGGCTCGGCGTCAGGGCGCTGATCGCCGTGTCGATCGCAGCGATCTGGGCGCCGGTCAGGGCGGCGACCTGAGGGCTGGTCAGGCCGGCCAGCTCGGCGGTGGTGAGCCCGCGCACGCCGGTCGTTGAAAGGGCGCTGATCTGGGTGGTCGACAGGGCGGCGAGCTGGCTGGGGCTGAGGGCCGCGGTCTGGGTGTCGACCAGGCCGCCGATCTGGGTGGCGGTCAGGGCGGCCAGCTGGGCGGTGGACAGCGCGGCGAGCTGGCTGGTGTTGAGCGCGGCCAGCGTTGTTGCGCCCAATCCCTGCACCTGGGTGGTGGTGAGGGCCGCGACCTGGGTCGTCGACAGCAACCCCATCTGAGTCGACGAGAGGCCCGACAGCTCCAGCTGGGTCAGCGCTCCGAGCTGGGTGGGCGCCAGCGCCGAGATCTGGGCGCCGCCGAGGCCAGCGATGGCGCTGCTGGTCAAGGCCGCCACCTGCGTGGTGGTCAGGACGCCCACCTGCGTCGGAGTCAGCGCCCCCAGTTCCGTCGCGGTCAGCCCCTTGACCTGGCTGGTCGAGAGCACGCCGAGCTGCGTGGCGGTCAGGGCCGTGATCGCGGTGTCGATGGCGCCCAGCTGGGGCGCCGTCAGGGCGGCGACCTGCGTCGTGGTCAGGCTGGCCAGCTGAGTGGTCGTCAGCCCGCCGACCGCAGCGCCCGTCAGGGCGGCGACCTGGGCCGGGGAAAGCGAAGCCAGCTGCGCGGCGCTCAGCGCGCCGAGGTCTGTCGAGGTCAGGCCCCTCGCCTGGGTCACGGTCAGGGACGCGATCTGGCTGGACGACAGCGCCGCCAGCTGAGCCGAGGTCAACGCCGCCAGTTGCGCGCCGGTCAGGCCCTGCACCTGGGTTGTGGTCAGGCCGGCGACCTGCGTCGTCGACAGCAGTTCCACCTGCGCCGTGGTCAGCCCGGCGAGCTGTGTCCTGCTGAGGGCTCCGAGCTGGCCCAGGGTCAGAGCCGAGAGCTGGTCCTGGCCGAGGCCGACGATGGCGCTCGTGGTCAGGGCGGCCAGTTGCGTGGAGCCGAGGGCGCCGACCTGGCCGGTCGTCAGGGCGCCGAGCTCGGTGGAGGTCAGCCCGCGGATCTGAGTAGTCGACAGGGCCGCGACCTGCGCCAAGGTCAGCGCCGAGATCTGAGTGTCTATCGCGGCGATCTGGGGCGCGGTGAGGCCGGCGGTCTGGCGGGTGGTCAGGCCGGCGAGCTCGGTCGTCGTGAGAGCGGCGACATCGGCGGTGGTCAGGGCGCCCACCTGGCTGGAGGAGAATGCGGCGAGCTGGGTCGGGCTCAGTCCGGCCACCTGGCTGGTGGTCAGGCCCTTTACCTGGGTGGTGGTCAGCCCCGCCATCTGCGCCGCCGACATCGCGGCGACCTGATCGGAACTCAGGGCCGCCAGTTGGACGCCGCTCAGGCCGGTCAGCTGTGTCGTGGTCAGGCTCGCCGCCTGGCTGGTCGACAGCTGGCCCACCTGGGATGTGGTCATGCCGCCCAATTCGGCGGCGGTCAGCGCCGCCAGCTGGGCCTGGGTCAGGGCGGCGAGCTGGGTGTCGACCAGCCCCTTCATCTGGGCCGTGCTCAGCGCCGCCATCTGCGTGGGCGCCAGCGCCCCGAGCTGGGTTGTGGTCAGGCTCGCCAGGTCGGCGGCGGACAGCCCGGCCATGCGGCTGGTGGTCAGGGCGGACAGTTCAGAGTTGGTCAGGGCGCCGATCTGCGTCGTCGATAGGCTGGCCAGCTGTGTCGCCGTCAGCGCGCGGAACTGGGTGGTCGTGAGACCTGCGAGCCCCGTCTCGGTCAGCCCGTCGAGTGTGGTGGCGCCCAGGGCGGCGATCTGGGTGGTCGCCAGCGCGGCCAGCTGGACCGACGTCATGTCGCTGAGTTCGGTGGCGGTCAGGCCTTTCAGCTGGGTCGTGGTCAGCGAGGCCACCTGGGTCCGCGACAGGGCGGCGAACTGGTCCGTGGCCAGGGCCGCGACCTGGATGGCGTTCAGCCCCCTCACCTGGGTGGTGGTCATCGACGCGATCTGGCCGGCCGACAGCAGGCCCACCTGCGTGGTGGTCATCCCGCCAAACTCGGCCGCCGTCAGCGCCGCGAACTGGGCCGTGCTCATCGCCTCCAGCTGGGTGTCGACCAGGCCCTTGATCTGGGCCGTGCTGAGGGCGGCGATCTGGGAGGTGGACAGCACGCCCAGCTGGGTCGTGGTGAGCGCGCCCAGCGCCGAGGAAGACAGGCCCGGCATGCGCGTCGTGGTCAGCCGGCCCAGCTCAGTCGCCGTCAGCGCCTGGGCCTGAGTCGCTGACAGACCGGACAGCTGGCTCGTGGTCAGGGCGTTGAACTGCCGGATGGTCAGGGCGGCGATCTCGGTCCCGGTCAAGGCGCCGACGCCGGTGGTGGTCAGCGCCGCGACCTGGGTCGCCGCCAGAGCCGCCAGCTGGGCCGCGCTGAGGCTGCCGACCTCGCCCGTGGTCAGTCCCTTGACCTGCATGGTGCTCAGGGCCGCGATCTGGGCCGGCGACAGCATCGCGAACTGCTCGGAACTCAACGCCGCCAGCTGAATGGCGCCGAGGCCCTTCACCTGGGTCGTGGTGAGCGCGCCGATCTGGCCGGTCGAGAGCAGCGCGACCTGCGAGGCCGTCAGGCCGCCCAACGCGGTCGAGGTCAGGGCGCCGAGCTGGGCCGAACTCAGCGCCGCGATCTGGGTGTCGACCAGGCCCTTGATCTGGGCCGTGCCGATGGCCGCCATCTGCTTTGGGACCAGCGCTCCGAGCTGGGTTGTCGTCAGGGTCCCCAGGTCGGACGCCGCCAGCCCCGAGAGCTGGGTTGTGGTCATCGAGGCCAGCTCGGTTGTGGTCAACGCGGCGAGCTGATCCGTTGACAGGTTTGAGACCTGGATTGCGGTGAGTCCGCTGAATTGCTTCGTGGTCAGAGTCGCCACGGCGGTGGTGGTGAGGCCGCTGACGCCGGCCGCGGACAGGGCCCCGAGCTGCGTGGAGGAAAAGGCCGGAAGCTGGGCTGGCTTCAGATTGGCCACGGCCGTCGCGGTCAAGGTTCGGATCTGGGCGGTGCTCAGAACGGCGACCTGGGCGGGTGAAAGCGCCGCGAGTTGCTCGCCGCTGATTGCGGCCGCCTGGGTTCCGCCAAGGCCTTTCAGCTGGGTCGTGGTGAGGGACGCGAACTGGTTGGTGGACAGGAGGCCGATCTGGGCCGTGGTCAGGCCCCCGAGCGCCGTCGAGGTCAGCGCCGCGAACTGGGCTGAGGTCAGGGCCGCAAGCTGGGTGTCGACCAGGCCCTTGATCTGGGCCGTGCCGATCACGGCCACCTGCCCGGGGGCGAGCGCGCCGAGCTGGGTGGTCGTCAGGATCGAGAGTTCGGAGCTGCTCAATCCGGCGATCTGGGTGGGGCTCAGGCTCGATATCTGCGTGGTGGTCAGCGACCCTATCTGGTCATCGGACAGGGTGGAAAGCTGGGTGGAGGTCAGGCCTCCGAACTGGGCGGCGGTGAGGGCATTGAGTTCGCTGGTCGTCAGCCCCGAGATGCCCGTCGCTGTCAGGATGCCGATCTGGCTCGCCGAGAGGCCCGCGAGCTGAGACGAGCTGAGGCTGGCGACATCCGTCGCGCTCAGGCCGTTTACCTGCGATGAGGTCAAGGCCCCAAGCTGCGTCGCTGACAGGGCGCCGAACTGATCGTCGGCCAGGGCCGCGAGCGCGGCCGGGGTGAGGCCAACCACCTGGGACGCGGTCAACGAGGCGATCTGGGTCTGCGACAGCTGGCCGACCTGCGAGGTCGAGAGGCTGGCGAACTGGCTGGCCGTCAGCGCGCCCAGCTGGGTCGTGGTCAGGACCTGGATCTGGGTATCGGCGAGGCCACGGACCTGGCCCGGGTTCAGGGCGGCCATCGCGGTGGCGGTCAGCGCACTGAACTGGTCGGTGCTGAAGGCGCCGACGTCGCCGGCGGACAGGCCTTTCAGCTGGATGGTGGAGAGGGCCGCAACCTGGCTCGTCGTGAGCGCCTGCAGCTGGGTCGGCGACAGCGCCGCGACCTGGTTGGAGGACAACCTCCCGAACTGAGTCGCCGTCAGGGCGGCCACCTCTTCCGGGGTCAGGCCGGACACGCCGGCGTTGGACAGGCCCGCGATCTGGGTCGCGGTCAGGGCGGCGATCTCCTCAGACCCGAAGGCCTGGATCTGCTGGCTGTTCATCACCGCGAACTGCGCGGCGCTGAAGGCGAGCTGGCTGGTGGTCAGGACGGCGATCTGCGCCGTCGACAAGGCCGAGACCCCCTGCAGGGTCAGGCCGGAGAGCTGGGTCCCGCTCAGCTCGGTCATCTCGGTGGTGGTCAGCGCCTGGATCTGCGTCCGGGTCAGGGCTGCGAAATCGACCACCGTCAGGGCGCCAAGGGCTGTCGATGACAGGTTGGCGATCTGCGTGGGCGTGAAGGTCGAGACGGACGAGATCACGGCCGTGCGGCCCCCGCCGTTTCGGCAAGGCAAGAGCCGGCGCGTCGTCCGTACGCTGCATGCGGCGCCAAGTCGTACATGAGGATCTGCGGCCCGCCCTTCGACGCTTGCGCGTCATGGTCAGTCCATGTACGCAAGGGGCATGCCATGGCGTGGCTTGAAATTACGCAATATTATCAATTAGTTATTGGCTTGCCGGTGCGCTGGCCGGTAGCTTCTGCCGTATGCTTGGCAGTTTCTGCCGCACGGGGGGTCATGCCCTCACTGGACCGCGATCCGGGGCTTCCGCATGATGGAAGCACGCCGCCGCCGCGCGACGGAGGGCACGATGCGTTCGCAATTCAGACGACCGAGGTTGATGGGCCTTGGGGTGATGGCGGCCCTTGCGCTGGGGGCGCCGGGATACGCCGCGCAGGTTCGACTGGATGGCTTCGTCTATCGGACGCAGCCGGTCGCCGACCGGGTGCACATGATCTACCGCCCCGTCGCGACCGACCCGCCCTTCGAGGGCAACGTCACCGTGGTTGAGCAGTCTGCGGGGCTGGTGGTGGTTGACGCCGGAGGCACGCCCCTCTCAGGGCGGCGGGTGGTCCAGCAGATCCGGACGATCAGCGCCAAGCCTGTCCGCTTCCTGATCTACACCCACTACCACGGCGACCATAACCTCGGCGCGGGCGCCTTCCTGAAGGCCTGGCCGGACGTGCGCATCGTTTCCACCGAGGCGACGCGGCGGAACATGACGGGCAAGCCGATGGCGTACATCACGACCTATTCCAAGGGCTACGCCGACACGTTGAAGTCGCTGGGCGCGATCCTGCAGGATCCCAAGGCCCCGCCCGCGCTGAAGGCCGGGGTCAGCCATTTCGAAGCGTCCGGTCCCGGCATCATCGCCGCCTACAAGGACCTGAAATCCTATCCGGCCGACGTCACCTTCACCGACCACCTGACGCTCGAGGATGCGGACGCGCCGGTGGAGGTCATGTTCCTCGGCCCGGCCAACACCGACGGGGACGCCGTGGTCTGGTTGCCGAAACAGCGGGTGGTGGCCTCGGGCGACGTGGTCACCGCCCCTGTCCCCTATGCGGCCTCAAGCTTCCCCAGGACCTGGATCGAGGCGATCAGGCGTATCGAGGCATTGGACTACGCCTACCTCGTGCCGGGCCACGGCGAGCTTCAGACCGACCACGCCTACCTCGATCGCGTGATCGGGGCGCTGCAGTCGGTGCGCGACCAGGTCGGGCCCCTGGCCGCCCAGGGTCTGAGCCTGGAAGAGACCCGCAAACGGGTTCACCTGGACGACATCAAGCGCGCCTTCGCCGGCGACGACGCCTGGTACGGCTTCCTGATGGACAACGTGTTCCTGGGCGCCCTGGTGGCCAACGCCTACGCCGAAGCCAAGGGCCTGCCGATCGTGCAGGGCGCCTGAGGCGTCAGGGCGCGACGATCGCGGCTTTCTGCATGGTGAAGGCGAACGGCTCGGCCGTGTAGCGGACCACGGCGCCGGTCACCGACACGACTGACCCGACAGCGGGGAGCAGCGCCGACTGGGAACCCAGCTCGACGTGCAGGTCGGCGTGGCCGGCCTTGCGGTTGTCGTCGGTGATGGCGCCGTCCAGGAAGCCTCGGTTGGCGCCCAGCACCTGCATCGGCAGGGTCATGCGCCCCGCGCCGGCGGCCTGTTTGGCCATGATCGCCGCCCAGACCCGGTCGGCCGCCGTCTTGTTGGCCGGCGAGGCGTCGCGCTGCGCAAGCACGAACTCCCAGTCCGGCAGTGTCAGATCGGCGGGGTCGTTATCGCGCACGGCCTGAACGGCCGTGTCGGCCGCGGTCGGCGCGGGCGCGACCGTGAACCCGGCTGGAGGGGTGGATTCTCCGGCCGCCTCGATCAGCAACTCGGACCAGCCGTCTTCGCTGCCGTGGTAGCGGCTGTAGCTCCCCCGGGCCAGGGCGTCGATGGTCGATTGCGTGGCCGCGGCGCCGGCCTGCCCCGCCAGGGCATAGGCCCTGGCCGCCCACCAGAAGCCCTCGGGATCCAGCGGCTTGGCCCGCAGGGCGACGATGGCGAACTGGTAGTCCGTCTGCACATCGGTCGGATCGGCCTGCACCGCCTTCACATAGTAGTACCGGGCGATCGAGTAGTCGGCATGCGCCAAGCGGTCGAAACCCAGCGCGCCGTGGAACACGGAGGAGAGCTTGTTGCGCATGAAGGCCGCGTCTTCGGCCGACGTCCCCGTTGGCGCGGCCCAGCCGTCCAGGGCGGTGAGGCCCCTGTTAGCGTCGTCGGCCGCCTGCTTGGCCAGCGCGGCCCGAGCCGGTCCCTCCTTCATGTCCTGCGCCCTGGTCCGCTCCAGGTAGACCACCAGCGCCAGGGCCTGCACATCCTTGGGCTCGGCCTCGAGCACGCGGCGCGCGCTGGGCTCCAGGTTCGTCGTATCCCCCAGCTTCTGATAGATCGCCATCGCCTGCCGAGCCGCCTCGAGCTTCCTGGCGCTAAGGGGATACTGCCGGATGAAATCCGTCAGCGCCGAGGCCTTCAGTGCGGGGTCGGCCAGCCCGCTCGCGGCGTTGTAGGCAGCGACTTCGGAAGGATCGACCAGCGTCGGTTTGCCGGTGACCACCGGGCCGTCCTGAGCCTGGACGATCAGCGGCCAGGACAAGGCCAACGCGAACGTCGCGGCGAGGATTCGGGCGGCGCGGCGCATCAACGACTCCAGAGTCCAAACTCCCGTCGAGACTACGCTGGCCGACGGTCCTGTCCAATCGGCGCGGTTGCTGGACCGATTCAAAGTGGACGGCCCCGCCGGTATCCGCAAAGCTGACGCTCCAACCAGAGCCCGGTCACGGGACTTTCCGAGGAAATACGCCATGGCGACACCCCCCGGCATCAGCGCCGCCGACTTCGCCGAGGCCATCGCCCGGTTCAAGGCCGCCATCGGAGCCGAATGGGTGTTCACCTCCGACGAGGACGTCGCCCTCTACCGCGACGCCTATTCCCCTCTGATGGGCGAACCTGAAGAGCGGGTCGCGTCCGCGGCCGTCGCCCCCGCTTCGGTGGAAGAGGTTCAGGCCGTCGTGAAGATCGCCAACGCCCTGCGCGTCCCGCTCTATCCGATCTCCACCGGCCGCAACCTCGGCTACGGCGGATCGGCCCCGGTGCTGTCGGGCAGCGTCGTGCTGGACCTGAAGCGGATGAACCGCATCCTGGAGGTGGACGAGCGCACCGCCTTCGCCCTGGTCGAGCCCGGCGTCAGCTACTTCGACCTCTACCGCTACATCCAGGACAAGGGCCTGAAGCTCTGGATTGACGCGCCCGATCCGGGCTGGGGCAGCCTGATCGGCAATGCGCTGGATCACGGCGCCGGCCAGACGGCGGGGACCTATCGCGACCACTTCGCCTCGCACTGCGGCATGGAGGTGGTGCTGGGCAACGGCGAGCTGGTGCGCACGGGAATGGGCGCTTTGCCCGGCGCAAAGACCTGGCAGCAGCACAAGTACGGCTTCGGCCCCTGGATCGACGGGCTGTTCTCCCAGTCCAACTTCGGCGTCGTCACCAAGATGGGCTTCTGGCTGATGCCGGCGCCCGAGGCCTATCTGGCCGGCCGCGTCGCCGTGCCCGGCCACAGGGACATCATCCCCCTGACCGACATCCTGAACGAGCTGGAGAACGGCGGAATCTGCAACGGCTTTCCCCGTATCGGCAGCCCGGTGCTCAGCGCGTTCGGCCCGGTGGATCCGGACTTGAAGGCCCTGCAGGACCGGCCGGGCGGGCCGCTGCCAGCGGCGCTCGAGGCCTATGGCCGCGGCAAGGGCATGCCCTACTGGACGATGGAACTGCCGTTCTACGGACCCGAGGAGGTGGTGGCCGCGCAGTGGGCCTACGCCAAACGCAGGTTCCAGGCCATCGAGGGAGCCAAGGTCGAGGACGGTCCCCGCTATCGGCTGCCGCTGACGGCCGAACAGCAGGAAAAGGTGCACAAGGTCGAGTTCGGCATCCCTAACCTGTCGATCTTCTCGATCGGAGCCCGCTCGCCGTTCAACGCGAACCCGACCACCGGCCACGTCTGGTTCTCACCGATCATCCCGCGCACCGGCGAGGCGGTGCTGGAGGCCCAGCAGGTGCTGTTCGCCGCCGCCAGCGAGGTCGGCATCCCGCTGAGTTCGATCATCCCGGTGCCCCAGGCCAACTGGCTCCGAACGTGGGTGTTCCTGATCGGCTTTCCGGTGATGACCGACGTGGAGACCAACCGGCGCAACCGCGAGGCCTTCCGCAAGCTGGTCAAGGCCTGCGCCGAGCGAGGCTGGGGCGAGTACCGCACCGCGCCGATCTTCATGGACGAAGTGGCCGCCACCTATTCCTTCAACGGCCACGCCCTTCGCCGCCTGCACGAGACCATCAAGGACGCGGTGGACCCCAACGGCATCCTCTCCGCCGGGCGCTATGGCATCTGGCCCAAGCACATCCGCGACCAGCGCGCCTGACTATCCGCCGGCGGTCCGTCGCTCGAGCCAGGCGCGCAGGCGCCTGAGGCCGTCCTCGATCTTGGCGGGGTCGGCGGCCAGGCACCAGCGGAGCCAGCCCTCGCCTTCGCCGCCGAAAGCGGAGCCGGGCGCGAGGCCCAGTTTGGCCGTCCTCACCAAGTCCTTGGCCACTTCGAGGGAGTCAGGGCAGCCGGCGACGCGGAAGAAGGCGTAGAGGCCGCCGTCGGGGCGATGCACCTCGACGCCGGGCATGGCGGCGAGAGCGTCCACCACCTGCTCGCGGGCCTTCATCAGTTGGGACCGGAATGTGGCCAGCTGCGGCTCCCCCTGTTGCAGGGCGGCGATCGCGGCCTGCTGGACGAACTCGGGGGCGCAGGAGGTGTTGTATTCCAGGAGCACGCCCAGGGCGGCCATCAGCGTCGGCGGGGCGACCATCCATCCAAGCCGCCAGCCGGTCATCCGCCAGGCCTTGGAGAAACTGTTGGTGCTGATCAGACGGTCGTCTGGATCGGCCAGGGGCAGGAACGAGGGCGCCGGTCCATCGGCGAGGTAGCTGAGGCGCTCGTAGACGTCGTCGGCGATCAGCCAGATCCCCAGCCTGCGGCAGCGCTCCAGAATCGCCGCCCGATCCTCGGCCGGCAACGTCCAGCCGGTAGGGTTGTTGGGCGAGTTCAGGAAGAGGGCGCGGGTCTGCGGCGTCAGCGCGTCGAACAGCCGGTCGAGGTCCAGCCGCCAGCCCCCCTGGCGCGGCTCCAGGCCCACGCGCACCACCTCCCCGCTGAGCACGCGCGGGATCTCCGCGACGTTGGGCCAGACGGGGGTGATCACCACCACACGGTCGCCAGGCTCGACCACCGCCTGGGAGGCCACCATCAAGGCGCTGACGCCGGAGTTTGTGACGGCGATTCGCTCGGCGCCGATCGGGACGCCATGCAGGCCCGACAGGTAGGCCGACAGCGTCTGGCGAAGGGCGGGCAGGCCGAGGTTGTGGGTATAGAAGGTGCGGCCGGCGCGCAGGTGTTCGACCGCCGTTTCGATGATGAAGCCCGGGGTCGGCTGGTCGGATTCCCCGAACCAGAAGGGCAGCACGTCCGGATCCCCCAAAGCGGCGTTGGCGACTTCGCGGATCTTGGAACTTTCCAGCCGGCCGACCTGCGCCCGCGCGGTCGCGGGCCACGCCGCCGTCACGTTCGGATCATCGGTAGAATTGGCCGTCATCGGCTATCTGAAACACGGAACCGGCCGCCTGTCAGTCCCGGCTGAATCTGGCTAGAGGGCGTCATGAACTATCGCCACGCCTTTCACGCGGGCAACCACGCGGACGTCTTCAAGCACTCCGCGCTGGTCTTCATCCTCGAGCGCCTTGTGGAGAAGCCACAGCCGTTCGCCGTGCTGGATACGCACGCCGGAATCGGTCTCTACGACCTGCAGTCCGAGGCCGCTCAAAAGACCCGCGAGTACGAGGCTGGAGTGGCGAAGGTGGCGGGCGACGTTCTCTCGTCCGCTCCGGGCTACGCCAGGCTTATCGGCGAGATGAACCCCGACGGCCTGCGGACCTATCCGGGGTCCCCTGAGATCGTCCGCCGCTTCCTGCGCGAACAGGACCGCCTGATCGCCTGCGAACTCCATACCGCCGACGCCGAGACGTTGAAGGCGCGCTATCGCGGGGACCGGCGGATCTCGGTGCACCAGCGGGATGGCTACGAGGCGATCCGGGCGCTGCTGCCGCCACCGGAACGTCGGGGGCTGGTCTTCATGGACCCGCCCTTCGAGGAAACGGACGAAGCCGGGCAACTGGCGCAGGCGTTCCGCGATGGCCTCAAGCGCTGGTCGAATGGAATCTTCGTCGGCTGGTACCCGGCCAAGGACCGCAGCGTCGGCGACATGCTGGCCAGGGCGGCGGAGGGGTTTCCGAAGGCGCTGCGCGTCGAGTTCCTGCCCTACGCTGCGGGCGAGTCCAGCCTGCCGGGAAGCGGCCTCATCGTCTGCAACACCCCCTGGAAACTGGACGAGAAGCTGAGGTCCTTGTGCGGCGAGCTGAGCCGTCTGCTGGGCCGCGGCCGGGGGACCTGGACCGTGGAGTGGATCACCGAGCCCTGAGCCAGGCGCTCATCCAGCCCGCGGCGGAACGGCTCGTCTCTTCGCCGAGGTGGGCCAGCGGCGTGGTCTCGCCGACCTCTGAAATGAGCGCCGATTGGACCTCGGTCATTCCCGCGTCCCTGAGCATGCGCTCGACCACGGCGCGAGGATGCTTGAACGTCCGGGCCAGGACGTGACCGTCGGCCAGGGGAAGGCGCGTGTGCTCGTAGGGGTGC
>FTFP01001236.1_pt1 | contig 11978 bp, 10 predicted proteins | sample 1640421 | NCBI WGS metagenome assembly FTFP01 (sample SAMEA3914814, study PRJEB12502) | metagenome | biome: forest; material: soil | place: USA | collected 2011-09-16 | depth 0.1 m | reverse complement strand
CTTCCTGCTCAGGCAACCGGCGGCGAAGAAGAAAGCCTGGTCAGACCTCTTGACGCTGACGGAGAGGCTTGATCGCCCGGATCGCCCCGCCTAAGGTTCATCGCTTGGGGCGCGTCTGAAAGCATCAATCTGGGGAGGGGCATGCGACTGTTCCGGAGGTCAGCGGCGCTCATTGCGCTCGCGCTCTGCGCAACGGCCGCCTCCAGCGGGGGCGCCAGCGCCGCCGTGAAAGCCCTGACCGACGCCGACGCAGGGGCCTATTCCACCGCCTTCCAGGCCGCCTCCAAGGGCGACTTCGACACCGCCGGCGAGGCCGCCGGACACGTTTCCGACAAGAGCCTGCTGGGCTATCTGCAGTTCCAGAAGCTGATCTGGCGCGGCGGCGAAGCCACCTATGCCGAGCTCAAGGGCTGGCTCGCCAAGTACGCCGACCTGCCCGGCGCCGGGCGCATCCTGCAGCTGGCCCGCAAGCACAAGCCTCACGGCGCCTCGGACCTCAAGGCGCTCGGCAAGACCGTCGAGATGGACCAGGCCAACTTCAGCGGCAAGCCCGCCAGGGGCCAGGCCGCGCGCGAGGCCTTCTATTCCGGCGACGTGCACGCCGCCTATCGCCTGGCCGCGTCGTCGGGCGAGCGCTGGGTCGCGGGCCTCGCCGCGTTCAGGCTGAAGAACTACGCGGAGGCGATGAGCCAGTTCCAGGCCGTGGCGCTGGACCCGAGCCAGGGCGACTGGCTGCGGTCCGGAGCTGCCTATTGGGCGGCCCGGGCGGCGATCGCCTCGGGTTCGGCCGAGCTGGCGCCCGATTTCCTGCGCATCGCCTCGCGCAGCCCCTGGACCTTCTATGGCCTCCTGGCCGAGCGCCAGCTGGGGCTGGAGCCGGGAGCCGATCCCCAGGCCTACGCCCTGGCCCAGGCGGGCCTTGGGCCGTCCCTGCCGTCGAACGACGGCGAGATCGTGCGCGCGGCCTACACCTCGCTGAGCGGTCCGATCCTGATCCGGCTGGTCAAGACCGACATCCGCGCCAAGCGGGCCGTGGCCCTGGCCCAGATCGGCCGCGCCACCGACGCCGGCCTGGAGCTGCGGGCAGGGCTCGCTTCCGCCCGCACCGACGCCCAGCGGCGCCTGTGGACCACCCTGGCGCTGGAGCTGAACCCGGGCATCGCCGCGGCGCCGGGGCGCCGCTCCAGGGGCTTCGACCCGGACGACTATCCGACGCCCAAGCTCACGCCCATCGGCGGCTTCACCATCGACAAGGCCCTGGTCTACGCCATCGTGCGCCAGGAGAGCCGGTTCGACCCCAACGCCGTCTCCAGCGCCGGCGCCATCGGCCTGATGCAGCTGATGCCGCAGAGCGCGGCCCAGGCGGCGGGCGACGACAAGCTGCTGACCGACGCCACCCCGCTTTACGATCCCGCCACCAATCTCCGCGTCGGCCAGGACTATGTGCAGTGGCTGCTGGAGCACGCGTCCAACGGCGACGTGATCCGGGCCGTCGCCGCCTACAACGGCGGGCCAGGCACCCTGATGCGCACCCAGCAGAGCGTCGGCGACGGCGATCCGCTGATGTTGATCGAGAGCATGCCTGCCCCCGAGACCCGCGACTACGTCGAGAAGGTGGTGGCCGCCTACTGGGTCTACCGGCGCATGTTCGGCGAAAGCGGCCGCTCCATCGACGCCATCGCCGGCGGCGCGGGCGCGCTGCCCTCCCGGCTCGACCGCTAGGAAGCAGCCATTCAAGGCCAAGGCCGTTGAACCCCAAACCCCTTGGGGCCCATCGGCATGACCTTCGAACAGGCGCTGGCCTTCGGACTGATCGGCTGCACGCTGGCGCTCTTCGTCTGGGGGCGCCTGCGCTATGACCTGGTCGCGCTCGGAGCCCTGCTGGCCGGCGTCCTGATCGGTGTCATCCCGGCCAAACGCGCCTTCGACGGCTTCAAGGACGACGTGGTGGTGATCATCGCCATGGCCCTGGTGGTGAGCGTCGCTTTTGCCCGGAGCGGGATCGTCGAGGTGGCGCTGCGCCCGATCCTCTCGCGGCTCACGAGCGAGAGGAGCCAGGTTCCCGTGCTGGCGGCGGCCACGGCGCTGCTGTCCATGGCCAGCAAGAACGTGGGCGCTCTGGCCATCCTGATGCCGGTGGCCCAGCGCCTCGCCCGGCGCACGGGCACGGCCCCCTCCCGGCTGCTCATGCCGATGGCGTCGGCCTCACTGCTGGGTGGGCTGGTCACCCTGGTGGGCACCTCTCCGAACATCATCGTCTCCCAGGTGCGCGAGCAGACCCTGGGCAAGCCTTTCAACATGTACGACTTCGCCCCTGTCGGCCTGTCGCTGACCGCCGTCGGGCTGGTGTTCCTCACCTTCGGCTACCACCTCCTGCCCAAGGCGCGCACCGGTCAGGTGGCTCTCGGCGAGACGTTGGCCGGCAGCACCTACGTCACCGAAGCCAAGGTCCCCGATGACTGGAACTTCCAGGGCTGGCGGATGGGCCAGCTTCGGGCGGCGGCGGCGGGGAACGCCGAGATCTCCGCGCTGGTCAGGAACGGCGCCACCCGCGCCAGGCCCCACGCCAACACGCTGCTGCGAGCCGGCGACCTGATCATTCTGGAGGGGGAGCCCGACGCTCTCCACCGGCTGATCGCCGACTCCAAGCTGAAGCCCCAGCGCGCCGACCATCCGCTGGAGCGCCGCGGCTCGACGGACGAAGTCCGCTCCATCGAAGCCGTGGTCGGCGCGGACTCGGCCTTGATCGGCCAGACCGTGCGGCGGCTGGATCTGCAGGCGCAATACAACATCAAAGTGCTGGCCGTGGCGCGCAGCGGCAGGCGGTTGACGCAAAGGCTTCGGACGGCGGCGATCCACGCCGGGGACGTCCTGGTCCTGCGAGGGGCGGAGTCCGACCTGCCAAGGGCCCTCTCGGAACTGGGCGCCCTGCCCCTGGCCGAACGGCCCGTGCACCTGGGGACCCGCCGCCCGCTGATCCTGCCCGCCGTCATCCTGGCCGGCGCCATGGTGCTGGTGGCCTTCCAGGTGTTGCCCGTTGCCATCGCCTTCACCCTGGCGGCGGCGCTGATGGTGCTGTTCCGCACCATCCCCATGCGCGACGCCTACGGAGCCCTGGACGGTCCGGTGCTGGTGCTGATCGCGGCGCTGATCCCCGTCAGCCAGGCCATGCAGCACACCGGCGGGGTCGCCCTCCTGGCGTCGCTGTTCTCAGGCCTGTTCGTGCACGCTCCGCCGCAGCTGATCCTGGCGACGCTGATGACCGCCGCTATGCTGAGCGCTCCCTTCCTGCACAATGCCCCGACGGTGCTGATCCTGGGGCCGGTGGCGGTGGGCGTGGCGCGCCAGCTGGGGCTCTCGCCCGATCCGCTGCTGATGGGCGTGGCGGTCGGCGCGGCCTGCGATTTCCTCACGCCCGTCGGCCACCAGTGCAACACCCTGGTGCTGGGCCCCGGCGGCTACAAGTTCAGCGACTACGCCCGCCTTGGCGCGCCCCTGTCGTTGCTGGTGGTGGTTGCCGGAACGCCGCTGATCGCCGTGTTCTGGCCGCTGCACGCGGCGAGCGGAGCCCGCTAACGCCCGGCCGGGAGGAGGCGCACCGAAAGGCGGCGCGGCCACGTGCCCGTGCCGAACCACGACCTGGGCGCGAGCAGCGCCTGATGCGCCCGCCCGGCCCCACCGAACCGGCCAAGCAGGCCCTCGCGCGCCGCCGGGAAGATGGCCGCCCGTCCGGGATGCCGCTCGATGTGGTCGCGGGCCGCGCTCTCCCAGGCTGGCGCCAGCCAGGCCATGGGCTCGAGCTGCAGGATCCAGTCCCGCCGCGCCGCCTCCTGGCCAATGCTCCAGGCCGCTCCGGCCGACCCGTTGGCGGGCGCCGGGAGGATGCGGCAGCCGGCGTCGTCGGCGATCTCCAGCGTCGCGTCGGTCGAGCCCGCGTCGACCACGATCACCTCGGAGACAAGGCCATCGATCGCCGCCGAGACCAGGGGCTGCAAGGCACGGCCGAGCACCGCCGCGTCGTTCAGTGTCGGGATCACCACCGAGATCATCGCGCCATCAAGGCGGCTGGCGTCCCGCCGTCAAGCTTCGGACTCTCACAGGTGGGGTCCAGGTGGTAGAGCGTCCAACAGCCAGGCGTTAGCCGACGCCATCTAGGGGGTAGCGTGGCGGAGACACCGGAAGCATCCGAGAGCGAGCCCTCCGCGGCGGCGACCGAGACCAGCCCGGCCGCGGTGGCCCTGGCGCTCGGCCGGACGTCGAAGGGCGCCAAGGCCCTGGACGAGGACGCCCGGACGTTCCTTCGCGAACAGACCGATCTGATCCGCCTGCAGAAGGAACACCTGCACGAGCAGCGCCTGCTCGTCCTGTCGCGCCTTGGCCTCGGCCGTTGGAAGGACCGCTTCTCACTGGCCTTGCAGGCGATGACCGCCGCGGTTGGGCTGGCGGTGGTGGTCACTGTCGCCGTCATGGCCTGGCAGGCGCACGAGGACCATGGCCTGGTGATCGGCGCTTTCTCGGTTCCGCCGGACCTGGCCCGCGACGGCCTCACCGGCGAGGTCGTCGCAGCCCGCTTCCAGGACAAGCTGCAGGCCATGCAGACGGCGACCCAGTCGGATCGTCCGGCCAACACCTACCAGAACAACTGGGGCGACGAGATCAAGCTCGAGATTCCCGAGACAGGCCTGACCTTCGGTGAATTCGACAAGCTGCTGCGGGACCGGCTGGGTCAGGCCAGCCGTGTCACCGGCGAGGTCCACAAGACCCCCACGGGCGTGGCCCTGACCGCGCGCCTGGGCGATGATCCCGCCAAGGTCTTCGAGGGGACCGAGGCGAACCTGGAAGCTCTGGAACAACAGGCGGCCGAGGCGGTCTACCGCAACAGCCAGCCCTATCGCTACAGCGCCTACCTGGAACAGCACGGCCGTCTGGACGAGGCCTTCGAGGTCATCGCCGACCTGGCGACCAACGGCCCGCTGACCGAGCGCGTCTGGGCCTACGCGCAGTGGGCCATGTTCGATCTGAACGACCACGGCGACCTGGCGGCCGCCAGGATCCACGCCAACCAGGCCATCGCCAGTTCAGGAGACGGCGACCCGATCGTCGACGCCGAGATCGCGCTCGTGAACGTGGAGACATGGTCGGGCCATGACCAAGCGGCCCTCGTCCTCTCGAGGCCGCTGCAGCGCAACAGCCAGCGGCGAACACCGGGCATGACAAAGGAATTCTTCGAGCAGAACCGCCTCCTCTCGACCGGCTGGCTGGAGGTCCTGGTCGGTGACCAGAGAGCGGCGGCGAACAACTGGATGCGGGTCTCCAAGACACCGGAATACCTCGGCATCGTGCATCTGTCCCCCGCTCTGGCGGCGACCAGCTACCTGCACGATCACGATCCGCAGGCGGCGCGAAAGGCCATGGCGTCGCTTGGCCGACCGGCCGACGCCTCGTTCCTGGAGCCCGACGTCTTCTGGGCGTTCGACGTCTTTCCCGACTATTGGGCCGACGCGGAAGCCGGGGACTGGGCTGGCGCGCTTGCCGAGGCGCGGGCCTCCGACGCCTGGCTGGAGACCAACAAAGCCCGGCGAAAGGTCTTCGGGCTGATGCAGCGCGTCTGGATCCAGCCGCTGGAAGCGCTGGCGCTGGCCCATACAGGCGACATCGCCGGAGCCGACGCCCTGATCCAGACGACCCCGGCAGACTGCTATCTCTGCCTGCGGGTGCGAGGCCGGATCGCCGCACAGGCGCGAGACTGGGCCGGCGCCGACCGCTGGTTCGCCGAGGCGGTGCGGCAGGGTCCGGACATGCCTTACGCCTACAGCGAGTGGAGCGAGGCGCTCCTGGCCAAAGGCGACCTCGACGGGGCGATCGCGAGGAGCAGGCAGGCGCGAGCGACGGGCCCGCACTTCGCCGATCCGATGGAGTTGCAGGGCGAGGCGCTGCTGCGGAAAGGCGATTTTTCGGGCGCCGCCGCCTCGTTCGAGCAGGCCGATAAGGACGCGCCGCACTGGGGCAAGAACCACTTGTTGTGGGGCGAAGCGCTGGCCCGGCTGGGACGAGCTGACGAGGCCCGAACGCAGTTCCGGATCGCTGCCGGACTGGACCTCTTGGCCGCGGATCGGGCCGCGCTGCAGATCCACCTGAAGACCAACGGACAACAGGGATAGTCATGTCGCCGATCAGGACAAACGTCATCGCCCTTTTGCTTGGCCTGATGGCTACCTTCTTCGCGGGCAGTCCCGCCACGGCGCGGGGGGGCTCGAGCGTTCCGCAGCTGGTAACCGAGGAAGCGATGATCGCGTCGCCTCAGCCCGGCCTGAAGATCTTCGTCCGCAACAAGCACCTGGCCGACCTGAAGCACTTCGCGCCAGGGCGAACGCTGGTGTTCGTGCACGGCGCCACCTATCCGGCCAGCGCCGCCTTCGACCTCGAGCTCGGCGGCATGTCCTGGATGGATTACATCGCCAGGCGAGGATACGACGTCTATCTGCTTGATCTTCCTGGATATGGCCAGTCCACGCGGCCCGCCTCGATGGACCAGCCCGCCGAGGGTGGCGCGCCCGTCGAGACCACCGACCAGGCCGTGGCCGACTACGCCGCGGTGGTGGATTGGGTGCTGGCGCGGAGGCGGCTCGGCAGGCTCGACGTGGCCGGCTGGTCATGGGGCACGACCATCGCCGCCGGGTTCGCCGCCGCCCAGCCCGAAAAGGTGAACCGGCTCGTCCTCTATGCCCCGGTCTGGCTAAATGAGAACGGGGCGGCGGCAAACCCGCAGACGCTGGGAACCTACCGCCTGGTGACCGCCGAGGCCGCGCGGAAGCGCTGGCTGAACGGCGTGCCGGACGCGAAACAGGCCGACCTCATCCCGCCAGGCTGGTTCGATCGCTGGCAGACAACCACCTGGGCGACTGATCCGAAGGCGGCCGCCGCTGGAGCGCTGCGCGCGCCCAATGGCGTGACCCTGGACTTCCAGCGGTTCTGGGCTTCGGGAAAGCCGACTTATGATCCCGCGAAGATCACCGCGCCGACGCTGCTGATCGTCGCGGAGTGGGACCGCGACACCCCGCCGGCGCGCGCCGAGGGCCTGTTCCCCCTCCTGACCAACTCGCCGTGGAAACAGTTGGTCCTCCTGGGCGAAGGCACGCACACGGTGATGATGGAGCGAAACCGGTTGCTGCTGTTCCAGGCCGTGCAGGCGTTCCTGGACGAAGCGCCGCCGCAATTGCAACCTGACTGAGCCTTCACAGGACCTGGTTGACGCCTATGGAACCCGCTGCATCGTCCACTGTCGTGACAAGATTTGATCCCTCCGAGACTGACCGCCGCATCGTCGCGGTCCTGGACGCGCGGCGTCGGGTTGAAGAGGCGATGGTTGCTCACGACCTCGAGGCGGTCCGCTCGCTCCTGGCCCCCGACCTGATCGTCAACGCCCCGATCAACCGCGTCGTGGACCATGCCAGCGTCATGGCGCGGCTCGAACATCATCAGATCGACTACGACTCCGTCGAACTGCGGCTTGAGTTCGCGGGGGTCCGCGGCGACCTGGTTGTGCTGATGGGCGAGGAGATCGTCCGCCCCACGGCCGATGCTCCCAATGCGGGAAAAACCGTCCGGCGCCGCTTCACCGACATCTGGCGCGAAATCGACGGCGCGTGGAGGCTGGGAGTTCGCCAGGGGACAGCCGTGGCGATCGAGTGATGTTCTTGTTTTGTTCGTTTCGCATGCTAGTCTTGCGACATGAGCAATTCCTGCTTTCCGCCTGCCGCCGCCCGCGGCCGCGGCGCCAAGTCCAACGCCACCAGCCGCTATGAGGCGTTCACGCGCCACGGCTTCGACGACGGCTGGAGCGAGCCGGACGAAGACGAGCCGCCGCAACTGAAGACCGAGCTGCAGGTCGAGAAGGCGCGCAAGATCATCACCCACAACGACAGTCCCGACATCGGCTTCAATTCCTCGATCAATCCGTACCGCGGCTGCGAGCACGGCTGCATCTACTGCTTCGCCCGCCCCAGCCACGCCTACATGGGCCTGTCGCCGGGCATCGACTTCGAGACGAAGCTGTTCTTCAAGCCCGACGCGGCGCGCCTGCTGGAGCGGGAGCTGGCCCAGCCCGGATACCGCTGCGAGCGAATCCAGCTGGGGGCCAACACCGATCCGTATCAGCCGATCGAGCGCAAGCTGATGATCACCCGCGAGATCCTCAAGGTGCTCAGCCGGTTCAGGCATCCGGTCACCATCACCACCAAGAGCTCCCTGGTGGCGCGTGATGCGGACATCCTGGGGCCCATGGGCCAGGCCAACCTCGCCATGGTGTCGATCTCGATCACCACCTTGGACCGCAAGCTGGCCCGCTCGATGGAGCCCCGCGCCTCGACGCCCGAGCGCCGCCTACAGGCGCTGCGCCAGCTCACTGACGCCGGGGTGCCCACCATGGTCGGCTTCGCGCCGGTGATCCCCGGCCTGAACGACCACGAGATGGAAGCCGTGCTGGAGCGCGCCGCCGAGGCCGGGGCCCGACACGCCCATTACGTTGCGCTGCGGCTGCCCTGGGAGATCAAGGATCTCTTCCGTGAGTGGCTGCAGGCCGAACAGCCCGACCGGGCCAAGCGGGTGATGTCGCTGGTCCAGCAGATGCGAGGCGGGCGCGACTACGATCCGACCTGGGGCAAGCGGGCCCGCGGCGAGGGACCGGTCGCGGCGGTGATCTCGCGCCGCTTCAAGCTGGCCAAGGCACGGCTGGGCCTGGACGCCCCCTACGCCGGCCTTGACGTCACCCAGTTCCGCCGCACCGCCGGCGGCGCCCAGATGGAGCTGTTCTGACCGCCTGTTCCGCTTGTCGCTTGCACGATACTCTTCGCCATTCTGTCGACAGACGCCGGCCCGAACCGGGGATAGGCAACGTGGGGCCCTGGGGCCTGATCACGGCCATCGAGGCCAACGGCGGCCGGATCGCGGTGAAGCCCTTCCTGATCCAAGGCGTCGGTGAGCTGCTCTACTTCGAAGACACCGAGGGCAACCGGGTCGGCGCCATGCACCACTACGGGACCTGTGACCTTCCTGATCCGCACGCTGGCCGCAACCTATTACGACGGCCATCACCTCGAGGCGCACGCCCATTCCTGGGGTCAGCTGATCTATGCCTCCACGGGGTGATGCGCGTGCGGGCCGGCGACATGCTGTGGATCGTCCCCCCAGCCCGGGCGGTCTCGGCGCCCGCGGGCGTTCGCCACGAGATCTGGGCGCGGGGCGACTACGCCATGCACACACCCTGCAGCGGCTGTTCCTTGAGGAGACCGGCCTCCGGTTCAGCGAGTGGCGCCAGAGGCTGCGCCTGTTGCCCGCGGCGGGCTGCTGGGCTCTGGGGCTTCGGTCACCAGCGCAGGACTCGAGGCCGGCTATGCGGGCTCGAGCGCCTTCATCGCGGCCTTCAGGAAGCAGTTCGGCTGCACGCCGGCGCGCGTGCGCTGACCAGCTACTTCGCCGCCGGGGCCGGCCCGGCGAAGCAGCTGATCGAGCCGATGCCGTTGGGACCGTACTGAACGTAGCCGGTCGCCGTGACCGCCGAATGGGCCACCACGGCCGGCAGGTAAAGGTAACAGATGGTCCCGTCCACCGGGTCGCGCCAGCGCTGGATCACCGTGTCCTGCAAGGGGCCCTGGTACTGGGCCTGCATCTCCATCCGCGGCAGCGCCGGGTGCGGCGGCGCCGCGGCATAGCCCAACGGCGCAGGCGGCTGAACGTCGGCTGCCTTTGCCGGGACCGCTGGGTGCGCCGCCTGGGCATGGGGCGCGGGCGGTTTCGCGGACGGCGTCGAGGCGAGGATCAGGGACGCGGCGAGCGCTGTGAGCGGCATGGTTCTCCCCCTCAGAACTGAAAGCCGATGGCCCCGCTTACACCATCTTCCCCCCGTGAGTCGCTCACCGCATGAACACGGCCGCCAGCTCGATGTGCGGGGACCAGAGGAACTGGTCGACGGGCAGGACGCGCTCGAGGCGGAAGCCGGCGTCGACCAGGATACGGGCGTCCCTGGCGAAGGTGGCTGGATTGCAGGATACCGCGATCACGCGCGCGACCACGGACGCGGCGATCTGCCCGGCCTGGGCCATCGCGCCCGCCCGTGGCGGATCGAACAGCGCACCGTCGAACTTCTTGAGCTCCTGGGCCAGCATCGGCCGGCGGAACAGGTCGCGCGCCTCGACGGTGACCGACTTGAGGCCGCTCGTCCCGCCTGCTGCGGAGGCGAGCGCCGCCACCGCCTCCGGCGAGGCGTCCGCGGCGTGCACGCGCGCGGTCTGAGCCAGCCTGAGCGCGAAGGCGCCGACGCCGCAGAACAGGTCCGCCACCCGATCAGCCCCGACCAGAGCTTCCGCGGCGAAGGCGGCCATGGCGGCCTCCGCATCGGCCGAGGCCTGCAGGAAGGCTCCCGGCGGCAGGGCGACGGCGGCTCTGCCGACGGCCACGATCGGCTGGCGGGCCTGGTAGACGATCTCACCGGCCAGGGAGACGCGCGCGACGTCCATGGCCATGGCGGCGTCCGCGGCCCTCAGGCGGGCGTCGGCGGACAGGCCGCCGGTGCGGCGCTCCACGCCCGTGACATCGATGTCCAGTCCCGAAGCGCTCAGGGTCAAGTGCAGGGTGGGCGCCGAACGGGGATGCTCCAGGAACGGCGCCGCCAGCCGCTTCAGCGCCGGGAAAGCCGCCTGCAGCCTGGGGTCCGCGATCGGGCAGACCTCGATCTCCACCAGCCGCCAGCCGCCGCGGACCTTGTAGCCGAGCCTTGCCAGGCCGGGCGATCCGGCGCGGGCATGCAGCGCCAGGCGCCGCCGGGACCCGGGCGGCGCGGCGAAGGGCGCCAGGATCTCGGTCTCGATCCGCTCCCGCGCCAGGGCCTGGCGGATCAGGTCCCGCTTCCACTCCAGGTATGGCCCGGCGGCCCAGTGCTGCAGGGCGCAGCCGCCGCAGGCGCCGAAGTGGGGACACGGCGGCGCGATGCGATCTCCGCTGGCCTGGACCAGTCCCAGCAGCTCGCCGCGGTCGCCCGAAACCCTTGCCCGCACCGTCTCGCCGGGCAGGGTTAGCGGTACATAGACCGGCCCGGCCGCGATCCCGTCACCCTGGGCGCCGATGCGTTCGACGGCCAGCGTCATTTCGCCGCCGGGCCTTGCCTGAAAATTGCCTCGACCGCGGTTCATGGTGACGCCTGTCAACAAAGATGAACGACCTGCTCAAGCTTCGTTCACACAGGTTGGATCATCTCAGCAAGGTGCGGGGGCTGCGAACCGCGCCCGAAACAGGAGGCTCACATGCGCAAGGTCCTGGCTCTGGCGGCCGCGGCGGCGTCCGTGCTCACCAGCGTGTCCATTCCCACCTTCGTGTCGGCTCAGGAGTGGCGCGACGACCCCTGCCGGTCGGAACGCCATGACGCAGGCCGCACCGGCACCATCGCCGGCGGCGTGATCGGCGCCATTATCGGCAGCCAGGTCGCCGGCCGCGGCAACCGCACGGGCGGCGCCGTTCTCGGCGGGGCGGCGGGCGCCGTCGCCGGCCACCAGTTGGGCGCCCACTCCGTCCGCTGTAACGCCTATCCGTCCGGCTATCGCTATCACCGCGGCTGCCGCTGGGTCACCGACTACTATCGTGGGCGTGACCGCTCCTACGAGGTCTGCCGCGACCATGACGGCTACTGGCGCCGTTTCCACTAGTTCTGATCTGTCTGCTCCGAGGAGAGCTGTCCATGTTGAAGCGTACAATCCTGGCCCGCACGGCCCTGACGGCCGCCGTCGCCGCAATGACCCTTTCGTCCGTCGTGGCGCCGACGATCGCCGCCGCTCAGGCGTCCTCGTCGGCCACGGTCGCCGTGCCCGCGCCCCCGCCGCCCCCGCCGGCGGCCAACGACAGTCGTAGCAGCAACGACCGCTACTATGACGACCGTGCCAGCGACAGCCGCGCCAGCGACAACCGGGCCGCCGACGACCGGGCCCAGT
>FTFP01000558.1_pt1 | contig 12040 bp, 12 predicted proteins | sample 1640421 | NCBI WGS metagenome assembly FTFP01 (sample SAMEA3914814, study PRJEB12502) | metagenome | biome: forest; material: soil | place: USA | collected 2011-09-16 | depth 0.1 m | reverse complement strand
GAATCCGGCCAGCGGATTCAGCGTGCGGAAGCGCGGTTCGACGGCATCGCCGGGTGCCTGCGCACGCCGGCCGGCGGCTCGTCGCGGCAGTTCCTGCTGGCGGTGCAGGGCGGTGAGGTTCGCGCCCGGCTGGTGACGCCGCGCGAGGCCGCCCGGCTGATGGGCCTTGCCGACGATTATCGCCTGCCTCGCGCCGCCAGCGCCGGGCTGCACGTCATGGGCGATGGGGTTGCGGCCCCCGTCGTGCGCCATCTGGCAGCCCACCTGATCGAGCCCTTCCTGCTCAGTGAGGCGCGGGCCAGCGCCGCCTGAGTCGCGACAAGTCCGCGCGGCTTGCTATAGATGTCCACCACCCAACGCCGGATCATCGCCGCCATGGACTCCACGCCGCACACCGCCGCCTACGACGCCGAGCGCTATCGCCGCAAAGGCCGGGGCAAGATCTACGACTCCATCATCGACACCATCGGCGACACACCCCTGGTGCGCCTGCCCCGGCTCACCGCCGAGCTGAAGCCCAAGGGCGAGGTGGTCGCCAAGCTGGAGTTCTTCAACCCGATCTCCAGCGTCAAGGACCGGATCGGCGTCGCGATGATCGAGGCGCTGGAGGCCCAGGGCAAGATCAAGCCCGGCACGACCATCGTCGAGCCGACCAGCGGCAACACCGGCATCGCGCTGGCCTTCGTGGCCGCAGCCAAGGGCTATCCGCTGATCCTGGTGATGCCGGACAGCATGTCGATCGAGCGGCGCAAGATGCTTGTGCTGCTGGGCGCCCGGCTGGAGCTGACCCCCGCCGAAAAGGGCATGCGCGGCGCAGTTCAGCGAGCCCAGGAGCTGCTGGCCGACATCCCTGGTTCAGTGATGCCCCAGCAGTTCGAGAACCCGGCAAACCCCCTGATCCACCGGGTGTCGACCGCCGAGGAGATCTGGAACGACACGGACGGCAAGGTCGACGCGGTGGTCTCCGGCGTCGGCACCGGCGGCACGCTGACCGGCGTCGCCGGCGTGCTGAAGGCGAAGAAGCCCGGATTCTGGGCCGTCGCTGTCGAGCCCGAGGCGTCGGCGGTGCTGTCCGGCGGCCAGCCGGGCCCGCACAAGATCCAGGGCATCGGCGGGGGCTTCGTGCCGGCGATCCTGGACCGGGGCGTGATCGACGAGGTGATGACCGTCACCAACGACGAGAGCTTCGAGATGGCTCGCAAGACCGCCCACATCGAGGGCATCCCGGTGGGGATCTCCTCGGGCGCGGCCATTTCCGCCGCCTTCCGCCTGGCCGCCCGCGACGACTACGCGGGCAAGCTGATCGTCGCCATCATCCCCAGCTTCGCCGAACGCTACCTCTCCACCGCCCTGTTCGACGGACTCTGAATCAGCGCCTCGCCCCCGCTTGCTTGCGGGGGAAAGGAAGGGGCCCGCCGACCGCAGGTCGGTGGGAAGGTGAGGGGGTCTCTGAATCGCCGCTGCGCCAATGACATGGCTCCGAGCGCACTCTAAACTTCGCTCATGATCCTCGTCGGACAGTACGACTCCCCTTTCGTGCGCCGCGTCGCCGTATCCCTCAGGGTGCTGGGCTTCGGCTATGAGCACGACACGCGCTCGGTGTTTGGCGAGTTCAACGCGATGCTCGCGCTCAATCCCGTCGGCCGGATCCCCTCGCTGATCCTGGACGACGGAGAGGTGCTGATCGACTCCGCGGCGATCCTCGACCACCTCGACCAGACCGTCGGGCCCGAACGCGCCCTGATCCCCGCCGCCGGCGCCGAGCGGCGTCGGGCCTTGCGCCTGATCGCCCTGGCCGCGGGGGGCATCGAGAAGGCGGGGGCCGCCAATTATGAGCGCCTGATGCGGCCTGAGCCCATGCGCTGGCATGACTGGATCGCCCGCTGCCACACTCAGGCGTCCGGCGCGCTGGCCGCCCTGGCCGCAGAACCCTGGCCGGCCGGCGCGAGGCTGGACCAGGTCCAGATCATCACAGCCTGCCTGGTCCGCTACGTCCGCATGACCGACCCGGGCCTGATGCCGCACGGCAAGCACCCCAGCCTGGATGCTCTGTCGGAGCGCTGCGAGGCGATGGCGGCGTTCCAGGCGACCTTCCCGGCTGAATACGCTCTGCCGACGCCCTGAGGCGCGGTATCCAGCGGCCCGGCGGGGGTCCAGAATGCCGCCGCGATTCTAACCCGGAGAGGATGCCATGGCCTACAAGGCCCCGGTCCGCGAACACCTGTTCCTGCTGAACGAGGTGCTGGGGCTGGAGAAGCACTCCAACCTGCCGGGCTTCGCCGACGCCACGCCCGAGCTGGCCGGCCAGTTGCTGGAAGAGGCGGCGCGCTTCTGCGAGGAGGTGCTGGCGCCGCTCAACGCCGTCGGCGACCGTGAAGGCTGCCGCTACGACCCGGCCACCGCTTCAGTGACCACCCCGACCGGCTTCAAGGCCGCCTATCGGACCATGGTGGAGTCCGGCTGGAGCGCCCTTTCGGTGGAGCCGCAATGGGGCGGCCAGGGCCTGCCGCTGGTGCTGAACCTGGCCTTCAACGAGATGGCCTCGTCGGCCAACATGGCCTTCGCCATGTATCCGGGCCTGACCCACGGCGCCTTCTCCACCATCCGCCAGTTCGGCGACGACGCGCAGAAGGCCCTCTACCTGAACCGCCTCGCCACCGGCGAATGGTCGGGCGCCATGAACCTGACCGAGCCGCAGTGCGGCACCGACCTGGGGCTGATCCGCACCAAGGCGGTCAAGGCCGACGACGGTTCGTGGAGGATCAGCGGCGAGAAGATCTGGATATCGGGCGGCGAGCAGGACTTTACCCCCAACACCGTCCAGCTGGTGCTTGCCCGCACCGAGGGCGCCCCGGCGGGCACCCGCGGCCTGTCGCTGTTCATCACCCCCAAGTTCCTGCCGGACGCCTCGGGCGCGCCCGGCCAGCGCAACGCCTTCAAGTGCGCCGGACTGGAAGAGAAGATGGGCATCCACGGCAACGCCACCTGCGTCATGGCCTATGAGGGCGCCACCGGCTTCCTGCTCGGCGAGGAGACGAAGGGCCTGCGCCAGATGTTCGTGATGATGAACGAGGCGCGGCTGGGGGTGGCGGTGCAGGGCCTGGCCCAGGCCGAGGCGGCCTATCAGGCGGCCGTCGCCTTCGCCAGGGACCGGCTGCAGGGGCGGGCGCTGACAGGGCCCCAGAATCCGGGCGGACCCGCCGATCCCATCATCGTCCATGCCGACGTGCGCCGCATGCTGATGGACTCCAGGGCCGTCATCGAAGGCGGCCGGGCCCTGCTGTTCTGGACCATCCTGCATCAGGACATCCAGCACGGTGCGGCCGACGAGGCCGATCGTCAGAAGGCGGAGGACATGGTCGGACTGATGACGCCGGTGGTGAAGGGTTTCCTGACCGACCGCGGCTTCAAGATCGCGTCTGACTGCCTGCAGGTGCACGGCGGCTCGGGTTACACCGTGCACTTCCCGGCCGCCCAGTACCTGCGCGATTCCCGCATCGCCATGATCTACGAGGGGACCAACGGCATCCAGGCGCTGGACCTGGTCGGGCGCAAGCTGGCCCTGAACGGCGGACGGGCCATCACCGCCTTCCTCGCCGAACTCGACGCCTATGCGGCCGAGCCGGCCGACGAGGTCGCCGCCCCCTTCGTCGACGGGCTGAAGTCATCCAGGGCCCAGCTGCAGGAGGCCACCTACTGGCTGGTCCAGAACGGCCTCTCCAATCCCGACAACGCCGCGGCCGCCTCGCACGACTATCTGAATCTGATGGCGCTGACCTCGCTGGCCTATATGTGGGCCCGCATGGTCAAGGCCGCCCAGTCGAAGATTGCCGCCGGAGAGACCGATCCCTTCTATGCCGCCAAGCTGGTGACCGGCCGCTACTTCCTGCAGCGCGTCCTTCCGGAAGCCGCCGTCCATCTGGCCAAGCTCAAGACCGGCGCCGAGCCGCTGATGGCCCTGGCGGCGGATGGTTTCTGAGGGGGCGGGGGATATGGCTGTCGAGGTCCAGAGGGAGCCGCCGGGCGCCTTTCCCGAGTTGCAGGCCTTCTACGTATCAGCGGGCTCATCGGCCAAGATCGCACCAGGTGACACGGTGGTCTCGGCTCGCGAGGAAGGGCGGGTTGTCGGCCTGGTGCGTCTCGCGCCCGAAGCCGGAGTGCTCGTCCTGCGCGGCATGACGGTCGCCAACCAGCGGCGCGGCGTCGGATCCAAGCTGCTGAGGGCGCTCGAGCGGATCATCGGCGAACGTGACTGCTACTGCCTTTGCCCTCGGCGCCTGGAAGGGTTCTTCGGCAAGATCGGCTTCGTCCGGGTGGCCGAGACCGCTGCCCCGCCCCATCTGAAGGCGCGCTGGGATCATTATCATGACGACGACCAGATCATCGTGAAGCGGCCTGCCGCCTGAGCCTGGTCTGGGATGGCCGCCTTGCCCCTCGACGCCGCTGAAGACGAACCGATGATCCCGTCCGCCGCCCGGTGGGCAGGCCGGCCGCTCAAGGGGCTGGCGCTGATCACGGCCATGCGCGCCAGCATGCTCTCGGTCTGGGGCCCCAGCGCCTATGAGCTGCCGATCATCCCCACGCGCCTTTACGGCCGCAACCGGATCCTGGTGAACGATCCCTCGGCGGTGCGACGGGTGCTGGTCGAGAATCCGCTGGCCTATGAGAAGCCCGCTCCCACCCGCCGGGTGACCCGGCCGATCATCGGCGAGGGCCTGCTGCTCTCGGAAGGCGCTGAGTGGCGGCGGCAGAGGCGGGCGCTGTCGCCGGCCTTCACGCCCCTGCATGTCGAGAAGATCGCACCCCACTTCGCGGAAGCCTCGATGGGTCTGATCAGCGGGATCGAAGGCAAGGGCCGGGTCCAGTTGACCATTCCCCTGCAGGAGGCGGCGCTGGACGCCGCGGCCCGCTCGCTGTTCTCGATGCCCATCGGTGGACGCGGGGCGGACCTCGCCGCCCTGGCGCGAAGCTATGTCTCCGGTCCGGGCCTGCCTGGCGTGCTGGACATGATCGCGCGAAGCGAGGGTGACTTCGCCTGGCTCACCCCCGGCCGGATCCTGTTCCGCCGCCGCTGGCTGAAGGCCGTGAACCAGATCGTCGCCCTGCGCCGGGCGCAGCCCCGCCACGACGGCGCGCTCGAGGACGTGCTGGACCTGCTGATCAAGGCGCGCGATCCGGAAACCGGCGCCCCGATGTCCGACGCCGAGATCCGCGATCAGACCGCCACCATGCTGGCCGCGGGCTTCGAGACCACGGCCAGGGCCACGTTCTGGACCCTCTACCTCCTGGCGCTCGATCAGCGCGAACAGGCCCGCATCCGCGCCGAGATCATGGCCGACCCGCCGTCGTGCGGCATCCAGGATGCAGCGCACCGATGGCCCCGGCTGAGACTGGCGCTACTCGAAGCCATGCGTCTCTACCCGCCCGCGCCCATGCTGTTCCGCACGGCGCTGCAGCCGGACCGGCTGCTCGACGTCGACGTCGGCAAGGGCGACATCATCGTCATCAGTCCGTGGCTCATCCATCGGCACCGCCTGCTGTGGGATCAACCGGACGCCTTCATCCCCAGCCGCTTCGAGGGCCGCGAGCGCGACTTCCTCGCCGCCGGCGCCTACCTGCCGTTCGGCGCCGGCCCCCGCATCTGCATCGGCGCGGCCCTGGCCCTGACCGAAGCGGCGATCATGCTGGCCATGGTGCTGGAACGGTTCGCCCTGACCCTGGACGACGACCGCGAGCTGACCCCGATCTCCATCATCACCACGATGCCCAATATCGATCCGTGGTTTCGGCTGGAGCCGGTCAGCAAAAACAGTCGACGCACAAGTTGACGCGGCCGGCGCTCAGTGTTTTCACCGTCATCCTAGGCCTTGTGCCTAGGATCCAGACACGCAGGCGCGGAAGAAGGCCCGTCATTCCTTTGGGAGGCCTCGTCTAACCGGCGCCGCCTCGTTTCTGGGTTCTCGGGACGGGGCCAGGGGATGACGAACTATTGTATATCGGAGACTCAATTCGTGCGCCCTCGACGGAAGAACTCGCCGCGAGGCTACGCCTGATTGACCGTGTTGGCCTTGATCTGGGCAGAGCCGTCGGGCGCCAGGTCGACGCGGGTCGAGCCAAGCCGGATCGGCCCCCCCAGCGCGGCGTTCACCCGGTCGATGCCGGCGGTGACGCCGGGCTGCTTGGCCAGCAGATAGCGCAGCGAAATGCGTTCGTGGTCGGCGGCGTCGGGCTGGGTGCCGTGCAGGGTGCACGGGTGCCAGAGGGCGGCGAAGCCGGTCCCGCCGGTCAGCATCACCTGGCGCGTGCGGACCGTGCGGCCGGGGCCGTCGCTGTAGGTCCAGCTGTCCGGCCCCGCGGGCTCCAGCGCATGGGGGAAGACGGCTGCGCCCAGGCGATGGCTGTTTTCCAGCAGGAACAGCGGTGCGTCCTGGCGGCCGACCGGGTGCAGGTAGACGTAGAGGGTCAGGAAGTCCGCCTCCCGGCCCTGGAAGTCGATCAGGTCCTGGTGGAAGTCGATGCCGTAGAAGTAGGTCACGTCGCGGAATTCGGGCCGCACATAGGCGCCGAGGTTGTTCACCGGGTTGCCGTGGATGCGCTCTATGAGCCAGGCCGGGACCGATCCGGCCGGCACGCCGCAGACCAGCTTGCGATCGAGCATCCGGTAGCCCGGGCCAAGCAGTGCGCTGACCGCCTGCACGATGCGCGGCTCGGCTTCGACGAATCCCAGCTGGTCCTCGAACCGCTCCAGCAGGTTGCGGCCCGGCCGGGGGTTCACGCCCTTGAACTGGGGGTCGGCGTCGAACTCCGCCTCGGAGAGGAACAGGGTGTGGTCGAACCGGCGAAGCGCGCGGATCTGTGTCAGCAGGGCCGTGGCCGCGCCCGGATCGGCCACGTCGCCGAGCTTGTGGAAGCCCGAAACGAGCACGTCCTGCACGACATCCGAGCCAACGCCGCCGCCGAAATCCATGGCCGGCCCTCCGGGTTTGATCGCAGAGCATGAGACCCGTTTCGCCGAACGAAGGGTTAAGGCCGGCCGGTCACCGCTCTCAGTCTTGCCGTCAGCGCCGGCAGGTCCTTCAGTTCGCACTCCCAGATCACGATGGGCGTCCAGCCCAGGGCCTGCAGCGCGGCGCGGGTCCGTTCGTCGCGCGATCGGTTGCCGCCCACCTTGCCGGTCCAGTAGTCGCGGTTCTGCTTTGGGACCCGGGCCCCGCGGGCGCAGTCGTGGCCATGCCAGAAGCATCCGTGCACGAACAGGGCGAGTTTGCGGCCGGGCAACACGATGTCCGGAGCCCCCGGCAGCTCGCGCCGATGCAGCCGATAGCGCAGGCCGAGACCCCACAGCACCCGACGCACCTTCAATTCAGGCGTCGTATTGCGCCCTTTTACCTGGCGCATCACCGATGAGCGCTTCTCGCGCGTGAAGACGTCGGTCATATGTGCTTATGCCGTCGGGCGGGGCTGATCTAAGCCGAGCATCCGTGCGCGCGCCATGATATCTGATCGATCGCTGAGGAGAACTGCCCCATGGCCTTCAAGGAAGTCATCGTTCAAGCCGGATCGGGAGCCGCGGACGCGGCCAGGATGTCATTGGCCGCGGATCTGGCCCACCGCTCGGGCGGAAGCCTGACGGGCGTGCTGGTGACGCCGCCGCCGATCACCGCCTACCTGGGCGGGCTGGAAGGGGCCTCCTTGTCCGGGCTCAGCCTCACCGACCTGGCAGACCAGCAGTCGCAGGAGTTCCAGAAGGAAGCGCAGAAGACCCAGGCGGCTCTGGCCGCCGCGGCCAAGACCAGCGGCCTGACACCCGCTTTCACGACGGTCGCCGGCGATTCCCGCGCGGGCCTCGTCGCGCTCGCCCGGCAGGCCGACCTGATCGTCCTGCCGAGCCCGGATGAATCCGGCGGCGAACCATCGCCGGAAGAGGTCGCCATGACGTGTGGCGGCCCCTGCCTGTTCGTGCACGCGGCATGGACCTCCGCTCCCGTCGGCAAGCGCATCCTGGTGGCCTGGAACGGCAGCCGCGAATCGGCGCGCGCCCTCAAGGACGCCCTGCCTCTGCTGCACGACGCCGATCACATCGATGTCCTGGTCATCGACAAGGACGAGGGGACCCACGACGCGGAGAACACCCTGCCGGCCTATCTCGCCAAACACGCCATGACCGCCCAGGTGCATCGGGTCTCGAGCGTGGACCATCCCGTCGGCGACGTCATGCTGCGCCAGGCCGCAAGGCTCGACTCCGACCTGATCGTCATGGGGCTCTACGGCCACGCCCGGATGCAGGAAATGGTGCTGGGCGGCGCCAGCCGGCACATCCTTCGCCACGCCCGCATGCCGCTGTTCGTGTCGCACTGATCCTCCCGCCCGGGCCATGAAATCGGTCCTGGCGTCCTGGCAGTTCTGGGCCCTGGGGTCGGCGGCGTTCGCGGCGCTGACCGCGGTCTTCGCCAAGGTGGGCGTGCAGGGGATCAATTCCGACTTCGCCACCCTGATCCGCACGGTGGTGATCCTGATCGTCACCACCGCGATCGTCTGGTCCACCGGCCAGCTGCAGTCGCCGGCCTCGATCGCGCCACGGACCTATCTGTTCCTGGTGCTGTCAGGGCTGGCCACAGGCGCCTCGTGGCTCTGCTACTTCCGGGCCCTGAAGATCGGCGATGCCGCCCGGGTGGCTCCCATCGACAAGCTGAGCGTGGTGCTGGTGGCGATCTTCGCCGCCCTGTTCCTGGGCGAGAAACTGTCGGCCGTGGGCTGGCTGGGCGTCGCACTGGTGGGCGCCGGCGCGGTGGTCATCGCCGCGGCGGGCTGACGCGCTTCCAGAACACCGTGGTGGAGACCAGCCCGCCCTCGGGCAGCAGGGCGTAGTCCGGGATCTCTCCCACTCGGGTCCAGCCCAGGCTGGAGTAGAGCCGCTCGCCGGCATCGCCGGTGACCGTGTCGAGCACCAGCAAGGTCCGGCCGAGATTCCCGGCGAGCTCTTCGACGGCCCGCATCAGGGCCGCGCCGACGCCCTGCCGGCGCGCGCTGCGGTGGACCAGCATCTTGCGGACGTCCGCCCTGTGCGGCTGGTTGGGCGGCGTGTGCAGGCCGAGCTGGACGGCGCCCACGATGCGGCCGTCCTGGCGCGCGACGAGGATCGCGGCCCTGTCCAGTGCAACCTCATCGGCCACGCCGGCGAAGTAGGCTTGCGCGTCCGCCGCGGTGAACGGCGACATGAAGCTGACCGAGGCGCCGCCCGCCACGCAGTCCGCGAGCACCTCGCCGAGCTGAGGCGCCAGGGCCGCGGCCTGCGTCCCGTCGAGCCGCACGATCTCCAGGACGCCGGCCACGTTGCTATTCGGCCGGAACCGGATGGCCGGTCAGCGCCCGGTCGATCAGGCCGATGGTCTCTTCCAGGCCGAAGATGGCCGCGAAGGATCCGAAGCGCGGTCCCTGGCTCTGTCCCAGCAGCACTTCGTAGAGCGCCTGGAACCAGGCCCTCAGCGGTTCGAACCCGGCGTCCTTGCCGGCGGCGTAGACCTCGTTCTGGATGAGTTCGGCGTCCTGGCTCCCCTTGGGGAGGGCGCGAAACCGCCGGACCAGATCCTCCATGGCCGCCCGTTCGCGCTCGTCGGGGGGCCGGAAGCGCTTCTGCGGCAGGACGAAGTCCTCGTAATAGTGGATGGCGAAGCCGGCCAGGCGGTCGAGCAACGGCTCGCTCTCAGGCGTCGCGCCAGGCAGATAGCGCGACAGAAAGCCCCAGAGGATCTCCTTGGAGTGGGCGTTGGCCGCGGACACCAGGTTCAGCAGCAGGCTGAATGAAACCGGCGATCCCCGCGAGGGCGGCGAGCCCTGGTGGACGTGCCAGACCGGATTGTCGATCGGCAGCGCGTCGGCGCCCGCCCGGGCGTCGCGGTTATAGGCATCCAGCTGTTGCAGATACTCGTCCGACGCCTTGGGGATGACGTCGAAGAACAGCTTCTTGGCCGAGCGCGGCGAGCCGAAGATGTAATAGGTCAGGCTCTCGGGCGCGCCATAGCGCAGCCAGTCCTCCATCGAGAGGCCATTGCCCTTGGTCTTGGAGATGCGTTCGCCGTTCTCGTCCAGGAAGAGCTCGTAGTTGAAGCCGTCGGGCGGCTCGCCGCCCAGGACGCGGCAGACGCGACTGGAGACCTTGACCGAGTCGATCAGGTCCTTGCCGGACATCTCGTAGTCGACGCCGAGCGCGGCCCAGCGCATGGCCCAGTCGGGCTTCCATTGCATCTTCACGGCGCCGCCGGTGACCGCGACCTCCGTCAAGGTGCCGTCCTCATCCTCGAACACGATGGTCCCGCGCTCGACATGGCGCTCCAGGGTGGGGACCTGCAGGACGCGGCCGGTCTTGGGACTGACCGGCAGGAAGCAGGAGTAGGTGGCTCTGCGCTCCGGGCCGAGCGTCGGCAGCATCACCGCCTGGATGTCGTCGAACCGCGCCAGGGCCTTCAGCAGGGTCTGGTCGAACAGGCCCGAGCGGTAGCAGTCGCTGGACGAGAAGAACTCATAGTCAAAGCCGAAGTCGTCCAGGAAAGCCCGCAGCCGCGCGTTGTTGTGGTGGGCGAAGCTGGCGTGCTCGCCGAAGGGATCGCGCACCACCGACAACGGCTTGCCCATGTCCAGGGCCAGCAGCTCCTGGTTGGGGACGTTGGGCGGGATCTTGCGCATGCCGTCCATGTCGTCCGAGAACGAGATCAGCCGCGTCGGGATGGCGTCGTCGGTCAGCGCCCGGAAGGCGTTTCGGACCATGGTCGTGCGGGCGACCTCGTTGAAGGTGCCGATGTGCGGCAGCCCCGACGGTCCGTAGCCGGTTTCGAAGATCACCGGACGGCGCAGCGCCTCGAAGGTCGCCGCCGCCTCGCCGGCCTTGCCGGTGTTGATCAGGTTGGACGCGAGGTCGCGCTCCCCGTCGCTCAGGCGCAGGCGCAGGATGCGGGCGATCAGGACGCGCGCCTGCTCGAACGGCCAGGCCTTGGCCTGGTGGGCGGTGTGGGACAGTCCCTGGAACATGGCCGGCGCCTTACAGGAGCCGGCCGACGGCTGCAACGTAGCGCCCGCGTCAGTCGAACCAGAAGGCGGTGGCGCGCATCTCGATGCTGATCCGTGGCGGCGCATCGGGCGGGGCGGACGGGTCGTCGAAGGCGGAGTGGGGCACGTGGTGGGCCTTGGAGGGGTCGGAGTCCTTGGTCTTGAACACCAGGGCCTCGTCGCGGGTCATGTTGGAGAAGTAGGACCAGCGATGGCGAGGGTTGTAGCGGATCATCAGGCTCTCGAACGACCACTCCGGCTGGCCGTGGTGGTCGAAGATGGCGTCGGCGACGACCAGATCCTGGTCCTGCAGGCTGTCGGCGGCGCAGACGGCGAGCGGGATGTCCTGGGGCGGCGGCGAGAGGGCGCGCCAGACATTGTAGTGGGCCCAGCGCCTGACCGGACGTCCGGCGTCCTTGGGCGTCGCCCGCTCGGCCGAGGCAGCGGCGGCGCTGTCGGACACGTCGATGTGGATGAACCGGGCCGGCCAGGAGTTGTTCAGTTTGCCCACGTCCGCCAGCTTTTCGCTGAAGCGCAGGATGCCGCCCGAACCGGTCGACACCACCCTGTCCGCGCCGGTGAGCGCCAGCAGCAGCTGCTCGATCTCGCCGGGGTGGATTCGGGAGACCTCGTCGGCGTCGCGGAAGTCGGTGACGGCGCTCACGTGGCGAACCAATGTGAAGCCATCCTGGTCAAGCGTCGGGGGTTCCACGCGCCCGCGCGCGTCCTCGATCGGCACGGCGCGAGGGTCCAGGACCATGACGTCGCGGGAGTGATCGTTGGCGTAGAAGCGCGGGCGCTCGCTCATCTCGCCGACGTAGCTGACGACCCCATCGACGGTGCGGGCGCCAGGACGCGTGGCTGTGTCCAGATCTGTCATCGTCGTTCCTCCGGACTGCCAGCTTAACCGACGTGGCTGCCGGGGCGCCAATGAACGTCATGAGATCAGCAAATGAAGAGGGCCGGTCGCTGGCGATGCGACCGGCCCCCCACGGTT
>FTFP01001386.1_pt1 | contig 12129 bp, 8 predicted proteins | sample 1640421 | NCBI WGS metagenome assembly FTFP01 (sample SAMEA3914814, study PRJEB12502) | metagenome | biome: forest; material: soil | place: USA | collected 2011-09-16 | depth 0.1 m | reverse complement strand
GAGTAGTTCCAGGCTTCGCCCGGCGAGAACTCAAGAGGCAGGGCGGCAAGGGCGGCGATCATGCCGTCCAGAGTGGTCTTGCCACCGGGCGCGCCGAGGTCCTTGGCGCGGTAGACAGCGTCGACGTTGCTGCGTGACTGGAAGCCGTAGGTCAGGCCCGAGGTGTGGCGCAGCAGGTCGACCATCAGCATCGGCCTCGCCGGGGCGCGGGTGAGGAAGTTCGGGTCGACCCCGCCCACGTAGACGCCGAGGTCCTTCCACTCCGGGATGAAGCGGGTCACCGGGTCGTCCAGGGCCACGAGGCCTTCCTCCAGCAGCATCATGAAGGCGACGCTGGTGAGCGGCTTGGTCATCGAATAGATGCGGAACAGGCTGTCGTGGGCAAGCGCCTGGCCCCGCTCGCGGTCGGCCATCCCCTGGACGGATAGATGCACGGTGCGGCCACGCCGGTGCACCAGCGTCAGGGCGCAGGGCAGGCGGCCGGCGTCGATGTAGCGGGTGGCAAGATGGTGCTCGAGCCTCGACAGGCGGGCCGAGGAGAGGCCGACCGATTCCGGTGTGTCGGTCACCAGGTCGTAGGCCATGAGGGACGCTCCCTACTTCGCGTCGGGTCCGCTGGAGTAGATCGGGTTGTGCAGGAACATGCCCGACGAGTCGACCAGCTCCCTGGTGGCTGGTTTCCGCGAACTGCTCCGGGGCGTGGCCGTGGGTCAGGCCGGCAGGTTTTCAAGGTCCTTCAGGCGCTTCACTTCTCGCTCATAGGGCTTGAGGCCCAGCCAGGTGATCAGCAGCGAGAGCGGGCCCAGGATCGCCGCCGGCAGGAAGATCGCCCATTTGATGTTCGCCTCGCCGACGATGTAGGTCGAGATCACTCCCGTGACGACCGGGGCGAAGGCGACGCCCACCACGCTGTAGATGAACAGGAAGAGCGCGGTCATCTTTCCGCGCAGCTCGGTCGGCGTGACGATCTGGAAGGCGGCGTTCTGGGACGGCCCGGCGAGGCCGAGACCGAACAGCGTCAAGGTGCCGAGCGCCCAGGCGACCCACGGATTGGGCATCAGCGCGAAGAACATGCCGGGCAGGGTGATCAGGCGTGCAGTGATCTGGGTTCTGAGCGCGGCGTCGTCCTTGCCCTTCCTGGCGAAGTACTCGGCCATCTGGACGCCGAGGAACAGCCCGAGCGGCATCAGGATGAAGGACGGGAAGATGTTCAGCCCGGCCAGTTTCGCCGGGTTCCAACCGAAGTGACGACCATAGAAGATCGGCAGGAAGGCCAGGGCGCCCGTCCCGAGCGACCCTACGAACAGGCTGGCGAACATGGGTCCGAACACCTTGCCGTGCTTGAAGATGTAGACGAGCGCCATCCAGTAGTCCTGGAACACCGAGACAATGGCGGCCCCGAAGGTCTTCGGCGCTCCGGCGAAGCCCGACACCTGACCCGGAATGGTGTGGCGCGCAGGCTCACGCATGGTGACGAGCATCAGCAGCGAGATGAGCACGCCGGGCAAGCCGACGACGATGAAGACCAGCTGCCAGCCGTGGATCACGCCGAATGGAACGTGGATTGGTACGATTTCGAGGAACGACTTCAGCGCGAAAAAGCTGATCAGGGTGGTGATGGCCGGGCCGAGGACCGAGCCGATCTGGAGGAAAGCGATAGCGCGGGGCATTTTCTCGCGGGGGAACAGGTCTGACACGATCGAATAGGCGGCCGGGCCGTTCACAGCTTCGCCGGCGCCGACGAAGAAGCGCGCGATGAACAGTTGGGTGTAGCTCTGGGCCAGCCCGCACGCCGCGGTCCCCAGGCTCCAAACCGTGATCGCCAGCGCCAGCAACCGTTTGCGGCTCATGCGATCGAGGAACCAGGCGATGGGGATGCCGACCACGGTGTAGAAGAGTCCGAACGACGCGCCCACCATCAGGCTCCAGGTGAAGTCCGAAAGGTGCAGGTCGGCTTTGATGCTGGGCCCCAGGTACGGGACGATGGCGATGTCCAGCATCGAGCAGGCGGTCGACAGGATCAGCACGAACAGCGTGTAGTAGGCGACGCCCGCCTTGGGCCACGGCCCGCCGAGCGCAGCGGGCGTGCTTCCAGATGTCGCTTCCGTGGTCATGCCAGACGTCCTCCCCCGGAGCGCGTGTCATGGCGCGCGCTCTCGGCAGACACTCTGCGACGGGCCCGAGGGAGCCCGCAAGGGGTTTGACCCCGTCAACCAACAGGAATCCTTACTATGTGTCACTGGGCGTTGGGATTGTTTCGGAGGACGAAGTGGGTCCTGCACCTCTCGTCGACGGGATCGCCGTTGTTCTGCGGGTCCTTCGCGGGATCGCGCCCGGCGGCGCGTATGAACCAGCAGTCGGGGCCGCAAGGCGTCAAGGCCGCCTGGAAACGGCCACACGCGAGCGGCCTTGCACGATTCTGCAAGTGGCCCGATATCAGCATCCCTGATCTAATCGAGGCCCGACCCCCCGGCGCTCTGGCAAGAGGGGGCGAGGAACATTAGGCTGCGAGGCGCAAGTTGGGAGCGACGACGTGAAGCGCACTGAGACCCTATCCATCGCCGCGGGGCTGATCGCCCTGGCGGCGCCCGCCTGGGCCCACCACTCGGGCGCCATGTTCGACCGGTCCAAGGAACAGACCATCGTCGGCACGGTGAAGGAGTTCAACTGGACCAACCCGCACTCTTCGTTCGCGGTCGTCGTGACCGGCGCCGACGGGGCGGAGGTGCTCTGGGACGTCGAGATGAACGGCCCCAACAACCTGGTGCGCCAAGGCTGGAAACGCACCACCCTGCAGCCCGGGGACAAGGTCAGCGTGATCCTGAACCCGCTCCGCGACGGCAGGGCCGGCGGCTGGTACGTCGGCGTCACCTTGCCGGACGGCAAGGTCCTGCACACCGATTAGGCGGCGACTGGCAGTTCGTCGCTGATGACCGTGAACGTCGTCAGGAACGCCAGGCCGAAGGTGTTGGCGATGGCCACGTCGGTGGCGTCGCGTCCGCGGGCGATGAGGACCCGCCCCACGCGCGGACGGTTGTTCCGGGCGTCGAAGACGTACCAGCGTCCGTCGAGATAGACTTCGAACCAGGCGCTGAAGTCCATCACCCCGACAACGGGCACGCCGATGTCGCCCAGGTATCCCGTGCAGTAGCGCGCGGGGATGTTCATGCAGCGGCAGAAGGCGATCGCCAGGTGGGCGTAGTCGCGGCAGACGCCCACGCCCTCCTCGTAGGCCTCCCACGCGCTCTTGGTGGGGCGGGCATGTTCGTAGCCGAAACGGATGTGATCGTGGACGTAGTCGACGATGGCCTGCACCCGGCTCCAGCCCGGAGCGGAGCCGCCGAACAGCGACCAGGCCACGTTGCTCAGCCGGTCCGTCTCGCAGTAGCGGCTGCCCAGCAGATAGATCAGCGCTTCGTCCGGCAACTCCTCGGCGGGGATCTGAGCCGCCTCAGGAGCGTATTCGTCCACCTGCCCGTCATCGCGGATGATGAAGTCGGCGGAAAGGACGAACCTGCCCGTCGGCGCCAGGACGCGACTGCAGATGTTGCCGAAGCCGTCGATATACTGACGCACATCCACCATCGGGTCGGTGCGCACCCAGTCCTGCGTCTCCAGATCCTGGCGGCGTGACGGATGCACGCTCAGCATCAGCAGCATCGGGACCGGCGCGGGGCAGTCGTAGGCAATCTCGTAGCCGGTGCGAATCCGCATCAGAAACTCCAGGACCGAGGGGCGCAGGTCACGCCAAATGGCCAGGCTCGTCGGAGGTTCCCATGATGCGCGCAGACCGCCTTGATGATGCTCAATCAAATGGCTCGGACGGCCGGATTGTTCCGATCCGCCCAGATCGACCGCCGTCCGTGATCACATATCGTCGTCGAAGGGCGGGGGCAGGCGCCCCGCGCGGAACAGGATGGTCGGATTGTCGTCGTAGTCGCCCATTTCGACATCCGCAGTTGCGGTGAAGGCGACAACGCCCACCCTGAGGGGCGCAAGCCGCTCCGCCTTGCGTCGCGCCTCCTCGGCTGTCTTGCAGCCGACCTGGGGCTCGGCCTTCAGACCCTTGCCGCGACCGGCGATATAGGCCTGCACGATGTGGACGGATTCACGGGACATCCCCTTCCAGGCGCTCCTGGCGGGGCCCAGTCAAGCGCCGCGCCGCGATCTCTCCGCGCCCCGCGCAGCGGGTTCGTCCTCGGGGACCACGTCCACCTCGACCTTGAGCGTCTGTTCCCCGGGGGCCAGGATGATGCCGTCGATGGGCGCCACGTCGGAATAGTCCCGGCCGACCGCCAGCACGATGTGATTGTCCTGCACGATCACGTCGTTGGTGGGATCGAACCCGACCCAGCCGCTTTTGGCGCCGCACCACAGCGAGACCCAGGCGTGGGTGGCGTCGGCCCCCGCGAGGCGAGGCCGCCCCGGCGGCGGTGTGGTGCGCAGGTAGCCGCTCACATAGGCGGCCGGCAGCCCCAGGCCGCGCAGGGCCGTGATCATCACGTGGGCGAAGTCCTGGCAGACCCCGCGGCGGGCCCTGAAGGCCTCGATGGTCGGCGTCGACACCGTGGTCGCCTTGGCGTCGAAGGTGAAGTCGCCGTACATCCGCTTCATCAGGTGTGCGCCAGCGTCGGCAATGGGCTTGCCTGGCGTAAAGCTCGCCCTTGCATAGTCCGTGATGGCCGGGACGAGCGGCGTGCGGGCGGTCGGATAGACGTAGGGCGCCGGATCGTCGGGCCCGAGCCCCGGCGCCTCGAAGCTCTGATCCCTGACCACTTCCCACGCAGGGCTGTCGGCGGGCCGGCCCGGCGGCGCTGCTTGGACATCCACGCGTGAGGTGGCCTCGATGACGAGCGTCCGGTGGGGTGTATCGACCACGACGGTCAGGGTTTCCTCGCCGAAGGGGCCGAGCCGGCGAAGGCTGCTGCTGGGCCTGGGCGTGACCGTGACGAAACTGTTCAGGACCGTCTGGCCGCCGGAGGACCGGGGGGTCAGACGAAGGACGCATCGCGCGAAGGTGACCTCGGCCATGTAGCTGTAGGTCGTCCGGTGCCACAGATTGTAGATCACGCCAGCGCGCTGAGCTTGACGGTCGGAACGGCGCTCGCCCCCTTCAGGAAGTAGCGGTCGGCCACCGCGCCTGACAGCCGCATCAGGGCCTGCTCGAAATCCGTGATCTTCGCCTCGTCCAGCTCGCCGGCGTCTTCGGTCTCCACCTCGTTGGCGAGCGTGAGCATGATCCGGTTGGGTTCTTCCAGCATGCCGTCGTCCAGAAGTGCCGGAAGCCGGGACAGGTGGTCCCTGGCGGTGACGACCTGGAACGCCAGGGATCGGGTGTTGAAGGGGTCGAGCAGCACCATGTCCCGCACGGGCTTCAGGGCGAGGCCGACCAGGTAGCGGGCGCGGTAGCTGATCTGGCTGTCGCAAAGGTCGAGCAGAAGGTCGAGATCGTCGGTGGTCGCTTCCGCATGGGCGAACGATCGCGCGAACCGGCAAGCGTTGATGCCGCGTTCGATCCGCCGGCCCATGTCGAGGAAGCGCCAGCCCGCGATCCGGTTCATGTTCTCCTGGGCCAGTCCCGACAGGGCCGCCAGGATCTGCAGCGCGGCTTCCACGTGCTGGAGCGCTTCCGCTTCGGAGAGGATGTCCTTGGCGCCTTCCACCAGGCGGCCTTCGAGGTCGAGCAGCAGGGTCCAGAAGTCGGCCGACAGGCGCTCGCGCAGGCTCGAGGCCGTGCGCCTGGAGGCGCGGACCAGATAGACCACCGACCCGAACGCGCTCTGGTCGTGCAGGGCGGCGCGGGTCGCGGCCAGCGCGCTTTCCTCCAGCGCCTCTTCGTCCAGGGCGCCCCAGGCGATCAGCAGCTTCTGCAGCCCTATCTGGGTCTGCCCCGCGCCGTGGAGCGCCGAATCGGAGTCCATCAGGCTGGTGCACAGGCTGCGAACCAGGCGCAGCGTCGCCTCGGCGCGCTCGAGGTAGCGCCCGAGCCAGAACAGGTTGTCCGCCGCTCGGCTGGGCAGGTGGCCGAGGATCCGCCTGACCTTCACATCCTCCTGGCTGGCCAGGAGGGTCACTCGCTCCACCGGCCTGTCGGCGATCACCCAGACATCCGCGGTGCGGGCGTCGGCGCCCATGGAGATGGCGCGGACATCGGGACGGTCGGAGGTTCGGCAGAAGCCGCCCGGCATGACGCGCATGCCGTTCGGCGTCCAGGCGGCGTAGACCCTCAACACGAACGGCGCCGGCTCCAGGCGTCCGCCGCGCAGCATTGGGGTCGTCGACAGGCGCACCACCTCCTGGCCGACGAAGTCTCCCGGTCGGTCCCTGAAGCGGGCGAGGAACGCCTCCTTTTCTTCGGGCGGCATGTCCGAGACCAGGCGCGGTTTCGCGAGGATGCCGCCGGGGCCCTGGACGTTGAACGCCGGCGCCAGCACCAGCTCGTCCATGTTGGCTTCCACCCGGGCCCGTTCGGCCGGCTGGCCGCACCACCACGTGGCCACGTTGGGGATCTTGAGGTCTTCCCCCAGCAGCTGACGGCACAGCTGGGGAAGGAAACCCAGGATCGATTTGGACTCCAGAATGCCCGAGCCGGGCATGTTCAGAACCGCCACGCCGCCGCTGCGGATCGCTTCCAGCAGCCCTGGCGTGCCCAGGCGCGACGCGCCGTTGAGCTCCAGCGGATCGATGAAGTCGGCGTCGACGCGGCGCAGGATGACGTCGGCCCGCTTCAGCCCCGCGATCGTGCGGATGTAGACGCGTCCGTTGTTCACGACCAGATCGTCCCCTTCGACGAGGAGGAACCCCAGGTAGCGGGCCAGGTGCGCCTGTTCGAAATAGGTCTCGCTGAAAGGGCCGGGCGACAGCAGGCAGATGCGCGGATCGTTGCGGTCGGCGCTGGCCGCCAGGCCCTTGCGCAGCTCGTCGAAGAAGGGCGCCAGGCGCTGCACGTTCATGGCGTTGTAGAGGTTCGGATAGGCGCGCGAGAGCACCAGCCGGTTCTCCAGGGCATAGCCTGCACCGGAAGGCGCCTGGGTCCGGTCGTCGAGCACCCACCATCGGCCGTCCGGACCACGCCCGAGATCGGCGGCGTAGAGCTGCAGATAGCGCCCCCCCGGTGGATGGACCCCTCGCATCGCCTGGATGAAGTCGGCGCTGCCGGTAAGGGCCGCCGCCGGGATCGAGCCGTCGGCGATGAGGCCGGCCTCGCCATAGATGTCGCTGAGCAGGGCCTCCATGAGGTTCGCCCGCTGCTCGATGCCCGCTGCGATCTGCGCCCACTCCGCCTCGCCGAGGATCAGCGGCATCGGGCTCAGCGGCCAGCTTCGCTCGGTCTCTTCCCCGTAGACGCGATACGAAACCCCGGTGTCGCGGATGTGCCGGGTGGCCAGGCTGAAGCGGCTGCTCAGCTCGGTCGGCGAGTACTCGGCAAAGGCGCCGAGGAAGCTCAGCCAGTCGTTGCGGGGCCGCCCGACTGGATCCATCAGCTCGTCGGGGATGCCGGGCACCGGCCGGTAGTTCTTCAGCCAGCCGGACAGGCGGGCGGCGGCCGACTGCTCCAGGTCCGGCCGGGCCTGGACGGACTGGGACAGGTCAGCCGCCAAGACGTGTCCTCAGGTCCAGCGTCATCGGGAACTCTCCCATCACCTCCGCCCGAGGCGGCGTCACCAGGCCCGGGCTGTGGCCCTGCTCCTCGAAGCGCGCCTTGCGCCGCGCCTGCGCCTCGTACGAATTGACCGGGAAGGTATCATAGTTGCGTCCCCCGGGATGGACGACGTGGTAGACGCACCCCCCCAGCGAGCGGTTGTTGCCCCGGTCGATGATGTCGAAGGTCAGCGGCGCGTCGACCGGCAAGGTCGGGTGCAGGCCGCTCGGCAGTTTCCAGGCCTTGTAGCGGACGCCGGCCACGGCCTGCATCGCCACGCCGGTGGGCGTCATCGGCAGGGCCCGGCCGTTGCAGGCGATGACGTGGCGCTCCGGCTGGAATCCATCGGCCAGAACCTGCAGGCGCTCGACCGAGGAGTCCACGTAGCGCACCGTGCCTGACCCGGTGCTCTCCTCGCCCATCACATGCCAGGGTTCCAGTGCGTGGCGCAGCTCCAGTGAGACGCCGCCGTATTGGACGGACCCGTGCACGGGGAAGCGGAACGCCCTCTGCGCCTCGTACCAGTGCGGGTCAAAGGCGTAGCCGGCGTGGTTCAGGTCCACCAGGACCTCCAGGAAGTCCGCCCAGACGAAGTGGGGCAGCATGAAGCGGTCGTGCAGGGCCGTGCCCCAGCGCACCAGCCGCCCATCCTGCGGCGCACGCCAGAACCACGCGATCAGGGCGCGCAGCAGCAGCTGCTGCGCCAGGTTCATCCGGGCGTCGGGCGGCATCTCGAAGCCGCGGAATTCGAGCAGGCCCAGCCGGCCAGTCGGACCGTCCGGGGAGTAGAGCTTGTCGATACAGATCTCGGAACGGTGGGTGTTGCCCGCGGCGTCGGTCAGCAGGTTGCGCAACAGGCGGTCCACCAGCCAGGGGGCCGGCGCGTCCCGGCCCGGAGAGGGGATCATGCCGAGCGCGATGTCCAGCTCGTAGAGCGAGTCATGCCGGGCCTCGTCGATGCGCGGCGCCTGGCTGGTGGGGCCGACGAACAGGCCCGAGAACAGGTACGACAGCGCCGGGTGGCGCTGCCAATAGAGCAGCAGGCTCTTCAGCACATCGGGCCGCCGCAGGAACGGCGAGTCCTGCGGGCTGGATCCGCCCAGGACGACATGGGCGCCGCCCCCGGTCCCGGTGTGCCGGCCGTCGATCATGAACTTGTCGGCGCCGAGCCGCTCGGCCCTGGCGTCGTCGTAGACGCCGGTGGTGATCGCGACGGCCTCCCGCCAGCCGGCGGCCGGATGGACGTTCACCTCGATGACCCCCGGATCGGGAGTCACCCTGAGCACGGTCAGCCGTCGGTCGCCTGGCGGGGCGTAGCCTTCGATGCGGACAGGCAGGCCATCGGCCGCCGCGTCGATGTGGGCGACCAGCTCGAGGTACTCCTCCAGCCGTGCGAGAGGGGGCATGAAGACATTCAGGAAACCACCCCGCGGCTCGATCGTCAGCGCCGTCCGGACCGGCGGGGCCTTGCCTCGTCGGCTGTTGCGGACGGGTGGGCCAGGGGAGGGGGCCGCATAGATGTCGTCGAAAGTCGGCAGCGGACCGCGCTCCTCGTAGGGGTCGAGGGGAACGACGTGCGGATAGTCCTTTGGCTTGAGCTGGCGCAGGCCGTCGAAAGGAAGCCGCAGGCCGACGGGCGAGTCGCCGGGGATGAGGTAGAGCCGCCCGCGCCTGAACGTCCAGTCCTCGCTCAGCCATCCATCGCCCTCCGCCCGGGTCGCGGCGCGGCGCAGCGGCAGCACATAGCCGACGGGCTTCGACAGTCCTCCTTCCATGGCCCTGCGCAGTCCGGCCCGCGAGGACGCCTCGTCCATCGAGGGATCGTCCAGCTCGAGATCCGGAGGCAGATCGGCCTCGGTCTTGATCCAGTGCAGCGGGTCTTCGCGCGCGGGCAGGGCCTGGGAAGGATCGACCCCTAGCCGAAGCGCCAGCCGCTCGACCAGCACCTTGGCCTGGGCCGCCGTCGCGCGGGGCCGGCCTTCCAGCGGGGCGCCGCGCCAGAGCGGCAGGCCGTCCTGCCGCCAATAGAGTCCGAGGGCCCAGCGCGGCAACGGCTCGCCGGGGTACCACTTGCCCTGTCCGAAATGGAGCAGTCCCCCGGGAGCGAAGCGGTCTCTCAGGCGCCTGATGAGCGCCTCGGCCATGACGGGCTTGGTGGGGCCCGAAGCGTCGGTGTTCCACTCCGCGGCCTCGAAGTCGTCGATGGAGACGAAGGTGGGCTCGCCTCCCAGGGTCAGGCGGACGTCCTGCGACTGCAGATCCGCGTCGACCCTCTCGCCGATCGCATCCAGAGCCGACCAGCCGTCCTCCTCGAAGGGGCGGGTGATCCGGATCGGCTCGACGATGCGCGAGACGCTCATCTCGAACTCGAACGTGGTCTCGGCTTTGCCCGACATGCCGGTGATGGCCGCGGCGGAGCGATAGTGCGGCGACGCCGCGAGCGGCAGGTGCCCCTCGCCGCACAGCAGTCCCGAGGTGGCGTCGAACCCGATCCAGCCCGCTCCGGGGATGTAGGCCTCCGCCCAGGCATGCAGGTCGCAGAAATCGGTCCGCGTCCCCAGCGGCCCCTCGATCGGATCGATGTCCGCTTTCAGCTGGATCAGGTAGCCGGAGACGAAGCGGGCCGCGAAGCCCAGCCGGCGCATCAGCTGGACCAGCAGCCAGGCGCTGTCGCGGCACGAGCCCGAGCCGAGAGCGAGAGTTTCGTCTGGGGTCTGAACCCCGGGCTCCATGCGTACGGTGTAGGCGACCTTCCGGCTGATCTGCGTGTTCAGGCCGACCAGGAAGTCGACGGTTCGCTGTCCCGCCGGGGCGAGCTCCTCGACTGCCGCCCGCAACACGGGCCCGTCCTCGTCGAGCGACAGATAGGCCGAAAGATCGGACTTCAGATCGTCGGGATAGTCGAACGGGAGGGTCTCGGCGAAGGGCTCGACGAAGAAGTCGAAAGGGTTGAGCACCACCATCTCGGCGGTCAGATCGACGGTGACGCTGAACTCGCGGGTCCGCTCGGGAAACACCAGCCGCGCCAGCCAGTTGCCGTGCGGATCCTGCTGCCAGTTGATGAAGTGGACAGCCGGCGAGATCTTCAGGGAATAGCTGGAGATGCGGGTGCGGCAGTGCGGCGCCGGGCGGAGCCGCACGACCTGCGGGCCCAGGTCCACCAGCCGGTCGTATTTGTACCGGGTCACGTGATGCAGGGCGGCGACGGTCGACAAGGCGGACTCCTGCGCCGGCGTTTCCCGAAGGGCCGGCGTCGTTGCGAGTGCGGACATAGGCGCACCCGCGCCCTTATGGGCCGGCGGACGCCAAACCCACGAGGATTTTGCTCGGATTGATCAACAGGCTGGCGGCTGCGCGGCGCGGAGGCAGGCGAACACGCAGTCGGTCGCCTAGTGTCCTTGTCGATTGCGAAGTTCGCAAGCGCGTCTGGCAGGCTCCGACGAACTTCGCAATCGATAAGGACAATAAGGACACTAGCAAGTGTATGATTCTAGTGTGCTTCTTGGATCTGAAGTTCGCTCAGAGCCCGATCCAACGAGCAGGCGAACTTCAGATCCAGCACGCTAGGGCTTGGGAGGCGGCGGCGCCGCCTTCTCGCGTTCGTTCAGGGCGGCCTGGCCTGCCTCGGTGCTCGGCAGGTGCTTATTTAGGTCGGGCGTCACTTCGACTTCGGGCACGTCGGAGTAGTCGGACCGGTTCCAGTGGTGGACGTGGCGCCATTCGCCCTTCCAGTTCTTCGGATCGGTCATGATCGTCTCGATCTGCAGGGTCTCGCCCTTGTCCAGCAGGTTGATCCGTTCGGTGACTTCGAACTGATCGCTGACCGGCAGACCCATGTCGATGTAGTGCTGGTTGGGTTCGAGGTACTTGGTGTGCACCACCAGGGTCTTGCCCTCCCAATGGCCGATCGACTCCCCGTTGTAGGTATAGACCGCGAGGTCGGGGTCGGTGGGCTTGCGGCCGTCGAGATAGATGATCCTTAGGCTGTTGGTGAAGCCGAAGATCATGTGGATGGCGGTCGGCAGCTGGATCATGTTGATCGGCCAGACCCGGGTCATGATCATCGGCAGGCCGGCGGGGTAGCACTCGCCGATGCTGTCTCGGTAGGGCTTGTTGGCGGCGCGGGCGGCGGCGGCTTCCTTCATGGCCGTCTGGCCCGGTTCGAGGAATTCCGGATAGGGCGGACCGTACATGAAGTCGGCGAAGCTCTTGCGCAGGTCGATGAACCAGGTGCCGGTCAGGTCGAACGGGGCCGGCGGCCGCTTCTTGTGCAGGTTCTGCGGGGCCAGGGCGCCATAGAAGCCGTCGTGCTTGTGCGACAGCTCGTCGATCTGGGTCTTGCTGAGGCCGCCGCGCGGGGCGGTGCGGGTCTGCGCATCCGCGCCCCAGGCCGAAGCCGCGACGCCCAGCGCAGCCAGGCCGGCCGCCAGGAAATGGTGGAACTTCACGCCCATCTTGTTGTCCTCCCGTGACGCCTGACCCAATAG
>FTFP01000908.1_pt1 | contig 12191 bp, 11 predicted proteins | sample 1640421 | NCBI WGS metagenome assembly FTFP01 (sample SAMEA3914814, study PRJEB12502) | metagenome | biome: forest; material: soil | place: USA | collected 2011-09-16 | depth 0.1 m | reverse complement strand
TATGCCTGAAGACTAGGCGCCCGGCCATCGGCGGTCAGCCCGCCGACGGCCGGATCGCACTGCACTAGCGCTGGCAGCGCGTGCGCTGGCCATAGCCGCGGCTGTCGTGGTCCCAATAGCGATAGGTGTGGCAGTGGCGACGGCCGCTGTAGTTCTGGCCGTAATAGTAGTCGTAGGCGTACTGCGGCTGGCCATAATAGTAGCCGTCGCGATACTCGCCGCGGTTGGCGAGGGCGGCGCCCACGGCGAGGCCGGCGATGCCTGCCGCGACGGCGGCGCCGTTGTTGTCCCGCCGATCGTGGTCGCGCCGGTCGCCGTCGCGACGATCGCCGTCATGGCTGCGGTCGTACTGGCGATTGTCCTGGGCGAGGGCTCCGGCGGCGGGGGCGATGGCCGCCGCCATGGTGAGGGCCGCGAGGCCCGCGGCGATGATGTGTTTCATGGGTGGGTTTCCTTTGTTGGGTTTGGGAGGGGGCTGCGCCCCGCCCCGGGCTGGTCGCGTAGGCTAGTGGGGCGGCTTGGCGGCGTTCGCCGAGGCGGCGGCGTCGTTGGCGGAGCGCGCGGCGTCGTTGGCGGAACGGGCCGAGGCGTGAGCGTCCGCCGCGTTGACGGCGGCGGTGTCGTTGGCGGCGACGCCGGCGACGGCGGCGTTGGTGGCGGCCGCATTGTTGGCGGCGGCGGCGGCGTTGTTGGCCGCGGCGTCATTGTTGGCGGCGGTGGCGGCGCCGGCGGCAGCCGTGGCCTGGGCCGCGGCGGCGTTGGCGGTGTTTGCGGCGGACGTCGCCGCGTCAGCGTTGGCGGCGGTGCTGTTTGCGGCCGGCTGGCAGGCCGCGACGGCGAGCGCGGCGACAGCCGCCGCTGCGAGGAGCGGGGCCCGGGTCAGGATCGACATTTTGGATCTTTCAGTTTGCTGCAGGACACCCTGCCGCCACCTCAACGCATGGCGCACGAAATCGTACGTTTCGGCGCCCGATACCGAACGGATGATGGCCAACGGCATGGGCGCCGTCATCGAAGTTGCGCCGCGGCGATGATCGAGACGGGGGCGGCGAAGGTGGGCGGTCAGGCCCGCATCCTGTCCGTGTAGAAACGCCCTTTACCTCTGGCGATTTCGGCGTCTAACTCCGGCAGGGGTTGGCTGGGGGGCTATCACGTGAAGCATCGGATCTTGTTGGCCGCGGCCGTGCTGGCCTGCGGGTGGGCGGTCGGCTGGCAGGGCGCGCTGGCGGCGGGCCTGGAGGTCTATGGCAAGCTGCCCGTCATGGACCAGGTCTCGATCTCGCCCGACGGGACGAAGATCGCGTTCGTGCAGCCGGTCGACGGCAAGCAGGCGGTGGTGGTGGACCAGATCAGTCCGGCCGCCGTGATCGCCAATGTGCCGGGCGCCGCGCAGAAGGTCCGCTCGCTGATCTGGGCCGATCCGACCCACCTGCTGGTGGTCAGGTCCCAGTCGGGATTCGCCCGCGAGGTCGAGAGCGGCCGCAGCGAATGGTACCTGGTGCAGATGCTGGACCTGGTGAAGCGCAAGGCCTCGGTGCTGCTGAACCAGGACATGGACACGGCGGCCACCAGCAAGATCCGCGGGCCGGAGTCGATGAACGTGGTGGTTGGCGAGCCCGAGGCCCGCCAGGTCAACGGCCATACCACCGTGTTCGCGCGCGGCGTGACGTTCTCGGACAATCAGGGCGTGTCCACCCTGTTCACCGTGGATCTGGCCACCAACCGGCAGACCATGGTCGACCGGGCGCTGACCGGCGAGCAGGGACGCGACTGGATCGTCGATAGCCACGGGGCCGTGATCGCCCAGATCACCTATGACGAGATCAGCCACCAGATGACCGTGCGGCTGAAGGGAGCGGGCGGGGGCTGGGTCCCGGTCTACTCCAGGGAGGCGCTGAACGACCCCCCGTCGGTCATGGGCCTCAGCCCGGACGGCGGGTCCCTGGTGCTGGAGATCACCCGCGACGACAAGGTCGCCTACCGGCCCCTCTCGCTCGCGGATGGAAGGCTCGGCCCGCCGATCGAGCAGTACGGCGGGCTGTCGCGCCTGATCGAGGACCCGGCCACGCACCGGATCATCGGCGGCGTCCGGATGGCGCTGGAGCCGGACTATGTCTTCTTCGACCCCAAGGACCAAGCCGTCTGGAGCGGCCTGGTCAACGCTTTCCCGGGCGAGGACCTGGACCTGGTGAGCTGGTCGGACGATCGCTCGAAGATGGTGGTGCGGGTGACGGGGCCGGCGCACGGGGTGGCCTATGTGCTGGTCGATCTGACGGCGCACAAGGCGTCGCCGATCGGCCTGGCCTATGACGGCCTCAAGCCCGACGACATGGCCGAGGTCCACATCGCAACCTACCCGGCCGCCGACGGCCGCCCCATCCACGCCTTCCTGACCCTGCCCAACGGACGCGAGCCCAAGGGGCTGCCGATGATCGTGATGCCCCACGGCGGCCCGGCGGCGCGCGACGAAGCCGGCTTCGACTGGTGGTCACAGGCCCTGGCGGCGCGGGGATACGCGGTGCTGCAGCCGCAGTTCCGCGGCTCCGCCGGCTTTGGCTGGGAGCTGGAACAGGCCGGCTTTGGCGAGTGGGGCCGCAAGATGCAGACCGACCTGTCGGACGGCGTTCGCGCCCTGGCTTCCAAGGGCTACATCGATCCCAAGCGTGTCTGCATCGTCGGGGGGAGCTATGGCGGCTATGCGGCCCTGGCCGGCGTGACCCTGGAACACGGCGTCTATCGCTGCGCGGTGGCGGTGGCCGGCGTCTCGGACCTGCGCAAGCTGCTGGGCGGGCGCGGCGCCGACGCCTCGCGCAGCCTGGGCGTGCGCTACTGGAAACGGTTCATGGGCGCCCGGGACATGGACGACCCGGTGTTCGACGAGCTGTCGCCGGTCAAACACGCCGACAAGGCCGATGCCCCGATCCTGCTGATCCACGGCCGCGACGACACGGTGGTGCCGATCGAGCAGAGCGAGAAGATGTCCGACGCCCTGAAGGCCGCGAAGAAGCCGGTCGAGTTCGTGATCCTGCAGAACGAGGATCACTGGCTTTCGCGGGAGGACACCCGCCTGCAGATGCTGCAGGCGACGGTGAAGTTCCTGGAGGCCAACAACCCGCCTGGATGAGACGTGCGCTGGAGAGTCGGGCGGGGCCCCAGGTCCGAGGGTGGTCAGACCGCCTCGAGGCAGGTCGCCCGGGCCAGGGCGTCCACGATCTGATGGGGTTGAAAGGGCTTGGCGACGAACTGCGATCGGGCGACCCCTTCGCCGGCATGGCGCGCCGCCGTTGTCCCGGACATGTAGACGACCGGCAAGTGAGGCCAGGCGGCGCGGGCGCGTCGCGCGATCTCATAACCATCGATGCTGTCGCCGAGTTCTATGTCGGTCACCAGGGCCGTCAGACACTGCCCGCCCGCCAGCACCGCGCACGCTTCGGAGGCGGTCCAGGCCTCCACCACCTGCAGCCCCCCCTCGCGCAGGTACTCGCAGTTTTCCAGATGACACCAGAAATCATCGTCCACAAACAGCACGTTTGAACCAGTCATTGCTCCATATTCCTGAACGTACTATAACGTACTAATGGTCCCGACAATTTAGAATTGTCTGCCATTTATTCGGCATTAGCTACGAAATAGTCCTAGTTGCTTTATTCAATGAAATCTTCACATTCCCCTGACCATCCATTACGGCTCAGCTTACTCCATGCGGCCGGGGCGACAGCGCGCTCGGTGCGCCCCCTCTTTACCTCCCCGCCTTCAGCCTCTTAACTGGGCGCCAGGGTTCAGGGGGACGTCCAGTGAAGCATCGGATCATGACCGCAGCGGCGGTGCTCGCTTGCGGCCTGGGGGCCGCCTGGCAGGGCGCGCAGGCGGCGGGGCTCGAGGTCTACGGCAGGCTGCCGGTGATGGACCAGGTCACCATATCGCCGGACGGGACCAAGATCGCCTTCGTGCAGCCGGTGGACGGCAAGCAGGCGGTGGTGGTCGACCAGCTCAATCCGGCCGCGGCGCTGACCGGCCTGCCGGGGAACGACAAGGCGGTGCGCGCCCTGATCTGGGCCGACCCGACCCACCTTCTGGTGGTGCGGACCCAGGCCGCCAACACGCCCGACGTCGAGGACGACCGCAGCGAATGGCACATGGTGCAGAGCCTGGACCTGGGCAAGCGCAAGGTGACGGCGCTGCTGGACCTGGACAATGCCGGGCCGACCCGATCGAGCGGTCCGTCCTCGATGAACGTGGTCGTCGGCCACCCGCAACCCCGCCTGGTGAAAGGCCGGCCGACGGTGTTCGCGCGCGGCGTCGCCTTCGGCGAGGGGGGCCGGACCATTCCGACGCTCTACTCGGTGGACCTGGAGAGCAACCACGTGACCATGGTCGACCGGACGCTGTCCGGGCCCCAGGAGCGCGACTGGATCGTCGACAACCAGGGCGAGCTCGTGGCCCAGGCCACCAACGACGCGGTCAGCCACCAGATGGGCGTGCGTCTGCGGCGGGGCGGCGGCTGGGTCGACGGCTACTCCGCCCCCGCGCTGACGGATCCGCCGGCGGTGATGGGCGCCAGCGCAGACGGCGCGGCCCTGATCGTGCGCACCACCCAGGATGGCGCGGTCTCCTATCGGCCCCTGACCCTGGCGGACGGCAAGCTCGGCGAGCCGATCAAGGCCTATGACGGGCTGACGCGGCTGATCGAGGACCCGGCCACCCACCGGATCATCGGCGGCGTGCGCGCGGGGATGCAGCCGGAGTACGTCTTCTCCGATCCCAGAGACCAGGCCGTCTGGGCCGGTGTCGCCAACGCCTTTCCCGGCGAGGACGTGGAGCTGGCCAGCTGGTCCGACAACCGCTCCAGGATCGTGGTGCGGGTGACCGGTCCGGCCCACGGGGTGGTCTATGTGCTGGTCGACCTTGCGGCCCACAAGGCGACGCCGATCGGCGAGGCTTATCAAGGCCTGAAGCCCGACGACATGGCCGAGGTCCACGTCGCCACCTATCCGGCGGCCGACGGGCGGGCGATCAAGGCCTTCCTGACGCTGCCCAACGGGCGCGAGCCCAAGGGGCTGCCGATGATCGTGCTGCCCCACGGCGGCCCCGCGGCGCACAACGCTTCGGGCTACGACTGGTGGGCGCAGGCGCTGGCGGCGCGGGGCTATGCGGTGCTGCAGCCGCAGTTCCGCGGATCGACGGGCTTCGGGTCAGAGCTGCAACAGGCCGGGTTTGGCCAATGGGGCCGCAAGATGCAGTCGGACCTGTCCGACGGCGTACGCGCGCTGGCCTCCAAAGGATACATCGACGCCAAGCGGGTCTGCATCGTCGGGGCCGACTACGGCGGCTATGCGGCGCTGGCCGGCGTGACGCTGGAGCACGGCGTCTATCGCTGCGCGGTGGCGGTGGCCGGCATGTCGGACCTGCGCAGGGTCGCCACGGGGGGCAAACCCGATCCCTCCCGCGCCATGATCGTCGGGTCCTGGGGGCCGTTCATCGGGGCCAAGGGCGCCGGCGATCCGGTCTATGACCAGCTGTCGCCGGCCCTGCACGCCGACAAGGCCGATGCGCCGATCCTGCTGATCCACGCCCACGAGGACCCGATCGTGCCGTTCGAGCAGAGCGAGTCCATGGCCGCCGCCCTGAAGGCAGCCGGCAAACCGGTCGAGCTGGTGTCCCTGCCGGGCGAGGATCACTGGCTGTCCCGGGACGACACGCGGCTGCAGACACTGCAGGCGACGGTGAAGTTCCTGGAGGCCAACAACCCGCCCGGGTGAAGCACTCGGGCGGGGTCGCGGGCTCAGTCGTCGCGCGCCAGGCGCAGGTCGGTTCGGAGGGAATCGACCTCGTCGGAGACGCGGCGTTCGTCGGCGCGGATGTCGTCCAGCTTGCGCAGGGCCCGATCGGCCTCGCGGCTGCTGAGCGAGCCGTCCTGCTGGCTGCGGCGGACCCGACGTTCCAACCGGTCAATGCGGGCGTCGAGGTCGTCGGTGCTGGAGGCGCGAGAATAGGCATAGGTCGCCGGCGCGGGGTTGCTGGCGACCGCGGAGCCGGGGCTCACCCAGCGGCCGTCGGAGTCGTAGTAGCCGCTGGCCGAAGCCGGGACCCAGTAGCCGTTGGAGTCGTAATAGCCGGCGGCTCCCGAGGCGCTGATCCAGCGGCCGTCAGATTCGTAGTGGCCGTTGGGCGCGCCGGTGACCCAGCGTCCGTCACGGTCGTAATAGCCCTGGGCATAGTCCCGCGAGACGCCGGTGGCGTGCCACCTGCCCTCGCCGTCGTAGTATCCGTAGGCGTGCGAGCAATCGAGGCTGCCCTTGCTGACCTGATTGCCGATCACGGCCCCGGCGATGCCGCCGAGGATGGCGCCCTCGGTGTGGCTGCCACGGCCGGCGATGGCGCTCCCCGCGAGGGCGCCGGCTCCGGCCCCGACGACGGTGCCGCCAACGCGGTTGGCGCTCTGCTGCTCGCACGCGGTCTGGGCGAACGCGAAAGCCGGCATGAGCGCCAGAGAGGCAACGCCGGCGATGATCATGTCCTTGCGCATTTTGTTCTGACTTTCCTTGGGCGCGTATGGCGCGTTGGGCAGCAAACGGGAGCCAAGCCGGCAGGTTCCAACGGCCACCCAGGTTTGACTGCCACGCGCCGTTGGAACAGGTTCCGCACGCGTGGCTGGACGACTACCGGCGCCACTGGGAACAAAGCTTCGATCGCCTGGCGGAGCCTGTTTCGGCGGCCCAAAGATGAACGGCTGTTGAACATGCTGCTCAGGCTCGCCTTAACCGGGAGAGTGCATAGTCATGACCTGAGCCGCTGATCCAGCGGCGCGAAATTACTGACAAAGGTCAGGTCATGCGCTTCAATTGGGTCCTGTTGGACCGGAACGAACGAGACGGCGTCCAGGTCGGCGACCTGGTGAGCGCGGCCGCGGGCGGCCTGCCGGTCTACCGCGTGCTGTCGGCCGAGAACGGACGCGCGCTGCTTCGTGACGAACAGCGGCAATGCGAGCGCGTCTCGCCCCTGAGCCAGTTCCACTGGAAGGCCTGCGCCGAGTCCTGAACCGTCGGCGATGTCGCGGCCAAGGATGGACGCCGCGCACGCCAGGGTGGACAAGCTGACCTCGGCGCTGTCGCGCGGGGGATGGATGTATGGCCAGTGAAGGCGGACCGTGGGGGCGCGAAACACCCGCCGAGACGCCCGCCAAAAAGCCATGGGCGCGCAAGCCCTTGAAGCTGTCCCCGAACCAACGCCGGCTCGGTCTCTGGCTGCTGGTCCTCGCTGCCATCCTTGTGCTGGTGTTCGCGCTGAACCGGGCGTTCCCGGAGGCAGTGCGCACCCAGGAGGACTGGTCGCGCGTCATCTATGGCGTGGGCCTCGTGGCCCTGATCTCCGCCGGCGTATTCCGCGCCGGGCGCGGCGCGCTGACCCAGCATCTGCGCCACGTGGCGATCTGGACCGGCGTCGCGGCGGTGCTGGTGCTGGGCTTCGCCTACCGCGAGGAGCTGGCCGGCGTGGGCCAGCACGTGCGACTGGCCTTCAGCAGTGGCAATCCGGTGATCACCGCCAACCACCAGATGGTGATCCCGCAGGACGACCAGGGCGCCTTCATGGTGATCGGCAAGGTCAACGGCCAAAGGGTCCGGTTCATGGTCGACACCGGCGCCAGCGACACGGTGCTGAGCCCGGACGACGCGCGCCGGCTGGGGGTCGATACCAAGGGCCTGCGCTATCTTGAAGAAGCCGAGACCGCCAACGGCAAGGGCTATGGCGCGCCCTTCGCCGCCCGCTCGCTGGAGGTGGGCCCGGTCCGGCTGGACGACTTCCGCATGACCATCAACCAGGCCCCGATGAGCAGCTCGCTGCTGGGCCTCAGCTTCCTGAACCGCCTGGCCTCGTTCGAGATCCGCGGCCGCAAGCTGATCCTGACCTGGCGGGACGGCTGACGCTCACGACGCTCTGGTCAAGCTTGCCCGTCCATGCACAGTGGACTGCTCAGTCTTCGGACGTTCGCAGCGAGGTCGGCCATGTCGACGGAGCCATCCGAGCCCGACGCGGATCTCGCCCGCGCGCTCGGGCCCTTCAGCCTGACCCTGTTCGGCGTCGGGACTGTCGTCGGCGCCGGGATCTTCGTCCTGACCGGGCATGCCGCCGCGGTCTACGCCGGACCGGCGGTGACGGTCAGCTTCCTGATCGGGGCGGTCGTCTGCGCCTTCACGGCGCTCTGCTACGCCGAGCTGGCGGCGATGCTGCCGGTGGCGGGCGCGGCCTATAGCTTCACCCGCTACACCTTCGGCCAGACCACGGGCTGGGTGGTGGGCTGGGCGCTGGTTGCCGAGATGCTGTTCGCCGGCTGCGCGGTGGCGATCGGCTGGTCGGGCTATGTGCAGGACGTGGTGGCCGGGATCGGCCTGAAACTGCCGGCGGCGCTGGCCGTCTCGCCTCTGGCCCTGCAGCCGCAGGGGCTGGTTCCGACCGGGGCGCTGGTAAACCTGCCGGCGGTGGCCATGGTGCTGGTCATGACCGGGTTCCTGTATGCGGGAACCCGGGAGTCGGCGCGCTTCAACGCCGTCATCGTACTGATCAAGATCTCCGCCATCGTATTGTTCACGGTGTTCGGCCTGGCCTACGCGCACAGCCGCAATTGGGTTCCGTTCATGCCGGACCGGGTGGTGCGGGCCGACGGATCCAGCGCCTATGGCCTGGGCGGCGTGCTGAAGGCGGCGGGGATCGTGCTGTTCGCCTTCCTGGGCTTCGACACCGTGGCCACCGCCGCCCAGGAGACGCGGCGGCCCGAGCGCAACGTGCCGATCGCCATCCTGGGCGCGCTGGGCATCTGCACCCTGCTGTTCATCGGCGTGTCGCTGGCCATGACGGGCCTGGTCGACTTCCATCAGCTGGATACGCCGGCGCCGCTGACCACGGCGCTGGCGGCCGCCGGTCCAGACCTGGCGTGGCTGAAGCTCTACGTCGGGATCGCCGCATCGATCGGGCTGGGCTCGGCGGTGCTGGTGGCGGTGTTCGCCCTGTCGCGGCTGCTGTTCGCCATGGCCCGCGACGGCCTGCTGCCCGCCCGCCTGTGCTCGGTCGAGCCACGCTCCGGAACGCCACGCTTCGCCGTGGTGACGTCGGGAGCCGTCGCCGCGGTGGTGGCGGGGGTGATGCCCATCGGGCTGTTGGGAGAGTTGGTGTCCACCGGCACCCTGATGGCCTTCACCATGGTCTGCGCGGCGGTGATCACGCTGCGGCTGCGCGAGCCGGAGCGGCCGCGGCCGTTCCGCGTTCCGCTCTGGCAAGTGACCGCGTCGCTGGGGGTGATCTCGTGCCTGTTCCTGCTGCTCAGCATGGGCTTCGCGGCGCTGGGGCGTATCCTGGCCTGGCAGGCGGTCGGCCTGGTGCTGTTCCTCGTGGGGCGCCGCGTGCGGCGAATGCGGGCGGCCGCGATCGTCTGATGGCCTTCCACGCGCCGGCGCTGTAAGTCTTGCGAGCTTGGCTGGGGCCTCGAAGCGTGGAGAACGACAAGGATATCGCGGCGCTCCTGTCCTGGGGCTTCGCCGACCCGCTTCCGCAGGAGGGGCTGGCCCGCGTTGCGGCGCACCCGCGCGCGGCGGACGCCTCGCGAGCGCTGGCGCGCAACATGCTGGAGACCCCGGTCGACGCCCTGTTCAAGGACGGCGGCCACTATGTGGCGGCCGCCTGGGCGGCCTATCTGCACGGGTCCGGCGACCTCACCCTGCCACGGCTGAAGGAGGCCGGCGTCGCCTCGGGCCTGCTCAGCACCGGGCGCACACGGGACCTGCTCGCCTATCTGCTGCACCTGGGATTCATCGAACGCATCGAAGAAGCGGCCTCCGGGACGCCGGCGCGGTACGCCCTGACCGACACCTTCTCGGCGATCTGGCGCGATCACCTCGCCGCCGCTCTGAGGGCGGCCTGCCTGGTGGAGCCGGCGGCGGCCCTGATCCTGGAGCGGCTCGAGCAGCCGGACGTCTTCGCCGCCTTCGCCAGGACGCAGAGCGGCGGCCTGCTGGAGGCCGCCACCCAGCTGGCGCCGGACCATGGCTACGTCCGCATCTTCCTGCACCGGCGGGCCGGCAACCAGGTCATCTGGGTCCTGGTGGCGGACGGCGCCGGCGACTTTCCGGCGCGGGAGCCGGTCGCGGTTTCAATCGCCGCGCTGGCCCGGCGCTTCCACGTCTCTCGCGTGCACATCCGGCGTATGCTGGATGACGCGGAGCGGGAGGGACTGGTGTCCCTGAGCCGGGGCATGGTCACGCTCGAAGATCCCGTGTGCGAGTTCCTCCGCTGGCACTACGTGGGCCAGATCCTCATGCTGCTGATCGCCGCGGCGCGGGCCGCGACGCTGCTGGCCGAGCGGGGAACCCCCATCGGATGACCCGCTGAGAGGTGCGCCGTCATGGCCCTTGACGCTGACGATACAGGAGGCGGCGGCGAGATACGGCGCGGCGGCTGATAGACCGCTGGAAGGCGGCGCTCCCCAACCCCATCCTCACCATCCACCCTGTCCGACCGGGCCGGGGGCGATGGCGGACCTATGCGGCGGAGCTGGCGCCGCTGATCTCGGAGCTGGAGGCTGTAGGCGCCCTGGAAGGCTGGCCCTGACCTGCGGAACTCTCTAGCGTCCTGGCGTCACTGGGAGCTCCTTCATGGATCTGTCGCCGCACCGCTGGACCGAGGCCGGCGAGGCCCTTTTGCCCGAGCTGGTCGCGCTGCGCCGCGCCATCCATGAGGAACCCGAGATCGGGCTGCACACGCCGCTGACCACCGCCAAGGCCAAGGCTGCGCTGGAAGGGCTGCCCCTGGAGATCCGCGAGGGGACGTCGACCACCGGCTTCGTCGCCATCCTGCGCGGGCCGGCCAATGGGCGCACGGTGCTGCTGCGCGGCGACATGGACGCCCTGCCGATGCACGAGGACACCGGCCTGCCGTTCAGCTCGAAGACGGCCGGCGCCATGCATGCCTGTGGCCACGACACCCACGTCGCCATGCTGGCGGGGGCCGCCCGGGCCCTGTGCGAGCGCCGCGACGAGCTGACCGGCACGGTGATGTTCATGTTCCAGCCGGGCGAGGAGGGCCATCACGGCGCCCGCTTCATGCTGGAGGACGGCCTGCTGGATCCCCTGCCCGACGCCGCCTTCGCCCTGCACGTCTATCCCAACATCCCCACCGGCCAGTTCGCCGGCCGCGCCGGACCGCTGCTGGCGGCCGCCGACCGCTTCCTGATCACCTTCAAAGGGCGTGGCGGCCACGCCTCGGCGCCGCACGACACGGTGGACCCGATCCCGGTCGCCTGCGAGTTCGTCACCGCCGTGCAGGCCATGGTCACCCGCCGCATCTCGGTGTTCGAGCCGGTGGTGGTGACGGTGGCGCGGATCGAGTCCGGCTCCACCAACAACGTCATCCCCGAGACGGCCGTGCTGGAGGGCACCATCCGCAGCCTCTCGCAGGCCTCCCGCACGCAGGCCCACGACGGCGTGCGGCGCCTCGCCGCCAACATCGCCGCCGCCCACCTGGCCGAGGTCAAGTTGGAGATCATCCCCGGCTTTCCCATCACCATCTGCGCGGCCGAGGCGGTGGGCGTCGCCCAGCGCGCGGCCCGCTCGCTCTATGGCGAAGACGCCTGGCTCACCCTGCCCGATCCGATCATGGGGGCGGAGGACTTCTCCTACGTGCTGCAGAAGGTCCCCGGGGCCATGGTCTACCTGGGCGCCACGCCCGAGGGCGGCGACTGGCGGCAATGCTGCCCCCTGCACTCCAACCGCATCGTGCTGGAGGAGAAGGTCATGGCCCGTGGCGTCGCCATGCACTGCGCCTTCGCCGAGACCTTCCTGGCGGAAGGCTTCACAGGCGGCGGAGGGTAGCGGACCCGGCGCCCTCGCGGCGCTTCCGGCGCCGACTACGCCTCGAACCGACGTGTGGCGTCACGATCGCGCTCGTATCGTCGGGTGAGCGGAAACGGCGGCAACGGGGACTCGCGACGGACGATCCAGCTTTCGTAGGTTGGCGTCAGCTGATCAGGGGCATCCAGGGATCCCAGGTGAGCGCCCCGCCCCTGCCGCTGGTCCAGGCTGGGCCGTGACCAGGAAAGCGCAAGCCGGGCCGCGGGCTAGCCCCCTGCGACCATCCACGAGCGCGCCAAAATCTTTCGACAGCGGTCCTGCTCGGAGAAGGCGACGCCGACCGGATCGCCGCCG
>FTFP01001212.1_pt1 | contig 12247 bp, 9 predicted proteins | sample 1640421 | NCBI WGS metagenome assembly FTFP01 (sample SAMEA3914814, study PRJEB12502) | metagenome | biome: forest; material: soil | place: USA | collected 2011-09-16 | depth 0.1 m | reverse complement strand
GCTTTCGGCTAGCCGCGACCCGCCGTTGAACACCGTGCCCGGGGCCGGTTCCACACAGGCGGGCGACACTTGCTGAGGCAGGCGCATGCCCGTGGCGTAGGCCGTCGCCCGGGACGCCTGGGCGGCCGGCAAGACCTGGGACCAGTCCGCGGAAATCACCCGCCTGACCAGGTCAGGGCTTCCCAGATCCGCCAGGGCGCTGGCGGGCAGCCTCCCCTGACGCACCGATTGCGCCATCGCGGCGATGACCTCTGGGTCGTGCACGCGAATGTAGTCGAGACTGACCCGGTTGGCGGAGTCCAGACGGACCGTGCGGGCGATGGTGGAGACGCATCCGCCGCTGCCCGTATCGCCGGGCGACGGTTGGGGCGGCGCCGGCGGTCGTTCGGCGGGCCGCTCTTCAATCCTGGACGGCAGCGACGGGCCAGGCGGCATGCGGCGGGCGCGGACCTGGGCGTCGGCTGCGGCGACGCCGATCGCGAGGACAAGCAGACCCGCCGCCGCTCCATAAACAAGCCGCATCGCCGCCGTCCTTCCCGTCCGTCCGAGACCGATCGCCGGCTCAGTGTACCCGATAAGGCGGGGCGCTCTAGCCAGGAGAGAGGCGGCGTTGCAGCATTCCGACGGGTTCGGGATGTCGGACGTTCGCTGAAATATCCGCCAGGGATGGCCATCCGCGGATGCTGTCCCGCCGCCGCCGCGGTTGTGGATTGACTCTGACAATACCACCCAGCGTGCCGGTTCGGCAGCCTTCATTTCGCAAATCGAATAGAACGACTTCGCAAACAGAGTGGCGTTGGCCCGGCCGTTCCTGAAGACTTCGTCGCAACTGGCGCTCTAGCGCCAGACGGGGAAGTGTCATGGGAATACATCGCACTCGTCTGGAGTCGACAACCGTGCTCGCCGCCAGCCTGGCGTTCACGGTGGCCTTTGGCGGCGCCGCGCTCGCCGCGGACCAGCCGGATAAATCGGACCCGAACGCGGTCGGCGAGGTGGTCGTCACCGCTCAGTTCCGCGAACAGAAGCTGCAGCAGACGCCGCTGGCCATCACCGCCATCAATGCCAAGATGATGGAGCAGCGCGGGCAGACCGACATCGCCCAGGTCGGCGCCCAGGCGCCCAACGTGAGCCTGCGGCCCTCCGGCCAGGGCAACCCGGCCTCGATCACGGCCTTCATCCGCGGCGTCGGCCAGACCTACTTCAGCTTCGCCGAAGAGCCTGGCGTCGGCATGTACGTCGACGACGTCTACTTCTCCACGATGACGGCGTCGCTGTTCGACCTGCTGGACCTGGACCGGGTGGAAATCCTCCGCGGTCCCCAGGGCACCCTGGCCGGCAAGAACTCGGAAGGCGGGGCGATCAAGCTTTATTCGAGGCGTCCGGACGCCAACGGCGGCGCCTCGGTGGAGGTCGGGTACGGCAGCCTGAACCAGGTCAACGCCCGCGCCAGCGCCGACTTCGTCCTGGAGCCGGACAAGCTGTTCATGCGCATCGCCGGGGTCACCAAGCACCACGACGGCTATGTCACCCGGCTCGACTACAACTGCACGCACCCCGGTTCGACCATCCCCAGCCACGTCAATACGGCCGGCTGCGTGCTCGGCACGGAAGGCTCACAGTCCTATTCCGGCATCCGGGCGGCTTTGCGGTGGGTCGCCTCGCCGACCCTGGAGGTGAACGTCGCCGGCGACTACACCTACGACAATTCCGACGCCCAGCCGAACGTGCTGCTGGCCGCAACCAACGTCACGCCCGGCATCACGGTGGGGGGCGTCGGCTATGGGTGCCAGTTCGTGGCGTACGGTCCCAACTCCTGCGACCCCGCGCACCTGAACAATCCCTACGTCAATTACGCCACCTACGACGACCCGGCCGCGACGACCGCCAACCAGCCCTGGAAGCCGTGGGCGATCCCGTCGCTCAGCCAGACCCGTTCGTGGGGTGTGTCCGCGGTCATCGACTGGACCCCGGCGCCGAACGTCTCGGTGAAATCGATCACCGGCTATCGCCGCTACAGCGTGGCCTTCACCGACGACGACGACGCCTCGCCGATCCCAATTCAGCTGCTCTACCAGCGGCAACGCCATCGGCAGGTCAGTGAGGAGCTGCGCGTGAACGCGCGGGTGCTGAACGCCGTCGATCTGACGGTCGGCGGCTTCTACTTCGACCAGTTCGGCGACGAGACCGCCCGGGTCGATCTGGGCTATGTGCCGTTCGACTTCCTCAACGGCTATGACACGACCCCGGCCAACACCAAGGCGGCGTTCGCACACGCGGCCTGGGACGTCACCGACCAGCTGACGATCTCGGCCGGCGCCCGCTACACGACGGAGTCCAAGACATTCGTCTTTGCACGGCATAATCCGGATGGGACGGCCATTCCCAGCGGCGCCCAATGCGGCGTGACCCCGGCGCTCTGTCCGAACCTCAACTTCCTGCTGTTCGGACTTAACGGTTCAGGCGGAAGCTACACGGCCAATCGCTGGGACTACCGCGGCAACATCTCCTACAAGCTGACCCCCGACGTGATGGTCTATGGCCAGATTTCGACGGGCTATAAGGGCGGCGGCGTCAATCCGACCCCGTTCTTCCTGACCCAGATCGCCCCCATCGCGCCGGAAACCCTGCTGACCTATGAGGCCGGGTTCAAGAGCGCCTTCCTGGATCACCACGTCGTGCTGAACGGCGCGGCGTTCTTCAACAAATTCAGCAACATCATCCTCACCGCGACCCGATGTGACGACCTGTCGCCCTTCCCCTTCGCGCCCTGCTTCGCCCCCCGCAACATGGGTAACGCCGACGTCAAGGGGTTCGAACTGGAAACCCAGATGCGGCCGTTCGGCGGGCTCTCGATCGACGGGTCGCTTTCCTATCTCGACTTCAAGTACACCAACACCAACTTCGCCAATACCGGCATCCCGCTCACCGCCGTGGCGCCCTATTCGCCGAAGTGGAAGTGGAGCGTGGGCGCTCAGTACACGTTCGACGTCGGCCATTTCGGCACGCTGACGCCCAGGGTTGACGCCACCTATCAGTCGTCGGTGTTCACGGACGCCAACAACAGCCCCGCCGGCATCGACCCGGCCAAGGTGGTGACGCTCCCGAACGCGAACACCAACCTCATTTCTGGCTACACAGTGCTGAACGGCCGGGTGACCTGGCGTAACCCCAAGGACGACCTGCAGGTCTCCATGGAGGTGACCAACCTCACCAACAAGCTCTACTACCAGACCCAGTTCTTCTCGCCGTTCGCGGTCGGCAACGTCGGCGGCCAGCCCGGCATGCCCCGCGAGTGGCTGGTGACCGTCAAGAAGTCCTTCTAGGTCGAAGAGCGCACGGTCCCCCGGGACAGGCCTGCCTTGCGGGGTCTGTCTTCGGTGGGGACTTTGAGTCGCGGACGTCATTGCATGAAGCGCAGCGAAACCAGGATCCTGACCACCCACGTCGGCAGCCTGCCCAGGCCGGCGAGGATGCTGGAGCTGGCCAGTCTCGAAAAGGGCCCGCCCAAGGATCCGGCGGAGTATGCGGCCCTGCTCCGGGAATCGGTCGCCGACATCGTCAGGAAACAGGTCGCCGTCGGCGTCGACATCGTCAACGACGGCGAGTTCGGCAAGGAAAGCTGGGCCAACTACATCATCCGGCGGGTCACCGGCTTCGAGGTGCGGCCCGACCAGCGCAGGGAAGCGGAATGGCTGGGATCGGATCGCATCCGGTTCCGGGACTTCATCGCCGAGGACATGCCCGGGATCATCGAGGGCATGGCGACCGAGGCCTGCGTCGGCCCTGTCTCGTATCGCGGACAGAACGAGATCGCGCTCGCGGTGGGCGCCCTGACCGACGCGCTGAAGGGGACCCAAGTCACCGAGGCCTTCATGACCGCGGTGGCCCCCGCATCAACCGCCTATGACGGGGTCAACGAATACTACGCGTCCGACCGCGACTACGTCTTCGCGATCGCCGACGCGCTGAGGGAGGAATATCTCACGATCCACCGCGCGGGCCTGCTGGTGCAGGTGGACGACGCGGTGCTGGCCAACATGTACGACGCCCTGGTCTCGCAGAGCCCGCAACGCTATCGCGAGTGGGCCCAGCTCCGCATAGACGCCCTGAACCACGCGCTTCGCGACATCCCTGAGGACCGGGTGCGCTACCATCTGTGCTTTGGAAGCTGGCACCTGCCGCACATCTCGGACGCGCCACTGGAAGAGATCGTCGAGTTCATCCTGCAGGTGAAGGCCGGCGCCTATTCCATCGAGGCCGCCAACCCGCGCCATGAGCATGAGTGGCGGGTCTGGGAGCAGGTTGCGCTGCCCAAAGGCAAGATCCTGATCCCCGGCGTGATCACCCATCACATCATCACCGCCGAGCACCCGCGGCTGGTGGCCGACCGGATTATCCGCTTCGCCAATCTCGTCGGACCCGACAACGTCATCGCCGGCACGGATTGCGGTTTTGCCCAGCTCGACTCCATCCGCCGCGTGCATCCGGAGGTGATGTGGGCCAAATTCGAGGCGCTCGTCGAAGGCGCCGCCATCGCCAGCGGCGAAATCTGGGGCTGAGCGCGTGTCACAAGGTCAGATCATGGACGATTCCCCGGGCATTGCGCCGCTCGACGTCTCTCCCCTGTTCACCCCGTTCAACATCCGCGGGCTGACGGTTCCCAATCGCTTCGTTCTTCCGGGCATGCAGCGGCAGTGGTGCGAGGATGGACATCCGCTGCCCAAGCTCGGCGACTACTACCGCCGGCGCGTCCTGGGCGGCGTGGGGCTGGTGATCACCGAGTCCTGCGCGGTGGACCACACCTCCGCGACGCAGAATCCGATGTTCACGCGGATCAACCCCCAGACGGCGGACGCCTGGGCGGACTGCGTGGCCGCGGTGAAGGGCGTCGGCGGCAAGATGCTGATGCAGCTGTGGCATGAGGGCGCGATCCGCCCGGAAGGCGGCGACGGACCCCACGCGCAATACCCCACGCTGAGCCCCTCGGGCCTGGCCCACGCCGGCAAGCAGAACGGTCGCGCCGCGACCCTGCAGGAGCTCGACGACATCAAGAGCGCCTTCGTGCGCAGCGCCATCCTGGCCCAGCAGATCGGCCTGGACGGCGTCGAGGTCCATGCCGCGCACGGCTACCTGCTGGACCAGTTCCTGTGGGAGGAGACCAACCGGCGCGACGATGGCTACGGCGGCCCCGATCCGCGCCACCGCGTCAGGTTCCCGGCCGAGATCGTCGCCGCCATCCGCAAGGCCGTGGGGCCGGATTTCGTCATCGGCATCCGGTTCTCGCAGTGGAAAGAGGTGAACTACGACGCCAGGATCGCCCCGACGCCGGCCGATCTGGCCATCATGTTATCCGCGCTGGAGGCGGCCGGCGTCGATGTGTTCCATGCCTCGGCGCGCCGCTTCTGGACGCCCGAGTGGGACCATTCGGACTTCGGGATCGCCGGCCACACCAAGTCGCTGAGCAAGCTGCCGGTGATCGCGGTCGGCAGCGTCGGGCTGGACGTCGATGTCATGGAGAACTTCTTCGGCAAGGAGGCCCAGGCCACCGGAGAAGCAGGGATCAGGGAACTGGTGCACCGCTTCACCAGGGGCGACTTCGACCTGATTTCCGTCGGCCGCGGCCAGATCGGCGACCCCGACTGGGTCAACAAGGTGCGCGAGGGCCGCATCTCGGAGATCAAGATCTTCACCCGTTCCGACCTGATGGGCGATGTCGAGTTCGAGGGGATCGTCGCGGAAGCGCACGCCCACTAGCCCGGCCGCCGGCGTCGGCGCCCGACCATCGGTGAGGGAACAGATGCAGGGCGAAGGCTGGCGCCGGTTGGCGATCCTCTACGGTTTCGGCATGGCCGCGGCGGCGGGCATGGGGATGATGGGGCCCCTGGTCGGCGACCTTGCCGGCGCCATGCGGGTTGCGGTCAGCGTGGCCGGCGGATTGCTGCTTTTCCAGCTGATGCCAGGCTCGGTCGCGGGATCCTTCATCGGCGCCGTGATCGACAGGGTCGGGGCGCGGACCATCCTGCTGCTTGCCGGAATCGTTCTGGTCGCGGTCGACCTGTCCCAGATGTTCGTGTCGAACCTGGTCTGGTTCTGCCTGAATCTGCTGGTCCAGGGCGTGGCTCTGAACGCCGTGCTCGCTTCGGCTCAGGTGATGGTCACGGCATCCGCCACCGGCTCGCTGCAGATCCGCAACCTGACGATCTGGTCGACTGTGACCTTCGTTGGCTACGCCGCGGGGCTGCTGATCGCCGCGACCACCGCCGGCGGGGCCAACTGGCGATACGCGTTCCTGCTGCATGCCGGGCTGACCGCCCTGCTCTCGATCGTCGGGCTCACCCTGCCGGTCGTGAGGGGGACGGTCGCAAAGACGGACCTGCTCGGCGTCCTCAAGGAAGTCTCCGTGGTGCGCCTGAGCTTCGCGCTCGGGCTGGCCTCGATCGCCGGCGTCGGCACCAACGCCGGCATTTCGATCTATCTGCACCGGGTGCAGGGCGTGTCCCTGGGCTTCAGCGCCTCCACGGCGGCGTTCGGCAACCTGCTCAGCATGATCGGCAGCTTCTCCATCGCCTGGCTGCTCTCCCGCGGGGTGTCCCCGTGGCGCCTGGCGGCGTCCATCAGCGCCGTGGCGATCGTCTGCGGGGTGCTGCTCTACAATCCCCAGGCGGCCCTGCCGCTGGCCATCCCGATGCTGTTCATCAGCCAGAGCTGCGCCAGCGCGGTGACCGCCCTGGTCTATTCCAGCATGCCCCGCCTGCTGGTCGACCAGTCGAGGGTCGGCGCCGCCACCGGACTGGTCGTGCAGATCAGCGGCCTGGGGGGGATGCTCGGGGCGCCGCTCTACTTCGCGGTCCTGGCCTTCAACCAGTGGCTCCCGATCGCCGTGACGCTGATCGTCCTCTGGGGCGGCGCCTTCGTGCTGATGCCGTTCAAGGCCGCGCGCACCGCCCCGGCCTGATTGTCAGGCGGTGGTCGACCAGTAGTTCACCGGGCTTGCCGCGCCCTCGTTCGCCACCGGGCGGATGTCCGGCAGCCTGGCGCGCACGAGCTTGTCGGCCAGTGCGGCATCCACGCCCAAGCCCATCAGAGTGTGACGGGCCATCTCCCGCGGATAGTCCGGCCCGACCCTGCCACGCACGATGTCGAGGATACCCGCCAGGCCGGCCCCCAGCAGCAGCGCCTTGCCCAGCTCGGCGCTCCTGATCGTGAACTCTCCCGCCTCGATCCCTTCCTGGATGGTCGACTTGGCGCGGGCTGACACTTCCGGGCCGAACACGTCGCTGCCGAGGCTCGTGTGGACCATGGCCCAGCCCCAGCGCGGATTGTCGATGGCGGCCTGCATGTAATAGCGGACGGCCGCAGAGGTGCGCTCCGCCGCCCCTCCCATGGCCGCCATCGCGTCGTGCACCGCCGAGTCGAAGTCGCAGCTGAGCTCGTTGGCCAGGGTCTCGTAGAGAGCCTCCACGCTCGGGAAGTAGTTGTAGAAGGTGCCTCGCGAGATGCCGGCGGCGGTGCAGAAGTCTTCGACCCGCTGGAAGTCCCCCCGCTCCTCTCCGATGAGGCGAAAGGACGCCAGCAGGATGCCGCCCCGGGTGCGGCGGCGCTTGTCCGCGGCGATCTCGGCGCGCCGGGCGAGATCGATGTTGGGGGCGGTCCTGGTCCTGAGCATCGAGCCCTCTTAAGCACGCCGGTCGGGGCCGTAAACGGACGCCCGAGGTTAGCATCGTTCGCAGCACTCTGTTGGCATTTAGTCATCTTGACTGAATGCCTAATATGAGATTGCTTCGATGCGCGGCCTGGTGGCTGCGGTGGAGGCGCCCTTGGCGACGACAGAGGACCTCGAGCGCGCCATTCAGCGGCTGCAATCGGACTACTGGGCCAGGGTGGATTTCCTGGACCCCGCGCCGGCCGAGGATCTGTTCACCGAAGACAGCGTGTTCGAGCTGGGTTCGCTGGTGCTGAACGGGCGCGCCGAACTGGGCGCCTTCTTCCGCCGCCGCAAGGAAACCAGCGCCGCCAGCGCGCGGAGCACACGCCATCTGTCCGCCAACCTTCGCCTGCGCGGGCTGGAGGCGGGCAAGGTCAGGGCGTCCACGACCGTCCTGGTCATGACCGGCTACGGCGCCTTTCCCATCGCCTCCGAAATCCCCTCGATCGGCGACTTCGAGGACGTTTGCGTCCTGGGTCCCGAGGGGTCGTGGCTGTTCGAGCGGCGCAAGGCGACCTCGGTCTTCGCCGGTCCGGACGCCCCCGCCTTTGCCCGTGGCGGGCCGGTCGACGGCGATCGACAGGAGACCGGATAGGCATGGCCGAGACCCCCTCCGTCTACCTCGCCTGCGTGCCCCACGTTCCGTTCCTGGAAACCCAGCACCGCAGCCTGACGCCGGACTTCTGGCGCAGCTACGACGCGCGCGTCGCCGAATTCCAGGCCTTCGACCCCGAACTGGTGGTCGTGTTCGGGGCCGATCACTACGACGGATTCCACCTGAAACTGATGCCGACCTTCACGGTCATCCAGCAGGCCGAGGCGCTGGACGACGTGGGCGGCTTCCCCGGCCGACTGGATATCCCCGCCGACATCGCCATTGCCTGCGCCGAGCACCTGGTGTCCGAGGAGTTCGACGTCGCCACCTCCTACTCCGTGGTCGTGGATCATGGCTTCAGCAACGTGATGCACCACTTCATGGGCGCGCTGGACGCCCGGCCGGTGCTGCCGATCCACATCAACGCCCTCTGTCATCCACGCCCAGGCTTGCGTCGGTGCCGCCGGCTGGGGGACGCCGTCGGGCGGTTCGTGGCTGGTCTCGGCAAGCGGGTCGCCATCCTGGGGTCGGGAGGCCTCTCCCACGAGACCGGCATGGTCTTTCCCCAGTACGACACGGCGCCGGACCAGCGAATCCGGGACTTCGTCGTCCACGGCGGCGCGCAGGGCGAGATCAGCCTCGAGCAATGGATGGCCGACATCCGCCAGGTCATGCTCGCCCTGTCCGGCCCGATGGCGACGGGAGAGTTCGTCAACGAGGCGCTCAATCCGGAATGGGACCAGCGTTTCCTGGCCGCCGTGACCGCCGATGATCCCGAGCGGCTGGACGGCTGGACCGACGCCGAGGTCGAAGCCGCCGGGGGCAACGGAGCGGGAGAGATCCGCCAGTGGATCGCGGCGGTGGCCGCCGCAAGGGCCGCCGGCGGTGCGCGGCCGGTGCTGGACCACTACGAGCACCACACCGCGATCGGGGTCGGAGCCGGGATCATCCATGCCGGATGACCGCCTGCCCGTCGTCCTGCTGCACGGCTGCGGTGGCACAGCCCGGGCGACCTTCGAGACCACAGGCATGCTGGCGGCGATGCACCGCGCCGGCTTTGCTCCCCTGGCTCCCGACCTGCCCGGCCACGGCCCTGGCGGCCATCCGCACGAGCCGGCGGCCTATGCCGACATGGCGGGCATGATCGCTCCCAGGCTTCCCGAAGGGCCGCTGGACGCCGTCGGCTATTCCCTGGGCGGCAAGCTGCTGCTCGAGCTCGCCATCCGTACGCCTGGCCGGTTTCGCCGCCTGGTCCTGGCCGGCGTCGGGGACAATGTGTTCGCGCCCGAGACGGTGGCCGAGGCGGCTGCGTCAGCCCTGGAGCACGGCCCGACCGCCGACACGCCCGCTCCGGTCCTGGCCTTCCTGCGCACCTGGGAGCCCGACCGCAACGACGCCCTGGCGGTGGCGGCGGTGCTGCGCCGCCCGCCCAATCCGGTGTTCACCCTGGCGCGGCTCGCGGCGGTGAAGGCCAGCGTGCTGTTGATCAACGGCGACGCAGATCCCGCGGCCCGGGTCAGCACGCAGCTGAGGGAAGCCCTGCCCGACTCCCGGCTGCTGACCCTGCCGGGGGTCGATCATTTCGGCCTGCCCGGGCAGGCCGGGTTCATCGCAGGCGCGGTCGACTTCCTGGCCGCGGCTCTCGACCACGGAGGCGGTGTTGCGACTGGCAAGCTTCAGGGCTGAGGATCGGGAAAGGCTCGGACTGGGTCTGGACGATGGCTCCCTCGTCGACCTGGCGGACGCGCTGGATCTGAGCGAAGGCGCGTCGTCCGCCGCGCCCGCAGACATGATCGAACTGATCAGGGCGGGTCCGACCATGCTGCAGCGGGTGCGTCGTGCCCTGGAAGCCTGCGAGGGAGCCGACATCCGCCGCTTCTCAGGCGGCGACATCGCCTGGCGAGCGCCGGTCCGAACGCCGTCCAAGATCGTCTGCGTCGCCCTCAACAACCGCGCCCTGGACAAGATCAAGGTCCGCGCGCCCACCGATCATCCGGCCTTCTTCCTGAAGCCGAGCACGGCGCTGACTGGCCACGGCTGTCCGGTCAGGCTGCGTCCGGCCTTTGGCCTCACCCATCCCGAGCCGGAGCTGGCGGTGATCGTCGGTACTGAGCTCAAGGACGTTCCTCCCGAGGGGGTCATGGCCGGAGTCTTCGGCTTCACCATCATGAACGACATCACCTCGGTGGGGATGCGCGAAGAGGACAGCTTCAGCGTCCGCTTCTACCGGCCCGATCCGGCGGGAGGCCCGCCCGTTCCGGACATAGGCCACACCAGCTACCCAGGCCGCTACAAGGCGAGCGACACCTTTGCACCGCTGGGTCCCTTCATCGTGACGCCCGACGAGATCCCCGATCCGGCCGACCTCAGGATCCAATGCTGGCTGGGAGAGCGGCTGGTCGCCTCTGACCATACCCGCAACTATGTCTGGGACGTGAGGAACGCCATCTCGCACATCACCCGGACCATGACCCTGTTGCCCGGCGACGTGGTGTCCATGGGAACGGCGGTCGGCGGCGACAACGATGACCCCGACATGCCGGATATCCCCGGCGTCACCCGCTCCAACCTGGTCGGCTTCCAGGGCGAGGTGAAGGTCGTCATCTCCGGCCTGGGGACCCTGACGAACCCGATCCAGACGGACTAGTGCTCAAGTCGATGCGCCCGACGCTCAGTATTATTCACCGTCATCCTAGGCCTTGTGCCTAGGATTCAGACACGCATGCGCTGAAGACGTCCCATTTTGCTGTTGGGAAGACTCGCCTAACTTGCACCGCCTCGATTCTGGATCCTCGCGACGGGGCCCGAGGATGACGAACTATTTTGCATCGAGGCTTCAATTCCAGCGCCGGCTGCCCTAGCCCCAGAGTTCGCGGCTGGCGATGGCCGCGCCTTTGGCCAGGCTTTCCAGCTTGGCCCAGGCCAGCTGGGGGTGGACGCGCCCGCCCAGTCCGCAGTCAGTGCCGGCCAGCACGTTCTCTCGCCCCACCACCTTTGCGTACTGGATGATGCGGTCGGCGACGACCTCGGGATGCTCCAGCAGGTTGGTGGAGTGGCTGACGACACCCGGGATCAGCATGCGGTCCTTCGGCAGGCCCATGTCCCGCCAGACCTTCCAGTCATGCTCATGGCGGACGTTGGCCGCCTCCAGGCAGTAGGCGCCGACCTTGGCCTTGAGGATCAGGTCGGCGATGTCGCGCAGGGGCACGTCCGTGCTGTGCGGCCCGTGCCAGCTCCCCCAGCAGGCGTGGTAGCGGATCTGCTCAGGGGCAATGCCCTCGAGGGCGAAGTTGAGCATCTCGATCCTGAGTTCGGCGAAGCGGCGGAAGTCCTCGAGGGTGCGGTCCTGGGCGTACCAGAAGTCCCACACCACCCAGATGCCCGGATCATCGACCTGCAGGATCAGTCCGGCGTCGGCCACGGCGCGGTATTCCTCGCGCATCGCCGTCGCCAGGGCCCAGGCGTAGTCCTCCTGGCGCTCGTAGTGCAGGTTCGGCTGCAGCGACTCCAGGCTGGTGGGCGAGACGATGCACATGAAGGCGTCGCTGACCGAGGCGCCCTGAAGCCCGGCCTTGAAGCGGGCGATGTCCGCGGCGATCTCGGCCTGGCCGCGATAGGCGACCGGGCCCGTGCACGCCACTTCGAAGGGGCGGCGCTCGCCCCAGGTATCGGCCATGTCCTCGTAGAACGTCTGGAAGTCGGCCCGGTCCTTGCCCGGAAAGATCTCGCCGTGCAGCGGGCGAACCTCGAAGCCGGTCATCCGAGCGGCCACGTAGTTCATCCAGGCGCCGTAGTCGACTTCCCCGATCACCGGCTTGCTGAACTCACCGTCGTTGACCACGTCGATCCCGGCCTGCGCCTGTCGCCGGACCACATCGTGGATACTTTCCTGCAGCGCGCTGCAGGAAAGTATCCACGATGTGGTCCGGCGACAGGCGCAGGCCGGG
>FTFP01000755.1_pt1 | contig 12344 bp, 10 predicted proteins | sample 1640421 | NCBI WGS metagenome assembly FTFP01 (sample SAMEA3914814, study PRJEB12502) | metagenome | biome: forest; material: soil | place: USA | collected 2011-09-16 | depth 0.1 m | reverse complement strand
GGTGTGCCGAAAGCCGAACGCCACGCGCGCGCGGTCGAGACGCTCAAACTGGTCGGCCTTGGCGATCGCGGCAATCATACCGCAGCGGAACTGTCGGGCGGCCAGCAGCAGCGTGTCGCCATCGCCCGCGCCATCGTGGCCGACCCGACCCTGCTGGTCTGCGACGAGCCCACCGGCGACCTCGACCGTGAGACGGCGCAGGAGATTCTGGGCCTGCTGCAGCTGCTGAACCGCGAGCAGGGCAAGACCATCATCATGGTCACGCACGATCCCAAGGCGGCCGAGTTCGCCACCCACATTCATCACCTGGACAAGGGCGCCCTGGTGGACGAACCGGCGGGGGCCGCCGCATGAAGTTCTTCCCCCTCGTCTGGGCCGGGATCTGGCGCAAGAAGGGCCGCGCCATCCTGACGCTGCTCTCGATCGTCAACGCCTTCCTGATGTTCGGCCTGCTGCAGGGATTCTCCAGCGGCATCGACAACGCCGTGCAGGAAACCCGCGCCGACATTCTCTATTCCTTCAGCCGGGTCAGCATCCTGGAGGGCCTGCCGCTAGGGCACATCGCCCAGATCAAGACGGTCAAGGACGTGCAGGCGGTGACCCCGCTGGTGGTGTTCACGTCGACCTATCGCACGCCTGGGAACTTCATCCAGGCGCTGGCCGTCGATCCGGAGAGTTTCTTCGCCGCGTTGCCGACCGTCAGCGCCAGTCCGGCCGCGCTCGAAACGATGCGGCGGATCCGCACCGGCGCCCTGATGGGCAGCGACCTGGCCAAGAGCCAGGGGTGGAAAGTCGGCGACACCGTGCCGCTGCGCTCGATGTACTGGCCCAACCGGGACGGCACGGCCACCTGGCCGGTCACCATCGCGGGAATCTATACGTCCAAGGATCCGAACTTCGGCGCCAACAGCCTGCTGATCAACTACGCCTACATCGACGAGGGCCGGACCAGCCAGAACCACACGGCCAACCTGCTGATCCTGAAGGTGGCCGATCCCAACAAGGCCGCGCGGGTGTCTGCGGACGTCGATGCGCTGTTCGCCAATTCGCCCCACGAGACCAAGACCGCCACCCAGCGCGAATACGCCATGAATCAGCTGAAGCAGATCGGCGATATTTCGCTGGTCGTGCGCGCCATCATGGGCGCGGTCTTCTTCGCCCTGCTGCTGTCGGTCGGAGCGGTGATGATGCAGTCGGTGCGAGAGCGCACGCCCGAGCTCGCGGTCCTCAAGACCCTGGGATTCACGGATGGCGGCGTCCTTTGGCTGGTGCTGGCTGAGACGCTGGTGTTCTGCCTGGTGTCCGCCGCGATCGGCCTGGGCATCGCCGTCGCCGTGTTCAAGCCGATCAAGTCGATCATTGGCTTCGCCATGCAACCCGGGCCCGCCCTGGCGTTCGGGTTCGTGGCGGCGGTGGTGCTTGCCTTCCTGACCGGGCTGCCGCCGGCGCTGCGGGCCATGCGCCTGCAGATCGTCGACGCCCTGGCTGGCCGCTGAAGGAGATAGCTGTGCTCAAGCAGATCGTTTCAGTCACGGCGATGAACATCGGCAGCCTGCCGCAGCGCCTCGGCGCGTCGCTTGTGACCGTGATCGGAGTCGGCTGCGTGGTTGCGGTGATGGTGTCGCTGCTGGCCATCAACGCCGGCCTCACTCAGACCGCCACCCAGGGCGGCGGCCCGGACCGGGTGATCATCCTCTCGGCAGGCGCGACCGCCGCCTACATGGGCTCCATCAGTCGAGAGGAGGCCGCCATCATCGCCGACGCGCCCGGCCTCAAAAAGGGAAGCGACGGCAAGCCATTGGTCGATCCCGAGGCGACGATCGTGGTGGAAGTGACCAAGAAGGGGGATGGCAGCTCGGCTAACACCGGATTCGTGGGTGTCTCGGCCCAATGGCTGGCCAAGGATCCCAACTTCAAGCTGACCGCGGGACGCATGTTCAGGCCCGCCGTGCGGGAGCTGATCGTCGGCAAGCAGGCGCGCAGCCAGTTCAAGGACCTGGATGTGGGCGACACCATTCGCCTGCGCGGCTCCGACTGGAAGGTGGTCGGCGCCTTCGAGTCCAACGGTGGCCTGGCGGAGAATGCCATCATCGCCGACACGGACACAGTGCTCGCGGCGTTTGACCGCAACGCCTTCCAGAGCGTTGCGGCCCGGCTGGAGTCGCCGGCGGCGTTCCGGCGCTTCAAGGACTCGGTGACGAGCAATCCGCAGCTGAAGGTCGATGTGAAGCTGTCTTCCCAGTACGCCAAGGACCAGGTGAGCCAGCTGACCGTGATTTTGGACTTCGTGGCCTATTTCGTGGGCGGGGTGATGGCCCTCGGAGCCTTGTTCGGCGCCGTGAACACCATGTATTCGGCCGTCGACGCGCGCGCGCGCGAAATCGCCACCCTGCGAGCCATCGGCTTCGGCGGATTCTCCGTGATGATTTCGGTGCTCGTGGAGTCGCTGCTCCTCTCCGTGCCGGGCGCCCTTTTGGGAGCACTCGTGGCTTGGCTGGCGTTCAACGGAAACTCCGCGCACATCGCCTCCCTCAGCTTCCCGCTCGTCGTCACGCCGGGCCTGGTCGTGCAGGGGATCATCCTGTCCCTCATCATCGGCCTTCTCGGCGGCATTCTGCCGTCGTTCCGGGCCGCCCGCCTCCCTGTAGCGACGGCCTTGAGAGCGACCTGAAGCCATGCTCCCCTGGCCCGGCTCATGCGCCAGTGTGTCCACCAGCTCGAAGTTTCCAGCCACGGCCGCGGGCTGATCGACATCACTGCTCAAGTCGCCCGCTGGACGGCCGAGCAGGGGATTTCGACGGGCCTGCTGACCCTGTTCTGCCGGCACACCTCGGCTTCCCTGCTGATCCAGGAGAACGCCGACCCGGATGTGCTGAAGGACATCGAGGCCTTCTTCGAGCGCATCGCGCCTGAGGACCGCAGCCTCTACCTCCATGACGCGGAGGGGCCCGATGACATGCCCGCTCATCTGCGCGCTGCCCTGACCCAGGTGCAGTTCGCCATCCCAGTGGTCCGCGGACGGCCCGCTCTGGGGACCTGGCAGGGGATTTATCTGTTCGAGCATCGCCGCGCTCCACATCGCCGCCAGGTGGCGCTGCACCTGATCGGGGAGTAGCGTCGCGGGAAGGGCCAAATTCCGAGGAGAAGGTCGGCGATGACCAAGGTTGTGCGGATCCACAAGCCCGGCGGACCCGAAGCCCTGCAGATCGAGGATCTGGAGGTGGGCGCCCCCGGGCCCGGCGAGGCGCGGGTGAAGATCGAGGCCATCGGACTAAACCGGTCCGAGGCGATGTACCGCCAGGGCGGTTACATCCAGCCACCGAAGCTGCCGGCGCTGATCGGCTATGAGGCTTCGGGCGTGGTTGAAGCGCTCGGCGAAGGCGTGATCGGCTTCAGTCCCGGCGACCGGGTCTCGATCATACCCAAGTTCCAGCAGGGCAATTACGGCGTCTACGCCGAGGCGGCGATCGTGCCGGCGTACGGGCTGTTCAAGCTCCCCGACAGCATCTCCTCGATCGACGGGGCCGCCATCTGGATGCAGTACTTGACGGCTATGGCCATCATCGAGGTGGGCAAGGCCACCATCGGCGACTTCGTGATCATCCCGGCGGCCTCCTCCAGCGTGGGGCTGGCGGCCATCCAATTGGCCAACTGGGCCGGTGCGGTTCCCATCGCCGCCACACGGCGCAGCGGCAAGGCCGCCGCGCTGAAGGCCCATGGCGCCAGGCATGTCATCGCCACCGAGGAAAGCGACCTCGTCGCCGAGGTGAAGCAGATCACTGGCGGCAAGGGCGCTCGGCTTGTGTTCGACCCGGTCGGCGGTCCCTACGTGATGACCCTCGCCCAGGCCATGGCCCCGGAAGGCATCATGTTCATCTATGGCGGGCTGAGCGGACAGGACACGCCCTATCCGCACTGGCCGGCAGCTTTCGGCTCGCTCAGCCTGCGTGGTTGGGTGGCGTCTTTCATCTGGAACCATCCCGACCGTTTTGCCCGGGCGACGGACCTGGTCCTCCGCGGCCTGACCGGCGGCCAGTTGAAGGCGGTGATCGACAAGACCTTTCCGCTGGACGAGATCGTCGAGGCGCACCGCTACCTGGAATCCAATCAGCAGATCGGCAAGGTGGTGGTGACCGTCGGATGACCGACCACGTCCTGGTCGAGATGGCTGGGGGCGTGCTCACCCTCACCCTCAACCGCCCGGAAAAGAAGAACGCCCTCACCCGCGACATGTACCGGACGCTGGGCGCGGCGCTCGACGGAGCCGCAGATGATCCGGACGTCCGCTGCGTCCTGATCCAGGCCGAGGGCGACGCCTTCACCGCCGGCAACGACCTGAACGACTTCGTCGCTGAAGCTACCGGCGCCAGCGATGCGCTGAGCCGCGAAGGCAACCCCCTGTTGGCAGCCCTGGCGCGGGCCAGGACCCCGCTGGTGGCCGCCGTGCAGGGCCGCGCGGTGGGCGTCGGCGTGACCATGCTGCTTCACTGCGACCTGGTGTTCGTGGCTGAGGACGCCGTGCTGACCACGCCCTTCGTGAACCTCGCCCTGGTCCCTGAGGCCGCATCAAGTCTGCTGCTGCCCGCCCGCATAGGCCACGCCCGGGCGTTCTCGATGTTCGTGATGGGTGAGGCGGTCGACGGCCCCACCGCCGTGGCCTGGGGCATCGCCAACGCCGCCCTGCCCGCCTCCGCGCTGCGGCAGCGCGCCCGCTCGGCGGCCGAGGCCATTGCATCCAAGCCGCCCGATGCCTTGGCCAAGACCCGGGCGCTGATGCGCGACGAGCCTGCCATCGTCGCCCGGATGGAGCTGGAAGCCGCCCACTTCCTGGACCAGCTGAGATCGCCCGAAGCCCGCGAGGCATTCACGGCCTTCGCTGAGAAACGTCCACCCAACTTCGGCAAGGTGACGCCATGAGCCTGTCGGGCAAGACGCTGTTCATCACCGGCGCCTCCCGGGGCATCGGCCTGGCCATCGCGCTGAAGGCGGCCCGCGACGGGGCCAACATCGCCATCGCCGCCAAGTCGGCCGAACCGCACAAGTACCTGCCCGGCACCATCTACACGGCCGCCGAAGAGATCGAGAGAGCGGGCGGCAAGGCCCTGCCCCTGATCGTGGATGTGCGTGACGAGGCCAGCGTCGCCGCCGCGGTCGAGGCGACGGCGGCGCGGTTCGGGGGCATCGACGTCTGCGTCAACAACGCCTCGGCCATCCAGCTGACCGACACGCTGCACACCGAGATGAAGCGCTACGACCTGATGCAGCAGGTCAACGCGCGGGGAACCTTCCTCACCTCCAGGCTCTGCGCCCCGCTTCTGAAGCGAGCAGCCAATCCGCATGTGCTGACTCTGTCGCCGCCTCTGGACATGCAGCCGCGCTGGTTCGCCGGCCACGTCGCCTACTCCATGGCCAAGTACGGCATGAGCCTCTGCGTTCTGGGGATGGCTGAGGAGTTCCGCCCGGACGGGATCGCCTTCAACGCGCTCTGGCCGCGCACGGCCATCGCCACCGCCGCAATCCAGTTCGCACTGGGAGGCGAGGAGGTCCTGCGCCACTGCCGCAAGCCCGAGATCGTGGCCGACGCCGCCTGCGCGATCTTCGAGAAGCCATCGCGCGCGTTCACCGGCCAGTTCCTGCTCGACGACAGCTTCCTCTACGGCGAAGGCGTTCGTGACTTCGAGGTCTACCGCGTCGATCCCAGCGTGCCTCTGACGCCGGACTTCTTCGTACCGGAGAACTCGATCCCGCCGCCGGGCGTGATCCTCGGACCTGGACTGAAGGTCTAGGTCGTCCCCGACTGATCCGACGTGCGGGCTTCGTAGCGGGCGACGATCAGGCGGGTCGCGTCCAGGTGGGGGCCGCCGAGGCGCGAGATCTCCAGGTGCACGTGGTCGGTAATGCCGGGATAGCGGCGCTGCAGGCTCATCGCCCAGCCCACCGGTTGGCCCAGCCGCACCGCCTGGCCCTCGGTGACCGAGGGCAGCACATAGAAGACCCGGCTGGTGTAGTGGAGCGCCGGATTGGTGATCTCGACGAACCTCAGAAAGTGGTCGTCGGCATAGGCATTGCCGATCCGCGTGACGAAGCCGGAGATCGGCGCGCTCACCTGCTGGCCGGCCGTCGAGGTGTAGTCCACGCCTTCGTGCCGGCGCTCGTCGCCGTCGCGGGGAGAGCCGAACGCGCCGCATCCGAAGGCGTCGGTGGCGCGCGGGGCTTTGCCGGTGGGGTTGGCGAAGTCGTCCGAGCCGTCGCCGTCCACGTCGGCGCCGCGCCAGACCAGGGTCTTCTGGACCTCAGGCGTCAGCGGCTGCAGCCCGGCAAGCTCGCGCACGGCGGGCTCGGCGACAAGGCTGCGCACCAGGCTCGCAGGAGTCACGCCGTTGACCTCGGCCCAGGCGGCGCAGGCCGACAGGCAGAGGCCCGCGACCAGCAGCCAGAGGCCGGCCTTCCCGGAGTTACACTTTACCGACGATGCCATCACTCTCTCAGTCTTGCGTTCTGTTGGCGCAGACCGAAGCCCGGCGCAGGTGGAGGTCGGCGACGCGTCGCCGGTGGGTCCGCCAGGTCTGGCGTATGGAAAGTGGCCGCCGCGCAGGGCGACGACCCGACTTCAGGCCGTCTTCCTATACGACGCCCAGGTTAAGATAGTGCGTTTCCGTGGCTCCAGAGGGCGCCCGCGTCACTAAGCCACAAGGGGCTCGACGCCGTGAAGTCCGGCGCCGGGGCTCGGCAATCAGGGCCGCGCCCTCTCCTCCTCGTCACCCTCGGCCTTGTGCCGAGGGCCCATGAACACCGAGCTGGCCGTCCGATGCGAAGAGGGCTGAGACGTCCGCGTGTCGCCTGGGGCCGCGTCTGTTTCCGGGCCCTCGGCACAACGCCGAGGGTGACGGATCAGGGGAAGTGCTGGGAAGCGGGAGGAACGGAACGGCGGGGAGGTTGCGGCGCCGCGAGGCGGGACTCTTGGCGCTTCCGAACGTTCATTCCGCGGGCGCCGGGCCGGCGAATCCGGATCGGGCGATCACAGTTAATCGTTGGTCGACTGTCTGGCGCCATAGTCGGGGGCCCCGGAGCAGACCATCATGTTGACCCGGACCCAGCCGGCGGAGTCGATCTATCGAATGCCCCAATCCCAGAGCCGGGCGGGCATCAGGCTGCTCGGCAAGCTGCTCGGCGAGATCATCCGTGAAAAACACGGCCCGCGCATGTTCCAGCGGGTGGAGGATGTCCGCCGCCACTCGGTGAGCGAACACCGCGACGGCTCCGACGATGTCGCACTCATCGAACGGCTGGAGCGGCTGGCCCTGGCGGACATGCTGGTGCTGATCCGCGGCTTCTCGATCTTCTCGCAGCTGGCCAACATCGCCGACGACCAGTTGGCGCGGCGCGAAGCCCATCTGGACGACCACCGGCCCCTGCACCGGCTCGAGGACGGGCCGCCGCTGGACCCCGCCGCCGTCGCGGCCTTCTTCGAGTCCGCCATCCTGTCGCCGGTGATCACCGCCCACCCGACCGAAGTGCGGCGCAAGAGCATCCTGGACCGCGAGACGGCCATCGCCGACCTGCTCGACAGCCATGAGAGGCCCGGCCAGCGAACCTCCGAGCGGATACGCATCGAGGCGAATATCAAGCGTCAGATCCACATCCTGTGGGAAACGCGCATGCTGCGCCCGGCCCGGCTGCTGGTGACCGACGAGATCGACAACGCCTCCTCCGTGTTCGCCCGCACCTTCCTCACTCAGACATCAAACCTGAAGCGGCGCCTGGCCGAGGTGTGCGGCCTGGAGGGCGCCCTGCCGTGCGTGCTGAGGGTCGGCTCCTGGGTCGGGGGCGACCGGGACGGCAACCCGTTTGTCACCGCCGACGCGCTTGAGTACGCCGTGTCGCGCCAGTCTGAACTGGTGCTGGACCACTATCTGGACGAACTCTACGCCCTGGCCGGCGAGTTCAGCCTGTCCGATGAATACGCCCAGGTCAGCGACGCCCTGCGCGAGCTGGCCGACAACGGTCCCAAGGCCGCCGCCCAGAAGGCGGACGAACCCTACCGCCGCGCCCTCACCTTCTGCTACGCGCGACTGGCCGCCACCCGCACGGAGCTGATGGGCCGACGGCCCACGCGCGCCCCGCGGATGGGCGCCCATCCCTATGCGGCGCCCAAGGCGCTGGAGGCGGATCTGGAGATCATCGCCCGCTCGCTGGCCGACCATGGCGATGCCGACCTGGCGGATGGACGGCTGCGCGACCTGCGCGAGTCGCTGTCCTCATTCGGGTTCAGCCTGGCGTCCATGGACCTGCGCCAGAACTCGGACGTGCATGAACGGGTCATCGCCGAGTTGCTGACCACGGCAGGCGTGACGGACGGCTACCTTGGCCTGGACGAGCCGGGGCGAGTCGCGGTGTTGATGGCCGAGCTGGTGGGACCCAGGCTGCTGCGCACGCCCTATCGCGCCTATTCCGAGGAGACCCAGAAGGAACTGGCCATTGTCGACGCCGCCCGGCGGCTTCGCGATCAGTTCGGCTTCGGCGCCATCACCGACTACGTCATCTCCAAGACCAACAGCGTGTCGGACCTCCTGGAAACCGCCGTCCTGCTGAAGGAGGCCGGCCTGTTCACCCCCGGCGAGCGGCCCGGCTGCGCGCTGCGCATCATACCGCTGTTCGAGACCATCGAGGACCTGCGCGAGAGCGACAAGGTCATGGCCGCCTGGTTCGACCTGTCCTTCGTGCCCGCCATGCTGGAGGCCAAGGGCGGCCTGCAGGAAGTGATGATCGGCTACTCCGACAGCAACAAGGACGGGGGCTACGTCACTTCGGTGTGGGAAATCCGCGCCGCCATCGCCCGGCTGGTGGCGCTGGGCCGGGCGCGCGGGATCCGCATGCGCTTCTTCCACGGCCGGGGCGGCGCGGTGGGACGTGGCGGCGGCTCCAGCTTCGACGCGATCCTGGCGTTGCCGGAGGGCGCGGTGGACGCGGGCGTGCGCATCACCGAACAGGGCGAGGTCGTGGCTTCCAAATACGGCAACCCCGAGGTGGGCCTGGCCAACCTGGAAACGATCGCAGCCGCGGTGCTGCTGGCCCGCTTCGCCTACGAGCCCGACATCGCCGATGACAGCGGCTCGGCGCTGCTGAGCGAGCTGAGCAGCCTGGCCTTCGCCCGCTATCGCGCGCTCGTCTATGAGACCCCTGGTTTCGAGGACTTCTTCCGCCAGTCGACGCCTCTGCCCGAGATCGCCGAGCTGAACATCGGCAGCCGGCCGGCCTCGCGCACGGCGTCTCCGAAGATCGAGGATCTGCGCGCCATCCCCTGGGTGTTCAGCTGGTCGCAGGCGCGGGTGATGCTGCCGGGCTGGTATGGCTTCGGCGGCGCCGCTGCGGCCATAGCCGAAAGACCAGGAGGGCTGCAGGCGCTGCAGGACCTCTACGACGGCTCGGCCTTCTTCCGCACCACCGTGGCCAACCTGGAGATGGTGCTGGCCAAGTCCAGCCTGCATATCGCCCGCCTCTACGCCGACCTCGTCGAGGACCGAGCCCTGGCCGACGCCATCTTCGCCCGCATCCAGTCCGAGTGGACCGACAGCCGGGACGCCGTGCTCTCGATCACGCGCCAGACCACCCTTCTGGAACGCACCCCGCGCCTGGCCGAGTCCATCCGCCTGCGCCTGCCCTACATCGACGCCCTGAACCTGTTGCAGGTGGACCTGCTGCGCCGCCGCCGGAAGGGCGACGAGGACGAGGACATCGGCCGGGGCATCCGCATGTCCATCAACGGCGTCTCGGCAGGCCTGCGCAACAGCGGCTGAGCCTTTAGGCGAGCCGGACCGCCAGGTAGATTGCGGCCATCCCGATCACCGTCGCGGCGCTCGTCCACAGATGCGGATGCCGGTCGTGGCTGTCGGGCAGCAGTTCGCTGGCCCCGATGTAGAGGAACACCCCGGCGAACAGCGAAAGCAGCAGGGCCAGCTGATCCTGGCCGACGTGGATCGCCTGGGCTGCCAGGATACCAGCGATCGGCGCAAGGGCGTCGGCGATCAGCCAGCGCCGCGCGGTGTGGGCGTTTCCGGACCCGGCCAGGCTCAAATTGACTGTGTTCACGCCGTCGGAAAAATCATGGGCGAGGACGGCGAGAGCCAGGATCGTTCCGACTGGAGCGGAGACCTGGAACGCCAGTCCGATGCCCAGGCCGTCCAGAAAACTGTGGACGGTCAGGCTGCCCGCGCCGAGATGGCCTCGATGGCCACTCCCTTTGCGGGAGAGGATCTGCAGCACCCGGTCGAGCACCATGTAGCCCGCGAAACCGGCGACGACGAAGGCCATGGTCTGCGTGACCGGCCGGGACTTCGCCGAGAGGTCCAGCGCCTCGGGCAGGAGATCGAACATCGCCACGCCGATGACCGCCCCCGCGCTGAAGCCCAGAATGAGGCGGATGTGCTTGTTGAGGCGCAGCGCCAGTGCGCCCCCCAGGAGCGTCGCTGCTCCGGTCGCGATGCCGACGAGTCCCAGTAGGACAGAGTTGGGAAGGCCGCCGACCAGACCCTGCATGCGGAAGCGATAGCCTCTGTTGTCCCGCCGTCGTCGGGCCCGAAAGTGACGTTATATCGTTACAGACGCCGGCCGCCAGCGCTATGAAACCCCCGCTTCGACCGCCATGCGCACGAGATCTGCGGTCCGGGCCGCGCCGAGCTTCATCTTCATCTGACTGAGCGTGTTGGCCACTGTCTTGTAGCCGACACCAATGACGGCCGCGATCTCGGCCACGCTGCGCCCCTGGCCGAGCAGGCGCATGATCTCGAGCTCCCGCGCGGTCAGCTGCCCCATGGTCTGGCTGGTCGCGCCGGAACCAAGCGCCAACTGCTGCGCGATCTCCTGCTCCACATAGCGGCCGCCGGCGGCCAGCCGCTGCACGGCGGCGATCAGCTCGTCGGGCGCGATGTTCTTGCTGATGTAGCCCGCGGCTCCTGCGTCCAAAGCCCGCGTCACATAGAGCGGCTCGGCGTGCATGCTGAAGATCAGCACCTTAGCCCGGCTGACCAGCAGGACCCGCTTCAACAGCTCGATGCCGCCGATTCCCGGAAGGTTGAGGTCCAGGATCACGATGTCGAAGGTCTCGCGGCGAAGCGCGGCCAGCGCCTCGCGCCCATCGGCGACCTCGCGCAGCTCCACGGTGAAGGCGGTGGCCAGCAGCCGCTTCAAGCCGTCGCGCACGATCGCGTGGTCATCGACCAGCAGGACCTTCATGCCGCCTTCCGGCCGCGGCCCCGCTTGCGGCGGGTCATGGGCAGCCGCGCGCTCACGGTCCAGCCGCCCGCTTCATGACCAGGCTCGATCTCGAGTGAGCCGCCGGCCTGGACGACGCGCTCTTTCATGCCCAGCAGGCCGAATCCGGGCTCCTTGCGCGGATGGGCGAGCTTGGACGCGCCGTCGTCAGTCACCCGAACGGCGACTTCCCCGCCGTCGGTTGAGGCCAGGTCGATGGCGATCAGGCTCGGGCGACCGTGCCGCACCGCATTGCTGAGGCTCTCCTGCACCACTCGGTAGACGGCCTCTTTCACATCGTCCGTGAGGCGCTCTTCCTCGATCTCAATGGCCGTATCGAAGGTGATCTCCGGACGCCTGGCGTGCCAGAAGGCGACGAGGTCCCTGATGGCGGGCTCCAGGCCCAGCTCGATCAGACGGGTCGGCCGCAGACGGCCCAGGATGTCGCGCACCCGGCCCTGCATGTGGGCCACGCTCGACAGGATGGCCTTGACCTGCCGCGGAACCTCCTGAGTCCGTCCCGCGGATACCAGCTGATCGACCATGGCGGCGTCCACGCTGACAGCGAACAGGTAGGGGCCGATGTCATCGTGCAGATCGCGCGCGAGGTCGGCTCGCTCCTCGTCCTGCAGCTTGAGGAGCTGCTCTTCCAGTGAACGGTTGCGGTCGCGCATGCCCGTAAGCTGCCCCGCCATCAGATTGAAGGCGCGGCCGATGCTGGCGATCTCGGACGAGCCCCGTTCGGCCACCCGTATCTGGTAGTTGCCCGATCCGATCAGCCCAAAGGATGAGACCAGCTCGTTCAACGGGCGCAGCGCCTGGCCGATCAACAGGAAGACCAGCCCGCAGCCTAGCAGGCAGGCCAGCAGCAGGATCATCATCAGATCGCTGAAGTTGAGCCACGAGTCGGCGATGTCGGCGGCGGGCGAGGGTTTGAACACCAGCACTCGATGGCCGCCCTGGTCAGGGACGTCGACCTGGACCTGGCTCAGCCGGGCGTCGATCAGGGCGGCGAACCAGGGGGGCGCGGGTCGACTCGGGAGGAAGGGCTCGGAGGCCATGATCAGTCGTCCGCCCGGGCCCAGGAACTCGGC
>FTFP01000651.1_pt1 | contig 12432 bp, 5 predicted proteins | sample 1640421 | NCBI WGS metagenome assembly FTFP01 (sample SAMEA3914814, study PRJEB12502) | metagenome | biome: forest; material: soil | place: USA | collected 2011-09-16 | depth 0.1 m | reverse complement strand
GCGCGATGGGCTCTCGGTCATCCCGAAAAGCTGGTCGACTTCGGATGGCGGGCGATCCATCTCACGGCTGTCGCCGGCAAGCAGCTGACGGCCGCCTATTACGGGGCGCCGGTGCGATGGAGCTACTTCGACTCCTGCTCTAATGGCGGGCGGCAGGCGCTAATGGAGGCCCAGCGCTTCCCCGATGACTATGACGGGATCATCGCCATGGCGCCGGCCAATGCCTGGACCGGCCTGTTCCTGAACTTCATCTGGAACCAGCAGGTCCTGTCTGCGCCGGGCGCGGCGATCCCTCCAGCCAAGACGCCCGCCATCGCGGCGGCCGTGCTCGCTGATTGCGACAAGCTCGATGGGCTCTCTGATGGCCTGATCGCCGATCCCCGGGCCTGCCATTTCGATCCCGAGCGGATCCGTTGCACGGGGGCAGATAGCAACAGCTGCCTCACAGACCCGCAGGTCGCGGCCTTGCGCGCCATCTATCGGGGGCCGCGCACTTCGGACGGTAAGATGATCTATTACGGCTTCGCCCCCGGCGGCGAGAGCGCACCCGGCTCGCCCGGCTGGGATGCGTGGATCTTTGGCCCCAGACCGGACGCCAGCATCCAGAGCGCCTTTGGGACCAACTTTGTGAAGTACATGGTTGGGTCGGGAGATTCCTGGAGCCCTTTGGACTTCAACTTTGATCGCGACGCGGCCCCCCTGATCGCCACGGTCGGGCCGATCCTGAACGCCAGCGATCCGGACCTTCGGCCCTTCGCGGCACGAGGCGGCAAGCTGATCCTGGTCCACGGTTGGTCGGACGCCGCGATCCCGGCGCGCGGAACCATCGCCTACTATGAGAGCGTCCGTAGCAAGATGGGACCGTCCCAGGTGGACAAATTCGTCCGCCTCTATCTGGCGCCCGGCATGCATCACTGCGGCGGCGGCACGGGGCCAAGCGATCTCGGCGGGAGCGGCGCGCCACGGCTGCCAAAGGATCCCCGGACCGATCTTTCAGCGGCGCTGGAGGACTGGGTCGAGCATGGACGCGCACCCGCGAGCGTCGTCGCTCGGCAAGCGCCATCGCCCGCCGGGGTGACTCCTTCGAACCGCACAGCTCTGATCTGTCCCTATCCTGAGACCGCAGTCCTGCGCGCAGGCGGGGATATGGCGGATGCGGCGAGCTACTCTTGCGCGCGCTCAGGGGACATCGCTGCGGGGAGTTGAGCCTCGGCAGGGAGGCTCGCAGACTTCGATGGGGCGGCACGAGGAGGGTCATTCCCGCTGGCTTGCCGCCAATCACGGAGTCGATGAAGTCGATAGTGCGCGCCAGCGCGGCCCGGCCGGCGTCGCGCGTCGCCGTGGCGCCGATGAAGCTGTAATCTACGCCGGGGATGATCATGAGTTCGGTGCGCAAACCCTTGGCCTGCATGGCGGCGTCCTTGGGCTCAGTCGCCAACTCCGGCCGTTGCGGTTTTGCAGGCCTCTGCTATCCGATTGAATTCATTATGGCCTGATTTCTCGGGTTTTGCTTCTACACCTCTGAAATCACTCAATGAATTCCTCCCTTGGGAGCGGAGGGTCGCAGGTTCGAATCCTGCCGCCCCGACCATCGGAATTTCAAGGGGCTCACACCTGCAGCGCGTCGTCGGAGCGGGCGACCAGGGCGTAGAGCACCGGCGTCAGGAAGACGCTGATCGCCAAGCGGGTCAGCAGGCCGGCGACGATGACCAGGGCGAATGGCCTTTGCGAGTCCGTGCCCACGCCTGTCGCCAGAGCAGCCGGCAGAAGGCCCACGGACGCGACCAGTGCGGTCATCATGATCGGCCGCAGCCGCAGGATCGCCCCCTGGCGGATGGCCTCAGCCAGCGGCATGCCGCCCGCGCGGAGCTCGTTGACATACGAGATGTAGACCACCGCCGTCAGCACGGAGACGCCGAAGAGGGCGAGGAAGCCGATGCCCGACGACACCGAAAACGGCGTGCCCGTGACCCACAGCGCCAGCAGACCTCCGACCGGCGCCGACAGCACGACGCCGACCAGGGTGATCAGCGGGAACTTGAAATTCCCGTAGAGGGCGAACAGCACGAAGAAGATCAGGGCCAGCGTCAGCGGCAGGATGACCGTCAGCTGCCGGTTCGAGGCGGTGTAGTCGGTGTATTCGCCGCCCCAGTCCAGGCGATAGCCCTGGGGCAGGCCGACCTTGCGGTCGACCTGATGGATGGCGTCGCCGACCGCGGCGGCCAGGTCGCGTCCTTCCACCGAGAACTGCACGCCGATGTAGCGGGAGCTGTTCTCGCGGTAGATGAACGAGGCGCCGTTCGTCACCTGGATGTCGGCGAGTTCCTTGAGCGGAATCTGCTGCCCCCCCGGCGTGGGCACGGGGATGCGGCCGATCAGCTCGGCGTTGTCGCGGAACTGCGGCTCGAGGCGGACGACCAGGTCGAACTGCTTCTCGCCCTGCACCACCTGGGTGGCGACGTCGCCGCCGATGGCGGTCTGGATCAGGGCGTTGATGTCGGCGACGTTTACGCCGTAGCGGGCGATCCTGGCGCGGTCGATGGCGATGGTCAGGCTGGGCTGGCCCAGTTCCTTGACCAGGGTCACGTCGCGGACGCCGCGCACGCCTTCGAGCACGCGTTTGACGTCCCTGGCCTTTCGTTCGAGCGTGCGCAGGTCGGACCCGAATACCTTGACCGCCAGCGCGCTCTTCAGTCCGGTTTCCGCCTCGTCCACCGCATCCTCGGCCGGCTGGGTGTAGTTGAAGTCGATGCCGGGAAAGGCTTCCAGCTTCAGGTCGATGGCCCTGATCAGGGCCGCCTTGGTCCGGTATGGGCCGGTCCACTGCGCATAGGGTTTCAGGCCCACGTAGAACTCGACATTGAAGAAGCCGGTCGCGTCCGTGCCGTCGTCGGGCCGGCCGAGCTCTGACGCCACGGTGGTGACCTGCGGGAACGAGCGCAGGATCGCCCGCACCTTGGGGGCGATCCTGGCGGATTCGTCGAACGAGATCGTGTACGGCATGGTCGCGCGCACCCACAGCGCGCCTTCGTCCAGGTGCGGCATGAACTCGGCGCCGATGGCTGGAACGACCAGCAGCGAACCGGCGAGCATGACAACGCACGCCAGCGTCGTCTTCCACGGGCGGGCCAGACAGTAGTCGAGGCCTTTGGCGTAAACCCGGTGGATGACTTCCATCGCGCGGTTGCGGCGCTCGCGCACGCCGTTGCGCATGAACCAGGCACAGAGCACCGGCAGCAGCGCCAGGGTGACGATCAGCGAGCCGACCAGCGCGAAGATCATGGTGTCGGCCATCGGCTTGAACAGCGTCCCGGACGGGCCCGACAGCACATAGATCGGCAGGAAGCTCACCACGATGACGGCCACCGCATAGACCAGCGGCCGGTCGACCTCGGCCGCCGCGTCGCGGATGATCTGCATCACCGGCAGCGGCCGTTCGGTGTGCAGCGCGATCTGCCGGAAGATGTTCTCGACCATGAACACCGCGCCGTCGACGAGGATGCCGAAGTCGATCGCGCCGATGGACAGCAGATTGGCGGACGCGCCCTGCACATCCAGGCAGACGAAGGCGAACAGCAGCGCCAGCGGGATCGTGACGGCGACGATCAGGCCGGCGCGGACGTCGTAGAGGAAGAAGATCAGCACCGCGACGACCAGCAGCACGCCGCGCAGCAGGTTGCCTTCCACCACCTGGGTGGTCAGCGTGATCAGCTGGCTGCGGTCGTAGAAGGGGTGGACCTTGACGTCCCTGGGCAGGATGCGGTCGTTGAGCTCGTGGGTCTTGGCCTCGACCCCCTTCAGCACCGTCTGGGCCTTCTCACCCGTGCGCATCAGGATAACGCCTTCCACGGCGTCGTCCTGGGTCTCGTAGCCGAACTCGCCCAGCCTCGGGGCGATGCCGATCTGCACCCGGCCGACGTCCTTGACCAGGACGGGCGCGCCGTTGTGCACCGTCAACACGACGTTGCCGATGTCGTCCAGAGTCCGGATGCGGCCTTCGCCACGCACGTAATAGAACTGGCCGCCCTGGGTGTAGAAGCCGCCGCCGGCGTTGCTGTTGTTGGCCGCCAGGGCCGCCTCGACCTGGGCCACCGACAGGCCGATGCCGGCGATCCGGGCGGGATCGAGCAGCACCTGGTACTGCATCTCGCCGCCGCCGAAGCTGGAATCGTCGGCCACGCCGGGCACGGACCGGTACTGGGGTTCGACGACCCAGTCCTCGAGGGCCTTCAGCTCCATCGGCGAGCGGTCAGCGCTCTGCAGCACGTATCGGTAGATCAGCCCCGATGGAGAGGCCTCCGGCGACACGTCCGGAGTGACGCCACTCGGCAGATCGATGCCCGTGAGCAGGTTGATGACACGCTGGCGGGCGAAGTCGTTGGCCGTGCCGTCCCGGAAGGTAATGGTCACGTCCGACAGCCCGTAGAGCGAGATCGAACGGATCGACGCCTGCTTCGGAATGCCGTTCATCCGGTTCTCGACCGGCACCGTGATCAGCCGTTCGACCTCCTCGGCCGCGTGGCCTGGCCACTGGGTGATGACCTCGACCACCGGGGGCGAAAGGTCGGGATAGGCGTCCACCGGCAGGCGAATGAGGGCGCGGGCCCCCACACCGACCAGCACCACGGCCAGCAGGGCGATGATCAGCCGCTGCCGCAGGGAGACGGCGACGATCCGGTTGATCAGCGTGGCGGCCGGCTGAGGATTCGGCGGAAGGTCGCTCATCCGCCTGCGCTCCTGTCGGAGCTACGGCGGACAAGTCCGAGGATGCATCCTGCGAAGCCTTGGCGAAGTGGGATCATTGGTCCTGGATCGCCTGGACGAAGATGGCGCCGTCGGCGACGACGCGGTCGCCGGGCCGCAGCCCCTCGGTGACCTGGTAGGCGTCTCCGACACGGGGGCCGAGCGTCACCCGGCGGCGCGCGAATCCTCCGCTGGGCTGGGCGACGTAGAGGAAGGGCAGGTTCTCGTCGTCGTGCAGGAAGGCGGACGCCGGGACCAGCAGCCCGACGCCCTGCTTGCGCCCTTCGATCGCCACACGGACGTACATCTGCTTCTTCAGGAGGCCGCCAGGGTTGTCGATGGCCACGCGGGCCGCCACCGCGCCCGTGGCCGGATCGACCTGAGCCCCGACGGTTTCGACGCGCCCGGCATACGAGGCCCCGCCTGCCAGGACGCGGGCGGCGTCACCCGCCTCGACGGCCGACAGGTCGGAAGGGAAGACCTGGGCCATGACCCAGACCCGCGACAGGTTGGCGACGGTGAAGCAGGGCGTCACGCCCGCCTGCAGGATCTGCCCGGGCGTGACCGGCCGATCCACCACCGTCCCGGCGATCGGCGAGCGGATCACCCCTTGGACGCGCGAGACCGGATGACCGTCCTGGATCTCACGGACGGTCCCGGCGTCGATGCTCATGGAGACGAGCGTCTGCAGGGCGGCGGCGCGGTCGGCCTCGGCGTTGGCGGCGTCGGTCTGGGCCTGCTCCTCTTCGCGCCGGGAAACCCCCTGGTGCTGCAGCAGGTCCTTGTCGAGGTCGGCCAGACGGCGCGCAGTCCGCGCCGTCGCCAGGGCCTTGCTGTAGGCCCCGACGGCTGCTGAGAAGTCCGAAGATTCCACGAGCGCGAGGGCTTCGCCCTTGCCGACCCGCTGGCCGGGTGAGACCAGCAGCCGGGACACCGGGCCTGAGAACGGCGCCAGCACGCTGGTCGCCTGGTCGTTGTCGAAGTCGACGACCCCGGTCGTTTCGGTCGAGCCGCGGAACGTCGTGGGCTCGACGGTGTAGAGGCGGATGTTCCGGCGCTGCGCTGCGGTCAGAGTCGCCTCGTTCGCCGTGGACGATGCGCCGACGGGTTGCTCGGGCCTGGAACAGCCGGCGAGCGTGAGAGCGGCGGCTACCGCGCTCGCCAGCACGGCCGCGACGCCGCGGAGGGAGAGATCACTTTTCATGGCCGAACCTCTGCGGGGCTTTCGGGACGCCACCACCCGCCGCCGAGCGCCTGGAACAGCGCCGCCGTGTCGGCGAACCGGTTGGCCTCGGCCTGAGCGAGGCCAATCTGGGTCTGCTGGAAGGCCTGCTCGGCCGCGAGCAGCGCCGGATACCCGACGTAGCCGTCCTGCAGCTGCCGCTGGGCGCCCTCGAGCGTCACCTTGGCGGCCGCCGCGGCCGCCGCCGCCGCCTTGAGGCCCTCCGCGTCCTGCTCGAGGGCCGTCAGCGTGTCGGCCACGTTCTGGAATGCGGTGAGCACCGTGCTGCGGTACTGCTGCGCCGCCTGATCGTAGGCGGCGCGCGCGGCCCGCTCGCGATGCAGCAGGGCGCCACCCTGTAAGATCGGCGCCGTCAGGCCTGCGCCCACTCCCCAGAACCCGGTCCCCGATGTGAACAGCTGGTCGATCGCCAGGGCGGTGCTGCCGGTGTTGGCGGTCAGCTCGATATTCGGCAGCCGGTTGGCGACGGCGACGCCAATCTGCGCGCTGGCGGCGTGCAGGTTCGCCTCGGCCTGCAGGACGTCCGGCCGTTGCTTCACCAGCGCCGAGGGCAGGCTGAGCGGAAGGTCCTGCGGCAGCTGCAGGTCGGAAAGCGCGACGGTCCCGGCCGGCGCCCGGCTGGGGAAGCCGCCGACCAGCACGTCCAGCTGGTCATGCAGCTGCGCCGACTGCTTGATCAGCGGCGGCAGCGCGGCGGCGGCCTGGGCCAGCTGCGACTTCTGTGCGGCGACGTCGAGGCCGCTCGCATAGCCCTTGTCCTGTTGGTACTGCAGGATCTCCAGCGACTTGGTGTCGGCTTCGACGAGCGCGCGGGTGGCCCTGATCTGCTCGTCGACGGAGGCCTGCTGGACCGCGGCGACCACCACATTGGCTGTCAGGGCGGTGTAAGCCGCGATCGCCTGGAAGCGGACCGCCTGCTCCTGCGCCTGCAAAGACTCCATCGTCCTCGGGTTCAACCCGAACACGTCGGGCGTGTAGGAGACGCTCACCTGCGGCGTGAAGAGGCTGTACTGGAAGGCGTTGGTATTCGGCGTCGGAGCGAGCGCCTCCGACTGCCGCTGGCGCGATGCTGAAAAGCCCGCGGACACGCTGGGGAACATCGCGCCCCGTTGCGCGAGCGTGGTCTCGTGCGCCACCTTCAGCGCCGCCTGCGCCGCCTTGAGGTCGGGGTTGTTGGCCAGCGCCTGATCGATCAGGGCGTTCAGGGGCCTGGAGTGGAACAGGGTCCACCACTCGCCGGAAATCTCGGCCCCGTTGGCGAAGCGCTGAACCTGGCCGCCCGGCGTGTCGGCGCCGGTGGTGGCGGCAGGTAGCGGACGGGCCGTGAAGCTGCGGACGTCGGGGGGCGCCGGTGCTTTGAACGCGGGCCCCACGGCGCAGCCCGCCAGCAGCAGCGCGGCGGCCGAGGTCGCGAGCAAGGGCGGCCCCGTCGTCACTGCCCAGCCCCCTGGACTCAAGAAACGCATCGGATTCTCCCGCGGGGACGGCGACGAGTCGGCCGGTCCCGGTTCCTGCACGACGCGCGCGACGGCGCCTTGGCCGCCGTCACGGGCGCTTGGACGTGAGGATCAGTGCTGGGGAGGCGCGCGGCTGCGCCAGCTGAAGCTGGCGGCGGTGACCGCGAGGCCGACGACGATCAGCCGGAAGAGGGCTGACTCGACCAGGCTGGCCGGCAGGTTCAGGATCGGCGCCGTCGGCGTGAAGAAGGCTCCCGCAACGACGATGGCCTGACAGGATGGGCAGGCGATCGTCCCGTCACCCTTCGGTGACGGGGCATGCGCGGCGTTATGTCCGGCGATGCTGACGATCGCCGCGGCTTCGAGCCCGCCCGGCTCGCGGTGGACGTGTGTCTGGGTGATGAAGGACTGCAGCGTGAACGCGAGCAGCAGCATCCAGATGGCGCAGAGGCGCTGAGCGCCGGTGCGCCCGGTGTTCGAGAGATGCGCCGCAGCAACCTTCATCGGGCCGCAACCAATCGACTTCGACCGTCTTCGATGTGTTACGCCGTAACGTCTGCGGGGAAGGGCGTCAATCCGCTCCGCGACCGGCTGTGTCCTGTCGCCCGAGGGTTGACCCAGGTCAAAGCGTTGCCGGAACGGGCGCGCGAACATCGGTGCGATCGCATGTGCGAGGGGATCACCGATGACCATTCTGACGGGCGGGCCTGGGGACGACGTCCTGAACATCAAGCTGGGCGACGGGAACACGGCCGTCGACGGCGGCATGGGCTTCAACACCCTCAACGCCGACTGGTCGGCCTCGAGCGGGAACCTGTACGTGCCTTTCACGGGATCGCCCGGATGGACCAACGAGATCGTCGACAACACCTCCGGCGTCACCGTCAAACTGCTCAACATCCAGACCCTGAACATGACCGGCGGCTCGGGCGACGACTGGATGCAGTTCCTGCCGCTCAACACGGGCGTGAGCGTGCACTACGACGGCGGGGGTGGAACCAACCTCTTCCTTGGACACTTCGAGCTGCTGGCGAACGCTCCGAACATCAGCTTCACGCTTGACCAGACGCCGGGCGCCGTCACGGCCATCGGCGGCACGAATTCGACCATCACCAACTTCCAATGGGCCATCGTCGACGGCGGCGGCGGCGACGATACGCTGACCGGCGGGGACCACTATGACAGTTTCGACGGCTTCGGCGGGCGCAACGTCATCAACGGGGGCGGCGGCAGCGACCAGCTGATCAGTACGGGCGGCTATGACACCATCGATGGCGGGGCGGGATCGGACTACTGGCAGGCCTATTACGACAGCTGGACCGCGCCCCTGGTGTTCACCGAGCTGGGCGGCGACGGCTTCAGGCTGAGCGACGCGCCGACCGGCGCCACCATCTCCAGCGTGACCAGCGTCTTCCAGACCAACCTGATCCACCTTGGGTCCGGCGACGACGTGATCAACCTCCTGACCCTCAGCAATCTGGGCCAGATCGATGCGGGCGCCGGCTACAATCGACTGAGCTTCACCCTGTCGTCGCCGTCCGCCTGCACGCTGGACGCCAGCGCCGGGACCTCCGGCTCGATCTCCCAGGCCGGGGGGACGGAGTTCTTCACTCACATCAGCGCGCTCAGCGTGGCGACCCTCTCCGGCTCCGACACCCTGACCGGCGGGGCGGGCGACGACAGCCTCAGCTCGGGCGGGAACAATGACCTGCTGACCGGCGGCGGCGGGAACGACGTGTTGGACGGAGGGACGGGAGCCGATACGGCAGCCTACGGCGGCAATCTCGCCGATTATGCCGTCGCCACGGATGGGACGGGCGTGACCATCGTCCAGGATCTGCGTCCAGGCGCCCCGGACGGAACGGACCGGCTGACCAACGTCGAGTTCCTGCGCTTCGCCGACCAGACCCTCAGTCTGACCCTTCCCGTGTCGCTGGGGGCGAGCGCGCCCAGCGCAGCCCTGGTGGAAGCCGGAGTGGGGACTGCCGGAGTCACCGGCTCGGTGGTCAGCCTGACGCCGGGCGGCGGCCTCGCCGCCGGCTACATCACACTCGGGTGGACGTTGCTGGGCGGCGGCCTCTTCAGCCGGGCCGGCGGCTTCGGCTCGGCGGTGCTGGACACCGTGCACAACACCCTGAGCTATACGCTCAACAACGCCCTGCCATCGACCAACCACCTGGCCCAGGGGCAGGCGGCGAGCGACGGCTTTACGGTCACCTTCAGCGACGGAGTCACCAGCGCCTCGCAGCCGGTGGCGTTCGCCGTCACCGGGACCAATGACGCCCCGATCGTCGGCGCCGACACGGGCGCCACCGCGTTCAACACCCCGTTCGTGGTCTCGGCTGCATCACTGGCCGCCAACGACAGCGATCCTGAGGGGGATGCGCTGACGGTTACGGCCGTCGCCGGGGCCCTGCACGGGACGGTCGCGCTGAACGCCAGCCAGGCGACGTTCACCCCCACCGCCGGATACACAGGCGCAGCAGGCTTCACCTATACCGTCTCGGACGGGCACGGCGGAGCGACCACCGGGCAGGTGACGGTCAGCGTCGCGGCAGGCGGCGGCCCGGCCCCGATGCCGGCCTACATCTACCACGCCGACCAGAGGTACCCCGAGACAATCGACCTCAGGGGCGATGGCATCTACCACGTGGTGACCGCGGGATCGGGGGCCACCACCATCCTCACCGGCGCCGGCGGATCGAGCGTGCGGCTGGGCTCGGGCGCTGATGTGGTGATCGGCGGCGCGGCCAAGGACACGATCACCTTCGGTCCCGGGCTCGGAACTGTGACCGGCGGCGTGGGCTCGGACGTCTTCATCTTCACCAAGGGCCAGATCGCCGATCCCGCGACGCACGGCGGCCAGTACGACGCCATCACCGACTTCACCGGGGCCGGCAGCGCCTACACGCCGGGGCGCGACTTCCTCTACTTCCAGGGGTCCTCGACCGCCGCCAGCGTCACCTATGAGCACGATCTCTCAGGAGCCCCGTCAGCCCACCTCTACCGAATCGACGACGGCGCCTATCACGCCGAGTTCGTCCTGGACTACGCCGGCGTGGGCGTGGCCCTGAGCCACAGCCAGTACGGGTTCCTGTAGGGCGCCGAAGCGGGTCCGCCGGATCCGGTTCAACCTCTTGTATAGTATCAGGCCATCTTGCGTTGAGCTTCGGTGATAGGGCAGTAACTGCCCTTGTGACCCGTTCGGAAAACCAACAACTAATAGTTCACATTGATAAATAGCACCAATATAAAGCAAGTAATTGCCATCGCTACCTCGTCCAATAAAACATAGTCCTATATCGTACCAGAACGCACGCTTTCCCATTCAAATTGCCGGGAATTGGCGGGCTTAGTCTTAAGATAACTGCATTGTACGTTTACGCACCCATAGAATTAACCAAAGAATTACATAGACAAGAACAAATTGTGCTAAATCATCGTTCGATACCGGAGCGGAATTCGCTGAGGGGCGCTGGAATGAATAATTCCCTGGACACGGAGAATCAAATACGCCTCGACGGAATACTGGCTTCGGTGAAGGATGCGGTGATCGCGATGGATGAGGGCCAGCATATCGTGCTGTTCAATCCGGCTGCTGAGCTGATGTTCGGGCGCCTGGCCGGAGAGGCCATGGGGACCCAGGTCGCGCAATTCTTCTCGGTGTCGAGTCGAGATGGCCACGACGGTCTCATCGGCTGCTTTCGCGAGGCCGGGATGGCTGATCCGCTGGCGGCGCCCCTGATCACGATCGGCGGCCTGCGCGCCAACGGTGATGAATTCCCGATCGAAGCTTCGATCTCGTTTGCTCCGATAGGAGCCGACAGGCTGGCGACGGTCATCCTGCGCGACCTCACGGAGCGGTCGTCGGCCTTCGATGAGCAGCTTGGCGGAGCACGGCGCAGGCTCGAGGGCATCGTCGAGTCGGCCATGGACGCCATCATCACTGTGGACGAGCGGCACCGGATCATCCTGTTCAATCCCGCCGCCGAGCGGATGTTTGGGCTGACCCGAGAAGAAGCGGTCGACCAGCCGCTCACCATGCTCATGCCCGAACGGCTGCGCGGGACGCACGAAGCTCATATCCGGCACTTCATCGAGACGGGCGTGACCAACCGCAAGATGGGCGCCCTCGGGGCCGTCAGCGGCCTGCGGGCCAATGGCGAGGAATTTCCGATCGAGGCGTCCATCTCGCATATCGAAGTCGGCGGCGAACATCTGGCGACGGTGATCCTGCGGGACATCAGCGAGCGCCGCGCCACCGAGGACGCCCGCAACCTGCTGGCCAGGGAAGTGGACCATCGCGCCAAGAACGCGCTGGCGGTCGCACGCTCCCTGATCTGCCTGACCCGCGCCGATACGAAGGAAGGGTTCGCGACAGCCGTGGAGGGCCGCATCTCGGCCCTGGCGCGCGCCCACTCGCTGCTGGCGGACAGCCGATGGCAGGGCGCCGAGCTCGCCGCCACGATCGAAAGTGAACTCGCCCCCTACATTCAGCCTGGGCAGAGCCGCCTGAAAGGTCCTTCCGTCGTCCTGCGTGCGGCGGCCGTCCAACCGATCAGCCTGGTCCTGCACGAGCTCGCCACCAACGCCTGCAAGTACGGGGCGCTGAAACGCGAGCACGGCGTCATCGAATTGGACTGGAGCGTCAGGGAAGACGGTATGCTGGAGGTCAACTGGCGGGAAAGGGGTGGCCCGGCGGTTCGGACGCCCGACACGCGTGGCTTCGGCTCGGTCCTGCTCAGCCAGGTCATCCACCGTCAGCTCGACGGGGAACTGGCCGTTGATTGGGCGCCGGCCGGCGTTCAGGTCACGATGCTGCTCCCTGCCGCGAAATTCTTCCTGGATCGGCGCACGGGCCGAAGTGACGACCTGGAGCCCTGGACATGGTCTCTCGGCGCCGGCGAGCTCGACGCCGGACCGATCGAATCGCGGATCCTGATCGTGGAAGACGAAGCGCTGATCGCGCTGGAGCTCAATTCGGGCCTG
>FTFP01000269.1_pt1 | contig 12530 bp, 11 predicted proteins | sample 1640421 | NCBI WGS metagenome assembly FTFP01 (sample SAMEA3914814, study PRJEB12502) | metagenome | biome: forest; material: soil | place: USA | collected 2011-09-16 | depth 0.1 m | reverse complement strand
GATGCTGGTGGCCGAACAGGAGAGCCCTGCGCCGCCCCACGTCACCCCCATCGCCCTGCCGTCCAACATCCCCAACAACCATCTGGGATACGCCATCACCTGGTTCGGGCTTGCCGCCGCGCTGGCCGGCGTCTATCTCGCCGTGCTCCTCCGCAAGCGGTCAGGCTGATGCGCTACATTTCCACGCGGGGCGACGCCCCCGCCGCCGGTTTCCTGGACGCCGTGCTCGAGGGCCTGGCCCCGGACGGCGGCCTCTATATTCCCGATGCATGGCCGGTGCTGACCAAGGCCGATTTCGCCGCCATGGCGCGCATGAGCTACGCCGAACTGGCGGCCGACATCCTGGGCCGCTTCGCCGGCGGCGAGATCGACGCTGACGAGCTGCAGCGCATGACGGCCGACGCCTATGAGCCCTTCACCCACGCCGCGGTGACGCCTCTGAAGCAGCTGGAGCGCGGCCTGTGGCTGCTCGAGCTGTTCCATGGCCCGACCCTGGCGTTCAAGGACGTGGCCATGCAGCTGCTGGCGCGCCTGTACGACCATGCCCTGGGCGTGCGCGGCCGCACGGCGACCATCCTGGTGGCCACATCGGGCGACACCGGCGGCGCTGCCGTGGAGGCCTTCCGCGGCCGGACCAACGTGCGGCTGGTGGTGCTCTATCCGCACGGCCGGATCTCCGACGTGCAGCGCCGCTTCATCACCACGGCGAGCGAAGACAACATCCGCGTGCTGGCCATCGACGGCGTGTTCGATGACTGCCAGGCCATCGTCAAATCGCTGTTCCAGGACAAGGCGCTGCACAACGCCGGGCTCTCGGGCGTGAACTCGATCAACTGGGCCAGGATCGCGGCCCAGACGGTCTACTACTTCGCCAGCGGGCTGGCCCTGGGCGCCCCGGCCCGTCCGGTGGCCTATGCGGTGCCCACCGGCAACTTCGGCGACGCCTTCGCCGGCTACGTCGCCAGCCGCATGGGCCTGCCGATCGAACGGCTAATCGTGGCCACAAACGGCAACGACATCATGTCCCGGGCCGTCGAGCAGGGCCGCTATGCGCGCGGCGCGGTGCAGGCCACCCAGAGCCCGGCCATGGATATCCAGGCCGCCTCCAACTTCGAGCGGCTCTACTTCGAGGGCGTTCGCCACGAGGGCCTGGACACCGCCAGGGCCATGCGCGCCTTCGCCGAGACCGGCGCCATCGACATTCCTCCGCAGGCGACCGCCATGTTCCGCGAGCTGTTCCGCGGCGCGGCGGTGGACGAGGCGGAAACCGCGCGCACCATGGTGTCGACGCTGCACACGACCGGCGAGCTGCTCGATCCGCACACGGCGGTCGGCATGGCCGCGGCGCGGCGCATCGGCCCCGTCAACCCCGAGACGCCGCTGGTGGTGCTGTCCACCGCCCATCCGGCCAAGTTCCCCGAGACGGTCAAGGCCGCCACCGGCGAGGACGTCATGGCCCCGCCCCAGGCTCGCGCCCTTGCCGGCCGGGCCGAGCGGTTCGAGCGCCTGCCCGCCGACCTGGGCGTCGTCAAGGACGTGGTCCGCGACGTCATGGGCCTGCAGACGGCGTGAGCCTGCCCCGGGTCCACACCCTGGCCAACGGCGCTACCCTGGTCTGCGACCCCATGTCCGGCCTGGAAAGCTTCGCCCTGTCCGTGGTGGCCGGCCGCGGAGCGCGGTCGGAGGCGCCCGAGCAGTCGGGCTGGTCGCATCTGCTCGAGCACATGGTGTTCAAGGGGGCCGGCGGCCGTTCCGCGCTTGAGATCGCCGAGGCTGTGGAGCGCGAGGGCGGATCAATCAACGCCGCAACCGGCTACGAGCGCACGAGCTTCCAGGTGCGCGCCCTGCATGGCGGCCTGGAGCTGGCGCTGGCGACCACGTCCGATCTCGTCCTGCGGCCGACGCTGGACGAGGCCGAGCTGCGCCGCGAGAAGCAGGTGGTCGGCCAGGAGATCGCCGAATCCGACGACACGCCCGACGATCACGTGTTCGAACTGGCCCAGACCGCCGCGTTCCAGGACCAGCCGCTGGGCCGGCCGATCCTCGGCGATATCGGGACGGTGCAGGCCGCCACGCCCGGCGACCTCGCGGCGTGGCGCTCGGCGCTCTACGCCCCGGACCGGCTGGTGATCAGCGTCTCGGGCGCGGTCGACGAGGACGAGTTGCTGCTGCTGGCGGAACAGGCGTTCGGCTCAGCTGAAGGCGCGCCTGCGCCCCTGCCCTCGGCCGCTGTGTTTTCGGGCGGCCTCAGGCCCACCGTCCGACGCCTCGAACAGGCGCATCTGGTCTTCCTCCTCCCTGCTCCCGGCGCCCGTGATGCGGACTACTTCGCCGTGCGGGTTTTCGCCGAGGCGCTCGGTGGCGGCATGTCCTCGCGGCTGTTCCAGGAGGCCAGGGAGAAGCGCGGCCTGGCCTATTCCATCGATGCCTGGGCTGATTCCTACGCCGACGTCGGCGTGCTGGGCGTCTACGCCGGCTCCGCACCGAAGGACGGGGCGGAACTGGCGCGGGTGTGTGCGGGCGAGATCCGCTCGCTGGCGGACGCGGTTCGGCCGGACGAACTGGCCCGGGCCAAGGCCCAGCTGAAGGCCCACCTGTTCATGGCCCGCGAAGCGCCTCTGGTTCGGGCCGAGCAGGCCGCGGGCCAGATGCTGCTGTTCGGCCGGCTGATCCCGCCTGCGGAGCTCGCCGCCGGAATCGACGCCGTGAGTCCGCAGGATCTGCGGCGCGTCGGGGAGCGCCTGCTGGCGCCGGCGACTTGCGTCGCCGCCATTCTCGGACCCAAGGCGGCCATGGCGGCGGCGGAAGGCTTCAAGGCGGCTTTGTTGAGCTGACGCTTACGCGTCGGATATGGTAGCATTCGCGGGCGTCGCCTTGCGGGACGAACAAGCTGGGAAAGTGGTCGCGCCATGGCGGTGCTTGACTGGAAAGGACCTGATCGCGGCCTCCAGTTGACAGGCGACGGCGTGCGCCTGAGGCCCCCGCGCATGACGGACTATCCGTCATGGTCGCAACTACGCCTGCGCTCGCGCGATTTTCTGCAGCCGTGGGAGCCGACCTGGCCGCACGACGACCTGACCAAGTCGGCCTTCAGGCGGCGCCTGGCGGCCTACGCCAGGGACATCGACCTGGACCAGGCCTATCCCTTCTTCATCTTCCGGGCCCGCGACGACGCCTTGCTGGGCGGAGCCACGCTCTCCAACGTCCGCCGCGGCGTCGCCCAGATGGCCTCCATCGGCTACTGGATCGGCCAGCCCTACGCGCGGCGGGGCCACATGCTGGCCGCCGTGCGGACCGCCGCGCCCTTCGCCTTCCAGCGCCTGGGCCTGCACCGGCTCGAGGCCGCCTGCATTCCGGAGAACGCGCCATCGCGCGAACTCCTCCTGAAGGCAGGGTTCCGGCTGGAGGGCGAAGCACGTGCTTATTTGAAAATTAACGGCGTCTGGAGAGATCATCTGCTCTTCGGAATGCTACCGGGCGACATCCTCCCGCGCAGCTGACCGATCTGCACGCCGCGGATAGCGGTGCGGGGCTGGGGATCAATGCGGCAAAGAGCGCCTGAGCGCTTGGCCTGGGACGTGACGGGCTCGCTTGAAGCCCTGGGCGCGGCCGACGCCGTCCTGTGGAGCTGGGATCCCGAACGCGACCGGCTGCGGCTATTCGGCGCGGCGCGGGCCCTGGGCCTGGGCCCCCTGGCCCCCGAATGCTCGTCCGCGGCCATCATGGCCCTGGCCCTGCCGCAGGACCGGCAGATCATCGAGGAGTTCCTGACGCCGCAGCCGCCAGGCGGGGTGATCTCGGGCCGTCTGAGGATGCGCAACGCCGAGACCTGCATCTGGCGGGGCGTCTGGCTCGAGGAAGGCGGCGTGCGCGCCGCCGGCCTGATCGCCCCTGAGGCTCGGTTCGCGGCCTCCGAGCGTGACAGCCTCACGGGCCTCTACGATCGCCGCAGCTTCGTCGCCCTCGCCCGCGAACGGCTGCTGACCGAGGGACCGCAGACCCTGGTGGTGGCGGACCTGGATCGTCTGCGCCGCCTCAACGAGGCGCTGGGGCACGAGCGCGCCGACCTGGTGCTGGCCGCGCTGGGATCGCGGCTGGCCGCCTCCTTCCCGCGTCACGCCCTGGCCGCCCGGGTGGGCGAGGACGAATTCGCGCTGATGGCCGGCGCCGAGGTGCATGAACCGGCCGAGAAGCTGCGCCGCGCCCTGGAACAGCCCCTGCGCGTGGCGGGCTTCGACATCTATCCGACCCTGTCGATCGGCGCGGTGGAGGCCCAGGGCGGGCCCGATGCGCCGGAGGCCGCCGAACTGCTCAGGCGCGCCGAGCTGGCGGTCGAAGCGGCCAAGACCGCCGGACGCGGCGGCGCCGCCGCCTACGGCTCGGGACTGGAGAGCGACGGCCTGACCCGCCTGGCCCTCGAAGGCGACCTCAGGGGCGCCATCCAGCGCGGCGAGATCTGCCCCTTCTTCCAGCCCATCGTGCGCCTGTCCAACGGCGCCATCTCCGGCTTCGAGGCGCTGGTCCGCTGGCGCCATCCGCGCCGCGGTCTGGTGATGCCCGACGACTTCCTGCCCATGGCGGGCGACATGGGCCTGCTGCACGAACTCGGCGCCCACATGATGGAGGCTTCGGCCCGCCAGCTGGCCGAATGGCGCAAGCGCCACCGCGCCGCGGGCGAGCTGACCGTCAGCGTCAACCTGTCCACCGGCGAGATCGACCGCAACCAGCTGGTCGAGGACGTCACCCGCATCCTCAGCGAGACCGGGCTGCCCAATGGCGCCCTGAAGCTGGAGATCACCGAGAGCGACATCATGCGCGACCCGGAAGGGGCGGCGGTGATCCTGCAGAGCCTGCGCGACGCCGGGGCGGGCCTGGCGCTCGACGACTTCGGCACCGGCTTCTCGTCGCTGTCCTATCTGACGCGCCTGCCCTTCGACACGCTGAAGATCGACCGCTACTTCGTGCGCACCATGGGCGCCAACGAGGGGTCTGCCAAGATCGTGCGCTCGGTGGTGAACTTAGGCCGCGACCTGTTCCTGGAAGTGGTGGCCGAAGGGGTGGAAAACGCCACCATGGCCCGCCAGCTGATGGAGATCGGCTGCCATTACGGCCAGGGCTTCGGCTACGCCCCCGCCCTCTCCGCCCAGGAAGCCGAAGTCTACCTCAACGAAAGCTACGTCGACGGCGCCGCGCCCCTGAAGGCGCGGGGATAGCCACCGACAATCCGTCAGTTTGAACTAACGGATCGAATTCGGCTCGGATCTAGGCCCGTCCGCCCTGGACCGACAGGCGGTCGGCGGTGACGCCGATCTTGCTCAGCGCATGGGTCCACTTGGTCTCGTGATCGCGGCCGAACACCAGCGTCTCGTCCGGTTCGCAGGCCAGCCAGACGCCCTCCTGCAGCTCCCGTTCCAGCTGTCCGGCGCCCCAGCCGGCGTAGCCGAGGGCCAGGATCGACCGGCGCGGCCGGCGATCCTCGTCGCTCAGGGCGTCCAGCACCTCGCGCGTGTCGGTGAGCGCCAGCCCTTCGGCCACGGGAAGCGTGGAGCCGGCGCTGGCGTAGTCGTCGGTGTGGAGCACATAGCCGCGCGCCCGCTCGACGGGGCCGCCGTAGAGCACGGGGGCATCGGGCACGTTGTCGGCTCCAAGATTCAGCCGCCGGAGCAGTCCGGGAACCGTCAGGCCGTTCATCGGCCTGTTCAGCACCAGGCCCATGGCCTGCTGTTCGTTGTGGACGCACAGCAGCAACACCGAGCGCTCGAACCGCGGATCACCGATGCCCGGCATGGCGATGAGGATGCGTCCGTCGAGGAAGGCGACTTGCGTGTCGGCGACGTCGGGACCGGGCGCGGAGTCCTTGGGGCGCCGCGGGGCCCCCGTCGCCTCGGGCCCGCCCGGATCGGAGCGGGCCGGTGCAGGCCGGTCCTTGTCCATGACTCGCATGATCCTCGCTCCAGAACCGCCTTGCAAGACGCGCGGTCTTGGCGCGACAAGACCGCGCGGCTAAACGGTCCGCGCGCCGGCCTTTGCGCCCGGCTTATCGGCAAGAGGAGAGGCCCAATGGCTGTCAACGTCGGCGACAAGCTGCCCCAGGCGACCTTCACCACCATGGGACCCGAGGGCCCCAAGCCCGTGACCACCGACGACGTGTTCGCCGACAAGACCGTGGCCCTGTTCGCCGTGCCCGGCGCCTTCACGCCGACCTGCTCGCAGCGTCACCTTCCAGGCTTCAAGGACCACGCGGCAGATCTCAAGGCCAAGGGCGTCGACACCATCGCCTGCGTCTCCGTGAACGACGTCTTCGTGATGAACGCCTGGGGCAAGGACCAGGGAGTGGGCGACAGCATCCTGATGCTGGCCGACGGCAACGGCGACTTCACCAAGGCCGTGGGCCTGGAGCTGGACGCCTCACGTTTCGGCATGGGCGGCCGCTCGCAGCGCTATTCCATGCTGGTCAAGAACGGGGTGGTGAGCCAGCTCAACATCGAACAGGGCGGCGAGTTCAAGGTCAGCGCCGCCGACTACATGCTGGAGCACCTGTAGCTCACGCCAGGAGGGCGTCGGCCCTTTCGAGGTCGCCGGCGCCTGCGGTGACGGCCGCGAGCTTGCCCGGGGCGGGCGCCAGGACCTGGTCTGAGTAGACCGTGGCCAGCCCGATCCGGCCGCGCAGCCACGCGTCGTCCTCGCCGCCCGCCAGCCGTCGCGAGGCGGCCAGCGCCCCCTTGACCAGCATGAAGCCCCCCAGCACGTCGCCGAGCAGGCCAAGGTAGGTCGTCGCTCCGGCCAGGGCGTCGGCGCCCGGGTGCTCGGCCAGCCAGGCCGCGCCCTGCTCCACCGCATCGACACCGGCGGTGAGGCGCTGGCCGACAGCGGCCAGACCGGTGCTGGCCGCCAGGGCGGGGATGATCGCCCTCATCTCGGCGAGCAGATCCCGGACGGCGCCGCCGCCGCCCATGCCCAGCTTGCGGCCCACCAGGTCGATGGACTGGATGCCGTTGGTCCCCTCGTAAATCGGAGCGATGCGTGCGTCGCGATAGAATTGGGCGGCGCCCGTCTCCTCGATGAAGCCCATGCCTCCGTGGACCTGCACCCCCAGCGAGGCGACCTCGACGCCCACGTCGGTGGACCAGGCCTTGGCGACCGGGGTCAGCAGCTCGGCCCTCTGGCCCGCCGCCCGCCGCTCGACCTCATTCGGCGACAGCTTCGCCAGGTCGGCCGCCACGCCCGTGGCGAGGCAGATGGCGCGCGCGGCCTCGGTCTTGGCCTTCATCACCATCAGCATGCGGCGCACATCCGGATGGTCGATGATCGCCGAAGAGCGGTCCTTGGACCATTCCGAGCGGCCCTGGCGGCGCTCCCGGGCATAGTCGAGCGCATGCTGGAACGCGGCCTCGGCGATGCCGACGCCCTGCACCCCCACAAGGACGCGCGCGGCGTTCATCATCGTGAACATATGCGGCAGGCCCTGGTTCAGCTCGCCCACCAGCTCCGCCCGCGCGCCCTCGTAGAGCATGACGCAGGTCGGTGAGGCGTGGATGCCGAGCTTGTGCTCCAGGCTGGCGGCGCGCAGCTGGTTGGCCTGGCCGAGGCGGCCGTCCTCTTCGACCAGTCGCGTGGAGGCCAGGAACAGCGACAGACCCCGCGCACCCTCCGGCGCGCCGGGCGTGCGGGCCAGTATCAGGTGGACGATGTTGTCGGTCAGGTCGTGGTCGCCCCAGGTGATGAAGATCTTCTCGCCCGTGATCCTCCAGGATCCGTCGCCGTCCGGTTCGGCCAGGGTGCGGATAGCCGCAAGATCCGAGCCGGCCTGCGGCTCAGTCAGGTGCATCGTGCCGGTCCATTCGCCCGACACCAGCCTCGGCAGATAGAGCGCTTGCTGGCGCGCCGTGCCGTGGGCTTGCAGCGCCTCGATCGCCGCCTGGGTCAGGGTCGGACATAGGGCGAAGGCCATGTTGGCGCCGTTGACCATCTCGAAGACGGCGAGCTCGAGCGCCTTGGGCAGCGCCTGTCCGCCGAACGCTTCCCGTGCCGAGAGGCTGTTCCAGCCGCCCTGGGCGAACGCCTTGTAGGCGTCGGCGAAGCCGTCCGGGGCGACCACCCTGCCGTTCAGCAACCGCGATCCCTGCACGTCGCCCGGCCGGTTCAGCGGGGCGATGACGCCGGACGCCAGCTCGCCGGCCGCATCCAGCACGGCCTCCACCATGTCGCGATCGACACCGGGCGCGTATGGCGCCAGCCGTTCGAAACCGGCAGCCTCGATCAGGGCGAACACGAGATCCTTCACCGGAGCCCGATAGGTCATGGCGCGCCCTTCCCCCTGCGGCTTGCCGTCCATAGTGCCGGGCAATCCGTCGCCCGCCAATGCACCTGGGTCTGATACGCAAACGAGGACGGGATGGATCAATCGTCGGCAGGGGCCGGCACTTCTCCGCGCAGGCGATTGACGTCACGCCATCGTGAGCGATCTATGCTCTTTGGGGCCGACCGCATTGCGAGTATCTGGAACTGCAACACCAACGACAACAATTCGGAGGACCTCATGCGCCATAAAGCCCTCGCCGCCGTCTTCGCCCTGACCCTCGTCGTCGGAGCCTCGAGCTTCGCCCTCGGGCAGCCGAAGGGCCCGCCCGGACCGTCGACGGATCCCGCGGCCGCCCCCGCCGGCCAGTATGTGGTCGACCGGATGCACGCCAGCGTGATCGCCCGGATCAAGCACTTCGGCCTGTCCAACTTCGCCATCCGCTTCGACACCGTCGACGCCAGCTTCGCCTATGACCCGGCCCACCCCACCGACAGCAAAGTGACCGCTTCGGTCGACGCCAACAGCTTCGACGTGGGCACGCAACAGTTCAACACGGAGCTGACGCTCAACCAGCACTTCATCAAGCAGCGTGACATCCTCGGCAATTCCAAGAACCCCACCGTCACCTTCACCTCCACCTCGATCAAGGCGGGTGCGGGCGGCAAGGGCACCATGACCGGGGACCTGACGCTGAACGGCGTGACCAAGCCGGTGACCTTCGACGTAACCTTCAACGGCACCATGCCGGGGATGGGCGGCGGGCCGCAGCGGATGGGATTCAGCGCCCTGACGACGATCAAGCGCTCGGACTTCAACGTCGCTCCGCAGATGCCGGCTCCGATCCTCAGCGACGACGTGCCCCTGCACATCGAGGCTGAATTCACGCGCAAGGCCGGCTAGAGCATAGTCGCTCCGCTCCCGCGGGGTCCGCCCCCCCGGAGCAGAGCTTGAGCGAGCCCATCGAAAACCGCCCGGACGACGCCGAGATCGGCCGGGCGGTCGAGGCTCTTGAGCGCGGCCGGCTGGTCATCCTGCCCACCGAAACGGTGTACGGCCTCGCCTGCGACGCGGCCAATCCGGAGGCTGTCGCCCGCGTGTTCGCGGCCAAGGGGCGGCCGCGGTTCAATCCGATGATCGCCCATGTGACCGGGATCGACGCCGCAAGGCGCATCGCCGCCCTGGACGGGCGCGCGCTGGATCTGGCTGAAGCCTTCTGGCCCGGACCCTTGACCCTGGTCGCCCCGGCCGTCGATACGGCCGCCGTCTGTGACCTGGCGCGCGCCGGGCTGGACAGCGTAGCGGTGAGGGCGCCGGACCATCCGGTGGCCCAGGCCGTGCTCAGCCGGTTCGGGCGGCCGCTGGCGGCCCCCTCCGCCAACCGTTCGGGCCGCCCCAGCCCCACCACCATCGCCGACGCCGCGGACGAGACCGGCGCACAGGCCGAGGCAGCCCTGGACGGGGGCCCCTGCCGCGTCGGCCTTGAATCCACCGTCGTCGGCCTGTTCCGCGGCGAACTGCTGCTGCTGCGTCCGGGCGGCGTGACGCGCCAACAGATCGAGGCGGTCGCCGGACCCCTCAGCGAGAGCGGCGACGAGGCGCGCCGCTCGCCCGGCCGCCTGTCCCCCCATTACGCGCCTTCGGCGCCCATGCGCCTGGATGTCCGCCAACCCGCGCCGGGTGAGGCCTATCTCGCCTTTGGCCCAGACGCGCCGGCTGGCGGGCTGGTATGGAACCTCAGCCCGGCGGGAGACCTCCAGGAAGCCGCAGCCCGCCTGTTCGCCTGCCTGAGGGCCGCTGACCGGGCCGGCCCCGGCGCCATCGCCGTGGCGCCCGTTCCTGACGAAGGACTGGGAGAGGCCATCAACGACCGGCTTCGCCGCGCTGCCGGCAAGACAGGGTGAAAACAGGCTTCACTGACAGCAACAAACAGCCTCCGGCGCCCAATTGACAGGCGCCGAACTGAGGCCCGGCCAATAATCCGCCAAACAGGCGAACCCGCTTGATTTGATGTTCTGCTGACGTCTGCTGTTATGATGAGGAGGTCTCCGGCGCTACAGCGCCTGAGCGTCTGTCGTCGGGGGGTCGGCATGTTTGGACGGTTCATCGGCCTGGTGGCTGGCTTCGCCCTGCTTGGCGAGGGCTACGTCCTGTGGCGGCCCGAGGTGATCAGTTCGCTGGCCACCCCCGAGCTTGGACCCTTCGCGCCCTATCAGACGCTGATCGCGATCCTGGCCGTTGTCGTCGGGGTGGCTGTGCTGATCGCCTCCCTGCTTCGTGCGCCCGGCGACGGCAAGCGCAAGAGCGCCCCGGCGGCGGGGCCCATCGAGTGGGGAGCGCCGGCGCCCGCGGCCAGCCTTGAGCCGGCGGTCTCGCCACTGGTCTCGGACTCTCCGATCGACGTCGATCCTCCCGAGCCCGATCCCTTCCCGGCTGCGGTGGAAGTGGCGAGCGCGCCGGTCATCCACCTGCCATCGGTCGATGCGGCGAGCGCCGTCGAGGTGGAGCACGAACTCGTCGGCGAAGAGCACGCCGCTCCAGCCGCCCATGAACTTGCGTTCGTCTCGGCGCCCGCCATCGCCCTGGCGGCGCCGGAGCCGAGCCATTCGAACGTGCACGATTCCTTCGAAGCCGCCACGGCCGCCGGCGATCGGCTGCGCGCGCAAGGCCGCCTCGGCGATGCGATCGACGACTACACCGAGGCCCTGGCGCTGGCCCGGGCGCGCTTTGCCGCCAACCCGTCCGATCCCGCCGCCCGCCGCGACCTGGCCCACGCCCTGACCAACGTCGCCGACGTGCATGACCTGGAAGGCCGGCTGGACGCCGCGATCGACCTGCACGAGGAAAGCCTGGCTCTTCGGCGCGACCTGGCCGCCGCGGCGCCTGACGACATCTCCGCCCAGAGGGACCTGTCCATCGGTCTGGAGCGCCTGGCCGACTCCCGCGAAGCCAGGGGCCACCGCAGCCGGGCCCGCGACATCTATCGCGTACGCCTGGTGCTGGCCGAGAAGCTCGCCGCCGCCGCGCCAGAAAACGGCGAGCTCACTCGCGACCTCGATCTGACCCGCGCGCGGCTGGCCGAGCTTGACGAGGCGCTGGCCCTCTAGCGCGCCGGCCTCTAGAAACCGGCCATGACCGCACCTGTCCCGGCCGATGTGATCTCGCGCCTGAAGTCCGTGCTCGGCCCCGACGGCTGGAGCCAGGATCCCGGCCGCCTCGCCCCCAAGCTGGTCGAGTGGCGCGACCGCTGGGCCGGGACCACCCCGCTGTTGTTGCTGCCCCGCTCCACGGAGGAGGTCTCGGCGATCGTGGGAATCTGTGCGGAGTCGCGCACGCCGATCGTCCCCCAGGGCGGCAACACCGGACTGGTCGCCGGTCAGATCCCTCAGGGCGAGATCCTGCTGTCCCTGGAGCGGATGAGGGCGATCCGCGAGGTCGAGGCCGTCGACGACGTCTTGGTGGCTGAAGCCGGCGCGCCGCTGGCCACCGTGCACGAAGCCGCCGAAGCTGTCGGCCGGCGCTTCCCGCTCTCGCTGGCCTCGGAAGGTTCGGCGACCATCGGCGGGCTGGTCTCCACCAACGCCGGCGGAACCGCCGTGCTGCGCTACGGAACCATGCGGCCGCTGGTGCTGGGCCTTGAGGCGGTGCTGCCGAACGGCGAGGTGTTCAGTGGCCTCAAGCGCCTGCGCAAGGACAACACCGGCTACGACCTCAAGCAGCTGCTGATCGGCGCCGAGGGCACCCTGGGCGTGGTCACAGCCGCCAGCCTGAAGCTGTTCCCGCTGCTGGCCTCGCGGGCCACCGCCTACGCCGCCGTCGACGATCCCGCCGACGCCATCACACTGCTGAAGCGCGCCAAGGAGGAGACCGGCGGAGCGGTCGAGACGTTCGAGCTGATCCAGAGGATCGGCATCGACTTCGTGATGCGAAATATCGCAGGGTCGCGCGAGCCCCTGGACGGCGTCTATCCCTGGTACATCCTGATCGAGATCGCCAGCGGCGAGCCCGGCGCGGCAGAAGGGTCGCTGGAGCGGTTGCTGGCCAAGGCCCTGGAGGACGGCCTGATCCGCGACGCGGCCATCGCCCAGAACTAGGCCCAGGCGAAGGCGTTCTGGTCGGTGCGGGAGCATCAGTCCGCCGCCCAGAAGCCGGAAGGCGCGGTCTGGAAGCATGACGTCTCGGTGCCGATCTCATCCATCGCCCCGTTCCTGACCGAGGCCGCCGCCGCCGT
>FTFP01000663.1_pt1 | contig 12762 bp, 13 predicted proteins | sample 1640421 | NCBI WGS metagenome assembly FTFP01 (sample SAMEA3914814, study PRJEB12502) | metagenome | biome: forest; material: soil | place: USA | collected 2011-09-16 | depth 0.1 m | reverse complement strand
GCCACCTGGTTGTCGCCCTCGACGGTGACATAGAGGAACCGCTCGTCGGGGCTGAGCGCGACGCCTTCCGGCTCGTCGCCCACCGGAATGTTGCCCACCACCTTATGCGCCTGAGGATCGAGGATCACGACCGCGCCCGCGGCCTCGCTTCCCGCATAGATCAGGCCATGGCGCGACACCGCCAGCTGTTCAGGATTGGCGACGCCGCGCACCACGCCGACCAGCTTTCGGGAGGCGAGGTCGAAGATGCCGACGCCGTCGGCGCCGCGGTCTGGCGGCGGCAGCTTGCTTTCGTCGGTCCCGGGCGGCGCAACCGGCGAGCCGGAGAGCGCCACGTAGAGCAGGCGGCCATCGGGGCTGAGCCTGATCCCGCGGGGCCGCTTGCCGAGGGGATAGGTCCCCAGCACGCGGCCCGTGGCGCCGTCGACGATGTTGAGGTCGCCTGAGAACTCGTTGGTGACGAACACCAGATTCGAGCCGGCCGTGCTCGGCCCGGGCCGGCTGCAGCCGGCGACCCCCAGAAGCAGGATCAAGGCAACCGATCCACGGATCATGCGCGTCGACCACGCCGATCGCGCCGGCGGTTCAGCCCCCCAACCGTCATCCCCGGGACAAGTCCGAAAATGACGGGTTGATTTTGACGCAACCTGATCGCCAAGCGCTCTACTGTCCGGCCGGTTTCGGTTCCGCGGGCGTGACAGTGATCTCGCCGTACATCCAGGGGAATTCCTTGGCGTGGTAGACGTAGGTCCCCGGCTTGTCGAACACGTGCGTGCCGATATCGAGCGGGTGCAGCGTGTCGGTCGACCACGATCCGTCGACGGCGACGATGGTGTGATCCAGCACGCCGTTGTTCCGCCAGCTGATCTTCGTGCCCGCCTTCACCTGGGTGCGGAACGGCTCGAACTGGTATTCGTCCTGGATGACGTGCTGGCCGGTCAGGCCCATGTCCTTCACCAGCGAGGCGGTCTCGATGCTCGCCTTGTCCGAGATCCCGCCCGAGAAATCCTCGAGGGGCGGCCGCGTCGGCGCCGGGCGCTGGGGCAGGGCGCCGCCGAGCTTGAAGGTCCAGATCGAGCTGCCCACCGCGCTGGCGATGTACTCCTGGCCGTCGTGTTCGAACGCGACCGGCGGTCCGCCGCCGGCTCCGACCCCGAAGCTCCACAGTTGCGTACCGGTCTTGGCGTCAAGCGCCTGGAGCTGGCCGTCGCCGGCCATCTGGAAGACGAGCCCGCCGGCCGTGGCCAGGGCGCCGCTCGGACGTCCGCCATGCTTGGACCAGACGACTTTGCCGGTACGGCTGTCGATGGCGGCGAGCACGCCGTAGCTCAGCTTGCTGAGCCCCGGGACGCGATTGCTGAAGCCGAGGCTGTAGAAGTCCGGATCCTGCGACCGCCGGAACCACTGCAGCCCGGCGTTTCCGGTCGCAAAGAACAGGTGGGTCTGCGGGTCGAACGCCATCGGCGTGGAACGCATCCCGTAGACCGGCGCCAGCAGGTTCTGTTTGTCGACCGACGCGGCCGTGAAAAAGCAGCCCAGGTCGAAGCCTTTGGGCAGGGTCTGGGTCTTCCAGTAGTCGCAGTCGGGCAGGACTGGTTCGGCCCCGACCGGATAGGGTTGGGTGGCGGCCGTCTTCTGGTAGGCGTCCTGGGGCGTGGGACGCTCTTCGACGGGCCCTAGGGGCTTGCCGGTCACGCGGTCGAGCATGAACAGATATCCGTCCGTGCGCATCGCCGCGATCGCCTTGTGATCCTTGCCGCCCACCTTGGCGTCGAACAGCACGGGCGCCTCGGCGATGTCCGCCTCCCAGATGTCGTGGTGGACCATCTGGTAGTACCAGCGCAGCTTGCCGGTCTTGTTGTCCAGGGCGATCACGGAGTCGGTGTACAGGTTATCGCCGGCCCGGTATTCGCCGCCATATTGGGGAACGGCGTTGCCGGTCACGTAGAATTGCGCGTCGAGTTTGGCGTCGTAGACCCCGTCGAGCCAGACGGCGCCGCCGCCGTGCAGCCAGGCATTGTTGTCCTTGGGCCAGGTTTCCGAGCCGGGCTGCCCCGGCGAAGGCGTCGAGTAGAACCGCCAGGCCTCCTTGCCTGTCTTGGCGTCGAACGCGGCGATCTGGCCCCTGTATCCGAAGTCGGCGTTGGTCCCGATGGACACGACCCCATCGGCGTACAGAGGCGCGCCAGAGGCCGAGCCGGTCGTTTCGCCCGACGGACTGGAGATGGGCCCCTTCCAGGCGATCTCGCCGGTCTTTTCGTTCATGGCGACCAGCATCGCCTCGCCCGGGCCGCCGACGCCGATGAAGACCATCCCGCCCCCGACCGCCACGCCGCCACGCGACGGCGAACCGCCGGGATCAGCGCGCCATGCGACCTTGCCCGAGGCGATATCGACCGCATAGACGTAGCGCAGCGAGGCCAGCAGCATCAGCCCGCCATCGATCACGGGCGCGGTGCGGGTCGAGGTCGCCGGGGCGATCCCCGTGATCACCGAGGCCGCGCCGAGCTTGGCCACGTTGCCCGCGTTGATCTGCTTCAGCGGCGAATAGCGCTGGTTGTCCGCGCCGTTGACGGCCGGCCACTCGGCCCGCGCCAGATGCGGTGCAGCGCTGATCGCGAGCGCCAGCAGCGCGACGCAGCCGCCGACCCGCGTCGCCGTCCTGGCGGCGCGCTCCGTTACGGCAAACTTCCGCAGACGCATGATCGTCCCCTCGTTTTTCTGATTGCGCATTCGGCCGTCGTCGGGCCCTGGCGATACGATGCCCGGTATGCCGCCGCACCGTCAATGTCGGCGCGCACTCCGGCCAGGGCGATGGCTCCAGGTGAAACGCGCCAGGCCTTCGACAGACACGACGCGACTGGCTACAGGACATTTCAGACAAGGGGAGGATGCCGCTTTGGCCACGTTGGGCGCCACGACCTTCGGCGATGCGCTGTCACGCTCGCCGATGCGCGCGTTCCAGTGGGCGACCCTGGCGGTCTGCCTGCTGGTGCTGGTGTGCGACGGAATCGACATGCAGCTGCTCGGCATCGTCGCGCCGCTGGTGATCAAGGACTTCCACGTCGACCGCGGGACCTTCGGCATCGCCATGAGCGCGGCGCTGGTGGGATTTGGCCTGGGCGCCTGGGCCGGAGGATGGCTCGGGGACGTGATCGGCCGGCGCTACACGCTGGCGCTCGCCGCGCTGGTGTTCGCGCTCGCCACCGTGGCCGCCAGCCGGGCCGACGGAGTCTGGACCATGGCCATGTGGCGCGTGCTCGGCGGGATCGGCTTCGGCGCGGCCTACGCCAACGCGCTGTCGATGGCGAGCGAGTGGCTGCCCGAGCGCTGGCGGCCGGTCTCGCTCAGCACCCTCTCTGTCGGCACTCCGCTGGGGGGCACGGTGGTCGGCTGGCTCGGCCCCAACCTCGCTCACACCTACGGCTGGCGCGGGACCTTCGTGGTGTTCGGCCTGGCGACGGCGCTGCTGGTGGTGGTCCTGCTGGCGGTGCTGCGCGACAGCCCCTCGTTCTTGCTGGCCAGGGGCAAGCCGGCGAAGGCCGCGCGCGCGGCGCGGCTGGTGTTCCCCGAGGACGTCGAGCTCAAGGCCGAACGCCACGACACCGATATCGGGACCGGCCCCTCGGTCGGCGTGCTCCACCGCTCCAACCTGCGGTTCAACATCGGCGTCGGAGTGGCCTTCGCCGCCGCCGCGATGGTCGCCTACGGCATCCTCAATTGGACCACGACCTTCCTCACCGCCGCGGGCTTCACGCTCGGCCAGGCGGGCAACGTCGTCTCGGTGGCCGGGATCACCGCCATGGTCGGATCCGTCGTCGCGGGCATGCTCACCCGCCAGTTCGGATCGCGTCTCGTCATGGGCACGGTGAGCGTGACGCTGCTGGCGCTGCTGCTGGCGCTGGCCTTCGTCATCGAGACCCTGCCCCACATGCCCGACCCGCAAGAGCGCCTCGTCGTCCTCGCCCTGATCTGCGCGACGGCGGCGGTGTTCAGCGCCGGCATCGCGACGATGTATGTGATCATGGCGACCGGCTATCCTCAGTCGTGCCGCTCGGCCGGGATCGGCTTCGGCATCTTCATGAGCCGCGTGGGGGCGATCGCCGCCAGCGGCCTCGGCGGCGCCTTGCTCGACCTGGGCAAGGGCAGCGTGGTCCCGTTCTTCGGCGTCCTGGCGGTCAGCGCGGTGCTGGTCTCGGCCGCGGCCTTCATCGTCAACCGCCACGTGCCTGCGCTGCGGCGCGCGGAGCCGGTGCTGGCCTGAGGTCTACCTTCAACGACGGCCAGGCTGATGCTGCAGTGGCGGCGGGCGGCGTGACGGGTTAAAGCCCAGGGGACGCAGGCGGAGAGCGACGCGACATGCTGATGGTGACGGGCGCGAACGGCAATCTCGGGGGGCAGGTCATCGCCAATCTGCGGGAGATGGTCGGGCCGGCCGGCTTCGTGGCCGGCACGCGCGATCCCTCTTCGCCCTTCGCCCGCGAGCTCACCGCCAGTGGCGTGGCCGTCCGGCGCGCCGACTTCGACGACCCGGCGACGCTTGCCTCCGCATTCGAAGGCGTCGAGGCGGCCCTGATCATTTCAACCTACGCGCCGAATTCCGAGCGCCCGCGCCAGAATCTCAATGCGATCCAGGCCGCCGGCAAGGCTGGCGTCAAACGCCTCGCCTACACCAGTTTCGCCGGCGCAGGACCCACGGCCAGCGCCGATCACAGCGTCCAGGTCCACTGGCCGACCGAGCAGGCCATGATGGCGTCCGACATGGACTACACCATCCTGCGCCACGCCCTCTATGCCGACATCATGGTGGGCGACCTGGACGAGACGCTCGCCACCGGCCTGCTTCGCCGCGCGGGCGGGTTCGCGCGCTGCGCCTACATCGCCCGCGACGACCTGGGTCTGTCGGCCGCGACGGTGCTGGCCCGACCGGGACACGAGAACCGCGTCTACACCGAGACCATGGAAGTGACCCTGACGGGGGAGGAGATCGCGGCCCTGATGAGCGAGGTCTTTGGTCAGAGTGTCCGCTACCAGGCCGTGCCTGCGGGGGAATGGGCGCGGTACATGACCGAGCACTGGGGCGTGCCCGAGGAGCTGTCGAAAAGCTCGACCGGCACCATGCGTGCGATCGAGGACGGCGAGTTCGACATCGCGACCCGCGACTACGAGGCGATTACGGGGCGCAAGCCGCAGACGATGCGGCAGTTCCTGCAAGCGGTGAAGCAGAGGCGGGACGCGGGCTGAGCGGGCGAGCGCGCGCTCTCCCCGCCAGGGCGACGGCTGCAGGTCGCGCCTATGATCCTCCACACGTCGCCCGACCGGCGCGCAGAGAGGTAGACGGGTGATAGGCCGGATGCGGCGCCGTTTCCACAATGCGATTCTGGATTTCCGTGGCCTTGAGATTCTCGGGCAGGTGGTCGAGAGACGATGTGCCTGGGGATTCTGATCGGTCGCTCATGGGAAACGGGCCAGGAAGCAAGCAGGGGCTGGCGCGCGCGCGCCAGGACCCCAGGCTGTTGCGCCGCCTCTTGCGCGCGAAGGACCGGATGGACGCCGCCTCGCACGAGGAATGGCCGATCCCGCGGCTGGCGCGCGTCAGCGGCGTCTCCGAGGCCCATTTCGCGCGGTCGTTCAAGGAGGCGTTTGGCGCTCCGCCGCACCGCTACCTGCTCACGCGCCGGATCGAGCGGGCGACGGCGCTGCTACGCGACACGGACCTGCCCGTCACGGAGATCGCCTTCCAGACCGGCTGGAACAGCCTGGGGACGTTCGGGCGCACGTTCCGCGACGTCACGGGTGAGAGCCCCGGTGAGTTCCGGGTGCGCGCGAAGGCCGCGCCCCACGACCTGGAGCGGACGCCGCACTGCTTCGTCGCCGCCGCTCATCGGCCCCACCTCACAATCGCAGTTTCGGAGAAGCGGCGGCAGGAGGCCGTCGATATAGCCGAGGCGGAAGAAAGGGAGGTCCCATGAGCCAAGGTGTCGGAGTTGTTGGTCTTTACGTCCGCGATCAGGACGAAGCCCTGTCGTTCTATGTCGAGAAGCTTGGATTCCGCGTCCACACCGACGCGCGGAACGGCGACTACCGCTGGCTGACGGTGCAGCATCCCGAGCAGCCGTCCTTCCAGCTCGGCCTGTTCGCCCCGCAGCCGCCGACCATCGATACGGCGACGGCGCAGACCCTGCGCGAGATCGTGGCCAAAGGCGCCATGCCGCCGCTCGTGCTGGTCGTCGACGACTGCCGCGCCGCCTACGGCCGCATGCTGGCCGGCGGCGTGGAGTTCACGCAGGAGCCCATCGACCGCTACAGCGCCGTGGACGCCAGCTTCCGCGATCCGTCGGGCAACGGCTGGAAGATGATCGAGGCGAGGGCAGGATGAGCGGGAACGCGTGGGTTCGACAGATTCACCGGTGGGTGTCGCTTGCCTTCACGGCGGGGGTCATCGCCAACACCGTCATCATCGTGGTGTTGAGGCAGGCGCACCCTGCCTACTGGGTGTACCTCCTGGTGCTGGTCCCGCTCGCCGGGCTCTTCCTGACGGGCCTGTACCTGTGGATCCTGCCCCATGCCGCCGCCTGGCGCCTGGGGCGGGCGGCGTCCAGGCGAGCCGCCTGATACAAGGAGAAGGGCGCTTCAGCTCGCTGGCGGGGTTGACGACTTCGCCGCGGCTTCCACGGCGGCGAGCACCGCACTGGGAACGTTCGCCACACTAACGTGCCGCGGGCCCCGGCCCACCGGCAGGCGGGCGACCTCGGTTCCGTCCGCGATCCTGACGAACGACAGGTCGTTGCTGCGGCCGTTGGCGGTGAGGCAGAGCTGTCCTGCGTCGGCGATCTCCGCCCAGCCGGGCGCCTTGCCCACTTTGACGGTGGTGATCAGCGTCAGCGCCGGCGCGCGGACCAGGGCCACGGCGTCGGACTCGCGCCCGGCCAGGCACAGGGTCTTGCCGTCTGGGGTGAGCGCCAGGCCGTGGTAAGGCGCCTGGAGCAGCCAGTCGGCGATGGGCTGGCCCGGCTGGAACGGCAGATCCAGCCGCCGCACCACCTTGCGCCGGCCCAGGTCGTAGGTCGCCAGCACGCGCTGGTTGGAGAGCTCGGCGTAGATGCGCTTGCCGTCCGGCGCGAACGCCCAGGGGCGGAACGGCGTCTCCAGTCTGATCCGCTGCACGACCTTGAGGCTGGCCGGGTCGGCGATGGTCAGCTGATAGGGATAGTCGGGCTGTTCCGTCGGCGGCGGCGCGCCGCGCACGCCCAGCGCGCCGATCATGCCGGTGCTCGAGTTGTAGACACGCCGCCCGTCCACCGAGAACTTGGTGTCGTGGGCCCACACGCCGGTCGCGAAGTGGCCGGTGACCGCGCCGTCGTGCGCCGAGATCCGGTAGACGGCGTTGTCAGTCAGCGCCGAGACGAAGATGGTCCGGCCATCGCGGCTGACCGCCATGTGGTCGGCCCGCCCAGTGTGCAGCGGCGCCGCCCAAAGCAGGCGCCCGCTCGCGATGTCGAAGGCGGCCAGGTCGGCCAGGTAGCCGCGCGAGACGTAAAGCGTGTGCCCGTCCGGCGAGACCTCGGCATCCTGGGCATAGTTGTCGGCGCCGGCGTGGTCGGCCCGGGCGCGCCTGGGGTTGATGTCCACAACGCCCACCACCTTGCGGCCGGCCACGTCCACCAGACTGACCGTCCCGTCCTCCCCATTGGACACGAACGCGATCTCGCGCGCCGCCGGCGCCGCCGCCGCGCTCGCGGCGAGCAACGCTCCGCTCAGAACAGCCGCCAGGACCCGCATTCGCCCCCCTGAGCCTCTCCAGGACCGACGCTATACGCTCGCTGACCCGCTGACCAATGCCTTGCCGACCAGCACCAGCGCATGCCCCCGCTTGTGGCCGCTCTCGGCGACGCGGTGGGCGTCGGCGATCTGGTCCAACGAAAAACGGCGGTCGATCACTGTCCGCAGCGCGCCCGCCTCGATAAGGCGCTTGAACAGGGCCGGATCGTCGGGCGAGGGCCTGGAAGCCCCGGCGATGACGGTTCCCGCGCCGGTGATCCTGGCCCACAGGCCGGCCAGCGCCGCCCGATCCGGCATGGCCGCGCCCAGCAGGTAGACGCCGCCGCGCTTCAGGGCGCGCAGGCTGCGGCGGATGCCGCTGTAGCCCACCGTGTCGAAGATGACGTCGTAGATCGGGCCGGACGCGGCGAAGTCCTGGCGCGTGTAATCGACCACTTCGTCAGCGCCGAGCGATCGCACCAGATCAAGGTTCGCCGTGCCGCAGACGCCAGTGACGTGGGCGCCGAAGTGTTTGGCCAGCTGCACCGCGAAGACGCCGACGCTGCCGGAGGCGCCGTAGATGAGCACCCTCTGGCCGGGCCGGATGTCGGCCTTACGCAGATACCCCAGCGCCGTCAGGGCGCCGAACATGACGGCGGCGGCCTCGTCCAGCGCCATGTTGGCCGGCTTGCGCCCGATCAGGCCGTCTTCGGCGAGGCAGACGAATTCGGCGTGGGCGCCCAGCTTGAACAAGGGCGAGCCGAATACCTCGTCGCCCGGCAAGAAGCGCGTCACCTTGGCGCCGGCCGCCTCGATCACGCCGGACAGCTCCATCCCCAGGATGCGGTGACGCCGGGGGCGCAGCAGCCCGTTGAAGGCCCGCACGAGGAACGGATCGGCCTTGCGGAGGCGCCAGTCGGCGGCGCAGACCGTCGTCGCGTGGACCCGGATCAGCACCTCGTCGTCCCTGGGCGCGGGCTTGGGGACCTCCTCGATACGGACCACCTCGGGCGGGCCGTAGCGGTGGTAGACCGCGGCTCTCATCGCCAGGCCCTTCACGCCGCCGGTGCGCCGCGCGGCGCCGTTGCCGGGCGGTCGGATGCGATCAGCAGCCAGAGGATGGCCACCAGCTCGCTCAGCACGGTGGCGACGCCGGCGGCGAGGTCCAGAGGCCCCGTGGCGGCCAGGGGCCAGAGCAACGGCCTGACGAAGATCGACACATAGCCCAGTCCGCCCAGCATCACGACCACGCCCACCAGCCTCGACCACCCCCCGGCGCGGACCGCGAACCAGGCCAGGGGAAGCAGCCACAATCCCCAGAACAGCGAGGACAGCTTCATCAGGGCGTCGAAGTCGCGCAGCAGGGGCGCGACCTGCGCCGCCTGGCCCTGCGCGGCCGGGCCCAGCAGCGAGAGAAGCTCCATCTGGCGGGCGACCGCCATCAGCGAGAGGGGCACGCTGGCCACCACGAACACCAGCAGCAGGCCGGCGGCGACCGGGGCCTTGGGGCCGAACCGCCGGTAGAGCAGGACAGCGGTCGCAAGATAGGCCACGAACTGGGCGGCGCCCGACAGGATCGACAGCTCGAACATCAGCTGGCCGTCGCGGATATGGGTCAGCAGCGCTGCGTCGCCGGCCCCCCTGAAGCCCTGCATGGAGCCGAACCAGAAGCCGCCGGTCATGGCCATGACCAGGTAACCGAGCCCCGCCGCGCGGCCGAGCCTCCGGGTCTGCGAGTTCAATGACGAGCCGGACATCTGTTCCCCCCGATCGAAGCGGCGACCGTTTCGCCGCTGTTCGAAGCTTAGACGGCGCCGCATCCGCGCCTGGATGCAGCTCGCTCTACAGCCGCGACAGACGCAGCTGCGGCAGCAGGGCCGGCGCGTAGAGGAGCGCGGTCGACGCCAGGAAGCCGCCGAACAGCACGAGGCCGGCCGCATCGAGCTTCACCGGACGCAGGGCCAGGATGGCCACCGCCGCCGCGATCAGCGCGACGAACAGTCCCAGCATGGCCAGGGACCTTTGCCGGAACCGCTCCTTCTCGCGGCGTTCCAGCACGCGCAGGCGGAACAGCGGGTCGCGCTCCGCCGGCGCCGCGCGCCGGACCAGGCTGGCGAAACGGTTCTGGATGGGATCGGTCATGGCTCGTCTCCGAAAAACCCGCGCAGCCGCTCGCGGCCGCGCAGCACATGGGATTTGACGGTCCCGAGCGGCAGGGCCAGCGCCTCGGCCGCTTCCTCGTGGGTCAGGCCGCAGCCCAGGCATAGCATGACGGCGGCCTTCTGGTCCTGGCCCAGCGTCGCCAGCGCTTGGCGCAACGCCAGCAGGTCCTCGGCCCCGGCTGGCTCGTCCAGGCTGGCGTCGGCCATGTCCTGCCAGGCCTCGTCGCGTCCGCGTCCGCGCGACCAGCGGCGGCGCGAATCCGTCGCTTTGCGCCAGGCGATCGAGAACAGCCACGAACGGACGGCGCCGCCCCGGAACGAGCCGGCGTGCTTCCAGACCGAGAGGAAGGTCTCCTGCGCCAGATCGTCGGCGTCCTCGGCGCCGCCGGCCGCGACGCCCCGCAGGAACGTCCGCACGGCCTGCTGATGCCGGTCCAGCAGTCGGCTGAACGCGAGGTCCGAGCCCTGGCCGATGGCGGCGATCAGGGCTGCATCGTCACCCATTGTCCGCGGGGGTGCTGAGCGCATTGATGAGGGAGGCAAGCGCTCCGCCGGCGAAGGCCAGGGCGACGGCGACGGCGACGTAGAAGATCCAGCGCGGCTCCGTGCCCGCATCGACGCGCCACCAGGCGACGCCGGCCCAGGCGCCCGCCGAGAACAGGCAGAAGGCCAGCCCCCGGCGATGGCGCGACCGCTCTGTCCGCTTCGGAGGCGCCGCGTGGCTCAGGTGGCGCATCAGCGGCTCGGCGATGGCCGGCGGGGGCTCCTCGCCCCGCTCCGCGTACAGCCGCAGCACCTCCAGCGCCTTCATGTTATGGCGATGGATGATGATGGCCATGAACCAGGCCCAGCTCATCACCACCACCACCAGACCGATCCAGAACAGGAACCAGGCCGTCTCGGGAACATGGCCGCTCATCGACATCCCTCTCGCGTGCGCCCTCCGCGCTAGTGTCCCGATTCCGAAGTTCGCTCTGAGCCTGATCCAACAGCAGGCGAACTTCAGATCCAGCACACAGCGGATCATGCCTGAGACGGCGCCGCGGCGGCGCCTGGATGCGGCGGCGCCGAGGGAATTGCCTAGGCGCCATCTTTCGCCGGATCGGTGTGGCATCCAATCACGGCGGCGATCGTCGGCGAAACACGCCGAGCATGTGCGGGCTGGACGCGGGCCGGCAGGGTTGGTTAGTGAGAAGCGACATGGCGACAGCACACAAGATTCACCCCAACTGGGCGCGCACTCCCGAGACCATCATCGACGGCTATTCGCTGGAGATGACGGCAAAGGACATCGCAGGGCTTCAGGAGGCCGCGCCCCTGATTGCCTCCAGCACGCCGGTGGCGGTCACATTTCTTCCTGGCGAGGAGGCCCAGGCCAGGGTCGAGGCGACCAAAGCCGTGCGTGCGCTCGGCTTTGAGCCCATGCCCCACTTCTCCGCACGTCGCATAACCTCTCGCGAGGCGTTCGAGAGCTATCTGCAGGCCGGGGTGCGGGAAGCCGGGGTGCGGCGCTGCTTCGTCATCGCCGGCGACCCGCCGAACCCGGAAGGTCCGTTCGAGGACAGCACCGCCCTGATCAGCACCGGCGCCTTCGAGCGCGCGGGCATTCAAGCCATCGGCCTGGGCGGCCATCCGGAAGGCCATCCCAACATGACCGAGCAGGAGTGCTGGCAGGTGCTGGCGTCCAAATGCTCCGAAGTGGAGCGGCGAGGCATGGCCCCGCTGATCGTCACCCAGTTCGGTTTCGACGCCGACCGCGTTCTCCTCTGGTTAAAGGAACTCAGGACGCGTGGCCTTGACGCTCCGGTACGCCTGGGCGTGCCTGGCCCAGCCGGGATCAAGACGCTGCTGCGCTTCGCTTCGCGCTGCGGCGTCGGCGCCTCGGCCTCGGTGATGGCCAAGTATGGGCTGTCGATCACCAACCTGCTCGGCAGCGCCGGGCCAGACAAGCTGGTGGACGCCCTGGCTGCCGGAATGGGACCGGAGCACGGCCCGGTGCGCCTGCATTTCTATCCGTTCGGAGGCCTCAAGCGCACGGTCGAGTGGATCAACGGCTACGCGAGCAAGCGCTAGTGTCCCGATTCCGAAGTTCGCAGGCGAGCAGGCGAACTTCAGATCCAGCACACTAGACCGCCTCCGCCGAGACGTGGCGTTCGCGCACTCCTGGGCGCTGCGTCGGGGCGCGAGGATGACCAAGGAGGCTGATGCTTTGTCCGGTAGGGGGATCGCTATGAAGTGGTTGGGAAGTTTGTTGGTGTTCGTGCTGGCCGCCTGTGGCGGCGCAATGCTGGCCCAGGCCCAGGCCCAGACGCCTGCGCCCGCTTCGGCGCCGGGGGGCGCACCGCCTGCCGCGCAAACCGTCCCCGCGCTCCCGGCCGCGCCCGCCGCCACCCGCGGGCCGCCCCAGTCACCACCGCTGGGCGAGGGGCCTTGGGACATCGCCACGGAAAAAGGGACGGTCCGCGTGGTCGTCGTCGCCAAGGGGCTGGATCATCCCTGGGGGCTCGCCTTCCTGCCCGACGGAAGCATGCTGGTCACCGAGCGGCCCGGGCGGCTGCGAGTGATCCGTAACGGCGTGCTGGATCCTGCCCCGGTCGCCGGCCTGCCCGACATCCTTCCTGGCGGCATCGGCGGCCTTATGGACATCGCCCTGCACCCGAAGTTCGCCAAGAACCACCTGATCTACATGAGCTACACCAAACCGGGCGCCGAAGTGCGCGCCCAGTCGACGGTGGCTGTGATGCGGGCGCGCTGGGATGGCGGTCCGGCGCTGAGCGACGTCAAGGACATCTTCGTGGCCGACGCCTGGTACGGCGCGCCGCCGATCCCCAAGCGCTGC
>FTFP01001266.1_pt1 | contig 12907 bp, 8 predicted proteins | sample 1640421 | NCBI WGS metagenome assembly FTFP01 (sample SAMEA3914814, study PRJEB12502) | metagenome | biome: forest; material: soil | place: USA | collected 2011-09-16 | depth 0.1 m | reverse complement strand
TTCAACGCGCCGATCGAGATTGCGTGGCATCCAGTCGGCCGACGAGATGAATATCTTCGCCTCGGCGCTCGGCAAGGCCTTGCCGTTGGCGAAGCAGACGATGCGGCCATGCTCCAGGAAACGGCCGACGATGCTCTTCACCCGGATGTTCTCGGACAGGCCGGGGATGCCCGGCCGCAAGCAGCAGATGCCCCGCACCACCAGATCGATCTGCACGCCGGCCTGGCTGGCCAGATAGAGGGCGTCGATGATCACCGGATCGACCACGGAGTTCAGCTTGGCCCAGATAGCGGCCGGCTTGCCGGCCCGGGCGTTCTGAGCCTCCTGTCCGATCATGGTCAGAAGATCGTCCTTGAGCGTGACGGGCGAGAAGGACAGACGCTCAAGATGCTCAGGCTTGGCATAGCCGGTGATGTAGTTGAACAGCCGGGCCGAGTCGCGGCCGAGCGCCGGGTCGGTCGTGAACAGCGAGAGGTCCGTATAGATCTTGGCCGTCTGGGGGTGGTAGTTGCCCGTCCCGAAGTGGCAGTAGGTCTTCAGCTGATCGCCTTCGCGCCGGACCACCAGCGAGAGCTTGGCGTGGGTCTTGTACTCCACGAAGCCGAAGACCACGTGGACCCCGGCGTGTTCCATGGCCCGCGCCCAGGTGATGTTGGCCTGCTCGTCGAACCTGGCCTTGATCTCGACCAATGCGGTGACGTTCTTGCCGTTCTCCGCCGCAGCGATCAGCGCGGCCACGATCGGGCTGTCCTTGGAGGTCCGATAGAGGGTCTGCTTGATCGCCAGCACATTGGGATCCACCGACGCCTGACGCAGGAATTGCACCACCACGTCGAAGCTCTCGAACGGGTGGTGGACCAGGATGTCCTTCTCGCGGATGGCCGCGAAGCAATCGCCGCCATGGTCACGGATTCGTTCGGGAAAGCGCGGCTCGAACGGCTTGAACTTCAGGTCGGCGCGGTCTGACGGGATCAGCTGGCCGAACTGGGCCAGACCGAGCACCCCGTCCACCACCACCACGTCCTGAGGCTCGGCATGCAGGGCCTCGACGATGAAGGTCCGAAGGTCCGGCGGCATCGCCGCCTCGATCTTCACGCGGACCACGGATCCCAGCCGGCGCTGCTTGAGCAGGGCCTCGAACTCGCGGACCAGATCCTCGGCTTCTTCCTCGATCTCGACATCGGAGTCGCGGATCAGCCGGAACACCCCCTTGGCCTCCACCAGGCAGCCTGGGAAGAGGTGGTCCAGGAACAGGGCGACAAAGTTCTCCAGCGACAGAAAGCGGCGAGGCGATGAGGTCGAGCGCTCTCCCTCCACCCCCGGCAGCCTCCAGAATCGCGCCACCTGGCTCGGGATCGGCACCAGGGCGTGCAGTGATTTCGCATCCGAGATGCGCTTGAGCCTCAGCACCAGACAGAAGCCGAGGTTGGGAATGAAGGGGAAGGGGTGGGCCGGATCAATGGCGAGGGGCGTAAGCACCGGGAACAACTGGCTCAGGAAAACCGACTCCAGGCGTTCGCGTTCGGTATCCGTCACCTCCCCGGGTTCAAGAATGCAAAGTCCCTCGGCGGCCATCTCCGACCGGATCTCTCGCCAAAGGCGCTGCTGGACGGCCATCAGGTCGGCGGCGGCGGCGTTGACCCTGAGCAGCTGCTCGGCCGGTGTCAGGCCATCCTGGCTCATCACCCGCACGCCTTCGCGAACCTGCCCCTGCAGGCCGGCCACGCGCACCATGTAGAATTCGTCCAGGTTGTTGGCCGAGATCGAAAGGAAACGCAGGCGCTCGAGCAACGGGTGGCGGGCGTTGTCGGCCTCTTCCAGAACGCGTTCGTTGAAAGCCAGCCACGACAGCTCGCGGTTGAAGAAGCGCGCAGGCGACTCGAGCAGGCCCTTTTCCGACACTGCCTTCGGCCGCGGACTGCGTCGGGCGACGACGGGAGGGGCGATGGCGGTGGCTTCGCTCATCGACTGGATGGTTCCGGAGTCATTCACTCTTGTCTCCTGAAGGCCTTCCGTCCGCAAGTCTAGCATCGAATAGATCTTCGGTTTCATCGCCTTCTTCGAGGATCTGGCGCGCAAGCGCCCTCGAAACCGGACGATGTTCCGCTCCCGAGGCCTCATCCAACCTCTCAACCAAAGCAAGCGCTACAGGAACAGACCTTTCCATTCTGCGAACGAGGTAGGCGAAGACGTCATCAGCGGGGCGAATATTCCGTTCCCGGAAGAATTTCTGTAACACTCCCTCAAGCATCTCGTCGTCCGGAGGTTCGAGCTCGGCGACCCGCATGGCGTTCAGGCGTGACCGCAGGTCCGGCAGGCCGCACGTCCACGCCGTCGGCGCCTTGCGCGAGGTCAGCAGCAATCCGCCGCCAGGCTGTCCGGCCATGTTGATGAGGTGGAAGAGAGTCTCCGAGTCGGCGCCATCGGCGTCTTCCATGAGGATCGGGCGCCCGTGCATGGCCTCCAGATCGGCCATCCGCGCGGACGAAGGCAGCGTGTGTGCGCGGGCCTGGTCGACCCAGGCATGGGCCAGATGGGTCTTGCCGGATCCGGGCGGACCGACCAGGGCCATGGCGCCGCCGAGCCAGCCCGGCCACGACTCGACAGCGCGCACGGCCTCAGCGTTGGCGGCGGTGACGACGAGGTCCTCCCGGCGATGGCTGACGGGCTGCTGAAGCTTGAGGCGGAGTTGGCGGTGCACGCGTGTCTGGCCGGGGACGGAGGCTGGGGGTCGTCTTAGCAAACGACGGGCGGCGGGTCGAACCGCGTCACGCGCGCCCCGCTATGGCCTGCTGCCATCTCCTGCCCGCTCGACAAAATCCGGCGGCGCAGGTGATTCAATCTCATCCCAACTCGCCCTGGCAGCCTACGGCGTCTATATCGCGGCGAGTGTCCCCGGCTCCCCTCAAGACTTGGCTGCACATTGGCGCGGGCGTCATGCTGACGCTCGTCCTGGTGGCCGCATTCCTGTTCAGGGACGAGATCCTGCGGACGTCTCTGGACCCCAGGCAGCCTTACCAGACCTACCGCCCTCCGCCGGCGCCTGACTACGCGAGGGCCTCGGCGTGGGCGCTGCTGCCGCGCGACCCGCTGCAGCCTTCGCCTCGCGACGGGCCGGCCGACGTGTTCTTCATCCATCCCACCACCTACAACGGTGGCGAGCACTGGAACGGACCGATCGACCACCCTCGCGCCCGTCGCCAGCTCGAGCAGGTGATGCTGCCCAACTACGCCGGTCCCTTCCTTCGCGGCGGCCGCCTGTTCGCCCCGCGCTACCGACAGGCCAGCCTGTACGCCATGCTGGCGCTGCGCGAGGACGCCCGTGCGGCGCGGACCTTCGCCTACGGCGACGTGCGACGAGCGTTCCTGACCTTCCTGGAACGTTACAACCAGGGCCGTCCGTTCCTGGTGGTCGGGGTGGAGCAGGGCGGTGTCCTGGCCGAGCGACTGGTGCGGGACGAGGTCGCCAGGGATCCGGGACGGCTGCAGCGGATGGCCGGGGCCTACTTCATCGGATCCATCCTGCCCGCCGACGAGCACGGTCCGGCGTCGCGGATCCCCGCCTGCCGGGTTCGCCTCCAGGCCCGGTGCGCCGTCGCCTACCAGTCCGTGCCCAGGGATGGCGAACAACTGGGCCGCCGCCTGCTCAGCCGCGCCCTGGTGTGGGGCAAAGGGGACGAGCTTGACCTCCTGGCGGGCCGCCCTTCGCTCTGCGTCAATCCATTGTCTGGGCGGGCGGACGGCGCCTTGGAATCCGAACGTGCGAATCTCGGCGCCGCGAACGCGACCGCGCTGGAATGGGGCCTGCGGCCGGCCTTCCTGCCCCATCAGGTCTCCGCCCAGTGCGAGGGCGGCCTGCTGAGGATTTCGCGGCCGAGCTCACCGGAACTGAAGCCCGCGGGCGGCTGGGCTGACCGCCTGAAGGCCCCAGGCTATCAGTTGTTCTACGCCGACCTTGAAGCCGACGCCCTGGCGCGCATAAGCGCGCTTGAGGCGACACCCGGATTCCACCTGCCGGCGACGCCGATCACCGTGTCCATCCCGGTGCGGCGCGTACCGGTGCTTGGGCGCTGACATCGCCATCATTTCGCGCTGATCGAGCAGGACTATGCGCCTGACCATTGAGGTTCGGTTTCTCGGCGAGGGCGGCAAGCTTGGATTCGGCAAGTCGAGCCTGTGATCTGGACGCGCCGGCGCAGGGTGTTCGTCGCGGACTGTCCATCAAGGCAGTGGTCGGCCTGAGCTTTCTGTCCCTCATGGCGCCATTGCTGACCACCGGGATCCCGCCGCTTACGGACTATCCCAATCACCTGGCCAGGTTCTGGCTGCTGGCCGGCGGAGCGGCGGACCCGGCGCTGTCGGGCGTCTATGGCGTGGACTGGTCCCGGGCCTCCACCAACATCGGCGTGGATGCGGTGGTCGCCGCCCTGTGCCCCTGGGTCCCGGCGATGATCAGTGGTCGTCTGGCCATGATCCTGGCGGCGATCCTGCCGCCGATCGGCCTGCTGGTCCTGAGCCGCCAGATCTTCCAGCGCCTGAACGCCTGGCAGGTGGTCTTCCCGATCGCCGCATGGTCGACCACCTTCCTGATGGGCTTCCTGAACTTCCAGATCGGGCTGGGCCTGGCGCTGCTGTTCGCCGCCGCCGACCCATTGGCTCGTCCGGGGTCAAAGCCGGTCGGGCTGCTGCTGCGCATCCCCTTCGGGCTGATCCTTGCCGTCGACCACGTATTCTCGCTGTTCTTCTACGCTGCGCTCCTCGCGGCCCTGGCAGTGGGCCCGGAGCGACCGGGACGGTCGATGGGCAGGCAGACCCTGAAGGCTGCAATCGCCGCCAGCTGGTGCCTGATCCCGCTCTCGGCGATGCTGCTCTACGCCCATGCTCTGCCGGGAGGGCCCGCCAACGATGGTTCTGGCGGCCTTCGCTTCGACGCCCTGCCGGCCAAGATCGCAACCCTCGTCTCGCCCCTGGTCACCTACAATCTCGGCCTTGAACTGCTGCTGGCCGTGGGTCTCGCGGCCCTGGCCGGCTGGCTCGCCTTCCGACGCCTGCTCGACGTCCATTGGGGGCTCCTGGTCGCAGCGTGCGCCTTCATGTGCCTGTCCATCGTGGCCCCGGCCTGGGCGGCGGATACAGCCTGGGTGGATCGGCGTTTCCCGATCATGGCCTTGCTGTGCGCGCTTGCGTCGGTTCAGGTGAAGTCGGCGGTGCCCCGTCGCCTATCCATGGCGGTAGGCCTGCTTGCCCTGGCGCTCGTGCTGTCTCGTACCAGTTGGATCGATTGGAACTGGAGCTCAACGCGCGCCGACCTCGCATCGACGCGTCTGGCGCTGCGAGACGTCCCGGCCGGGTCGACGATCCTGCCGCTACAGCATCGAGCGTCCCTTGCCGTCAAATGGTCGGCGCCCGCCGGACGATACATCTGGCAGATCGGCGATCCGACGTTCCGGCATTACCCCGCCCTGGCCGTCCCGTTGCAACGGGCGTTCGTCCCGACGCTGTTCGCCGTGCGCGGCAAGCAGCCCCTGCAGGTCCTGGGATCGTGGGACCGTTCCGTCGATCACAACGGCGGCGACCTGGCTTCGGTCAGCGTCCTGAATCGCCCGAGACAGGCGTCCGATCCGCCCTATCTGACGGACTGGCCGGCGCGGTTCGGCTACGTCCTGGTGCTGAATGCCGACTTGCCCGACGAAAGCGGTCCGTTCCGACCGCCGGCCAACCTCAAACTGGTCTCCGACGAAGGGTTCGCCCAGCTCTGGCGCGTCCAACGTCCCCTGGCGGCCGGAGAAATGCGGAGCGCGCGATGACCCGAAGCCGGCATCTCGAGCCGCCAGCGGACCGGACGCCTGACGACCGCGGCGATTCAACGCGGCCGACGGTTACGAGGAGCTTCAGCAGCGTCGCGAGGGTCCGGGTGATCCCGACCAGGGCGGGTTCCTACGACATCCGGCTGCAAGGAATCGCGTCAGCCTGGGCAAAGGCGCCCGAGGGCAGGGAGGCTCCCCCCGCATTGGCGGCTCCGACGAGGGCCTCCGAGTTCGTCAAGGCGCGGTCTCCAGCGCCTGACGGCGATAGGCCGGCCTTGTCAGTGGTGGCGCCCTGCTACAACGAGGAAGCCTCTCTTCCCGCCTTCATCGAGCGCCTGGTCAAGGCGTGCGAGCGGGCCGTCGGGGCGCGATACGAGATCGTTCTGGTCAACGACGGCTCAACTGACCGGACATGGGCCTGCATCCAGGCGCTGGCCTCGACCCGGCCCGGCGTGGTGGGCGTGAACCTCTCCCGTAACCACGGACATCAGCTGGCTGTGACAGCCGGTCTTGCGTTGGCGCAGGGAGAGCGGGTGCTGGTGATCGACGCCGATCTGCAGGATCCGCCCGAACTGCTGGCCGAGATGATGCAGCGAATGGATGAGGGCTTTGACGTCGTCTACGGCCGCCGGCGATCCCGCGCCCGCGAAAGCCGCTTCAAGCTGGCCAGCGCCAAGCTCTATTACGGATTGCTGGCGTGGCTGTCCGAGGTGGAGATTCCCCGCGACGTCGGCGACTTCCGGCTGATGTCGCGAACCATCGTCGACCGATTGAACGCCATGCCCGAGCAGGATCGCTACTTGCGCGGCATGGTGGCCTGGCTGGGCGGGCGCCAGGCAGAGGTCCTCTACGACCGCGACCCGCGCGCAGCCGGCTCGACGGGCTACACTCTGGCCAAGATGGTGCGGCTCGGCCTGTTCGGCATGACCAGCTTTTCCACGGCGCCGCTCCGGCTGGCGGTGGTGTTCGCCCTGGCCGGGATCGTCATCGCCGCCGCCATCGTGGTCTACGCCCTGATCGGATTCATGACGGGCCATGTCGCCGCCGGCTGGACCAGCCTGGCGCTCATCACCGTGTTCTTCGGCGTGAGCCAGCTGGGATGCCTGGCCATCCTCGGGGCCTACCTTGGGAGCACCTACATGCAGGTGAAGGGACGGCCCCTCTACCTCATCGATCAGGTGGTAGGCCCAATGGCGCCTGGGTCGGAGGGGGCCGGGACCGATGGACGTCGCTGAGTTCGACAAGTTCGCCGACGAATACCTCGCGACCCACGCCCGCAATCTCCGGATCAGCGGCGAGGATCCGGAGTACTTCGCCCGTTACAAGATCGAGGAGCTGCGCCGTGTCTGGACCGCCGGAAACCTCCGCGAGCCAGGCGACATCCTCGACTTCGGCTCCGGCATCGGCGCATCGCTGCCGCACCTCAAGGCTCAGTTTCCGTCGGCGGCGATCACCGCGCTGGAGGTGTCGCCACGGAGCCTGGCCATCGCCGCGGAGCGGTTTTCCGGGCTGGCGCGGTTCGTCGGCTACGACGGCACGGATATTCCATTGGCGCCCGCCAGTTACGACCTCATCTTCTCGTCCTGCGTCTTTCATCACATCCCGGCCGAGGAGCATGTCGACCTGCTCCGTCGCCTGCGCGTCCTGCTGCGGCCAGGCGGACGGCTGGCGATCTTCGAGCACAACCCGGTCAACCCGGTCACCCGTTACATCGTCGCGACCTGCGAGTTCGACGAGAACGCGGTCCTGATCCCGGCGCCTGTCTTCAAGGCGCGGCAGCAGCGGGCCGGCTTTTCACATGTGCGAGCCGCCTTCACCGGTTTTTTTCCGGGAGCCCTGCGGGCGCTGAGGCCCCTCGAGCGTCACATGTCGATCCTGCCGATCGGCGCCCAGTACTATACGCTGGCCCACGATTAGAATTCAGTCCGTGGGCATCGAGGCCTTCCAGTCGAACAGCTCTGACAGGATGCGGGCGGCCTTGCCCCGTTCGCTGGTGAAGGACGGGTCCCTGGCCAGCAGCAGGCGGGCGTCATCGGCGGCCATGGCGATCAGGTCGCGATGGGCGAAGGGATCGGCGAAACGGTAGGCCGGGAAGCCGCTTTGCTTCAGCCCCAGGGGATCTCCGCCGCCGCGCAGCTCCAGGTCCCGTTCGGCGATCAGGAAGCCGTCGTCGGTGCGCCTGAGGATATCCAGGCGGCGCTGGGCGGTGACGGTCAGCGGCGGATCGTAGAGCAGCACGCAGGCGCTCTCGCGTGAGCCGCGGCCCACCCGCCCGCGCAATTGGTGCAACTGGGCCAGGCCGAAGCGATCGGCATGCTCGATTACCATGATCGAGGCGTTGGGCACATCCACGCCAACTTCGACGACGGTCGTGGCGACCAGAATCTTGACCCGTCCCTCGGCGAAGTCCGCCATCACCGCGTCCTTTTCCGCGGCAGCCATGCCGCCGTGGACCAGGCCCACGTCCGGTCCGATCGAGCGGCGCAGGGAGACGGCCCGATCCTCGGCGGCGGTGAGATCGAGCACATCGGACTCGCTCACCAGCGGGCAGATCCAGAACGCCTGGGCGCCGGATGCCGTGGCGGCTCGCAGTCGATCCACCACCTCGCCGATACGCGGCGTCGGCGCGGCGCGGGTGGCCACAGGCAGGCGGCCGGGCGGCTTCTCGGTCAGGCGCGAGACATCCAGGTCCCCGTAGAGGGTCAGCTCCAGGGTGCGCGGAATGGGTGTCGCCGACATGGCCAGCAGATGCACCGCCCCGCCTTTTTCCTGCAGCCGGCGACGCTCGTTGACGCCGAAGCGGTGCTGTTCGTCGATCACGGCCATGGCCAGGTCGTCGAACCGGACATCGTCCTGGAAGAGGGCGTGTGTGCCCACGGCCACCTTGGCTGCGCCCCCGGCGATGGCGGCGAGCTTCTCGGCGCGGGCGCCGCCCTTGTCCCGGCCGGTCAGGAGCACCACGCCCACGCCCTGGGCCTCCAACGGCGCCGCGATCGTCTCGTAATGCTGGCGCGCCAGGATCTCCGTGGGCGCCATGAACACCGACTGTCGGCCGGCCTCGGCCACGTCGGCCACCGCCAGCATGGCCACCACCGTCTTTCCCGAGCCCACGTCTCCCTGCAGCAGTCGGCTCATCCGCTCGCCCAGGGCCAGGTCGCCACGGATCTCGGCAAGCGCCATCGTCTGTGCGCCGGTCAGGCGGAAGGGCAGGGCGGCCTCGGCCCGGCCCGCGAGCGTTCCCGGCGGGATCGAAGGCGCAGGCTCTCGCCGACGGTCCGCCTTGCGCTCGGCCATGGCCAACTGGTGGGCCATCAGCTCGTCGTAGGCCAGCCGGCGGCGCCAGGGGGTCAGGAGCGCGGTATCGACCTCGTTCTTGGGGGCATGCAGGACCTGCAGCGCCTCCAGCCAGCCCGGAAATCCCTCCCGGGCCTTCAACGGCCCGTCGATCCATTCGGGCAGGTCCGGCGCGAGGGCCAGGGCCGCCAGGGCCAGCCGCCGAACCGTCCGTGACGGTAGCCCGGCCGTGGCCGGGTACACCGTCTCGAAGGCGGGGATCTCGTCGATCCGTTCGGCCGGAATCAGATAGTCTGGATGGGTAATCTGCAGTTCGCCGCCGTATCGCTCGACCTTGCCGCTGACGGCGCGGGTCGAACCGGGCGGATGTTGCGTCGCAAGACTGTCTCCAAATACCTTGAAATAGGTCAAGGTTATGAGGCCTGTCTCATCCAGTGCGCGAATGCGATAGGGCGCGCCGGCCTTGCGGCCCGGCTGATGGCTTTCGATGCGGACCAGGAAGGTCTGCACCTCGCCGTCGCGAGCGTGTTCGACCGTCGTTCGCGTGCGGTTGACCACGCCGCTGGGCGGCAGGAACAGGACGTCGCGCACCCGGGGTCCCGCCAGCCGCTCGACCAGCGGGGCGATCTTCGGTCCGACGCCCTTCAGCGCGCTGGAGGGCGCGAACAAGGGGAAGAGAATCTCCGGCCGCATGAGGCCAGCATAGACCACCACAGGCTCGTGGTATGGTGGGTGCGGGGAGGATTTGGGGATGATGGTGACGCCGGAACGGACGACGTCATGGGCCTGGGCGGCCTGGCTGCTGTCCTGGATGGCCGCCTCACTCTGGAGCCGCCGCGCGGTACAGCGTCCAGGTCTCGGCGCCGAGGCGCTGCATTGGTCGATCACCCTGGCCGGCGTGTTCCTGCTGGTGGTTACCCATCGGGCGCTGGACGGCTCCGGCCGGCAGGTCGCGCGCTCGCCACTGGTCCAGACTGCGGCGATCCAGCTCTGGACGGTGAGCGACGCCCTCGGCTGGGGGCTGTTCGCCCTGTCGCTCGCTGGCTTCGCCTTCTGCTGGTGGGCCAGGATCCACCTGGGCGCGCTCTGGTCGGGTTCGGTGACGGTGAAGGCCGACCACCGCGTGGTCGACACCGGACCGTTCGCCCTGGTGCGTCATCCGATCTACACGGGCTTCATCTGGGCGGCGTTCTGCATGGCCGTGCTCAGAGGAACAGTGGTCAATATCGCGGGCCTGGTGCTGATCGTCCTCGGCTTCTGGCTGAAGGCGCGTCTGGAAGAGCGATTCCTGCGCGAACAGCTGGGCGTCGAGGCCTATGACGCCTACGCCCAACGCACTCCCATGCTGGTTCCGCGCCTTGGACTATGAGTCAGGGGTGGCGGGAGCGGGATGAGGTCTCTATATCGGCGGCCTCCCGCCCCGGAACCTGCATGATCCCGCGCCTAAGCAAATTGAAGTACCGCGCCTGGCGCCGGGGTTTCCTGGAAGCCGACCTGATCCTGGGACCGTTCGCGGACCAACACCTGGAAAGCATGACGCCGGCCGAGCTGGATGCCTTTGAGTCTCTGCTGGATCAGCCCGATCACGACGTCTACGGCTGGATCGTCGGCCAGGCGACGGCGCCTGAAGCGCACGCCGGCCGCGTGCTGACCCTGATCCAGGACTTCCGGCTGGCCGCCCACGCCTCGCGCGACGTCGCCTAGGAATCACCGACCTGGCTACTCCCGCGGAACTCAAGCGCATCGCCTCAGCGCCCGGTCGGATCGACCTGACGGGCGCTCCAGAGGGCTTCGACGCCCTGGCCATGGCCGACATGATCAAGGCCCGGCCCGGACAATCCGTGTTCGTGGCCCGCGACAGCGCCCGCGCCTCGGCCTTCATCGACGCGCTGGGCTTCTTCGCGCGCGACATCGAGGTGCTGCGGCTGCCCAACTGGGACTGTCTGCCGTTCGACCGGATCGGGCCGTCCGCAGCCATCGCCGCCCAGCGCATGGCCACCCTGCATCGCCTGGCCCTGGCCGAGCCCGGCGGCAAGCCCCGGGTGCTGGTGACCACCGTGTCCGGCCTGCTGCAGCGGACCCCGCCGAAGTCGGCTCTGCAGACGGCCAGTTTCCTGGCGCGGACCGGCCAGGACGTAAATGTCGCGGATCTGGAGCGCTATTTCGCGGTCAACGGCTATGTGCGGGCTTCCACCGTCTCGGAGCGGGGCGAGTTCGCCATCCGTGGCGGGGTCATCGACGTCTTCGCGCCCGGCGCGGAGGAACCGGTGCGCCTGGACCTGTTCGGCGACACCCTCGAGTCGATCCGCGCGTTCGATCCGGAGACCCAGCGCTCGACCAGGCAGCTGCAGTCGGCCGACCTGCTGCCCGTCAGCGAGGTGCTGCTGGACGCCGCCGGCATCTCGCGCTTCCGCACCGGCTATGTCGCCAACTTCGGTTCGCCAGGCGATGATCCCCTCTACGGATCGGTCAGCGAAGGGGTGCGGCGGGCCGGCGTCGAGCATTGGCTTCCGCTGTTCTACGAGCGGCTGGAGACGCTGTTCGACTATCTCGGCAAGGACGACCTGATCGCCCTCGATCACCTGGCCGGCGAAGCGCTGGAAGAACGGCTGGCCCTGATCAAGGACGCCCACGACGCCCGGGTCGAGACCGCCGCCAGCCGCATTGCCTACAAGGCGCTGCCTCCCGAGGCGCTCTACCTGACGAGCGAGGAATGGCTGGAACGGGTCGGCGCCCATCCAAACCGCTGGTTCACGCCCTTCCAGCACGAGAGCGGTGACGTCATCGATCTGGGCGCGCGGCCAGGCCGCAGCTTCATCGCCGAGCGGGCCCAGGACAGTGTGCATTTGTTCGAGGCCGCCGGCCTCCATGCCGAGGCCCTGGCCAAGGCCGGCAAGCGCGTGCTGTTCGCCTCCTGGTCCGAGGGGTCGTCTGAGCGCCTGTCGCACATGCTGGCGGACCATGGCCTGAAGACCATCCGCTTCGCGCCCTACTGGGACGCCGCCCGGGCGGCCGATCCGAAGGTGCCCCAACGGGTGGTGCTGCCGCTCGAGGCCGGCTTTGAGACCGACAGCCTGGCCGTCATCTCAGAGACCGACATCCTCGGCGACCGGCTGGCGCGACCACGGCGACGGCGACGGGCCGCCAACTTCCTGGCAGAGGCCACGGCGCTGACGCCGGGCGACCTGGTGGTGCACATCGACCACGGCATCGGCCGCTATACCGGCCTGACCACGCTGGAGGTGCAGGGCGCGCCCCACGATTGCCTGGAGCTGCACTACGCGGCCGAGTCCAAGCTCTACCTGCCGGTCGAGAACATCGACCTTCTGACCCGCTACGGCGCCGAGAGCGACGGCGTGCAGTTGGATCGCCTCGGCGGCGCCGCCTGGCAGGCCCGCAAGGCCCGCGCCAAGGAGCGGCTGCGTGAGATGGCCGAGGGCCTGATCAAGATCGCCGCCGCCCGTCAGACCAAGACCGTCCCCGAGATCGATCCTCCGCACGGGATTTTCGACGAGTTCTGCGCCCGCTTCCCCTACGAAGAGACCGAAGACCAGCTCAACGCCATCTCCGACGTGCTGGGCGACCTGACGCAGGGGCGGCCGATGGACCGGCTGATCTGCGGCGACGTGGGCTTCGGCAAGACCGAGGTGGCGCTGCGCGCCGCCTTCGTCATGGCCATGAGCGGCAAGCAGGTGGCCGTGGTGTGCCCGACGACGCTGCTGTCGCGCCAGCATTTCAAGACCTTCACCGAGCGCTTCCATGGCTGGCCGGTGAAGGTGCGCCAGCTCTCGCGAATGGTGCCCGCC
>FTFP01000301.1_pt1 | contig 12919 bp, 9 predicted proteins | sample 1640421 | NCBI WGS metagenome assembly FTFP01 (sample SAMEA3914814, study PRJEB12502) | metagenome | biome: forest; material: soil | place: USA | collected 2011-09-16 | depth 0.1 m | reverse complement strand
TTCAACGGCGTCAAGAAGATCTGGCCCCGCCGCGCCCTGATCGTCGACGAGCAGAAGGGCCTGATCGCAACCTTCCCCCTGTTCGTCCATGACGGGACCAAGCGGCATATTGAGCCGACAGATTTCGCTTCGAATTCGGGGGTCGGCATGATCATCAACATGGTCACCATGGAGACGTTCGCCATCCACGACGACAAGATCTACGGCGTGGAAGCCTTCCCCTTCGTCACCTTTCAGTACGGCCTGGGCGACGGCTGGACCCCGGGCAGGGGGCGGTAGCGACACCCTCCCCTGCCGGCGGAAGAAGGTGCTGCGCGACCTGAACTGATTGTAACAATAGCCAAGTCTGCACCTTGGTGATTTGCAGGTTATGTGCATTGCTCTCCTGCCAGTCGGGAGGAGGCCGGCATTGTGACCGACCAAGAGAGTGAGCGCGGGTCCTGGGTCGACAGGGCCGATCAGCCACATCGGCGCCTGCAGGCGCCGCGGCTGTTCAAACTGTTGAGTCTGATCCGGCGCAGTGGCACGCCAGGCTCGCGTCGCGAACTGGGCCTGTCCGACTTCGAGTGGCGGGTGATGTCGCAGGTCGGCGACAAGGCCCCCATGTCCCTGAACGAACTCGCCGCCGTGAGCACTCACGACAAGGGCCAGCTCAGCCGTGGCGTCAAGCGGCTGGTCGAGGCGGGCCTGCGGGTGCGAGAGACCCGCCGGGGCGAACGCGGCGTGTTCATCTCCCCGACCGAAGCCGGCAAGAGGGTCTTCGAGCAGCTGGTGGACCTGGCCTTCCGACGCAACGACATGCTGATCAAGGGACTGACCCCGGAGCAGCTCAAGGCCTTCGCCGATGTCCTGGACAAGATGGAAGCCAACGCCATGGCGATGTTGTCGGACGAGCAGCAGTGCCGCTCAGCGCCGGAGGTGGAGCCCACACGTCCAGCCAAATCCCGCGCACAGGCTTAGAGCGAGTTGAGGGGAGATTGAATCGCCTGCGCCGCCAGATTTCGTCGAGCGGGCAGGAGATGGCCGCGGGCCGTAGTGGGGCTAGGGCCAAGGCCATCGACGCCCCCGCTCGGCGAAAGCCGGCGGCCCGTCGGGTCGAGGGAGGCCCGCCCGCGGCGTTGCGCCGCTTGGACGATGCCCCGCATCGCCCCCAGAGCACGCATCTTGGGCGACGCGCCTTGCGGATCAGACCTCCCAGTTTGACGCGGGCGGTTCAATCTCATCTCAACTCGCTCTAGATCGGGGACTGGCTCAAACCCCAGCGGCCTTGAGCGGAACCCTCGCCTGCGCCTCGCCGGCGGCTGGAGATCCCCACTGAACGATCTTGGTGACCAGCTGGCGCGCCACGATGGGCTTGCCCAGCACGTCGTTCATGCCCGCCGCGCGGCAGGCGGCGGCGTTCTCGGGGTGGACGTCGGCGGTGAGGGCCAGAATGGGGGTTCGCCGGTTCAGCGCGCTGGCGGCGCGGATGACGCGGGTGGCCTCCAATCCGTCCACGCCGGGCATGCGCACATCCATCAGGATCAGGTCGAAGGGGCGGGTCATCGCCGCCTTGACCCCCTCGGTGCCACCGGTGGCCTCCTCGATCTCCAGCCCCAGCGGCGACAGCATCAGCTTGACCAGCTCGCGGTTCACCGCGGTGTCGTCGACCACCAGGATGCGCATGGCCGGGCAATCGATCTCGTCCGCCTCATCCGCCTGCGCGGCGGCTTCGATGGCGGCCTTCGCGGGGATCTCGAACCAGAACGTCGAGCCCTTGGATAGCCGGCTCTGCACGCCGATCCTGCCGCCCAGCAGCTCGACGATGCCCTTGGAGATGGCCAGCCCCAGGCCGGTTCCGCCATGCGTGCGGTTCACCGAGACCTCGGCCTGCGAGAAGCGCTCGAACAGACGTTTGACGTTGTCGGGAGCGATGCCGGCGCCCGTGTCCGCCACACTGATCCGCAGGCGGCCGCGCCTGCGGCCGTCGCACCAGGCGACCTTGACGGTCACCGAACCCTCGTCGGTGAACTTCACGGCGTTGCTGAGGAAGTTCAGCAGGACCTGGCGCAGCCTCGCCACGTCTCCTGAGATCATTGCCGGCGCAGCCGGATCCAGCTCCACCTTGATAGCCACGCCCTTGGCCTCCGCCTGCATGGCGATCAGCCCCACGGTCTCGTCCAGCAGCCGGGCGATCGACAGGGGCTGCATCTCGAACGTCACCTGCCCGGCCTCGAGCTTGGAGAAGTCGAGCACGTCGTTGATGATCGCCAGCAGGGCCTCGCTGGCGTCGCTGATCCGCTGGGCGTAGTGGCGCGCCTCGACCGGCAAGTCCTCGCGATCGTCCAGCAGCCGGGAGAAGCCGATGATCGAGGTCAGCGGCGTCCTCAGCTCATGGCTCATGTTGGCCAGGAAGGCGGACTTGGCCGCTACCGCCGCCTCGGCCCGCACCCGCGCGTCGTCCAGTTCGTCCTCGAACAGCTTGGTCTGGGTGACGTTGCGGACCACGTCGATGAACTCAATGGGCGTTCCCTGACCGTCGAAGACGGTGACCGGGTTGGTCTCGATCCAGACCCAGTCGCCGGACTTGTGCCTGGCCCGGTAGCGCAGCGGCTCGGGCAGCCGCGCGAGGCGGCCCTCGATCAGCCGCCCGAAGGCGGCCATCACCTGCGCCGCGTCGTCCGGATGGACCATGTCGACGGGATTAAGGTGCGCCATTTCTTCCGGCGTATAGCCCAGCACGCGCACGGACGAGGGCGACACGAACAGGACTTCCCCGCCGACGCGGGTGCGAGCGATCATGTCGGGAGCCATGTCGGCCAGCAGGCGATAGCGCTGCTCGCTTTCCCGGGCGGCGGCCTCGGCGCGCCGGATCTCGGTGATGTCGGTCAGGGTCCCAAAGCGCGTGAGCGTCTCGCCCGCGCCATCGATGGTGACCGTGCTCTTGGCGATGACGTGCCGGATCTCGCCGTCGGGACGGACGATCCGCACCTCGATCTCGGCGTCGGTGTGGGCCTGGGCTAGCTTGTGGCGTTCGTGCTTTTCCCGGTCGTCGGGATGGCAGTAGGCCGCAAGGGAGAGGAGCCGCTCGGGAGGACGGGCCGGATCGAAGCCATAGATGCGGTACATCTGGTCGGACCAGGTGAACCGGTCCGAGGCGGCCTCATAGCTCCAGTAGCCCACGCCGGCCATGCTGGCGGCCATGGGAGCGAGCAGATCGATATCGAACGCGACGGGCGGCGGCCCGAGATTGGGCGAGGCCCTGCGGTTCCTGGGCATCGGGATCCTCCGAGACCTTCAGGATCGGCTAGATTGTTGAAATTGTGCCTAACGCTTGGGCAAAGCTTCCGCGCCCCGCAGCCGGTCGACCAGCGCCAGGGGGTCAGCCGGCGCAATGTCGCCGCGCCAGGCGACATGCTGGTCGGGCCGGCTCATCACCAGCCTGTGCCGGTAGGCCGGCGGAATCTCACCAGCCACGACATCGAGCACTTCCAGCGGCAGGCCACGCTCGGCCGCCGCCCGGGTGATCGGCGAGGCGTCCGCCGCAGCGTCGAGGCGAAGCAGCGTGTAGCCTGCGCCCATCGCGTCATAGAGCGAACGCCCGTCGTCCAGCCACAGATGCGGCGTGCGGCAGCCGGGCGCGGTGGAGGGCGTGTAGTCGAACATCGTGTAGGCCGGGGCAGCCTCCCCGTCGTAGGCGATCAGCGGCGAGCGGTCGTAGAAGTAGCCGTAGTTCAGGCCGGCGCAGGCGAACTGCTGGACGTTGAGGGTATAGGCGGCCCGGCCGACCTCGGCGCGGGCGGCGGCGCCGGCCGGGGTGTCGTCTTCGACCTCCGCCGGCAGACTTGTCCGTTCACGGATGGCGCCCTCCGCATGCTTCATGGCGAAGCGCGACACCTGTTCGGTGATCGGCAGCCGCTCCAGCTCGTGGGCGTCCAGGATGCCCTCGGGCGCCCAGCCGTCCAGATGGGCGGCGATCAGCCAGGACAGGTTCATGGCGTCGGCGATGCCGGCGTTCATGCCGTAACCGGCGTAGGGCACCCACAGGTGCGCCGCGTCCCCGCAGATGAAGACCCGCCGGTCGCGGAACCGGTCGGCCACCAGCCGCCGGCCGATCCAGTCTTCCTTGGTCAGCACCTCGAACTGGAAGTCGGGACCCACGCCGAGCAAGCCGCGGATGCAGGCCTCGCGGTCCACCGCCTCGAAGTCGAGCTCGTGCGGCAGCAGGTAGTTGTGGATCAGCCAGGTCTCACGCCCGTCGATGGCCACTAGGTTGCCGGCGCGATCGGGATTGTAGAGGTAGCTCATCCACGCCGCAGGCGGGGTGATCAGGTCGATCAGGCCGGGCGCCCGGATGTAGCTCGATTGCACCCGCTGGATCACCTCGTCGCCCACGAGCCTGGAGCCGATGGCCCGGCGCACGCCCGAGCGGCCGCCGTCGCAGCCGATCAGATAGCGGCTCTCGATCTCGATGGTTTCACCGGTGTCCAAGTCACGCGCCCGGGCCTCGATGCCGTCCTCACCCTGGACGAAACTGTCGATGCTGGTGCGGCTGAGGATCCTGATACGCGGATTGGCGGCGGCCTGCCGGAACAGGATCGGCTCCAGGTAGATCTGGTTGATCCGATGCGCCGGCTCCGGCGTCGGCCAGCGGCAGTCGGGGCCCTCGGTGGCGGTGTAGCGGTCTGTCCGGCAGGGGATGGGGATGCGGGTCAGCTCCCGGCCGGTGGCGCGGGTGCGGAACACCACGTCGTTGGGATAGTCGTCGGGCAGGCCGGCGGCCCGCACCGTCCTCACGAACCCCAGCCGACGGAACGTCTCCATGGTGCGAGAGGAGACGTGGTTGCACTTCACGCTGGGCGGCTCGCCGGCGGCGCGCAGCTCGGCCACCACCACGTCGACGCCGCGCCAGGCCAGATCGAGCGCCAGGCTCAGGCCCACCGGTCCACCGCCCACAATGGTGACGCTGGCCTTGATCCGGGTCATTGATCCGATCGCCCTTCCATCCCGATGCTCAGCCCCTATAGACCATCATCGTCGAGAGCGAAGGAGCGGAAACTTGCGCACCCAGGTCGGCATCATCGGGGCCGGACCGGCAGGGCTCCTGCTGTCCCACCTGCTGCGCGTGGCGGGCGTGGAGAGCGTCGTGCTGGAGCGCCGCAGCCGCGCCTACGTGCAGGACCGCATCCGCGCCGGCGTGCTCGAGCGGATCGCCGTGGAGCTGCTGGAACGGGTGGGCGTGGCCGGGCGAATGCGCCGCGAGGGACTGTTGCACGAAGGGGTCGCCCTCGCCGTCCAGGACGAGAGCTTCAGGATCGACTTCGAGGCGCTGATCGGGGCCTCGGTGATGGTCTACGGCCAGACGGAGGTCACCCACGACCTGATCGAGGCCAGCCTCCAGCACGGCATGGCGCTGGAGTTCGAAGCCGAGGACGTGGCCATCAACGGACTGGACGGCGAGCGCCCCTGGCTGACGTGGCGCAAGGACGGCGCAGAGCATCGCCTCGATTGCGACTTCGTCGCCGGCTGCGACGGCTTCCATGGCGTGAGCCGCGGCGCCATACCGGCCGACGTGCTGCAGACTTTCGAGAAGGTCTACCCGTTCGGCTGGCTGGGCATCCTCGCCGATGTGCCGCCCGCCGAGCACGAGCTGATCTATTCCAACCACGAGCGGGGCTTCGCGCTGGCCAGCATGCGTTCGCCCACGCGCAGCCGCTACTACGTGCAATGCCCGATCGACGAGAAGCTCGTGGACTGGCCCGACGACCGGATCTGGGACGAACTGGCCCTGCGCCTGGGCCCCAAGGTCGCCGCCGCCATGACCCGCGGCCCCTCCATCGAAAAGAGCATCGCGCCGCTGCGCAGCTTCGTGGCCGGGCCGATGCGCCACGGCCGCCTGTTCCTGGCGGGCGACGCCGCCCACATCGTGCCGCCCACGGGGGCCAAGGGCCTGAACCTGGCGGCCTCGGACGTGCACTACCTGTCGCAGGCCCTGGCCGCCTTCTACGCCTCAGGCGCCTCGGATGGCCTCGAGACCTATTCACAGACGGCGATGGCGCGGGTCTGGAAGGCCGAGCGCTTTTCGTGGTGGTTCACCACCCTGATGCACCGCTTCCCCGACGCTCCGGCGTTCGACCGCGGCCTGCAGCTGGCCGAGCTGGACTACCTGCGCCGCTCGCGCGCCGCCCAGACCGCCTTCGCCGAGAACTACGTCGGCCTGCCGCTCGAATAGTCTTTGAGGGAGGTCCTTGACCCTCACCCGACGTCAGGGTGCAGTTTCCTCGTCGTTGGACGAGGTTTTCCGCGATGAGCGCTTACACGGTGAAACAGCTGGCGGTCCTCTCAGGCGTTTCGGTGCGCACGCTGCATCATTACGACGAGATCGGCCTGCTCAAGCCCGCGCGCGTAGGAGCGAACGGCTATCGCTACTACGGCCGCGACGAGCTGCTGCGCCTGCAGCAGGTGCTGTTCCACCGGGAGCTGGGGCTGCCCCTGGACGAGATCTCCAGGCTCCTCGACGCTCCCGGTTTCGACCGGGTCGAAGCTCTGAAGGCCTGGAAGGTCAAGCTCCTGGCCGACGCCAAACGGTATCGGCGGCTCGCGCGCACCATCGATGAGACCCTCGCCGCCCTCAACGGAGAGACGGAAATGAACGACAAGAAGATCTACCAGGGCTTCGAGCCCGAGAAGCAGGCGGAATACGAGGACTGGCTCGTCAAGCGGCACGGCAAGGGGACCCGCCAGGCCATCGACGAGTCGAAGCGGCGCATGGCCGAGCGCCCGCGCGCCGAGTTCGAGCGGTCGCAGGCCGAATACCAGTCGATCGAGGACGGCCTCGCGAACGCGGTCCTTAAGGGCTCGCCGGCCGATTCCGCGCCGGTCCAGGCCTTGGTAAAACGCCACCACGCCTGGGTGGGCGACATGTGGGGCCGCACGCCCTCGCGCGACGCCTATGTCGGCCTCAGCCAGACCTACGCCGCCCACCCCGACTTCGTCGCCCGCTTCGAAGCTAAGGCCCCCGGCCTGACCGAATACCTCGGCCAGGCGATCAAGGTCTTCGCGGAGCGTGAGTTGGGGGATCGAACATGACGCGGCCGAAGGACAGCGGTCCGAGCATTCAGGAGATGATCTCGAAGTCGTCATCGCCGAGAGGCCGGACGAAGTCGGCCCAGTTCCCAGAGGCGCGCCAGTAGTCGTAGAGGCCGAAATCGCGCAGGATCTGCTTGAGGCGCGGATCCTGACGCAGCCCGGTCTCGAACTGGATCCAGGTAGAGTAGACGAGGTTGGACCTGAGCTCGCAGCAGCGCTTCAGCGCCGAGAGGGCCAGGTCCGCGTCGCCGAAGTGATCTGCATACACGGCGATGACCCATAGCCGCGAGGGATCCTGACTGTCGGGGTCCTCGAATGCCTGTCTGATCGCGCTGCGGGCCGCTTCGACATCAGCCAGCAAGCCCGGCAAGATGTGGTTCAGCCGCAAGGGCAGGTTCTCATGGCGGAGGAAGAGCTGGAACTGGGCCGATACCGCCGCCGGGTCCGCGTCGGCTCGCGACCACAGACGGTGCAAAGCAAGAAACTCCCAGAGCGCGCGGCCGCCCGACAGGTCCCTGCTGCGCTCGTATTCCGCCTGCGCTTCCTCTGACCGGCCGGAATTGCCGAGCAGGAACTGCAACAGGCCCGAGACCCCAAGCGACAAGGGGTCTGCCTGTCTCGCACGCTGCACACATTCGATGGCCTCGCGGAGTCGGCCGACGCTCGCGAGGATCGTCGAATAGTTGACGAGCGCCTCGACGGTCGCCGGCGATGACGCGACCGCCGCGCTGGCGGCGGCTTCAGCCTCGGACCACCTGAACTGGCGCGCGGATTCCCGGGCGCGCATGGATCGGGTCCACCAGGCGTCCGGCGCCAGTGCGACGATGCGCGCGCTGGCGTCCTGCATCTCCTTCGCAGCCTCCATCGAAGCCTCGGGGACGTGGATCAGCGATTCCGCGAGCGCGGCGTAAAGTCCGTACCAGGCAAGCGCGAACGCCGGATCGAGTTCCAGGACTTCGCGGTAGATCTGGGTGGCGCGCGTGAGCTCCACAGGCCCGGCCGTGAGCTGCAGCGCCCTGGCGCGCAGATACTTGTCGTAGGCCTCTACGCTGACCGTCCCGCGTTCCTCGATCGCCTTCCTTTCGGCGGGCGCCAGCTTGAGCTTGAGCGCGGCGACGATGGCCTGAGCGATCTCATCCTGGAGCGCAAAGATGTCGTCCAGCTCGCGGTCATACCGCTCGGCCCAGACGTGGTCGTTGCTGGCGCCGTCGATGAGCTGGGCTGTGATCCGCACGCGATTGCCGGCCTTGCGCACGCTGCCTTCCAGCACATGCGTGACGTTCAGCTGCCGGGCGACCTGGGGCAGATCCACATGCCTGCCCTTGAAGGTGAAGGCTGAGTTCCGCGAGATCACCGCCAGCGCCGACACCTTCGAGAGGTCGGTGATGATGTCTTCGCTGATGCCGTCGGCGAAGTACTCCTGCTCGACATCGCCGCTCATGTTGGCGAAGGGCAGGACGCAGATCGAGACACCCTTGCGCTGGGAGGTCGGCGCCTGAGCGGGGGGGGCGCCGCCGACGAGGTCGTCGATGCTGGAGACGACCTTTCGCCAGCCGGCCGCATCCGGATCGCCCGTCCAGCCCGTCAGGTCAGCGCACTGGATGCGATCGAACGGCATCGGCAGAGGCGTCCCGTCGACCGTGAGCTGCACAAGCTTGCGGTCGGTGCGGGCGCGGTCGGCCTCCGACTGCACCCATTCCGACTTCGCCGCCTCGGCCGACCAGACAACCACCACCGCCTTGGCCGCCTTGAGCCGCTCCTCGATCACCTCGGCATAGGCCCGATGCGCCGGCAGCTCGTCGTCGCGCCACACGCCATAGCCCAGACCGCGGAGAGCATCGGCGATCTGCTGGGCCTGGACCGCCGTCGAGCGGGCGTAGGAAATGAAGATGTCGGCCACCAGGTCCCCCCAACGGTGCGCTGAAGGCTTTAGACCGCCTCGCCGCGCGTCGCCACTTCGGCGCGATTGAGAACACAATCGGCGACAGCCCCCTGGGCGGCTTCGAAGGCCAAGGCGCAATGGCGCGCGGAACCGCGCGGGTTGAGGGCGGAGGATGAAGAGACGATTGTCCGCTTGCCGGCGACGGGCCAGAGTGTTTGCGACAAAGGAGCCGCGGGACCATGCTGGACAAGACTGAGGCGCGCTTCGCGATCCCGCAGCCCGAGCCGGGCCTGACCGAGGAGACGCTGGTGGCCCGCGCGGCGGCCATGCGGCCGCTGCTGCGCGCCCAGCAGGAAGAGAACGACCGGCGGGGCTGCTACTCGGATGAGATTCATCAGGCGTTCGAGGCGGCCGGCTTCTACCGGATCATGCAGCCGCGGAGCCTGGGCGGCTATGAACTGGGCCCGGGCGTGTACCTGAAGGTGGTGACCGAGATCGCCCGCGGCCATCCGGGCGCCGCCTGGTGCTTCTGCCTGGCAGGCTCGCACGCCTATTTCGTCGCCTCGCACTACCCCGAAGAGGCGCAGCGCCAGATGTTCGGCGTCGACGGGCAGTTCCGCTCGCCGCAGGTGGTCGGTCCGGCCGGGACGATGACGCGGACCGAAGGCGGCTGGATCGTGGACGGGGTCTGGCCCTTCGCCTCGGGCATCCCGGTCTCGACCCACTTCATCGGCGGCAGCCTTGCGCCTCAGGACGACGGTTCGATGAAGCACGTCTTCTTCGCCGTGCCGAAAGGCAAGGTGACCGTGCTGCCCGACTGGGGCGAGGACCGGTTCATGGGCATGCAGGCGTCCGGCTCCAACAGCGTGAAGATCGAACAGTTGTTCGTGCCCGACCTGATGGTCATCGACTTCAACATGATGCAGTCGTCCGAGGCCTTCCCGAAGGGAACCCACGGGACGCGGCTGCATGGCAACCCGATCTACCTCGGGGTCCTGGCCGGCTGGTTCCACTGCGAGTTCGCCGCGATCATGTCGGGCGCGGCGCGGGCCGCGCTGGACGAGTTCGAGCAGCTTGCCCACTCCAAGCCCATCCTGACCAACCCCATGCTGAAGCGCGTCCACGATCCCTTCGTGCAGAACCTCTACGGCCGGGCCCTGGGCCTGGCCGATTCCGCCGAAGCCCTGACCCAGGACGCCATCGCGCTCTACATCGCGCAGTGCCAGAGATTCGGCCGCACCGGCGAGCCGATCACGCCCAGAGACAGCTTCAAGGTCTGGGGCATGGCGCGGGAGGCCTGCAAGATGGGCTGCGAGACGGTGGAGATGCTGTTCCACGCCGCCGGCGCCACCACCGGCCGGCGCGACCAGCGCCTGCAGCGCTACTTCCGCGACATCGAGATGTACCGCCTGCACATCCAGTCCCAGCCGATGCTGCCCACCATGCGGGGCGTGGTGGAGTTCGGCCTGCCGGCCGTGCCGTTCGGGACCTGATGACCTTCGCCGAGGCCATCGCCCGGATCCGCCGCTACGACGGGCGGCTGCACGCCTTCGTGCGGGTCTTCGATCGGTCGGACGCGATCGGCCCCACCTTCGCGGTGAAGGACCTGATCGACGTCGCCGGCGTTCCGACCGGCGGCGGCGGACGCAATCCGCTGGATCCCGCGCCCGTCCGCACCGCGCCGACCGTGCAGCGCCTGCTGGACGACGACTGGGCAATGGTCGGCAAGACCCACACCGTCGAGCTCGCCTATGGCGCATGGGGAACCAACCGGGCGGTCGGCGCGCCCTGGAACCCGTGGGACAGCGCCGTGCACCGTTGCCCGGGCGGATCCTCCTCGGGCTCGGCGGTGGCCGTGGCGGCGGGCCTTTGCGACCTGGCGCTGGGTACGGACACGGGCGGATCGGTGCGAATCCCTGCCTCCGCCTGCGGCGTGGTCGGGCTGAAGCCGGGCATGGGGCTGGTCCCGCTGGCCGGCGTGCATCCTCTGGCGCCCTCCCTGGACACCGTGGGGACGCTCGCGAGGTCGGTGGCGATGGCCGCACGGGGCCTGGGGATCATCGCCGGCGACGGCGGGCGCGGCTTCGACGCCGAGCGCGCCCTTGGCGCGGAAGCCCGCGGCCGTCGCGTCGTCGCCCTGCCGCTGGATCAGCTCGGCGAAATCCGGTCGGACGTGCAGAAACTCTACGCCGAGGCTCAACGGCGCCTGCGCGAGGCCGGGATCGAGGTGATCGAGGCGCGCCCGCCACGCAACTTCGAGCGCTACTTCGAATCCAACGGCGTGGTCATGGGCGGCGAGGGCTGGCGCGTCCGCAAGGCGCATATCGAGCGCCACGAGGCCGACATGGACCCGGCGATCGTCGCCCGTTTCCGCGCCGGCGCGGCCATCACCGACGAGGCCCTGGCCAGGGCCCTTGAGACCCGCTCCGAGTTCCAGGCCGAGTTCCACGGCTGGCTCGCCCAGTACGACGGCATGATCCTGCCGTCCGCGCCGATCACCGCCCCACCGCTCACCGAGGTGGACGAAGCGGGCTATCCGCTCAGCCGCCTGACCCGGGGCGGCAACTACCTCGACTTGCCCGCCATCTCGATCCCCTGCGGCCGTGGCCAGGACGGCATGCCCGCCGGGCTGCAGATCATGGGCCGCCCCAGGGATGAGGAGGGCCTCGTCGCTCTGGCGGCGGCCTTCGAACGGGTCAGCGGCTGGGACGGCCGCACGCCCGACCTGTCCGGTTTCGAAACCTGAGGAGCCCCGCCATGCGCAGCTTCGAGGAGATCCGCGCCATCGCCGCCGCCCGGCACGGGGGCGAGCAGGCCCTGGACGCTTCCATCGCCGCCCATGCCCCCAAGACCCGCGACCAGCTCGCCGCGACGCCCGACGACCGCTGGCTCTCGGGCATGAGCCGGTGCGTGTTCCAGGCCGGCTTCTCCTGGCGGGTCATCCAGAGCAAGTGGCCGGGCTTCGAAGAGGCGTTCGCGGGTTTCGATCCACGCCGATGCGCCATGATGTCGGAGGAATGGCTGGACGAGCTGCTCAAGGACCGCCGCATCGTCCGCAACGCCCAGAAGATCCTGGCGGTGCGCGCCAACGGCCAATTCCTGGTCGACCTCGCCGCCGAGCACGGCAGCGCCGCCGGCTTCTTCGCCGACTGGCCCGACAGCGACTACGTCGGCCTGCTGGAGGTCCTGAAGAAGCGCGCCAGCCGCCTGGGCGGCGGCTCGGCCATGTACTTCCTGCGGTCCATGGGGAAGGCCTCCTTCATCACCTCGCGCGACGTCATCGCCGCCCTGATCCGCGAGGGCGTCGTGGCCAAGGCCCCCAGCGGCAAGAAGGACTTCCAGGCAGTGCAGAAGGCGTTCAATCGTTGGGCTGAGGAATCGGACCGTGACATCACCACCATCAGCCGCACCCTTGCGATGAGCGTCGGCGCCTGAACCCAGGCTCGTCATCCTCGCGCTCGTCGCGAGGACCCATGAACACGATCCGGGCAAGGTGTGCATGGGTCGTCGGAACAAGTCCGACGATGACGATGAACGAGGGCCAGCGGCTCCGATACGACGGCGCCCGCGTTCACGCACCGAAACAACCGAGCGAGGCGGCTTTCAGTCTGCTTCTAACTTCGGTTAGAACACCGGACCGCCCGATACGGCGGAGCTCTCGGATGATGGAGTACTGGCATCGTGGCTGACAGCCTTCGCGACAAACTGAATTCCGGCAAGTTCGTGATGACCGCCGAGGTCACCCCGCCCCTGTCGTCCGATCCCAAGGACCTGCTCGACAAGGCGCTGCCGCTGAAGGGCTATGCCGACGCGGTCAATGTCACCGACGGCGCCAGCGCCCGGGCGCACCTGGACTCCATGATCGCCGCGACCATCCTGCTGCAGAACGGCATCGAGCCGATCCTGCAGCTCACCTGCCGCGACCGCAACCGCATCGCCCTGCAGAGCGAGCTGGTGGGCGCGGCCGCC
>FTFP01000471.1_pt1 | contig 13021 bp, 12 predicted proteins | sample 1640421 | NCBI WGS metagenome assembly FTFP01 (sample SAMEA3914814, study PRJEB12502) | metagenome | biome: forest; material: soil | place: USA | collected 2011-09-16 | depth 0.1 m | reverse complement strand
AGACCGTGCTGCGCACCATCCTTGAGACCCTGGGCGTGGAGCTGACCGTCGTCGACAACGGACAACAGGCGCTCGACGCCTGGCTCGGCGGGGGGTTCGACCTGATCCTCATGGACATCCAGATGCCGGTGATGGACGGCGTTGCCGCCACCCGGAAGATCAGAGCTGCTGAAAGCGAACGTGGTCTGAAGCGCACCCCGATCGTGGCGCTGTCGGCCAACGCGATGAAGCATCAGGTCGCGGAATACCTGGAGGCCGGCATGGACGCCCACCTCGCCAAGCCAATCCAGATCGAGAAGCTCTACGCAGTTCTGGCGGCCTACGCCGAGGAAGCCCGCGCCGGCGACCGCGCCGCGGCCTGAGACAAGTCGCGGGCGTAGCGCTCTGACCGTCCGAAGCCCGGCGTCTAGTAGAAGTCAGACGAACTCAAACCAGGGCCCGCGTCCGAGTGCATGAGCACCCCTGCGTCGCTGGATCCAGTCGTTTCGGGCGTTGCATCGGAGGCGACCACGCCGAACCCGGCGGTCGGCGCAACGGCTACTGGAGCGGCGTGAACTGCCGCGGCTTGGTCGGTTACGTCGTAGTTCCTGATCTTTGGCATTTGACAATCTCCCATATGACCCCGGCAAACATGCTACTGGGAAGCGTATCGCGCGGCAATTGTGTTTTGGTAAATTATCACCTGTGCGGGCGGCGTCTTCACGCCCTGAGGGAACCGGGGCCGCGATCACGGTATTGTGGGAGCGGAGGTTCCCATTGTCTCGCCGCAAGCTCGCCGCCTACCAGACCAAGCGCGATTTCAGCGTCACGGCCGAGCCCAGTGGCGCGGAGGATGCGGCCCCGTCAGATCGCCGTCGGTTCGTCATCCAGAAACACGCCGCCACCCGCCTGCACTATGACCTCCGGCTGGAGCTGGATGGCGTCTTCAAGTCATGGGCGGTGACGCGGGGCCCCTCGCCCGATCCGCATGAACGCCGCCTGGCGGTCGAGGTCGAAGACCATCCGCTGGACTACGGGGACTTCGAGGGCGGGATCCCCAAGGGCCAGTACGGCGGTGGGACCGTCATGCTCTGGGATCGAGGATACTGGGCCCCGGAAGGCGGCCTCGGCATCGACAAGCAGCTCAAGAAGGGTCACCTGACCGCGGTCTTCGCCGGCGAGCGCATGAAGGGCGCCTGGCATCTTGTGCGGATGGAGCGCGACCGCGAACGATCCAAGCGGGTGAACTGGCTGCTGATCAAGGCTCACGACGGCTTCGAGCGCGATGGCGACGGGGACGCGTTCCTGAAGCGTAACGACACATCCGTCGCCTCGGGGCGTTCGATGGACGAGATCGAAGCTGGCAAGCCGCCTGGACCAACGTCCTTCATGAGCAGGCGCAGGACGCCGGCCGCGCCCGACGCGGTCTGGAACTCGGACCGGGCCGACCCGGTGCTGCATCCGAGCCCTCCCCCCAAGCCGCGGAAAGCGGTGCACGGGCTCAGGGTCAAAGGGACGATGCCGCGCTTCATCGAGCCGGAGCTGTGCCGCCTGGTCGAGCGCCCGCCCGCAGGGACCGGCTGGATCCATGAGATCAAGTTCGACGGTTATCGCCTGCAGTTGCGTGTGGAAGGGGGGGCCGCGGCCCTGCGGACCCGCAAGGCGCTGGACTGGACGGCGAGGTTTGCGGAGATCGCGGCCGACGCGGGCGGACTTCCCGACGGACTTTACGACGGCGAGGCGGTGGCTCTGGATGAAGAAGGCCGGCCCGACTTCGCAGGCTTGCAGGCCGCGCTGTCGAGCGGAAAGACCCAGGGGCTGGTGATGTTCCTGTTCGACGCCCTGTTCGCGGATGGCGAGGATCTGCGCGATCTGCCTCTCTCGGACCGCAAGGCTCGGTTGCAAGGTGCGCTCACCGGCGCCTCCTCCCGACTGCGCTTCGTCGATCATTTCGAAAGCGCCGGCGACGCGGTGCTGAAATCCGCCTGCAGCCTGCATCTGGAGGGCATCGTCTCAAAGCGGCTGGCTGCCCCCTACCGCTCCGGCCGCAATGGCGACTGGACCAAGGCCAAGTGCCGCGGCGGCCAGGAGGTCGTCATCGGCGGCTGGACCACCACCGGCGGGACGGCGTTCCGGTCCCTGATCGCGGGGGTCTATCGCGACGGCCAGCTGATCCACGTCGGCCGCATCGGCACAGGCTTCGGACGCGACAAGCTGGACCGCCTGCTGCCCCGCCTGAAGGCGCTGGAGGCCGACCGCTCTCCGTTCCAGGGCGCGGACGCACCGCGAAAAGCGCCCGGCGTGCATTGGCTGAAGCCTGACCTGGTTGCCGAGATCGATTTCGCCGGCTGGACCGGCGACGGCCACATCCGCCAGGCCAGCTACAAGGGCCTGCGGGAGGACAAGCCGCCGGCCGAAATCACGGCGGAGACAGTCGAAACCAAGACAGAGGCGCCGAAGTCGCCGGCGCCCGCTCCACGCGGAGGAACCGTCGTCCGCGGCGTCTCGATCTCAAATCCCGCCAAGGCGCTGTGGCCCGCCCACGGCGCGGACCCGGCGGTCAGCAAGCTGGACCTCGCGCGCTATCTCGAGGCGGTTTGCGAGTGGATGCTTCCGCACATCAGGGGCCGGCCCTGCTCGCTGATCCGCACGCCCGACGGCATCGGCGGCCAGAGGTTCTTCCAGCGCCACGCCGGGATGGGAACCTCGTCCCTGATCACGCTGGTGACCGTGTCGGGCGACCGAAAGCCCTACATCCAGATCGATACGCCGGAAGCGCTGATCGCCGCCGCGCAGAGCGGCGGGGTCGAGTTCCATCCATGGAACTGCCTGCCGGGCGCTCCCGACGTCCCCGGACGGCTGGTGTTCGACCTGGATCCCGCTCCAGGCCTCGACTTCGGGGCGGTGGTCGCCGGAGCCAAGGAGATCCGGCAAAGGCTCGAGGCCCTGGGTCTGGTCTGCTTCTGCAAGACCACGGGCGGCAAGGGACTGCACGTGGTCACCCCGCTCAAGCGCTCGAAGCTGGACTGGCCGACCGCAAAGGCCTTCGCCCGGGAGGTTTGCGAGCAGATGGCGGCCGACAGCCCGGACCGCTACCTCGTGAACATGGCCAAGGCCAAGCGCGGCGGGAAGATCTTCCTCGACTACCTGCGCAACGACCGCATGTCGACGGCGGTGGCGCCCTTCTCGCCGAGGGCGCGCGATGGAGCGCCAGTCTCTATGCCGTTGACCTGGGATCAGGTCCGCTCCGGGCTCGACCCGATGCGGTACACGGTCCGAACCGTCCCCGGCCTTATCGCCAAGAGCGATGCGTGGGCTGATTATTGTGATGCAGAGCGCCCGCTCGAAGCGGCCATCCGCCGGCTCGGCAAGGCTCGCGCGAAGGCGGCCTGAGGCTCAGGCGGCGTCGGCGGCCCGCTCCTCGTCGCTCTCAACGACCTGCAACGGAGCCAGCGCCGGCATCCGGTTCCAGGCGTCCAGGCCCGCGATCTTGTAGGCCTCCGCCAGGGTCGGATAGTTGAAGGTGTTCTCGATGAAGTAATCGACCGTGCCCTTCAGATTGAGCACGGCCTGGCCGATGTGGATCAGCTCGGTCGCCCCCTCCCCCACGATGTGGACGCCCAGCAGGCGGCGGGTCTTGATCGAGAAGATCATCTTCATCATGCCGTTGCTGAGGCCCATGATGTGGCCGCGCGAGGTCTCGCGGAAGCGGGCGACGCCGCACTCGTAGGAGATGTCGCGCTCGCGCACCTCCTGTTCGGACATGCCGACGGTGGACATCTCGGGCACGGCGTAGACGCCGTAGGGGAAGTATTCCGGCGGCGCGTGCGGCGCGACGCCGAAGGCATGACAGGCGGCGATGCGGCCCTGCTCCATCGAGGTGGAGGCCAGGCTGGGGAATCCGATCACGTCCCCGCCGGCATAGATGTTCTCGACCTCGGTCTGCAGCGTCTTTGGGTCGACCGTGATGCGGCCGCGGCTGTCGCAGGCGACGCCGATGGTCTCCAGGCCCAGGCCCTCCACAGCCCCGGCGCGGCCGGCCGTGTAGAGCAGCATGTCGGATTTGATGCGCCGTCCGCCGACCAGGGTCACGACCGGGCTTCCATCTTCGCAGGCGATGGTTTCCACAGCCTGGCCCATGCGGATGGTCATGCCGCGATCGCGCAGGTCATGGATGAATTCGTCCATCAGCTCGCGGTCGATGAAATCGAGCATGGTGGGGCGGGCCTCCACAAGGGTTACCGGCACGTCCAGGGCGCTGAAGATGGTGGCGTACTCGACCCCGATCACGCCGGCGCCAACCACGGTCAGGCTGCGCGGGAGGCGTTTCAGATCCAGGATGTCGTCGCTGTCGAAGATGCTCTTGCCGTCGAACACCACGTTGTCGGGCCGGTGCGGACGGGTGCCAACGCCGATGAAGACCTTGTCGGCGGTGCAGGTGGTGACCTCGCCCTTGTCCGACGTGATCTCGATGGTGTGCGCATCCAGGAACTTTGCCGCGCCGTGGCGGATTTGCACGCCGTTGCGGGCGAACTGGTGCTCCAGCACGTCGACCTCGTGGTCGAGCGTCATGCGCAGGCGCGCCATCAGGTCATGGGCGCCGAGATCTTTCTTCACCCGGTAGGCGCGGCCGTAGAAGCCCCGCTCACGCCAGCCGGTGAGGTTGAGCACGGTCTCGCGCAGGGTCTTGGAGGGAATGGTGCCGGTGTGCACCGAAACACCGCCGACGCGATGGCCCCGGTCGATCACCAGCACGGACTTGCGCAGCTTCGCAGCCTGGATCGCAGCCCTGCGGCCGGCCGGTCCGCTGCCGATGACGATCAGGTCGTAGTCGCTCATGCCATGCAAAGGCTTTCGCCTTCCCCACCATGGCCCCGTCCGCTGACTGCTCCCCGGCTGTGGGCCAGGCAAGGTCGCCGAACTCAGGACCGCGCGGCGTGTGCGTTCACGCCTGCCAATTGGTCACTCTTGGCAGATCAGGGTTAAAGACGCGCAAAGGACGAGCCGGGCTAGGCGCGGCGCTTGGTCCGCTCGCTTCGATGCTTGGCCGGCTTGGCGTGCGGCTTCGCCTTGCCGCGCCCGCCTTTGGATTTTTCGCCGAGACTGCGACGCAGCGCCTCCATCAGGTCCACCACATTGGTGTCCTCGGGCTCCTCGACCGAAACCTTGAGGCCGCCGCCCTTCTCCTTCTCGCGGATCAGGGCGCGCAGGGCGTCCTCGTAGCGGTCATTGAATTTCGTGGGGTCGAAGGGGCCTTCGAGCTGGTCGATGATCTTCTCGGCGATCTCGACCATGCTCCGATCGGCCTTGGCGTCGGGGATGTCCTCGAAGAAGTCGGCCGGCTCGCGCACCTCGTCGTGGCTTCTGAGCGACCAGGCCACCATCCCCTTGTCGCGGGGCTCGATGGCCAGCAGGCGCTCTCGCTGGTGCAGCACCAGCCTGCCCAAAGCGACCCGCTGCTGGGTGGACATGGCCTCTCGGATCACGGCGAAGGCCTCTGCCGCCAGCTTGCCGTCTGGCGCCAGGTAATAGGGATCGTTCCAATAGAGCCGGTCGATCTCGTCGGCGTCGATGAACCGCTCGATGTCGATCGTGCGGGTGGTCTCCAGCCGGACCGAGTCGATCTCGTCCTCGGTGATCACCACGTAGCGGTCCTTCTCGATCTCATAGCCTTTGACGATGTCCGAGCGCTCCACCGGCCCGGTCTCCGGATCGGTGGGGATCATGCGGATGCGATTGTGGGTGGTCTTGTGCAGCATGTTGAAGTGCACGTCGCCCTGGGGCGAGGTCGCGGTATAGAGGGCGACCGGACAGGTCACCAGCGACAGGCGCAGGTGTCCCTGCCAGGTTGGACGTGGCGCCATGGCGGATCTCCTGGAAAGCTTCGGCGGATCAACGCCTCGGCCGCGCGCTTTGTTCACGGGCGCGCGCGGGTGAACAAGGCCGAGGACATATTGATCGACGCCCGTGGCCATCGTTGCCCGATCCCGACGCTGAGGCTGCAGCGCGCGATGGCGAAGGCCGCGCCGGGCCAGAGGGTGCGGCTGCTGGCCGACGACCCGATGGCGCGGATCGACGTGCCGCACTTCCTGGCGGCCAAGGGCTATCTGCTGATCGGCAGCTCCGCCGATGCCGGCGTGCTCAGCTTCACGGCTGAGAAACCATCCTAGCCTTGCGTTCCCGCAGGACCTGCAGTTGGGAGGGCGAGCGGCGGCTGGCCAGGATCTCGATTTCCGTCGATACCGCGCCGCCGTAGAACACGCAGTTCACGTTCCAGGACAGCCAGACGAGGAACACCACCACGCCGGTGATCGAGCCGTAGGTCGCGCCGTAGTGGGCGATCTGCTGGACATAATAGGCCCCGAGCCAGGAGAACAGCAGGGTCAGTGTAGCGGCGGTCACCCCTCCGACGACGGCGGCGCGCCAGATCACCGGCTTGCTGGCCATGGCGTAGCGGTAGGTCAGGCTCATCCCCAGCACCAGGCCGATGCTGGCCCAGGTCCACTCGTTGTAGAGCCAGGACCTGGCGTTATAGGGCGTCACCGCCATGGTCATGGAAATCACCCGCACCGCCAGGAACGCCGCCGAGATCATGCCGATGAGGGCGAACCCGGCCAGCGACACGGCCAGCGCCAGCACATTGAAGCCGACGAAGCCCCGGGGCCGCGGTTCGCCGTGGATCAGCGACAGCCCGGCCAGCAGGGCTTTCACCCCACGGTGCGATGCGTAGAAGGCGATGAACGCCGCCACGGCGCTCTGGGCGCTGACCAGCCGGATCGGCGCGTGGGCCAGCCGCTTCAGTTCGCCCGCAAACAACGACTGCGGGCCCGGGGGCATCAGCCTCGAGAAGGCCTCGGCCTGCGACGCCGCCTGCTCGGGCGTGAACATCAGGCTGTAGACACCGATCAGGATGGCGAAGGCCGGGAACACCGCCAGCAGGGCGTAGAAACAGACGCCTCCGACATAGAGCGCCGCGTTGCGGTTCTGCGAGCGCCGCCAGGCGCGGATGGCCACGCGCAGGGCCGCCGCCGCCCAGTGCGTTGGATCGTAGTCGAACTCGGCCAGCCGGCGCCAATCCATCGCCGTCCAGATAGCCTCTCCGGCTTTGTTTGAGAAACGTCCGATCAGGCCGTCCGACGCAGGGGGGCGTCGAACTCCCGCGGATCGACGAACTCGGCCCTGTACCAGGGCTGGCTGAGCGGATCGAACACCTCCTTCAGCCAGGAGATCACCCGCTTCATGCGGGCCCCGCCGCCGAGGTCGCGGTGATGGCACAGCCACAGCTGGATGCGGGCCAGCGGCGGGATGTCGAGCATCACCAGCTCCGGACATTGGGCCAGGATCGCCGTCGACATGGCGCAGATGCCGGCGCCGGCTCGAACCGCCGCGAGCACCGTCGGGCTGGAATTTGTCAGCAGGCTGACCATGGCGAGCTCCACGAACGCCGCGGTCTTGGGCGCCCAGTTCTCCGGCTGACGGGTCAGCGCCGAGTGGTGCAGCAGCCGATGCGACGCCACTTCCGGCAATGTCCTGGGCGTGCCGTAGATCTCCAAATAGCCGGGCGCGGCTGCAAGCACATAGTGGAACCAGGCCAGTGGCGTCGAGAGGAGGGCCGGGTCGGATCCGCCGTCGCTGAACTGCAGGGAGAGGTCGACGGCGCTGCTCACGGGACTGTCGGGCCAGAGGCCACAGTCGAGCGCGATCGATATCTTGGGGTTGGCCTGCAGGAATGCCGGCAAGGCCGGAGCGATGGCCCAGGCCCCCACGCCATCCGGCGCGGCGATGCGAACGGTCCCCTCCTCGCGCCGGTCGAGGTCGAGCACCGTCCGCTCGATGGCCGCAGCCGAGCGCTCCATGGTCAGCACGTGATCGAGCATCAGCCGGCCGGCTTCCGTGAGGGTGGCCCCAGAAGGTCCCCGCTCGAGCAGGCGGACCCCCAGGCGCGATTCCAGGTCGTCGAGGCGGCGGGTCACGGTGGGTTGCGAAACGCCCAGCGCCCGGCCGGCGGCGCCGATGCCGCCGGTCTCGGCCACCGCCCAGAACACACGAAGATCCGACCAGTCGGCCCTCTGCCGACGTACCTCAACCATGCAGTCCCCCACTTTCGCATGACCCCCATACGCACTCTCGGGGCGCCCGCGTCCGAACGCACGCTCTAACAATCGTCAGGGGTAGGCAAGGGGGCGCTGACATGGAGGCGGATTTCGAGCGCCGGGCGCCGCCGCGGCTGCTGTGCCTCGATCTTCAGAGGGGCCTAGGCGGCCAAATGGGAGGACTGACGGGTCGGGAGGCACGGGTCGGCAAGTGCCGCGAGCTGATGGCCTTCGCCCGAGCAGCCGGCTGGCCCCTGCTGCACTCTTTCCGCCTGGCTGGCCCCATCCAGCCGCTGTCCGTCGAGGGCCTTGAGCCGATGGCCAGCGAGACCGTCCTGCTCCGGCGCGGGGCATCCGCCTTTTCCCACCCGCGTATGGCGGAGCTTGCATCGGGCTCCGCCGCCGGAGGCCTGGTGGTGCTTGCACTCACGCTCGGCGCCCCCTGCCTCACGACCGCTTTGCAGGCGCACGAACTGGGCGTGGAGGTTCGCCTGGTCACCGACACACTGTGCCCTGTGGACATCCGGGGGGTTGGGTCGATGACCGTTCGTGAGGTCCTGCTCGGCGTCGCCTCGCCTTTCGCCGGACTGACCAGCACCGCCGAACTTCTGAATGATCGCCCAGTGAAAGCCGCCAATGACTGAAAGTGACCGGGTGATGACTGACCATGAATTGGACCTCTGCGTCGAACGCCTGCCGCGGCTGATCGCCCATCTCGCCGTCAGCGTGGCGGCGATACCCGGGGTTGGCCCGCAGACCCGAGCCGAGCTGCAGGCCGGCCTTGGCATGGCTCTGGCGGCCGCCGAACGGCTCCGCGCCGAGCGGCTCTCGTCGGAAGAGCGGATCGTTTACGTGAGCTGACGCCATCGCGTCCCTCGCGCAGGCTGGCGCCTCTGCTATGGTGGTCCGTCGAATCTAATTCGCCCCCCGAGTTGAAGGATGAGTCCGTGCCGGTGGACGCCCGCGTTCTGATCATCGCGCGCGATGACGCCGTTGCGGGCCCGCTCGCGCGGGGGCTGGACAGTCTCGGCTGGCGCACCATCACCGCCCGGGGCCCCTATGCGGCCCTGGCGGCGCTGGGCGACCTGCGTATCGAGGCGGCCATCGTCGATCTGAACAGCTGCGGTCCGGAGGCCCAGGGCCTGGCCACCCGGCTGAAGTCGGCCTGCGCCCCGCGGCGGCTGCCGGTGGCGGCGATCGGCGAGCTTGGCGAGGACCTGGAGGCCTCGACGTTCGACCTCACCTTCGCCACGCCCACCTATCCGGCGCAGGTGGCCCTGCGGCTGGAGTCCCTGGTGCGGATGTCCATCGCCGAGGAGGAGTATGAGCTGAGGCTCGAGACCTTCGCCGACCACGGCCGCCGGCTGGACCTGCCCGAAGAGCCGCGGGGACCCTACAAGATCCTGGCGGTGGGCGATCCGGAGCCGCAGTTCCTGGCCCTCTCCAACGCCCTCGCCCGAGCCGGGGCGGATGTGGTCGGGGCCTTCACCGCCTACACCGCCTTCGACTACCTGCACGAACGGGCCTTCGACGCGGCACTGCTGTGGGGCGGTGAGAACCAGTCCGAAGCCCTGTCGATCGCTGCCGGGATGCGGCGCAACACCCGCCTCTTTCACGTGCCCGCCCTGCTCTACCTCAAGGCCGGCTCGTCGGTGACCCACGCCGAAGCCTACGGCAAGGGCGTCTCGGACGTGGCCTCCGCCGAGACGCCGCCGGAAGTGACCGCGAGGCGGGTGCTGGAGCTTGCCCGCGCCTACCGGCGCCAGAACGCCATCCGCAAAGCCCTGGACCTAGCCCGAAGCTCGGGCCTGATGGATCCGGCTACGGGACTGTTCACCCGCGATCTGTTTGCCGCCCATCTGGCGCGGCTGGCTCAGGCGGCCCGCCGCCGCCGCCGGCCCCTATCCGTCTGCGTGCTGAAAGTCGCGGACCGGCCCGGTCTTCCGGCCATCCGCGAGGGACGCTGGCTCGACCGCGCCATTCCGCAGATCGGCTCGATGATCGGCCGCCTGGTCCGGGCCGAGGACACCGCCGTGCGGCTGGGCTCGGAAGTGTTCGGCCTTGCCCTTCCTGCCACGTCCGCCGAACAGGCCCGCGCCGCCGGCGACCGCATCGCCGCCGTGATCGCCTGCACCGCCTTCGACGCCGGCGAGGGCCAGCCGGCCTTCGTGGTGGAGTTCGACATCGGGGTGGCCGAGGTCGCGGTCGACGAAAACGCCGCCAAGGCCCTGGAACGGGCGGCCGCAACGGCGCTAAAACAGAAGGCGGGATGACCGAGCCGAACGACAGCACAGTGCCGATGGACATCGACTTCGTCGCCGACGTGGTCTGTCCCTGGTGCTACGTCGGATTCAAGCGGCTGCAACGCACGCTTCAGCTTCGTCCGGGCGTGGCCGGCAAGATCCGCTGGCGGCCTTATCAGCTGAACCCCGAGCTTCCCGAGGATGGCGTCGATCGCAAGGCGCTGATGGCCGCCAAGTTCGGCGCCGATCCCGACCGGCTGAATGGGATGCAACAGGCGCTCTCGCTGCAGGCGGCCGAGGACGGTCTGGACCTGAAGTTCGAGGACATCGAAAAGAGCCCCAACACCAACGCTGCCCACCGACTGATCGTCTGGGCCGACCTCGAAGGGCGCGGTCCCGAAGTCGCCGAGGCGGTGATGCACGCCTACTGGACCGAGCTCAAGGATATCGGCGATCCCGCCGTGCTGGTGGAGATCGGCGCCGCCCATGGCCTGGACCGGGACGCCATCGCGCGCCGGTTCGCAGAGGGCGCCGGCAAGGACTTCGTCAACCAGGCCTGCGACACCGCCGCCCAGTCGGGCGTGCAGGGCGTCCCGTTCATGATCTTCGCCAACCGCGTGGCCGTCTCCGGCGCCCACGCCCCCGAGCAGCTGGTGGGGGCCATCGACAAGGCTTTGGCGCCGGCCGCCTGATCCCTGCATCCGACCCGGCCGTCCGCGGCGAATAGGGATAGATCCCTCCCAACCTGAGAAGGTTTCGTCATGACGCCGGTCCAGCCTCAATCCTGGATACCCCTGCTGATCGCCCTGCCGATCATCGCCCTGGTGATGTGGCGCAACATGCGCGGACGACGCCTCAGACTCGAAGCCCTGTGGGTGCTGCCGGCGATCCTGATCGCCGTCTGCGCCGTGTCCCTGGCGCAGACTCCTTTGCCCAGCACAAGCCTGCTTCTCGCCATGGCCGCGGCCCTGCCGCTGGGGGCGGTGCTCGGCTGGCTGCGCGGCCGGATGATGCGCCTCAGCGTCGACCCGGACACACACCTTGTCACCGCCCAGGCTTCGCCCCTGGCCATCGTCTTCATCCTGGCCCTGGTCGCGTTCCGCTTCGGCGGGCGCATGCTGCTGGACGAGAGCGCGCCCTCGCTGCACCTCAGCGTGCTGCAGATCAGCGACCTGTTCCTGATCTTCGCCGTGGGCATCGTCGTCTCCCAGAGGGTGGAGATGGGCATTCGCTGCTGGCGGATGATCGCCGCCTCCAAGGCCGACAAGGCCGCCCGCGTCACCGCTTCGGCATAGGACGAACCGATGCAGCAGGTTCGGGGCAAAGCGGCCTTCGTCACTGGAGGGGCCAGCGGGATCGGTCTCGGCATCGCACGGGTCCTGGTGGACGCCGGCATGCAGGTGGTCATCGCCGACCTGCGCCCCGACCACATCGACCTGGCCATGGCTGCGTTCACTGAGGCCGGTCAGGGCGATCAGGTCGCGGCCCTGACACTGGACGTCACCGACCGGGAGGGCTTCGCCCGCGCGGCTGACGAGGCCGAGCAGCGTTTCGGCAAGCTGCATGTGCTCGTCAACAACGCCGGCGTCGGCATCAACGGACCCGTGCTGAGCTCCACCTTCGCCGACTGGGACTTCGGGCTGGGGGTCAATCTCGGCGGCGCGGTCAACGGCCTCGTCACCATCGTGCCCAGGATCAATGCGCATGGCGAAGGCGGACACGTGGTCTTCGTCGCCTCCCAGGCCGGCATCACGCCGGCCCCGCGCAACGCGGCCATCTACGGCGCGGCCAAGGCCGCGCTGGTCGCCATGGCCGAATCCATGCGCGAAGAGCTGGGCGAGGTCGGCATCGGCGTCTCGGTCCTGCTCGCAGGCTACTTCCGGACCAACATCCACGAAGCCGAGCGCAACCGCCCGGAGCGGTTCCGAAAAGGCAGCGGCTACGGCGCGCCTGCCCAGGCCCCGATCGGGCCCCAGGCCCACCCGCTCTGGCGCGATCCGCTGGAGGCCGGCCAGTCCGTGCTGGACGCCATCCGCGCCGACGCCCTCTATGTCCCCACCCACGGCGAACTGAAGGGCTGGGCCGAGGGACGGTTCGCGGAGATCCTGGCCGCCTATCCACCGACGAGGGACCCGGCCCTGGCCAGGGCGATGGGCAGGAAGCGCCAGGCCGATCCGTTCGGAATCAAGCTGGACGACTGACGTAGCGCGCTATGCCGCCTGCGCCAGCTTCACCAGTTGACCCAGCACCCGCTCGGCCGCGTTGAGCCGGGCCTCGGGCGTGGCCCACTCCCCCTTGACCACCACCTTCTGGTCGGGCCGCAGCCGCCAGATGTCGGCGCTCTTCTGGATCAGGCCGACGAGACCGGCCGGATTGTCGAAGCGGTCGTCGCGGAAGGTCAGCACGGCGCCCTTGGGGCCAACATCGATCTTGGCGACGTTGGCCTGGCGGCAAAGGGCCTTGATGCCCACCACCTTCAGCAACTGCCCGGCTTCTTCCGGCAAGGGGCCGAAGCGGTCGATCAGCTCGGCGGCGAGGGCCTCGCGGTCCTCCGGCCGCTCGGCTTCGGACAGGCGGCGGTAGAGGGCCAGGCGGACGTTAAGGTCCGGCACGTATTCCTCGGGGATCAGCACGGCGGCGCCGGTGTTGATCTGCGGCGACCAGCCCCTGGCGTCGGCGATCTCGCTCATGCTGCCGGCCTTCAGT
>FTFP01000338.1_pt1 | contig 13065 bp, 10 predicted proteins | sample 1640421 | NCBI WGS metagenome assembly FTFP01 (sample SAMEA3914814, study PRJEB12502) | metagenome | biome: forest; material: soil | place: USA | collected 2011-09-16 | depth 0.1 m | reverse complement strand
GTGCATGTGCTTGAGCTGGTTTTCCTTGAAGTTGGCGTCCACCCACACCCGGCCCGACACCAGGTGGAACACCGGCGTCGCGGCATTGATGTAGTCGCCCACCTGCAGCTGTTCGACCTTGGTGACGCGCCCGTCCTGGGGCGCCTTGATCACCGTCCATGACTTCTGCAGCTGCGCCCGGGCCAGCTGGGACAGAGCGTCGCGCACCTTGGGATGGGTGTCGGCCGACAGATCGGCGCGTCCGCCCAGGTTGGCGAGGGTGGAGGCGAGCTGCTGCTGGGCCATGGCGACCTGCAGCTGGGCCCCGGAAGCCAGCCGGTTGGCCTGGTCGGCCTCCGCCGCGGAAACCGCGCCCGCGGCCAGAAGGCCCTGCTCGCGCTTGCGTTCGCGCTCGGCGTAGGCCGCCGCATCCTGGGCGTTCTTCACGTCGACCTGTCGCTGGCGATAGGTCGCGAGATCCGCCTGCAGCTGCTGGCGCGCGTCGGCGACCTGGGCCTGGGCGGCCTCGATGGCGATGTCGTAGGGGGCCGGATCCAGCTTGAACAGCACCTGTCCGGTGGCGACCCGCTGGTTCTCCTTGACGTCGACCTGGATGACCCGGCCCGACAGGTTTGAGCTGACGTCGACGCCGGCGACCCGCACATAGGCGTCGTCGGTGCTCTCGTAACGGCCGCCGCCGAAGTAGGCCACGGCCGCGACCACGGCCACCAGCAGCACGCCGCCGATCATCAGCGGCATGCGCAGCCTCGCCAGCCGGCTCGGGACCTCCGGGGCGGAGGCAGGAGCCGACAGGCTACGCGCCGGCGCCGGAGTGTCGGCGGACTTAGCACCCGCTTCGAACTCGGTGGCGGTTGGCTTGTTCACTCAGACTTCCGGAAAGGTTGCAGCCCCGGCGCTCGTAGTGGGGGGAGGACCGCCATCAGGGACGGCGGGAGCGCCGGGGCTTGCAGGGTCAGGTAAGACCTGATGTTGTATGATTCAAATGATAAGTGGTCACGCTCCAAATGCGAGATGTTCATTTCAACACGCTCGACCTCAACCTCCTGAAGGTTTTTGACGCTCTCGCCGAGGAGCGCAGCGTCACCCGCGCCGGTGAGCGGCTCGGCCTCACCCAGTCCGCCGTCAGCCACGCCCTGAACCGACTCCGGTATGCGCTGGAGGATGACTTGTTCCTCCGCTCGCCCGACGGAATGACGCCCACGCCCCGGGCGATCGAGATCTGGCCCGAACTGCGGCGCGGTCTTGGCCAATTGCAGCATGCGCTGGCGCCGACCGAGTTCATCCCGGCGGAAGCCGAGCGCACCTTCAACATGTCCGCCTCGGCCTATATGGGCGAAATCCTGCTCCCATTGGTTGTGGCGAGGCTCAGGGCCGAGGCGCCCCGCATCCAGCTGCACGTCCGGGCCGCCGACGCCTCTCTGGGCGAATCGCTGGAAACCGGCCGGCTCGACCTGGCGGTCGGGGTGTTCGGCCGGATGGCGGAGATCTTCGCCAGGGAGAGCCTTTTCAACGAGCGCCTCGTCTGGGTGGTCCGCGAGGACCATCCCGCGGCGCAGGAGCCGGTGTCCGCCAAGGCGATGGAGAAGTTGCCTCTGGCCCTGCTGTCGCCCGCCTCCAACGAGCGGCCCACCTCCGACCGGGCCGGGCGCCTGATTGAGCCGCGGGTGATGTGGGACGAGCTGGCCAGCGACCAGACTCCGCTCGGCCGGGGCGCGCGGGCCCGTATCCGTGTGGTCGTCGACAACGCCCACGCCGCCCTGGCCATCGTCGCCGCCAGCGACATGACCGCCCTGGTCCCGCGGCGGCTGGCGATGTCCCGCAAGGCCGCGTTGGGCCTGAAGGTGATTGACCTCGCGGGCGACGCCGGCTCGGGCGCCGCCTTCGAGACCGTCTGGCGGGCCGACCAGAGCTCCCACCCCGCCCTGACCTGGCTGCGCGGGGTCCTGAAACAGGCCGCTCAGGACGCCTGAACCCTTCATCCTCCTCCGCTTCACGGTGGAGGATTAGTGGGGGGCGACCACCCTTGTGGCGCCAGCTCGAAGGAGGCGAACTCGAAGGCCGGGGCGACCGTGCAGCCGGCCAGGGTCCAGGCGCCCAGTGGCTCGGCCGCCTGCCACCAGCCTTTCGGGACGATCAGTTGCGGCGACTGGCCGGCGATCACGTCCGGGCCCAGAACCAGCGAGCGGGCCGGTCCGTCGGGCGCGGCGAGGCTGAGCTTCAGCGGGCCGCCGGCATAATGGTGCCAGACCTCGACGGCGTTGCGCACCCGATGCCAGGCCGAGACCTGTCCGGCCTCCAGCAGGTAGTAGATGACGGTCGACGCGTCGTCCCGGAACGTCTCGCGATACCAGCCGCCTTCCGGGTGGGGCTGCAGGCCCAGGGTCCCGATCAGCTGCGAGGCCGGGAGGCCGGCGCTCATCCCTTGAAAGCGTCCTTGGCCCTGCGGACCGCGGCGAAGGCTTCCGCGTCCGAGGCCGCGCCCTGCCCCGCCGCCAGCTGCGGGGCGCGCAGGAACGGATTGGCCGCCTTCTCCGCCCCGATCCGGGTGGGCACGGTGGGCTCGCCACGCTGGCGGGCCGCGAACACCGCTTCCGCCCGGGACTTCAGGGCCGGACTGTCGTCGACGCTGAGGGCGAAGCGGGCGTTGGCGGCGGTGTATTCGTGGGCGCAATAGACCAGGGTTTCGTCGGGCAGGGCCGCCAGCTTGCCGAGGCTGGTCCACATCTGCTCGGCGGTGCCCTCGAACAGCCGCCCACAGCCCAGCGCGAACAGGGTGTCGCCCACGAACACCACCGCATCGGCGGGGTCGTAGAAGGACAGGTGCCCCAGGGTGTGCCCCCCGGTCTCCAGCACCTCCAGACGGGTCTCTCCCAGCTCCACCACGTCGCCTTCGCCCACCGGGCGGTCGAGGGGGGCGATGCGGGTGACCTCGCGCGGACCGACGATGGTGCAGCCTGTCTCGGCCTGCAGACGCGCGTTGCCGCCGGCGTGGTCGGGATGCCAGTGGGTGTTGATGATCATGTCGAGCCGCCATCCCAGCCTGCCCAGTTCGGCAAGGATGGCTTCGGCGTCCGGCGTGTCGATGCAGCCGACCGTTCCGGTGGCCCGGTCGCGCACGAGGAAGCCATAATTGTCGTTCAGGCAGGGGAACTGGTGCACGTCCAGGGGCATCGAGGCGCTCCGAGATTCAGCCTATATGATCTGATAGATCGGTGAGGTCCATGCGCCGCGACGTCCTAGAATTACGCCGGTTCTACGCCACGCCGCTCGGCCGCGCCGCGCGCGAGATGATCGGCCGCAAGGTCCAGGAGGGCTGGGGCGACGTGCGCGCCCTCGACGTGCTCGGGCTCGGCTATGCGACTCCGTTCCTCGACGGCCTGGATCGGGCCCGCCGGGTGGTGGCGGCCATGCCGGCCGCCCAGGGGGTGGAGAGCTGGCCGCAGGGCTCGCGCAACCGCGCCTGCCTGGTGGACGAGACCCAGCTGGCCTTCCCCAACGCCCTGTTCGACCGGATCCTGGTGGTCCACGGACTGGAAGAGAGCATCGACCCGCTGGCCTTGCTGCGCGAGGTCTGGCGGGTGCTGGCGCCATCGGGCCGGGTGATGATCGTCGCCGCCTCGCGCCTGGGTCTCTGGTCGGACGCCGAGAAGACGCCTTTCGGCCACGGCCGGCCGTTCACCCGGGCGCAGCTGGAAGAGCTGGTGCGCGAGGCAGAGCTGGAGCCGCTGGCCTGGTCGCGCGCCCTCTACGCCCCGCCGCTCGCCTGGACCGCGGGCTGGTCGGAGGGGTTTGAGCTGTTGGGCTCGCGCCTGTGGCCGCCCTTCTCGGGCCTGATCCTGCTGGAAGCAGTGAAGCAGACCTGGGCGGTCAAGCCGAGGCTCTCCCCGGCACGCGCCCGTCACGCGGCGCCCGCCCTGAAACCGGTCGCGGCCGGGCCGCTGTTCACACCGCAGGCGAACGGCGCGGGCGTTTCTGCTAGTCTCTCATGGCGCTTGGAGTCGGCCGTCGCCGGGCCTACCAACGGCCCCGCTTCAGCAATCGAGAGGCCAGACCGATGAAGATGATCACCGCCATCATCAAGCCCAGCCGGCTCGACGCCGCCCTGGACGCCGTGACCGGCGCCGGGGCGTCGGGCCTGACCGTGACCGAGGTGCGCGGCTACGGGCGCCAGAAGGGCAAGACCGAGGTCTACCGCGGCGCCGAGTACGAAGTGAAGCTGCTCCCCAAGGTGAAGCTCGAGATCGCCGTCTCCACCGACATCGTGGACAAGGTGGTGGATGCGCTGGCCCAGGCCGCCAACACCGGCAAGATCGGCGACGGCAAGGTCTTCGTCACCGACCTGGAATCCGCCCTGCGCATCCGCACCGGCGAACGCGACGCGCAGGCGATCACGGGGTAGTCCCCGGGCGGTTTGAGCTCGCTCTAAGCCGCGCAGTGCGCCGCGATGAAGTCTTCGTGTTTCGGCATGGCCTGCACGCAGCGGGCGATCAGCGCATTCAGGTTGTCGAGGTTCCCGTCGACGAGCGCCGGGTCGAGGGTGCGGACCAGCGGGTCGGCATGGCGGGGCGTGATGGCCTGGCCGAGGAAGATGTAGAGCCAGCTCTGCGCGGGGAACAGCTCGTGCTCCTCGCGAAAGATCCGTCCGTGGCTCTCAAACAGCTGAATGCGCCCCGCCAGGCTGTCCGGCGGCGCGATCGTGCGGACGTCTCGCCAGAACGCGCTGTCGTCCCTCCGGCTCGGCAGGTAGTGCAACAGGATGAAGTCGCGGATGCGCTCGAATTCGTAGGCCAGCATGGAATTGTACTGATCCTGGTCGGCCTGGGCGAAATTCCGGTCCGGGAAGAGCTTGAGCAGCAGCGCCAGGCCCCGCTGCACCAGGTGGATGCTGGTGGATTCCAACGGCTCCAGGAACCCGCCGGCCAGGCCGAGTGCGACGCAGTTCTTGTTCCAGAACTTCTTTCGCCGGCCCGTCGTGAAGCGCAGCACGCGCGGCGTGGTGATCGCCTCCGCCTCGAGCGACCCCAGCAGCGCCTGGGTGGCGGCGTCATCGTCGATGTGGTCGCTGCAATAGACATAGCCATTGCCCACGCGGTTCTGCAGGGGAATGCGCCACTGCCAGCCGGCCTCGCGCGCCGTGGCCAGCGTATGCGCCGACAGGGGCCCGTTCCGCTCCGATTGCACGGCCACGGCGCGATCACAGGGCAACCAGCGGCGCCAGTCCTCGTAACCTGATCCCAGCGTCTCCTCGATCAGCAGTCCGCGAAAGCCGCTACAGTCGATAAAGAGGTCGCCCGGGACGGAGCGGCCGTCCTCCAGCCGCAGGGATTCGATGAACCCGGTGTCGCCCTGGAGCTCAGCCCCCGCGATCTTCGCGTCGATCCGGATGACGCCGCGCTCCAGCGCGTAATCCCGCAGGAACGCGGCGAACAGGGAGGCGTCGAAGTGAAGGGCGTAGGTGATCTGGGACAGCGGTGAATTGTGCCCCGCGATCGGGCGGCAGAACCTGTCCGCCTCGGCGGCCATCGCCATCAGGGACCAGGTCTCCAGGCGTGGGCCGCCGCCCTTCCGGTGGCGGCTCAGCCAGTAGGCCGAGAAATCCACCCCCTGGATCGGGTAGCCGGTCTGACCGAAGGGATGGAAGAACGAGCTTCCGATCTCGCGCCAGTCGTTGAACCTGATGCCGAGCTTGAATGTCCCGTTGCAGCGTTTGATCAGCTGGTCCTCGTCGAGCCCCAGCACCCGGATGAAGTCCATGATCGGCGGGATCGTCGCTTCGCCGACGCCGACGGTCCCGATCTCGCTTGATTCGACCAGCGTGATCCGCGTCCCGGTCGCCCGGAGGAAGTGAGCCAGGCTCGCCGCGGCCATCCAGCCCGCCGTGCCTCCGCCGACGACGACGATATCTCGGATGTTCGCGGTATCAGCCGCCGGCTCGGTCATGATGCCCCACACACATGCAGAACGGGCTGTGAAAACAGCGCTCTGGGTTCTCCGGGACGCCGGCCTCCAGGGGCTCCGGCCTTGTTAGCGATGGGCAGCGTCCCGGACAATCAGGCATATCTGCAACACTGCTTTCGGTTATGGGAGCGTTATCATTTCCGACTTGACACTTCTCTGACTGTTAGCGCAAACACCGGTCGGGAAGAATATTCCGGGGACTTCGACTGCGGGGCACTCCGCGGCGGAAACGGGCAACCGAGGGAGAACGTCAAGTGCAATCCAATCAATCGAAGTGCGGACGGCGTACAGCTCTGACCGCCGGCGTTTCCGTGATCGCCCTGGTCGGCCTCGCCTTCCCGGCGTTCGCCCAGGACGCCGGCGCGAAGAAGACCGAAACCCTGAATGAGCTCGTGGTGACGGGCATCCAGGGTTCGCTGCAGAAGAGCATGATCATCAAGAAGGAATCGCTCGGCGTCGTCGACGCGATCTCTTCCGAAGACATCGGCAAGTTCCCGGACTCGAACCTCGCCGCCGCGCTTCAGCGCATTCCCGGCGTGTCGGTGAGCCGCGGCACCTCGAGCGTCGGCGGCGTGCCGACATCGACCGGCGACGCTACCGAGATCACCGTGCGGGGCTTCGGCCCGAGCTTCAACACCACCTTATACGACGGCCGCCGGGTCGCCTCGCCGCTCAGCGCGCAGAACCGCGGCTTCGACTTCAGTTCGGTCGGCTCCGACTTCGTCGGCGAAGTCGACATCCTGAAGACGCCCGACGCCGCCCTTTCGGACGGTTCGATCGGCGCCACGATCAACATCAAGTTCCCCAAGCCGCTTGACCGTCCGGGCCTGCATATGGCCGCATCGGTTTCCGGCTCGGACTCGCCCAAGGACGGCAAGTTCACGCCCAACGGCGGCGTCCTGCTCAGCGACAGCTTCGCCGACGACAAGATCGGCTTCCTCGCCGACTTCGCCTATTCCGACCACAGGACCAAGACCAACCACATTAACACGCAGGGCTGGGAAGGCACGACCTTCGCCCCATCCCAGTTCGCCACCCCGCCGGGGGGGCCTGTGAATGGCTGGTTCATCCAGGATTACGGCATCTACCAGGAGACCACCCGGGACAAGCGGTACGACGGCCGCGCCGTGCTGCAGTTCCGTCCGAGCGACAACCTCGAGATCACCCTCAACGACGACTATTCCCGCGATAAGATCGTCCAGGACCAGTATGGCTACAGCGTCTGGTTCAAAGGCGGCTCGCTGAACAACGTCACGCTTTCGCCCAACGGCTCGGTCACCAACTTCGTCCAGACCAACACGCCGACCGACTTCCAGGCGCAGATCAACGGTTCGGTCATCGAGCTGAACGAAATGGGCGCCAACGTGAAGTGGACGCTCTCCGACAGCTTCTCGGTGACCGCGGATTACGACCGCTCCCTTTCCAAGCTCAATCCCAGCGGACAGCTCAGCAGCATCGACGTGGACGTGGGCTATGGCCCGTCCTCGCCGGGCGGGATCAACGGGGTCGACGTCGGCATCACCGGCGTGGCGCCGGGCGCCATTCCCTATCCGACGGCCTCCGGGCCCGGTGGCAACGCTTCCAAGTTCATCGGCAACGGGCTGATGGGTTCGCACGTGCTGCCTATCGGCAGCAACCAGAACCGCGACGAGATCAACCAGTTCAAGATCGGCGGCGATCTTCATGGCGATCACCTGCAGCTGAAGTTCGGCTTCAACTGGACACAGGACGAGAAGTCGTTCGCGGGCTATGACGACTTCGCCAACAACGACTGGCAGGCCTATGCCGGCTACGGCCCCGCGTCGAACAACCCGGGCGGCGTGGCGCTGAACCAGGCGTGGTTCACCAATTCGTTCGCGACGAAGAACTTCATCAGCGGCTTCGCCAACGGCGACAAGCTGCCGGCGAACGTCCTCGTGTTCAATCCGCTGCAGGTGAAGAGCTACCTCGAGAGCCTCGGCAATCCGCAGACCACGGTCATTCCCGGGGCCAACACCAACTGCTGCACCCCGCCGTTCACCGGGACCTACACGACCATCCTCAACCCGGGCAGCTTCCAGCACATCACGGAGACGGTCTACTCGGCCTATATGAGCCTGACGGGCGACGGGAACCTGGGGAACATTCCGGTCAAGTTCAGCGTCGGACTGCGGGCTGAACAGACGGATGTCACCTCGGCGGGCATCGGACAGCAGCCGACCGGCCTGACCGTCCAGCCATCGGACCACACGGCGTTCCTGGTGGCCTATGGGCCCCAGTCGCAGGTGACGGCCAACACGACCTACCGCAACCTGCTGCCCAACCTCGACGTCAGCTTCCAGCTCACCGACTCACTGAAGTTCAGGTTGGACGCTTCCAGGACCCTGACCCGCGCGCCGCTGAACTTCCTGACGCCGACCAGCAACATCCCCGGCACCCAGCGGGTCGGCGCCCTGGTGGCGACCGGCGGCAACCCGAACCTCAAGCCCTACACCTCCGACAACCTGGACGCCGGCTTCGAGTGGTACTACGGCCGCAATTCCTATGCGGCGATCACCGGGTTCGTGAAGGAGGTCAACGACTTCATCGTCGGCGGCACCGTTCAGGCGCCCATCAACGGCGTGATCGATCCGACGACCGGCCAAGCTGCCTCGTTCAGCATCACGTCACAGGTGAACGGCCCGAGCGCGACCGTGTACGGGGCGGAAGCGTCGATCCAGCACGTGTTCGGAGACACCGGCTTCGGGATCCAGGCCAACGGAACCGTCGTTGGCACCAATCGGCCCTATCACCCGAAGGATATCTCGACCAGCGGCTTTGCCGTGACCGGCCTGGCCAATTCGGCCAACGCCGTGGTGTTCTGGGAAAAGTACGGCTTCTCGGCCCGGGCGGCCCTGAACTGGCGGGCGGAGTACCTCGATCACTTCGGCCAGCAGCAGAACAACTCCCACTTCGGGTCCGAGCCGACGTTCGTGAATTCGAACACCCAGCTCGACCTGAGTGCGAGCTACACCTTCATGGGCCACTACACGGTCTTCGGCGAAGCACTGAACGTCAACAACTCGACATTCAGCACGCACGGCCGCTTCTCGGAGCAGTTGCTGGACGCGATCGACTTTGGCCGCCGGTTCACCGTCGGCGCGCGGGTGAAGTTCTAAACACCGGCTGAGTCTGGAACATGGGGCCGCCAGGGAGACCTGGCGGCTTCATCCTTTAGGGCGATGTCCTTTGATGGACCCCTCAGATTGGGACGTGATAGTCCAACCAGCATGCGTCCAGTAACCTCGATCGTCATCGTCGGAGGGGGAACGGCGGGCTGGCTCACCGCCGCCATCGTCGCGGCGCGCCACAAGGAGCGGATCTCACGCGGGCGCCTTTCGGTGACGCTGGTGGAGTCGCCCAACATCCCCATTCTGGGCGTCGGAGAGGGCACCTGGCCCTCGATGCGGACGACGCTGAAGAACGCGGGTGTCAGCGAGACGGCCTTCTTCCGGGAATGCGACGCCGCCTTCAAGCAGGGCGCGAAGTTCGCCCGCTGGACCACCGGCGAGGCCGACGACTTCTACTACCATCCACTGCAGCTGCCGCAGGGCTTCACTCAGCTGAATCTGGTTCCCCACTGGCTCGAGAAGCGTGACCAGATGAGCTTCTGCGACGCGGTGAGCACGCAGGGCTACATCTGTGACGCCAACCTCGCGCCCAAGACCATCGCCACGCCCGAGTACGACGGCCTCGTCAACTACGCCTACCATCTGGATGCCTCCAAGTTCGCCGTGTTCATGCGCAAGCACTGCGTCGAAACCCTTGGCGTGCGGCACGTCCTGGCCGAGGTGAAGCAGATCGAACAGGCCGAGGACGGGGACATCACGGCGGTGGTCACCGACACCGCCGGGGCCCTCACGGCCGACCTCTTCGTCGACTGCACCGGCTTCAACGCCTACCTGTTGGGCAAGACCCTGGGCGTGCCCTACCGGCCCTGCGACGACGTCCTGTTCTGCGACACGGCCATGGCGGTGCAGGTGCCCTATCCCGACGCTGACAGTCCGGTGGCCAGCCACACGATCTCGACCGCCCAGTCGGCGGGATGGATCTGGGACATCGGCCTGCCGACCCGGCGCGGCACGGGCTACGTCTATTCCAGCCGCTACATCGACGACGACGCGGCCGAACGCGAGCTGCGGGCCTACCTGGGCCCCGCCGCCGACGGCCTCAGCGTCCGCAAGATCCCGATCCGCGGCGGACACCGGGAGCGGTTCTGGGAGCGGAACTGCCTCGCCATCGGCGTGGCGGCGGGTTTCCTCGAGCCGCTCGAGTCGTCGGCGATCGTGCTGATCGAACTGTCGGCGCGGATCCTGGCGGAACAGCTGCCCGCCTGCCGCGAGGTGATGGACACCGTCGCCAAGCGCTTCAACGAGACGACCTCCTATCGGTGGGGCCGCATCATCGACTTCCTGAAACTGCACTACTCGCTGACCAAGCGGCGCGACACGCCCTTCTGGCGGGACAACGTCGAGGCCTCGGGCATCCCCGATCGCCTGCAGGAGCTGATGGAGCTCTGGCGCTACCAGTCGCCCTGGATGTTCGACGAATTCGACCGGCTGGAGGAGATCTTCCCTGCCGCGAGCTACCAGTACGTGCTCTACGGCATGGGCTATGACACCGCCTATCTCGCCGACGATCTGGCCGGGTCCGCTCAGAAGGCCGCCAAGCTGATGAGCGACAACGCCCGCATCGCCCACGAGATGCGCGCCCAGTTGCCCCGCCATCGGGACCTTCTGCGCAAGATCGATCAGCACGGCTTGCAGCGCATCTGAGGGCGAATGGCCAATATTGTGACGCTCGACAGCCAGGCCCACCGCCACCTGCGGGTGAAGGCGGGCCCGTCGGCGAGCCTCGGCGACGCGCAGCGTTTCGCCCCGGTGGTCCCCAGCGAGTTCACGCAGATGGCGACCGCATGCCCGCTGTTCCTCTCCAAGGACGCCGACACCGGAGCGTTCTATTGCGGCGCCATGCTCGGCTTCGACGAGGGGGAGAACCTCTTCCTCGACGACGACGCCTACCACGGCCACCGGCCGCTGAGCCTGCAGCGGATGCCGTTCTACATATCCGGGCCGGACCTGGGGATCGATCTCGACCATCCGCGTCTGGGCGGCGCTGATGGCGTGGCCGTGTTCGACGCCGATGGGAAACCCACGGCCTATCTGGAGAGCGTGATCGCGAGCTTCCGCGACCTGCGCGCGGGGCAGGAGCAGGCCCGGGTCTTTATCGAGACGCTGCTCGAGCACGACCTGGTCGAAGCCGTGGATCTGGACATCGCCTTCGACGACGGCGCCCACCACCACATCCGCGGCCTCTATACGATCAACCGCCAAAGCCTCGATGGCCTGGGCGATGCGGTCGTCGTGGAGCTGTTCCGGCGCGGCTACCTGCTGCTGATCCACGCCATGCTGGTGTCGCAGAAGCAGCTTCCGTCGCTCATCGAGCGGCGCAACGCCCGCAAGCTGCGCGCCAGCGCCGGGCTGCGGTTCTAGAGCGAGCCAGAGCATGGCGCAGGCCGCGATCCGCACTCTCCCCGCGGGCCATACGCCGGACCCGGAGACCTTCCGCCAGGATATCGCCGAGGCCTGCGCGCCGGTCGTGATCCGCGGCATGGTCGCCGACTGGCCGGTGACGCGCGCCGCCCGGACCGATGGGGGCCTGCTGGCCTATCTCAGCGCCATGGCGACCCCGGCGACGATCGACATCTTCGTCGGACCTCCCGAGATCTCGGGGCGCTACTACTACAATGACGAATTGACGGGCTTCAATTTCACCCAGGAGACCCTGCCCTTCGCCGCGGCGATCGAGCGGGTGCTGCGCCCCACCGGCGAGGACCAGCCGACGTCCTATCTCGGCTCGGTCCCGACGCCCGCCTACGCCCCCGCCTTCGCCGGCGAAAACCCGATGCCGCTGGTTCCGGCGCACGTTCCGCCGCGCCTCTGGCTCGGCCACGCCGCGCACGTGGCCTGCCACTACGACACCCTCGACAGCATCGCCTGCGTGGTCGCCGGAGCGCGCAGGTTCACGCTCTATCCGCCAGAGGCGATCGCCGACCTCTATGTCGGCCCCATCGACCTCACCATGGCGGGCCAGCCGGTGAGCCTCGCCGCGTCCGCGCCGCCCGACCCGGAGCGGTATCCGCGGTTCGAACGGGTCCGGCATCTGGCGATCGAGGTGGATCTGGCTCCGGGCGACGCGCTCTACCTGCCCAAGCTGTGGTGGCACAAGGTCGACTCCTCCGCCCCCGTCAATGGCATGGTGAACTACTGGTGGGACGCCTTCGCGGCCGGCCCGGACGCGCCCTATGCCAGCCTTATGCTGGCGCTGATCAGCATCAGCGAGCGCCCGGAGCCGGAGCGCGCCGCCTGGCGGGCCTTCTTCGATCACTACGTGTTCCGGCCGGAGGGCCATCCCCTCGCCCACCTTGCGCCGGAACTCCACGGGATCCTGGGGCCCTTGCAGCCGGACAACTACGGCAGCATCCGCGCGCGGGTGCTGAACACGTTGAAGCGACCCTAATCGAAGAGGGTCGTCGGCTCCGTGGCTTCCTGCGCCTCGTGCGGCGGCGAGCCTTTGCGGCTCAGCATGAACAGCGCCGATTCCGCCCGCCAGTTCTCGAGCGGGCGGTCCGGATTGATCGACCGCGGCGGCTTGCCGGTGGAGAGGGCGGCGCAGAAGTCGATGCGCAGATCCAGGTCCCGGCACAGGGTGGTGAAGTCGCTGAGCGAGCACATGTGGATGTTGGGGGTCGACCACCAGTGATGTGGCAGCGTCGGGGTGGCGGGCATGCGGCCGTTGACCAGCAGCGACAGGCGCACGCGCCAGTGCGCGAAGTTGGGAAAGGAGACCACGGCGCGGTCGGCGATGCGCAGCAGCTCGATCAGCACCTCGCGCGGCGCAACCAGGGTCTGCAGGGTCTGGGACAGGATGGCGTAGTCGAAGGCCCGGGTGGGATAGTCCACGAGGTCCCTGTCGGCGTCGCCCTGCACCACGGCCAGGCCCCGCGCCAGGCAGATGGAGACGCCGCTGGTGCTGATCTCCAGGCCGCGGCCGTCGCAGCCCTTCTGCTTTGCCAGCAGCTCCAGCAGG
>FTFP01000351.1_pt1 | contig 13207 bp, 12 predicted proteins | sample 1640421 | NCBI WGS metagenome assembly FTFP01 (sample SAMEA3914814, study PRJEB12502) | metagenome | biome: forest; material: soil | place: USA | collected 2011-09-16 | depth 0.1 m | reverse complement strand
GACCGGTGAGGTCAAGCCGGAGTACGGTCGGGCCGTCGACATCCTCACCAAGGCGGCGATCAAGGAGATGATCATCCCCTCGCTGCTGCCGGTGGCTTCGCCGGTGGTGCTGTTCTTCGTGATCAAAGCCATCGCCGGCAGGTCCGAGGCCTTCTCGGCCCTCGGCGCCATGTTGATGGGCGTGATCGTCACGGGCCTCTTCGTCGCCATCTCCATGACGTCCGGGGGCGGCGCCTGGGACAACGCCAAGAAGCTGATTGAAGAGGGCCACTACGGCGGCAAGGGCTCCGAGGCCCACAAGGCCGCGGTGACCGGCGACACGGTCGGCGATCCCTACAAGGACACGGCCGGCCCGGCCGTGAACCCGATGATCAAGATCACCAACATCGTCGCCCTGCTGCTCCTGGCCGTCCTGGCCCACGGCGGCTGATCCAACCCCTTCCACCCCTGCGTCGCGGGGGTGGAAGTTCTATCCGGAACAAAAAGAGAACTTGAACCGGTAGCGGGGTGCGGCTAGGGTCAAGGGAAGGCCGCCGGGAGCGGTCCAATTCCAGCGAATGAGGGCTCCGATGGCCGGCAGCATCAACAAGGTGATCCTGGTGGGCAATCTGGGCGCCGATCCGGAAATCCGCACCCTCAACTCAGGTGACCGCGTGGCGAATCTGAGGATCGCCACGTCCGAGACCTGGCGCGACAAGGGTTCCGGCGAGCGCAAGGAGCGCACCGAGTGGCACCGGGTGGTGATCTTCAACGACAACCTGGTGAAGGTCGCCGAGAACTACCTGAAGAAGGGCTCCAAGGTTTACATCGAGGGCTCGATCCAGACCCGCAAGTGGACCGACCAGTCGGGGGCGGAAAAGTACTCCACCGAGGTCGTGCTGCAGAAGTTCCGCGGCGAGCTGACCATGCTCGACGGCCGCGGCGGCGGCGGCGAAGCCGGCGATGACGACTACGCCGGTGCGGGCGCTGGCGGCGGTGGCTTCCAGCGCGCCCAGCCCTCTGGCCCCCGTGAAAGCTTCACCGCCGACCTCGACGACGAGATCCCGTTCTAGGAACCGGGTTTTCGGGGGAGGGGCGAGCCGGTGCAGAGGGAAACCTACAGCTACCGGTCAGACCCGGAGGTTCCGGCCTTTCCCGACGATCAGCCGCTGTTCGTGTTCGACGGCGACTGCGTGCTCTGTTCGGCCGGCGCGCGGTTCGTGCTGAGGCACGACCGTACCGGGACGATCCGGCTGGCGCCGGCGCAATCACGGTTGGGCCTGGCGCTCTATCGGCACTACGGCCAGGACACCGCCGCGTTCGAAACCAACCTGCTGCTGATCGATGGGGGCGCCTGGTTCAAATCCGACGCGACCGTGAAGCTGTCGAGGTTGCTGGGCGTGCCCTGGTCGTTGCTGGGGCTGATGACGCTGGCGCCGCGCCCGTTGCGTGACGGCCTCTACGACCTTCTGGCGCGCAACCGCTTCCGCCTCTTCGGCCATCGGCAGGTCTGCTACCTGATGGAGCCAGGCTACGAAGGACGCTTCCTTTCGTGAGCCGGATCGTGCTCGTGCTCGGCGCATCCGGGTTCATAGGGGCGAGGGTGGCCACCGCCGCGGCTGGGCGTGGCTGGACGGTGCGGGCCGGATCCCGCAATCCGGGCGAGGGCCAGCGTCGGGCGCCGCAACACGTCTGGGTTAAGGCGGACTTCGGCGAGCTGACCACGGCCGCGGCCTGGTCGCCATTGATGGATGGCGTCGAGGCGGTCGTGAACTGCGTCGGGGTCCTCCAGGACGGCGGCGGCGACTCCAGCCGGGTCGCCCATGTGGAAGGTCCGGCGGCATTGTTCGAGGCCTGCAGCGAGGGGGGCGTCGCCCGGGTCGTGCATCTGTCCGCCGTAGGCGTGGGCGCCCGCACGTCCTACGCGCGGGACAAGCTTGCGGGCGAAGAGGCGCTCGCGGCTTCCGGCCTCGACTGGATTGTGGTGAGGCCGTCCCTGGTCGTGGCGCGGGAGGTCTACGGCGGAACCGCGCTGTTCCGCGGCCTTGCGGGTCTGCCGAAGCTGATCCCCCTGGTGGGCGGTGAGAGAAGCTTCCGGCCGGTCGGCATCGAAGATCTGGCCTCGATGATGGTGGGCCTGCTGGACGGGCCCGCGCCGGCGGAAAGGGTCATCGAGGCCGCCGGCCCCGAGACGATCTCCTTGGCCGAGCTGATCCTCGCGTATCGCGGCTGGCTAGGTTTCGGGGCGGCGCATATCCTGTCGCTTCCCCGCGTGGCGGCCTTGCCGGTGCTGCTGGCGGGCGACCTCGCCGCCTGGCTCGGATGGCGATCGTCGCTGCGCACCACCAGCCTGAAGCAACTGGAGTACGGCGCCGCCGGAACGGGCCCCGCGACGCCGGGGATGCGGGGCTTCCGCGAGGTCCTGGCGACAGAGCCTTCCGGCGTCCAGGACCGTTGGCACGCCCGGCTCTACTTCGTAAGGCCCATCGGCGTGATCAGTCTCGGCCTGTTCTGGCTGATGACGGGACTGATCGACCTTGGCCCGGGGGGCCGGGCCGCGGAAGCCATTCTGCGTCGGGCGGGCTTCGCAGAGTGGTCGGGCGTGGCGTCGTTGGCCGGGGCATGGCTGGACGTGGCGCTGGGGGCCTTGCTGTTCGTCAGGCGCTTCACGCGGTCGACCGCCCTGCTGATGATCGTCGCCACCCTGGGATACCTGCTGGTCGCCACCGCCCGCCTGCCGGATCTCTGGTTCGATCCCCTCGGTCCGTGGCTCAAGGTCATCCCGATGATGGCCCTATGCCTGTTCGTCGCGGCGACGGACGACCGCCGATGATCTGGGTGCTGCTGCTCAAGACGATCCATATCCTCTCCGGAGCCGTCCTGTTCGGCACTGGGCTCGGCATCGCCGCTTTCATGCTGATGGCCCACAGGACGCGCGATCCGCGGATCGTTGCTTCTGTCGGGCGGATGGTGATCGTCGCGGACTTCGTGTTCACCGCCTCGGCCGTGGTGATCCAGCCCCTGACAGGCCTGCTTCTTGCCCATCTGGAAGGGTACGGCTTTTCGGAGACCTGGCTGGCCGCCAGCTACGGCCTCTACGTCCTGATCGGGGCCTGCTGGCTTCCCGTCGTCTACATCCAGTGGCGGATGAGCCTCCTCGCGGCCGAGGCTGCGGCCGGCGGCGAAGCCCTGCCTGTCGCCTATCATCGGCTGTTCCGGATATGGTTCGCCCTGGGGTGGCCGGCGTTCGCGGGCGTGATTGCGATCTACTGGCTGATGACGTCCAAGCCGGTTCTCTGGCTGGCGCCCCACGGCGTGCCGGGGTAGCCCGCGTCCATGGCCTCCGCCTCCGATTCGAAATTCTCGTTGCTGGAATGGGCTGCGATCTGGTCGGTGGTGGTGGTCTGGGGCGTGAACAACGCCGCCGCCAAGTTTGCCACGGCCTCGCTGCCGCCCATGCTGATCGGCGGAGCGCGGTTCGCGGTGGCGCTGCTGCCCCTGATTCCCTTCATCCGGCCGCCGTTCCCGCCCTGGCGCCAGTTCGCGCCGGTGCTGATCCTGATGGGGCCGCTACATTTCGGGGTGGTCTACTGGGGCTTCTCGCTGGCCCATAACCTCAGCCTGTTCAGCGTCACGCTGCAGCTGTGGATCCCGTTGGCCGCGTTGTTCTCCTGGCTGATCCTGCGCGAAGCCATGCCGCGCCTGAGTCTGGCGGGGATGGCGGTGGCCTTCATCGGCGTGGCCTACATGACCCTGGATCCGCGAGCCGCCGGAGACGTCAAGGCGGTGCTCGTGGGCCTGTTCGCCAGCACGCTGTGGGCCCTCGGGACGATCCTGGTCCGCCGCATGCCGCAGGTGCGGGCGCTGAAGGTGCAGGGCTGCATCTCCCTGGTCGCCGCGCCGACGCTGCTGGCGCTGTCGTTCATGATCGAGCCGCACGTGGTCGAGCGTGTGCGGGCCGCCAGTTGGCCTGTCTGGGCCAGCATCGTCTACGCCGGCCTGGTTTCCTCGGTCATCGCCACCGTCGCGCTGTTCTGGCTGGTGCAGCGGCGGCAGGCTGGCCGCTTCACGCCCTATCTGCTGGCGACGCCCCTGGTGTCTTCGACCCTTGGCGTGACGTTGTTCCACGACGTCCTCACCGTGCGGCTGATCGTGGGCGGCCTTTCGACCTTGGTAGGCGTGGGCTTGGTCGCCCTGGCCGAGCGTCGCCGCGCGCAGTCGGCGATCGAACTCGAGGCCTCCTGAGGCGCGTCCGCCCCTCCTTAGGCGGACGAAATTGCCGATTCGGCGTCCACAGGTGAAATCGGGGGTGAAATAGGGCCCTGAGATCACCTGAAACAGGCCCGCAAGGTTGGTCCGGGGGCGCCGGGATGCTAGAACTGCACCCCACAACGACGTGCGATTCCCGAAGATCCCCCCTTGAACGACGACACCACACCACCGCCTTCGGATGGCCATCCGGGGGACCGGCGAGGCGGCATCGCCCCCATCGCCATCGAGGCCGAGCTGAAGCGCTCGTACCTCGACTACGCCATGAGCGTCATCGTCTCGCGCGCCCTGCCGGACGCGCGCGATGGCCTGAAGCCTGTGCACCGCCGCATCCTGTTCTCGATGCACGAGCAGGGGCACACGCCCGACCGGTCCTACGTGAAGTCTGCCCGCGTGGTCGGCGACGTGATGGGCAAATACCACCCCCACGGCGACTCCGCGATCTACGACTCCCTGGTGCGGATGGCCCAGCCCTTCTCGATGGGCCTGGTGCTGATCGACGGCCAGGGCAACTACGGCTCGGTGGACGGCGATCCGCCGGCCCAGATGCGCTACACCGAGTGCCGCATGAACAAGGCGGCGATGGCGCTGCTGGCGGACATCGACAAGGACACCGTCGACTTCCAGGACAACTACGACGGCAGCGAACACGAGCCGATGGTGCTGCCGTCGCGCGTGCCAAACCTGCTGGTCAACGGGGCCGGCGGCATCGCGGTCGGTATGGCCACCAACATCCCGCCGCACAATCTGGGTGAGATCGTCGACGCCTGCCTGGCCGTGATCGACAACCCCGACATCGAGCTGGACGATCTGCTGGACATCGTGCCGGGGCCCGATTTCCCCACCGGCGGCGAGATCATCGGCCGCTCCGGCTCGCGCCAGGCGCTGATGACCGGCCGCGGCTCGGTGATCATGCGCGGCACGGCCCAGGTGGAGGAGATCCGCAAGGACCGCGACGCCATCGTCATCACCGCCATCCCCTACCAGGTGAACAAGGCCAGCCTGGTCGAGCGGATCGCCGAGCTGGTCCGCGACAAGCGGGTCGAGGGCGTGTCGGACTTGCGGGACGAAAGCGACCGCAAGGGCATGCGGGTGGTGGTCGAGCTCAAGCGCGACGCCGCCGGCGACGTGGTGCTGAACCAGCTCTACCGTTTCACGCCGCTGCAAAGTTCGTTCGGCGTCAACATGCTGGCGCTGAACCACGGCAAGCCCGAGCAGATGGGCCTGCGCGCCCTGATCGACATCTTCGTGCGCTTCCGCGAAGACGTGGTGGTCCGCCGCCACAAGTTCGAGCTGAACCAGGCGCGCGACCGGGGCCACGTACTGGCCGGCCTCGCCATCGCCGTGGTCAACATCGATGAGGTCATCCACATCATCCGCTCGTCGGCCGACCCGGCCGAGGCCCGTGAGCGTCTGGTGGCCCGCAACTGGCCTGTCGGCGACATGCTGCCGCTGATCGAGCTGATCGCCGATCCGCGCACGGTGATGATCGACGGCAAGGACGTCCGTCTCACCGACGAGCAGGCGAGGGCGATCCTGGCCCTGACCCTGTCGCGGCTCACCGGGCTGGGCCGCGACGACATCTTCGGGGAAGCCAGGAAGCTGGCCGAGGCGATCCAGGGGTACCTGGATGTCCTCTCCTCACGCGCCCGGGTGCTGGACATCGTCCGCGAGGAACTGCGCGAGGTGCGCGACGCCTTCGCCATCCCCCGGCGCACCCAGATCGTGGAGGGCGAGTCCGACCTCGAGGACGAGGACCTGATCCCGCGCGAGGACATGGTCGTGACCGTCACCCATTCCGGCTACGTCAAGCGTACACCGCTTTCGACCTACCGGACCCAGCATCGCGGCGGCAAAGGCCGCGCCGGCATGTCGACCAAGGAAGAGGACGCGGTGGTGCGGGTCTTCGTCGCTTCCACCCACGCGCCGGTGCTGTTCTTCTCCTCCGAAGGCAAGGTCTACACCCTCAAGGTCTGGCGTCTGCCGGTGGGGCTGCCCAATTCGCGCGGCAAGGCGTTCGTGAACCTGCTGGCGCTCGAGCAGAGCGAGAAGATCACCACCATCCTGCCGTTACCCGAGGACGAGGTGGCCTGGGCCGGCATGGACGTGATGTTCGCCACCCAATCGGGCGACGTGCGGCGCAACAAGCTGTCCGACTTCGCGCGGATCAACCGCAACGGCAAGATCGCCATGAAGCTGGAGCCGGACGACCACATCGTCGGCGTCAACCTCTGCACCGACGCCCAGGACGTGCTGCTGACCACCAACCTCGGCCGCTGCGTCCGCTTCGCGGTAGGCGAGGTGCGCGTGTTCGCCGGCCGCGAATCCACCGGCGTCCGCGGCGTGCGGCTGGGCGACGAGGACCGGGTGATCTCCATGGCCATCCTTCGCCGTGTCGAGGTCTCTCCGGAAGAGCGTAGAGCCTATCTGAAGCACGCCGCCGCCATGCGGCGAGCCATCGGCGAGGATGATGCGATCGAGACTGTGGTCGATGGTCCGGCCGACGACACAGACGAGGCCGACGTCGCCGAAGCGGCGCTGTCCGTCGAGCGGATCGCCGAACTGGACGCGGGCGCCGAGACCATCCTGACGGTGGACTCCGAGGGCTTCGGAAAGCGCACCCTGGCCTACGAATACCGCCGTTCAGGCAGAGGCGGGCAGGGCCTGATCGCCCACGACCTCGCCCGCGGCGGGCGGGTGGTCGCGGCCTTCCCGGTCGAGCCGTTCGACGAGGTGCTGCTGGTCACCGATTCCGGTCAACTGATCCGCGTTCCCGTCGGAGGCATCCGCATCGCTTCGCGCAACACCCGCGGCGTGACCATCTTCCGCACCGGCGACGGGGAACATGTGGTCGGGGTCGAACGGCTGGAAGGCGAGGCCGGTGACGCCACTGTCGTTGACGACGCCAGCGACGATGGGGGTGACGAGGGGGGCGAATGACCAGCCGCACCGGACTCTATGCCGGCACCTTCGATCCCATCACGAATGGCCATGTCGATATCATCGAGCGGGCGGTGAAGCTGGTCGATCACCTGGTGATCGGGGTGGCGATCAACCGCGACAAGGGGCCGCTGTTCTCGATCGAGGAACGGGTCGACATGTTGCGGGAAGAGACCGGCAGGTTGTTCCCGCGCGCCAGCATCGACGTCCAGCCGTTCGACACCCTGCTGATGCACTTCGCCCGGACCGTCGGAGCCAGCGTCATCATCCGCGGCCTGAGGGCTCATGCGGACTTCGAGTACGAGTTCCAGATGACGGCGATGAACCAGCAGCTCGACGGCGAGATCGAGACCGTGTTCCTGATGGCCAATCTGCGCCACCAGGCCATCGCCTCGCGCCTGGTCAAGGAGATCGCCCGCCTCGGCGGCGACATCTCGCCTTTCGTCCCCAATGGCGTGGCGGCGCGCCTGCGGGCGAAATATGCGGCCTAGCTTCCAGATATTCCCGCCAACTCCCCAGCAGAGAGGATCGTGGGCCCTGGTCGCGGCGGTCGCCGTGCTCGTCTCGGCGCCGACGTACGCCGCGACATCCAACTGGCGGCAGGTCGATCCGGAGAACGCGCTGGTGATCGACACGTCCAAGGGGCGGATCATCGTCGAGATGGTCCCCGAGGCAGCGCCGAAACACGTCGAGCAGATCAGGAAGCTCGCCCGGGCCAGAATCTACGACGGGCTGGTGTTCTTTCGGGTGATCGACTGGTTCATGGACCAGACCGGCGATCCGAAGAACACCGGTGAGGGCGCGTCCAGCGAACCCAACCTCAAGGCCGAGTTCACCTTCCGCCGTGGTCCCGAGCTGCCCTTCACCCGGGCGTCAGCGCCGATGGGGGCCGAGACCGGCTTTGTCCGCTCCCTGCCAGTGATCAGCCAGGCGGCGTCATTCATGACGTTGACCTCGGACAAGAAGGTCGCAGCCTGGGGGACCTATTGTCCGGGGGTGGCCGGCATGGCCCGGGACGATGACCAGGACTCCGCCAACAGCCAGTTTTTCCTGATGCGCCATGCCTATCCGTCGCTGGACAAGCGCTACACGGCCTGGGGCCGGGTGGTGACGGGCCTTGACGTGGTGCGCTCGATCAAGACCGGCGAGCCGGTGCAGGATCCCGACAGGATGACGACGGTGAGGGTCCTGGCCGACCTGCCCGCCGCTGGACGGCCCAAGGTCTATGTCCAAGACACTGCCGGACCTGCGTTCCGCAATCGCCTCGCTGCTGCCCGCAAGGCCAAAGGCGCCGATTTCTCAGTCTGCGATCTGGAGATCCCGGCCCGGATCCGGTGAGGTCAGGCCACGAGGTCCTGGTACTGCGGATTGCGCTTGATGAAGGCCGCCGCATAGGGGCACCGCGGAACCACCTTCAGCCCTTCTGCGCGGACCAGATCGAGGATCCCCGTCATCAGGCGTCCTGCCGCTCCCGTGCCCCGCATGGGGACGGGGGCCTCGACGTGGGGGATGACCAAACGGCCGGGTTCTCTTCGGTAGTCGGCGAAGGCCGTCAGCCCATTCTCAGTCAGCTCGAAGCGTCGCCGGTCGGCGTTGTCGATGATTGACTGGCTCATGGGGACCTGATCCGTTTCGGCGTGCAGGGCTCGTTCTGGCGCGCCAGGATGGTAGACTCAAGCACGGCCGCGGTTCGAACGGCCCTCGATGTCGGAGGAGGACGCCCCATGCGAAGAGTCGCCACATTGCTGGTCTCGGGCCTGATCCTGGTCGCGGCCTGCTCGAAGCCTCCGGCCGCGGGCCAGACGTCCGCCACGAGGCCCAAGCCGGCGACGCCTGCCGCGCCCGCGCTGTTCAGCAAGCCACACCCCAAGGCCGGGCTCTGGCAGACGACCATGTCCACCAGCGCCGGCCCCGGCATGCGCATGTCCGGGGAAATATGCCTGGATGCCCAAACCGAGCAGACCGCCTTTGCGGCCGCGCCGCAGTCATCGGCGTCAAAGGACTGCACTCCGCCGACCTTCAGCCCCGGTCCCGACGGCGGCATGGTGTTCGACGCGGTCTGTCGGACCAAAGGCAGGACGGTCACCACCCATGGCGTGGCCACCGGCGACTTTTCCAGCGCTTACACGCTTGACCTCACCACACGGATGGACCCGCCGCCGCCCGGTATGGACGGAGGGGCCAGGATCCAGATTCAGGCTCGTTGGCTGGGTCCGTGCAAGCCCGGTCAGAAGCCCGGCCACGCCTCCATGAGGATGACCGGTCTGGGTCAGGGCTGAGGCGTGGAGCCAGTCTGTCTGGGCTCGCCCGGCGACGGACTGCTGTCCTTGCCCGATCCGGCTGAGCGATCCGGCTGAAGTCCGATGCGGTGATCCCGCCTGCACGGCTCCGCGCTGTTGAGCCGATCCCGCGGCGCAAAGGTGCGGTCTTCCGGAACATCGATCGCTGGTCCAGCCATGGAGCCTCCTTGCCGCCGTTCGGGGCTGAAACCCGGTCGGGCGCCTGCGGTTCCGATCATTTCAGCGGCCCGACCATTGCAGATGCTCGCATCACAGGGTGAATCGAGCGCTAATCCGTGGTCGAAAAAGTCAGCAATACTCGATTAACGCGAGGGGGCGCGCTGGACGCGCTGCGTTTCCTGGCGGCCGGATTCATCGTGGTGTTTCATGCGGGATTCGAGGCGCCGACGCCTCTGCGCGTCCTGCACGGGTTCTTCGATCGAGGGTACCTCGCTACCGACTTCTTCCTGATGCTGTCCGGCTTCGTCCTGGCCAGCGCCTATGGTCCCATGATCCTGGCCGGCCGTCTCAGCCTGGGACAGTTCCTGGTGAGGCGCCTGACCCGACTCTACCCCGCGCATCTGATCATGCTGGGTTCGCTGGTTGTGATGGTGCTGGCGTCAGCCGCGATCGGGCATCGCCTGACCCATCCTGAGCAGTACGCCTGGTCAGCCCTGCCGGCCCACCTTCTGCTCGTGCACGGCTGGGGGTTCGCCCCAGACACATGGAACGCTCCGACCTGGAGCATTTCGGCGCTGGTGGCCTGCTATGCCGCGTTTCCCGGTCTCTGGGCCTGGCTGCAGCGGCTGAGGCGGACCGACCTGTGCCTGCTAACGGCGCTGGTGGTGCTCGCCGGCTCAGACGTGCTGGCGCATGTCCTGCTCGGCCGGTCCGAGTTCAGCCTGCCGTTCCAGTGGGCCCTGGTCCGGGCATTCCCGCTGTTCCTGGTCGGTCTGATCCTGGCGCGACTGGTCCAGGTCGCCGCCATGGGGCTGATGCCAGCCCGCCTCCTCGGCCTCGGATCCTCGGCGGTCTTCGCGGTCAACGCCATCGCGTCTGGGCCCGACATCGTCGCCATCCTGGCCACCGTCGGGGTCGTCATCGGTTGCGGCGCCAGCCCGGGCGGCCATCGCTGGCCGGGCGCTGCGTGGGGCAGCAAAATCTCCTTCAGCCTGTTCATCACCCACAGCGTGACCTCGGCTTTCTACACCGGGATCGTGGATCTGGTGCTGGCCCGGGCGCACGTGGACTTGACGGGTCGATGGTTGATCTGGGCGATGGAGCTGGTCGTAGCCCTGGCCGTCGCCGCGGCGTACCATCACCTGATCGATGAGCCGATGCAGCGCCGGCTGCGCGCGCGCCTGTTCAGTCCGCGTCCAGGCCTAGGTCAAGCGCAGGCGCAGAGTGCGTAAGCGCACCGACCGAGACCACGTCCACGCCCGTCTCGGCGATCGCCCGCACCGTCGCCAGCGTCACCCCGCCCGATGCCTCGAGCCTCACCCTGCCGGCTGATCGCATCACCGCCTCGCGCAGATCGTGGAGGCTGAAGTTGTCGAGCAGGATGACGTCGGGCGCGTGCGGAAGCGCTTCGTCCAGCTGAACCAGGCTGTCGACTTCGACCTCGATCATGGTCAGATGCCCCGCCGCCGCCTTGGCCCGCACCAGGGCGGTGGCCACGCCTCCGCAAGCCGCCACGTGGTTGTCCTTGATCAGGATCGCGTCATCCAGCCCCGAGCGATGGTTCAGCCCGCCGCCGCAGCGGACGGCATACTTCTCCAGCGCCCGCAGGCCAGGCGTGGTCTTGCGCGTGTCGGCGATCCTGGCCCGGGTCCCTTCGACCGCGGCGACATAGGCCTGGGTCAGGCTGGCGATTCCGGACAGCCGGCCCATCAGGTTCAGCGCCACCCGCTCCGCGCCCAGCACGGCGCGAGCGTTCCCGTCGATCCGCGCCAGGACGGAACCGGGGCTGCATGGGTCGCCGTCCGCCAGCGCAGGCTCGAACCGCGCTGCCGGGTCGAGCAGGTGGAGCGCGATCCTGGCGCAGTCCAGGCCGGAGACGATCCCGTCGTTGCGGGCGACGATCCTGGCGCCAAGGCGGGCGCCGGGCTCGATGCAGGCGAGGCTCGTCACGTCGCCGGCGCGGCCCAGATCCTCGGCCAGCGCAGCGCGGACGATGGGTTCGATCAGGATGTCGGGCGGCGCGACGGGCGGAATCCGATTCATTCGGCCGGCATCCGCGCCCGCCCGGCCGTGGCCTGGGTGGTGAAGGTCCGGCGCGCCGACGAGGCGAGTTCGGGGAAATCCGACCTGAAGTGGGCGCCGCGGCTTTCCTTGCGGTCGAGGGCGGCGGCGACGATCAGTTCCGCGGCGATCAGGGGCGGGGCGGGGCCGTTGCTCGCGGACAGGTGGTCGATCTGGTCCAACAGCCGGCTGAGGCCGTCACGATCGCGCACGACACCGGCGTGCCGGCTCATGGCCCGCCGCAAGGTCTGCAGCGCCTTCGCGGGCAGAGCCGGCCCAGGCTCGGCCCGCATCGGCGTCGTGGAAGGGTCGGTCAGGTCGGCCGCCGCCCTGCCCGCCCTCCGGCCGAACACTGCCGCTTCCAGGAGGGAGTTGGAGGCCAGCCGGTTGGCTCCGTGCACGCCGGTGCACGCGCACTCGCCGGCGGCGAACAGGCCCTTGAGCGAAGCGGCTCCCTCGGCGTCGGTCGCTACCCCGCCCATGTGATAGTGGGCGGCCGGCGCGATCGGGATCGGTTGGGTCCGCGGATCGACGCCGCCGTCCATGCAGGCGGCGAAGACTGTGGGGAATGCGTGCGGGAATTCCTCGCCGATGGCCTCACGAGCGTCGAGGAAGGCGCCTTCGCCAAGCTCGATCTGGCGATGGATGGCCCTGGCGACGACGTCGCGGGGGGCCAGCTCGGCGCGTTGGTCCAGGGTGGCCATGAAGCGGCGGCCCCGGCTATCGACCAGCGTCGCGCCCTCGCCGCGCAGGGCTTCGGTGGCGAGCGGCGCCGGATCCAGTCCGATGTCGATCGCCGTCGGGTGGAACTGGACGAATTCCGGGTCGGCGATGGTCGCGCCGGCCGCTGCGGCCAGGGCCAGGCCCTCGCCCAGTGCGCCCGGCGGATTGGTGGTGACGGCGAACAGGCCGCCGACGCCGCCGGTCGCCAGGATCGTCGCTGGGGCCAGGATCTCCAGCAGACCCGATGGTGTCTCCACCAGCGCCCCGCGGATGCGACCCTCGTTGTCGCGCAGGAGCGCTCTGGCTCGGACCCCTTCGCGCACTTCGATGTGGGGGGAGTCCAGGGCGGCGCGGGCGACCGCCTGCATCACCGCACGTCCGGCCTGGTCGCCCTTGACCCGGGCGATGCGTGGGTGGGAATGGGCCGCCTCCAGTCCCTGCGAGAATCCGCCTCGGGAGTCGCGATCGAACGGTGCGCCGAGGTCGGCCAGCCAGCGTACGGCGTCCGGTCCCTCGCGGGCCAGCAAGCCGGCCATGACGGGATCGACCAGCCCGGCGCCGGCCGCGATCGTGTCGGCGGCGTGGAGCGCCGGCTCGTCGTCCGCCGACAGGGCCGCGGCCACGCCGCCCTGCGCCCAGGCAGAGGCCGACGCTCCGACGAGGTCCGTCGCGGTCAGCACCATTGCCCGGCGTGGCGCCGCCGACAGGGCCGCGGCCAGCCCAGCCAGGCCGGCCCCGATGACCAGCACCCCATCGAATTGCTCGCGGTCAGTCAT
>FTFP01000878.1_pt1 | contig 13246 bp, 8 predicted proteins | sample 1640421 | NCBI WGS metagenome assembly FTFP01 (sample SAMEA3914814, study PRJEB12502) | metagenome | biome: forest; material: soil | place: USA | collected 2011-09-16 | depth 0.1 m | reverse complement strand
GTCGAAGCGCGCGCCCAGGCACACCATCACGTCGCAGTCGTGCATGGCGTTGTTGGCCTCGAAGGTGCCGTGCATGCCCAGCATGCCCAGCCACTGCGGATCGGACGCCGGAAACGCCCCCAGGCCCATCAGCGTCGAGGTCACCGGCGCGCCCACGGCCTCGGCCAACTCGCGCAACAGCTTGCTGGCGCCCGGGCCCGCGTTGATGACGCCGCCGCCAGTATAGAAGATCGGCCGCTTTGCCTTGGCGATCAGGTCAACCGCCTCGGCGATCTTGCCCGCATCGCCCTCCGTTCGCGGACGGTAGGCGTGAGCGTGCCGGGCCTGGGCCGGGCCGACGTATTGGCCCGTCGCGAACTGGATGTCCTTGGGGATGTCGACCACGACGGGGCCGGGCCGGCCCGACGTGGCGATGTGGAAGGCCTCGTGCAGGACGTGGGGTAGGTCCTCGATCCGCTTCACCAGGTAGTTGTGCTTGGTGCAGGGGCGGGTGATGCCGACGGTATCGGCCTCCTGGAAGGCGTCCGAGCCGATCAGGTGGGTGGCGACCTGGCCGGTCAGCACGACCAGGGGGATGGAGTCCATCAGGGCGTCGACGATGCCCGTGACGGCATTGGTCGCCCCCGGTCCCGACGTGACCAGGACCACGCCCGGTTTGCCGGTGGATCGGGCATAGCCTTCGGCCGCGTGGGCCGCGCCCTGCTCGTGGCGGACCAGCACGTGCCGCAGCCGGTCCTCGTCGTAGAGGGCGTCGTAGATCGGCAGCACCGCGCCGCCCGGATAGCCGAACAGCACGTCGACGCCCTGGTCGATGAGCGCGCGCACCACCATCTGGGCGCCCGTCATGGTGATGATCTCGGATTTGGCTTCGATGGTCTGGTGGACGGTCATGGCGTTCGGACCCGGGTTTCAAGGCAAGAAAAAAGGCCCTCGGAGGGGCCTTGGCAAGCGACCGACGGCAGCCTGATCTCAGATCAGGCCGTGATCGGCCGCCTTACGAGTACGAGGATGCGCCGCACGGAATGGGCTCCAGTTCGAGGCCAGCCTGATGCCATGGGCTTAACGAAGGGTCAAGGCGGCGGCCTCACACGGCCCTGAGATCGACCCCCTTGAGCGGCAGCCGGCGGATACGCTTTCCGGTGGCGGCGAAGATGGCGTTGCAGACGGCCGGGGCCAGCGGGGCCACCGAGGGCTCGCCGATGCCGCCCCAGCGGGGTCCGCCCGAGAGCTTCAGATAGGTCTCGATCTTCGGCGTCTCCGACATCTTGAGCAGTTTGTAGGTGTTGAAGTTGCCCTCCACCGGCGCCCCGTCCTTGATGTTGATCTCGCCGTAGAGCGCGGCCGTCAAGCCGAAGACGACGCCGCCCTCGATCTGTTGCTCGATGGTGTTGGGATTGGCCGCGTGGTGGCAGTCGACGACGGCGACGATCCGGTCGACCTTCACCTGGCCGTCGGAGCCGATGGTCACCTCGGCCACCTGTCCGGCGATGGTGCCATAGGTCTCGACGATGGCCATCCCGCGGCCGCGCCCAGCCGCCATCGGCGCTCCCCAGTTTCCCTTGTCGGCCATCATGTCCAGCACGGCGAGGTAATCGGGGCGCTCGAGCATGGCCCGGCGGAACTTGTAGGGGTCCTGCCCGGCCTCGTGGGCCAGCTCGTCGATGAAGCACTCCAGGAAGAAGGTGTTCTGCGAGGCGCCGACGCTGCGCCAGAAACCCACCGGAACGTGGGCGTTCTTGAGCATGACGCCGGTCGAGAGGGCGGGGATCTTGTAGGCGTGGGTGGCCAGCACCTCCACCGCCATTGGCTCCAGCCCGTTGGCGACGGGGCTGGCGCCCAGCGACCGAAGCAGCGAACCCACGGCCACCTTGCAGTCCAGCGCTGTGGCCTTGCCGCCATCGAGCGCCGCCCTGAACCTGACCGCGGCCTGGGGCCGGTAGCGGTCGCGGCGGATGTCCTGCTCGCGGCTCCAGATCAGCTTGACGGGCTTTTGCACCACCTTGGCCACGGCGATGGCGTGGACCAGCTCGTCGTGCACGCTGCGCCTGCCGAAGCCGCCGCCGACGAACTGGTTGTGCACGTAGACATTTGCCGGCGCGACCCCGCTCTCGCGGGAAGCCATCTGCAGCACGTCGACCGGCGACTGGGTGCCGATCCAGACGTCGACGCGGTCCGGCTGCAGGTGCACCGTGGCGTTCATGGGCTCCATCGGGGCATGGGCCAGGTAGGGAACCTCATAGGTCGCCTCGACCAGCTTGACGCCGGGCGCGGTCAGGCCCGCGGCCACGTCGCCCTGATTGCGGGCGGAGACCATCGGGCCGTCCAGGGCGTCGCGGTAGGCCTTGGCCAGCCCGGCCGAATCCACCGTGGCGTTGGCGCCGGGCGCCCACTGCGGCTTCAGCGTCTGCAGCGCCGCCTTGGCGCGCCAGTAGCGGTCGGCGACGACGGCCACAGCATCGTCCAGCTTCACCACAGCGATGACGCCGCGCATGCCCTTGGCCGGCGTGTCGTCCACCGACGCCAGTTTGCCGCCGAACTCGGGGCAGGAGACGACGGCGGCGTAGACCATCCCCGGGACCTTGGCGTCGATGCCGAACTGGGCCGAGCCGTCGAGCTTGGGCGCCGTGTCGAGCCGCGGCGTCCACTTGCCGACCAGGGTGAACTGGTCGGGCGTCTTGATGGCGGGCTCCTGGGCCAGGGTGACCTTGGCGGCATCGGCGCAGAGAGCGCCAAAGGCGAGAGTCCGCTTGCTGGCCGCGTGGGTCACGTGTCCTGCCGCGAGGCCGCAGTCGGCCGCTGCCACGCCCCAGCGCTGGGCCGCCGCGGCCACCAGCCGCGCCCGGGCGCTCGCCCCGGCCTGCTGCATCATCGTCACCGATGAGCGCACGCCCTGGCTGCCGACGGTCTGCTGGCGGCCATAGATGGACTTGGACTTCAGGTTCCGGTTGGTCGAGGCGTATTCCATCCTCACCTTGGACCAGTCGCAGCCCAGCTCCTCGGCCAGCAGCATGGCCAGCGCGGTGGCTGTACCCTGGCCCATCTCGCTGTGGACCAGCCGCACCAGCACCGAATCGTCGGGGTCGATCACCAGCCAGGCGTTGATCTCGCTGGGGGGCACGGTCTCGCTGGCGGCCAGGCTGATGGCCTGGGATGAAGCCTTGGAGGCCGCGGCTGTGGCGATCCCGGGCAGGCCGACTCCGATGGACAGGCCCCCGGCGACGGACAGTCCGGCGGCGACGAAGGTGCGGCGGCTCGGGCTTGCGGTCATGGCGCTCACGCCTTCCGGCCGGCGGCCAGCGCCGCGGCCCTGTGGATCGCCTTCCTGATGCGCGGATAGGTTCCGCAGCGGCAGAGGTTGGTGATCTGGCTGTCGATCTCGGCGTCGGTGGGGACGGGGTGGGTCTTCAGGAACGCGACTGCAGCCATGATCTGGCCGGACTGGCAGTAGCCGCACTGAGGCACGTCCTCGGCCAGCCACGCCTGTTGCACCGGGTGCCGCGAGTCCGCGGACAGGCCCTCGATGGTCGTGATCGAGCGGCCCTCCAGGGCGCCCACCGTCAGCACGCAGCTGCGCTGGGCGACCCCATCCACATGCACCGTGCAGGCGCCGCACTGGGCGATGCCGCAGCCGAACTTCGTGCCGGTCAGTCCCAGCTCGTCGCGCAGCACCCACAGCAGCGGCGCGTCCGGCTCGACGTCGAGCGTCCGCTTCCTGCCATTGACCGAGAACGTGACCATTCCGACCTCCGTCGCCCACTCTCCGGATGTACGCCCTCCCGCCGAGCGGTGACAAGCCGGCCAGGCCAAAGGTCTTTGCCTTGAGCCCGGGCATTCAGCTCCGGCTTTGCGCCTTTGCCTGCGCCTGCCGCAGCAGTCCGTTGTTGCGGTCCCATCGGGGGGCGATGCGCGACGCCTCCGAGAACTTGCCGGCGGCGCCCTGGAAGTCCCCCTTTCTCATCAACGCTTCGCCCCAAAGCTCCAGGGGATCGGCGAAGCTGGGCCCCTTGGCGTGCGCCTGTTGGAGTTTGGCGATGGCGCCGTCCGTATCGCCCCTGGCCAGCAGCATTTCGCCCCAGTCGGTGTAGGCGAACGGCAGGGATGGCGCCTGGCGGGCCGCCTCAGCGAACCAGCGCTGCGCGGTGGGCCAGTCGTGCTGGAGGGCGGCGATAAGGCCTCGAATTCGCAGGCAGTCGTAACAGTCCATGGGGGTCAGTGAGATCGCGGCGTTAGCCGCGGCCATGTCGCCAAGCGAGGCGCGGGCCTCGGCGAGCTTGGGGCGGTAGCTGATGGTCTCATGCTGAAGGGCGCCGGCCTTCTCACCCGGTGTCCGCGCTTTCGCCTGATCCTGCTCGGCCCCGTCCACCAACGAAGAGGCGTCGACCGCAGCAGTGGTCCAGTCGCCGTTGGCTGCATCGATGGCATAGCGGGTCTCGAGGATCACGGAGGGATCGTCCGAGCCGACCGCCAGCCCCTGGGCCAGGCGCAGACGGGCTCCGGCGACATCGTGCAGGCGTGCAAGGTTCTGCGATATCGTCAGGTTCAGACGGACGAGGTCGGTGGGACTCTCGAAATAGGTCGCAAACTGCGCATTGGCGGTGGTGAAGTCGCCGGTCAGCCCCGCGATCACGCCACGGGCGTAGGCGCGCATCTCGAACAGGCCCTTGCCTTGGTGCTGGCGGGGCTGGTCCGCGTCCTTCAGCGCCAGAAGTTGCCGAAACTGTGCGAGCTGGACCTCGCTGTGGCCGAGGTCGCGCGCCGCCCTGCCGACCTCGTAGTGGGGCGCCATTTCGAGCGGATCGATGCTCACCGCGATCGCGGACAGCTCTATCCTCCGTTGGACGTCGTCGGTCAGATTGGACCACAGCGAAAAGGCGTCGGCCCTCTGGACCTTGCCAACCGCGGTTTGGGCGTTCCTGGCGGCGGCCGCCAGCGCCTCCGCCTTGCGGCCCTGACTGGAGAGGTAGACCGCGTAATTGCCCGGGTCGGTCGCGCCGAAGATCTTCTCGGCCAGCTGCTGCTCCAGCTTGTCGAGGTCCGCCTCCGGGCCGGTGACGCTGAAGGCGCCGGTCCCCGCAACCCTTGCGGTCAGCAACACCCCACCATCGGCTGTCTGGCGCAGGTCGCCGCTGATCCGCCGTTCACTGCCCAACCAGTCCCGCATCAGCCGCCAGACCTGGGCGATCGATACGCCCGTCTCCGGAATCTCGACCTTGATCTCGTCGGACCGGTCGGCGCGGACATCGGAGGACGCCGAGAAGGAATTATCGTTGGCGGTCCTGCTGATGGCCCCCAGCCGGTCCATCAGGTCGGCGGCGAGCACCTCACCGGCCAGACCCCGCTCGGTCAGCTGCGGCGGTGACGAAAACGCCTCGATCACCAGCGACCGATCCTCGTGCGCGCGCCATCCCATCGCCGCGAGGGTCAGGACGATCGCCGCCCCGACCGCCACGCCCATGACCTGCAGCGTCAGCGACAGGCGGTCCTTCCAGCGCCGCACGCGCAGGTGAGCCAGCTGCAGCTCGCGCTGCTCGTGCAGGTGCTCCTTCTGCAGCCGGACCAGCGCGGTCTGCTCGTCCAGGAAAGCGGCCGCCTTGGCGTCCATCGTCTTGGAGCCTCGCGAGGCCCGGCCGAGCGCCAGCGCGACCGCCGCCGCGCTCGGGCTGGCGGACTCCTGGCCTTCCTCGGCTTCCGGCTCTTCGAAGATCTCAGCCATGCACCTGAGCCCGTGCGAGTTCGGCCCGGTCCGCTGCCGACAGTTCCAGGCCGGCCGCCGCGCGCCATTGGGCCTTTGCCTCGTCGCTCTTGCCCAACCTTGCCAGCGCCTCGCCCCAATGCAGGTGGTTGCGTCCCCAGCGGGGAGCGGACTTGTCAGCGTCGGCGAACCTTTCGACGGAGCCCTGGAAGTCGCCCTTCCTCGCTAGCGCCTCACCCCAGACCTCCGACGCATCGGCGAAATTGGGGCCTTTCTTGCGCGCCAGCTGCATCTTGCCGATCGCTCCGTCCGTGTCGCCCTTGTCCAGCAGCATCGCGCCCCAGTCGGCGTAAGCGAAGGGGATCGACGGCGCCTGGCGCACAGCCTCGGCGAACCAGCGCTCGGCGCCGGTCCAGTCCCGTTGCGACGCGGCGATCTTCCCGCGGATCCGTATGCAGGTGTAGCAGTCAGAGGGGGTCGGCCCGATCAACGCCTGGGCGCCCGGCAGGTCGCCGCTCCTGACCTTGGCATAGGCCGTCCACGCGGCTGCCACTCGCTTGATTTGGGCATTGATCCCCATCGTGGGGTCCAACTGAGCGGCGAGCTGCAAGCGCTGGAGCGCTTCGCCATGTTGGGCGGCGGCCGACCAACGCTCCAACCCGACTTCCCCCAAGAGGTCGCTGAGCATCAGCACAGGCTCCGGCGCGTGGGCGCGGCGCGCTCGGTTCAGCGCCGCTTCGAACCCGGCGGCGTCATGGTCCTGGCCGGCATCAAGGATCGCGTCCTCCAACGCGCCGACCGCGCTCTGCTGGTAGTCCGGCAGCCGTGAGATCCCGTCGTTGAGCACGACGGCGGACTGGAAGTCGCCACGGTCCTCGGCGATGCCGACCTGGAACTCCTGCAGCATCACGCGGCGGGCCACGGGAGTCACATCCTCGGGGTGTCTGCGCAACAGGTCGTAGGATCGGAGCGCTGCATCCAGGTCAGCGCCCTCGCGATCCAAGGCGAAGTAGACGTTGCTCAGGATCTCCCACGTGTGCGGCGCGTTCGGAAACAGCCGACGGCTATCCTCCGCCCGCGCCAGCGCCCCTTCGATGTCGCCGCTGCCGACCAGGAACAGGGCGACGCCGTCGGCCCAGCTGCGGTCGTCGCCCGCGGGCCCGTCGGCCAGGGCCAGCATCGCCGCGAGCCCTTCCGCCCGGCGGCCCTGTTCCGCCATCCACAGCGCATAGCGATAGGGCTGGGAGCGCTTGTAGACGGCCTCCGCCGCCTGCTGGACCAGCTTGTCGACGTCGGTATCGGGGCCTGAATACGTTGCGCTGCCGTCCTGGCCGGCGCGGACTGAGATGGTGAGGCCCGTCGGCGTACGGAACACCTCGCCGGAGACGCGGGTCTGGCTGCCCAGCCACTGGCGCAGCCAGCGGCTCAGCTCGCCGAGCGTCATGCCCGTATCCGGGATTTCAACCTTGGCGTCCTCGCCCCAGTCGTGCTGGTAGCTGCGCGCCGGACGGGCCGAGTCGGTCCTGGCCTGCATGTCCGAGAGCTTGTCCAGAAGCTGGGTCGCGACCACCTGACCGCTCAGACCCCGCTGGACCAGGTCGGGCGGCACCGAGAACGCCTCGACCACCAGGCCGTGATCCTCATGGGCCTGCCAGACCATGACGGCCAGTCCGAGGGCCACCGCTGCGCCGACGACCACGCCCAGCACCTGAAGGGCGAGGGAAAGGCGGTCCTTCCAGCGCCGGACCCTGAGGTGGCCCAGTTGCAGCTCCCGCTGTTCGTGCAGGTGTTCTGTCTGCAGCTCGATCAGCCGCGTCTGTCGCCTCAGGAAGTCAGCGGCTTCGGGTGGCAGCTTGGCGCCAGACCGCGCCTTGCCAAGCGCCAGGGCGACGGCGGCGGGATTGGCCTGCTCCAGCGCCTCCTGCGCTTCGGTTTCCGGCTCGTCGTCCTGCTCAGCCATGAGCGTTCGCCCGGCTGAGCTCAGCCCGGTCCGCCGCGGAAAGGGCAAGGTCCGCAGCAATTCGGAACTGCGCCCTGGCGTCGACTGGATCGCCGACGCCTGCCAGGGCCTGGCCGAGGCGCAGGTGGTTGCGGCCCCAACGAGGAGCGTCGATGTCGGCCTCCCTGAACCTTGCGGTGGCGTTCATGTAGTCGCCCTTGCGCAGCAGGGCTTCGCCCCAGAGCTCGGCCAGGTCGGCGAAGTGCGGGGCTTTCTGCCGGGCGACTCTCAGCTGGGCGATGGCGCCGTCGGCGTCTCCGCGCGCCAGAAGGGCCTGAGCCCAGTTCAGATAGGCCGCGGGCAGGCCCGGCGCCTGGCGCACGGCCTCGGCGAACCAGCGCTCCGCTTCGGTTGGCCTGCCCGCCACGGCGGCGACGATGCCGCGCGTGCGCAAGCAGTCGTAGCAGTCGGTCGGGGTCGCGCCCACCAGCGCCTGCGCTTCCGCGATCCGGCCCAGGTGCGCCATCGCCTCCGCCTCACGCGGCCAGAGCGCCGTCCGGATGGTGTAGTCCGCTCCCTTGCCGCCCACCGTAGCGGCCGCCTGGTGCAGGATGGGCTCAAGTCCCTGCAGTTCGCCCAGGGCGGCCGCCCAATCGTCGATGCTGACGTCGACGGCCAGGTGCGGGGCGTAGCCGCCGCCCCATTTCATCAGGGCGCGGTTGACCTCCACGTCGTTGGCGGTTCCGGACATCGCCGCGCGGGCGCCCTCGACGTCATGATCGAGGGCAAGGTCCTGGGCCCGCCAGCTGGCCGCCTTCTCCCGGGAGCCGTAGTAGGAGGCCAGGGTGAGCACCTCGCCGATGTGGGTCAGGGCCGTGCGATAGTCGCCAAGGTCGTCGGCGATTTGGGCCCGGACGCCGGCATGGGACGTCGGAGCAGCGCGGGCGCTCATGTCGCCCTTGTCGCCACGCTGCAACAGAGCCTCGGTCTGGAGGCTGAGTTCGTGGGACCGCCCCGAGTGCCCAAGGCTTCCTTCCGCCGACGCGTAATCGTAGGTGGTGAGGGCCAGGTTGGGATTCAGGGACATCGATTCCCGATAGTAGGCGACCGCCCGGTGGGGATCGTCCTCCAGCAGGGCCAGTCCCAGCACGGCCCATGGCCGCTCCGCCATCGAGCCGTCGGACGCGAGCTTGGCGAAGACCGTGTGGGCCTCGGCCTGTCGACCGTTCTGCATGAGGAAGGCGCCGTAGCGGTACGGCTGGGTGCGCGCGAACAACGCCTCGGCGCCGTGCTGCAGCAGTCCGTCGAGATCGGCTTCGGGACCTGAGGCCGTATCGCCCGCTTCGCCCCCGGCGCGGACGGTGAGCTTCAGGCCCTGCGGCGTGCGGAAGACCTCTCCGCCGACGCGGGTCTCGTGGCCGAGCCATTGGCGCAGGTAGCGCTGCAGCTCGGAGATGGAGACGCCGGTCTCGGGGATCTCCACCTTGATCTCGTGGCCCCAGTCGTTGCTGTAGCTGGCCTGGGCCCTGGCCGAGTCGGTGGCCGCCTGCAGCGCGCTCAGCTTGTCCTCCAGCTGGCCGGCGACCACCTCGCCGGTGATGCCCTGGGCGGCCATGTCGGGGGGCACGGAGAAGGCCTCGACCACCAGGCCCTTGTCGGTCGCCGCCTGCCAGACCAGCCCACCCACGAACAGCAGCAGGGCGCTCGCTCCCAGCGCGACCAGGATCTGCAGCCCCACCCTCAGGCGCTCGGAGAAGTATTTCAGGCCCAGGTGCTTGAGCTGCACCTTCATGTGGTGCCGCTGGTCGGCGATCAGCTCTTCCTGGCGGGCCAGGAAGCTGGCGATATTGTCCCTGAGGCCTGGATCGCTCCTTGCTCCGTCGAGCGCGATGCCGATGCCGATGGAGCCGGCCTCGATAGGCTTCTCCGGCTCGCCTTCAGCTTCAGGCTCCAGCCCTTCCGCCATTCAACCGCCCCCGTCTCGCGGCTGACAATTGATCGTACCTGTACAGAAGGCAATGCGGACAAATCCGACCGCAGTCGTTCAGCGCGATCCTTCCAGCCATGACCGGCGAGATACGTCGTCGGTGATCCTCGGCCAATCGGGCGTCTGGCGGCGGAACCAGGTCATCTGGCGCTTGGCGTAGTTGCGGGTGGCCTGCTGAGCCAGAGCGACCGCCTGGTCCAGCGTCAGTTCACCCGCCAGATGGCGCACCAGCTCCCTCAGTCCGACCGCCTTCATCGCCGGCAGCACCGGATCGAGCCGCCGGTCCGCCAGCGCGCGGGCCTCGTCCAGGGCTCCGGCCGCCACCATCCGCAGCACCCGCGCGTCGCAGCGGGCGTAGAGTTCCGGGCGGGGCGGCTCCAGGAGCACTGTGCTGACGGAGTCTGGCGGGAGGCCGCCCGCTGTCGCCGATTGCCAGTCGGTGAGCGAGCGGGAGGTAAACTCGAACACTTCCCAGGCCCGGGACAGGCGCTGCCGGTCGCCCGCTGAGATGCGGGCCTCGGCGACGGGATCGCGCTCACGCAGGTCCGCGCGGAACTGCTGCTCTCCGAGCCGGTCAAAGGTCTGCGCCGCAAGCTGGCGGATCGCAGGGGGGATGGCCGGGGTGGGGGCGAGACCGTCGGTAAGCGCCCGCAGGTAGAGGCCCGTGCCGCCGACGACGATGGCCGGCCGCCCGCGCCGTGCGATGTCTTGCAGGGAGGCTGTCGCCGCCGACAGCCATCGCCCGGCCGACCAGGCCTCCGCCGCGTCGGCGACGCCGTAGAGGTGGTGGGGCGCCAGCGCCTCCTCATCGGGCGTGGGGCGAGCCGTGAGAACCTTCAGGTCGCGATAGAGCTGCATCGAGTCGGCGTTGACGATCTCGCCGCCGACGCGCAGCGCCAACTGCAGGGCCAGGGCCGACTTGCCGCTGGCGGTCGGGCCGCCGATGAGGATGACCCGGCTCATGCCGCGCCGATAGGCCCCGGCGCAGGGGCGCGTCAACGCGCGCGGATTGATCGGCGGCCTTCGGCGGTCTAACCGCGGCGCATGCTCTATGCCGCAACCCTGGTGGCCCCGCCTGAGGCCGTGTTCCTGCCCGAGAGCGTCCTGGCCTCGGCCCTGGCGCCGCTGGGCGCGCGGCTGGTCGGGCGGACCATGCTCGGGCCCATGGCGATGGACCTGGCGGTCGAGGCCGCCGACGGCGCCTTGCCCGGTCTCAGGCAGGCCGCCTGGAACACGCTTCAGCACTTCCCTCTGGACGTCTGCATCCAGCCCTGGGAGGGCCGGCGCAAGCGCCTGCTGATCTCGGACATGGACTCCACCATCGTCGCGGTCGAGTGCATCGACGAGCTGGCCGACTTCATGGGGATCAAGCCTCAGATCGCCGCCATCACGGAGCGGGGCATGCGCGGCGAGATCGACTTCGAGGCGGGCCTGCGCGAGCGGGTGGCCATGTTGAAGGGACTGCCCCTGGCCGACGTCGAGCGGTGCATCAGCGAGCGGGTGACGCTGAATCCGGGGGCCGAGACTGCGGTTCGGACCATGGTGGCCGGCGGCGCGGAGTGCCTGCTGGTCTCGGGCGGCTTCACCCTCTTTGTCGAGCGCGTGGCCGCCGACGTCGGCTTCCACCGTTCCCTGTCCAATGTGCTCGAGATCGAGGACGAACGCCTGACCGGGCGCGTCGTGGGTCCCGTCTTCGGCAGCGCCCAGAAGCTCGCAACCCTCATTGACGAAGCCGCCGCGCTTGGCGCCGACCTGTCCCAGACCCTCGCGGTCGGCGACGGCGCCAACGATCTGGACATGATCGAGGCGGCGGGCCTGGGCGTGGCCTATCGCGCCAAGCCGGTGGTGGCCCAGCGGGCCGACGCCAGGATCGATCACACCGACCTTGCGACCCTGCTCTATTTCCAGGGCTACCGGCTCGAGGAGTTCGTGACGTGAGCCTGCCCCGGCCGGTGCAGGCCGTCATCTTCGACATGGATGGTCTGCTGGTGGACACAGAGACGGTGTTCCGCGACGCCCTGATGGAGACGGCCCAGGGCATGGGACATGAGCTGCCGCTGGACGTCTTCCTCAGGATGGTCGGCCTCAGCGATGTCCTTTCACGGGAGATCCTGCTTGCCCACTTCGGCGAAGATTTCGCCCTGGACCACTTCTGGTCCGAGGCTTCGCGCAACGCCCACGGACTGATCGAGGCCGGCGTCGTCCTGAAGGCGGGCGTGGTGGAGCTGCTCGATCATCTGGACGTGCTTGAACTGCCACGCGCGGTCTGCACGTCGTCCTCCCACTCCGGCGTCGACCGCAATCTCGGGCAGCATGGCCTGCGCGGCCGCTTCCAGGCCGTGATCGCTCGGGGCGACTATGCGCTGGGCAAGCCCCATCCGGACCCTTTCCTGAAGGCGGCCGAGGCGTTGGGCATGCAGCCGGCCTCCTGCCTGGCGCTCGAGGATTCGCACAACGGCATACGCGCCGCCCATGCCGCCGGGATGATGACCGTCATGGTTCCGGACCTGCTCGAGCCCACAGACGAGATCCGCGGACTGTGCGTTCGCATCGCCGAGAGCCTACATGACGTGCGCGGGCTGATCGCGACGGCGCCCACCACGTCCAAGGAGCAGGCTTGAGCCAGCCGGTAGAACGCAGCGCCGTCCTGAAGGCCCTGGACGCTATCCGCGACCCCAAGTCCGGCAAGGGCCTGGTCGAAGCGGGGCTGGTGCAAGGGCTGGTGGCCGCCGAAGGACGAGCCGGCTTCATGATGGAAGTGCCGCCCGCCGACGCCCGCCTCTACGAGGCCGTGCGCGAAGAGGCCGAGGCGGCGCTGCAGGCCCTTCCCGGCGTCGAGAAGGCCCAGGTGGTGCTGACCGCCGACCGCGAACCGCCGGCCCCGCCTGGCACGGTGAGGATGCGGCGCAACTCGCGCGTATCGGACGAGGCCGAGGCCCAGGCGCGCCCCGCGCCACAGGCGGCCGGGCTGAAGCCGGCCCACGTGGCCCACGTCATCGCCGTCGCCAGCGGCAAGGGCGGCGTCGGCAAGTCCACCGTGGCGGTGAACCTGGCCTGCGCGCTGGCCATCCTCGGCAAACGGACCGGGCTGCTCGACGCCGACGTCTACGGCCCGTCGGTCCCCCGCATGACCGGTCTCACCGCCGAGCCCAGGACCACGGCCGACAAGAAGCTGCTGCCGCTGCAGGGCTGGGGCCTGAAGGTGATGTCCATCGGCCTTCTGGTCGACGAGGCCTCGCCGATGATCTGGCGCGGGCCCATGGCGTCCTCGGCGGTGAACCAGATGCTGAACGACGTCCAGTGGGGAACCGAGGACGAGCCGCTGGATATCCTGGTGGTCGACATGCCGCCCGGCACCGGCGACATCCAGCTGACCCTGGCCCAGCGCGTGGCGCTGTCAGGAGCGGTGGTGGTCTCCACCCCCCAGGAGGTGGCCCTGATCGACGCCCGCCGGGCCGTCGCCATGTTCGAGAAGACCCACGTGCCGATCATGGGCGTGGTCGAGAACATGGCCTACTTCCCCGACCCCACCACCGGCCGGCCCATCGAGATCTTCGGCCGCGGCGGCGCCAAGGCCGTCGCCGCCCAGCTGCGCACGCCGTTCCTGGGCGAGATCCCCATCGACGTG
>FTFP01001140.1_pt1 | contig 13324 bp, 4 predicted proteins | sample 1640421 | NCBI WGS metagenome assembly FTFP01 (sample SAMEA3914814, study PRJEB12502) | metagenome | biome: forest; material: soil | place: USA | collected 2011-09-16 | depth 0.1 m | reverse complement strand
GCCCTGGTTCTTCAGCTCGCGGATGCGCCGGTCGATGGCCGGATCGCTGGTCACCACCATGCCGCCCTGGCCGGACGAGATGGTCTTGTTGGGGCTGAACGAGAAGGCGCCCGCGTCGCCGTGCGCGCCGCAGGCCTTGCCATAGGCGATGGAGCCCAGTCCCTCGGCGGCGTCCTCGACCACCTTCAGGCCATGGCGGCGGGCGAGGTCCATCAGCGCCGGCATCGGCGCGGCCCGGCCGCTGACGTGCACCGGCATCAACGCCCTGGTGCGCGGCGTGATCGCCCGTTCGGCGGCCCGGGGATCCATGCCGAGGCCCTCGGGCTCGACATCGACCAGCACGGGCCTCGCCCCGGTCATGCTCACGGCGTTGGCGGTGGCCACATAGGTGATGTCCGGAACGATCACTTCGTCGCCATGACCGACCCCGCAGGCCATCAGCGACAGGGTCAGGCCGACCGTGCCGCTGGGTACGGCCACGGCGAAGCTTGTGCCGCAGACTTTGGCGACGGCCGCCTCCAGCTTGCGGGCCTCAGCTCCTTCGTTGAGGAAGTTGCGGTCCAGCACCGCCTGGATCGCCTCGGCCGTGCCGGGCGCAAGCACCGGCAGGCAGAAGGGATAGGTCTTGTCCGCCATCGCGCGGGTCACACGATCCGTGGCGTCGGCAGGGGCACGATGAAGCGGCCCTTGAAGCCCTTGCGCTGCAGGATGGCGATCAGCTCGTCGGCGATGTGCCAGGACAGCAGCAGGGCGTACTCCGGCTGGTCCTCCATCAGCTTGGCCTCGTCGAGCACCGGGATGATGGTGCCGGGGATGTACTTGCCGATCTTGTGCGAGGAGGACGTTTCCATCACCGCCGCCATGATCCCATCGTCCAGGCCGACGTAGTTGATCAGGGTGCTGGCCCGGGACGGAGCGCCGATGCCGTAGACGCGGCCGCCCTCTTTCGCGATGCCGGCCAGGAGGGCGTGCAGGTCGAGCTTGGACTGCACGACGTTGCGGCGAAAGTCGTCGAAGGCGCGCCCGTCGGTCAGGCCGAAGTCGTCCTCTTCCCGCATCTGCTCGGCCACAGAGGCGTCGACCGGATGCACGCCCTTCCTGGCCGAATAGACCCGGATCGAGCCTCCGTGCGTGGGGATGCGCTGGATACGGACGATCTCAAGCCCGTGGGAGTCGAACAGGGCCTTGAGGCTGCCCAGCGCGTAGTAGCGCAGGTGCTCGTGGTAGATCGTGTCGTACTGGACCGTCTTCAGCAGATCCAACAGGTAGTGGTTCTCGGAGATGAACAGGCCGTCGTCGGCGAGCAGGGCGACGATGGAGTCGACAATGGCGTGCACGTCGGTGATGTGGGCGAACACGTTGGCAGCGGTCACCACCTTGGCCGGACCATAGTCGGCCCGCACCTTCCTGGCGGTGTCCATGTTGAAGTAGGTGATCAGGGTCTCGATGCCCTTTCCGTTGGCGACATCGCCGGCCTGGGACGGTTCGATGCCCAGCACCCGGTGGCCGCCCTCCTTGAAGTTGATCAGGAGCGAGCCGTCGTTGGAGCCGATGTCGACCACCAGATCCTCAGGGCCCAGGCCATAGTGCTGGACCACCTGCCGGTGCAGGTCGGCGAAGTTCTCACGCAGGATCCGGGTGGTGCCGCTGAGGTAGGGGTAAGAGTAGGGGAACAGCACCGTCTGGTCGACGTCGCAGCCGATCTGGGCCAGGCCGCAGGACCCGCAGCGCAGCATCTCGAGGGGATAGGCCGACTGCTCTTCCGGCCGCGAGCCGATCGCCGGCATCGTGTTCACCGGCGGGATGTAGCCCAGGAAAACGATCGATTTCAGGGCGTCGCCGCCGCAGATCTGGCACCTGGTGATCGGCTTCGAGGTCGGCATCTATCGTAGGCTCCAGTGGCGCGGAAGCTTATGGCTGGGCGGGCCGCAGGCCCCGATTGGCGACGTACCATTCGACCAGCGTAGGCAGGCCTTCGTCGAACGGGATCGAGGGGCTGTATCCGAGCGCCCTCAGCTTGTCGATGTTGGGGCAACGCCGGTTGGTGCCCCCGACCGGGGCCTCCGATGGCGTGATCTCGGCCTTACGGCCAAGGCACCCAACGACCTTTTCGGCGACCTGGAGGATGCTCAACTCCTCGGTGGTGCCGATATGATAGATTTCCAGGTGCCGCCCCTTGTCGATGACCGTCATCAGGCCATCGGTGAAGTCGTCGATGTGGACGAAGGCGCGGGTCTGGCGTCCGTCGCCCTGGATGATCAGGGGCACCGCCCCCGACGGGTGGGCCTCGGCGGCCTCATGGGCCCTGAGGCTCAACTGCGGCAGCACGTGCTCCCAGCCCATGTCCGGGCCGTATACGTTGTGGGGGCGGAACACCGTCACACGGTCGAAGCCGGTGCGGCCGTAGTTCATGGCGATCAGTTCGCTGGCGATCTTGCCGCCGCCGTAGGAGTAGCGGGTGTTGCGGACGTCCGGGACCACCAGGGGAACCGCCTCGTCCGTCGGGGTCACCGGCGGGGTCTGATAGGCCTCGGACGAGGAAGCGACCACCAGATTGCCGACGCCGGCGGCGCGGCAGGCGTCCACCACGGCCAGCATGCCCCTGAGGGCGACGTCCAGCACCAGTTCGGGCTTGGAATAGAAGAACTCCGTCCCGTTCACCGCCGCCAGGTGCACGATGCAGTCCACGCCCTCGGCGGCCCGGGTCACCGTCGCTGCGTCGCGGACGTCCCCCTGGACGAACTCGATGCTCTGCTCGATCCCCGCCAGGCGCCGCGGCGCTCCGCGCGAGTTGTCGTCAAGGATGCGGACCTTCCGCCCCAGCGCCACCAGCCGGCGAACCAGGGCGGCCCCGATGAAGCCGCTGCCCCCGGTCACCAGCAGGCTTTGGGGAGGGTGCGCGTCGCCGTCTGCCTGAGTCTGGTTGCTGGCCATGCTGTCGGAAGGTTGGTCGGGAAGGCCGCATCGCATATCGGATGCCGTCCCGAGGGACAACACGCGCCTCGACCGATCGGATGAACCAGGTCTCCGCCCCCCCCCGGAAATACCAGGCGTCTTGACATTGCCCGCTCCCACGGATTTGAGACGCCGGGGGGCTTGCCTCGCCCGAGGCTTGACTTGGCTTGACAGCCCGGGGCTGAACCCTGATGACTTGATCCGCCCCGTCAGTGGATGTGCGCCGCAAGATGATTACAAGAATCAATAAGTTGCAGATTTCGGCGCTATAAGTATATGGCCAGGCGATACTTGACGTTGACCCTCCATCTTTCGGTTCGCAGATGAGCAACGAGGGAGTCGCTCTGACGGAAGAGGGTGCGGGACCGGACGACGCGACCGCCGCGGCGGTCGCGCGGGCGCGGAGCCTCGTCGAGATGCGCGACTATGATCGCGCCGTTCCAATCCTGGTGGCCAGGGTCGAATCCACGCCGAACGACATGGAGGCGCTGGTTCTGCTGCTGAGGTGTATCGGCGGCGTCAGCGAGGAGCTGGCGGTCGGGGTGCAGGCGCACATCGACGGACTGGAATCCGTCGGGCTGGGCCGCAAGAACGGCATCGAGGTGGCGCGCCTGCTGGATGGAACCGGCTATCGCCGTTCGGCGCGCCAGCTCGCCCGGCTGCTCTATCAGGTCTATCCCGAGGACCGCAGGGTGGTCGCCTTCAACGTCGACCTCGCCTTCCACGTGGGCGACTACAATATCGCCATCGATCTGCTGCGCTGGCTGGTCAGGCATTATCCGGCCACCCACTACAACCGCAGTCTTGTGCACGGGCTCATCGACGCCGGGCGGGTTCCGGAGGCGGCCGAGGTCGCCGAACAGCTTGTCGCCGATCATCCCGACGACGTCGATGTGCTGGTTCTCCGCTGTCTCTGCGACGTCCGGACAGGCCGGTTCGACCGGTTGGCCGAGGACATGCACAGGGTCATCGCAGCGCACGCCGCCTCTGATGAACTCGCAAAGGTGGTCCAGGACCTGATAGCTGTCGGCCAGCTCGAACTGGCCGAACAACTACTCACGGATCTCACCCGCCGGTGGCGGGACAACGCCAAGTTCCAGGAGCAACTGGCCCGGGTCCAGGTCAGGTTGGACAGGCACGCCGCCTCCATTCTTTCGCTGGAGCGGGTGCTGCTTCAGGCGCCCAATCCGACCGACATGCAGCATCTGGTGCGGGCCCACCTCGCCCTGGGCGACGTGGAGGCTGCGGAGAAGGTGGCGGGACGGTTCGAGCAGGCGTTTCCCAGGGACCTCGGCCGGCACGTCATCCGGGCCGAGATCGTGCGAGCCAAGGGCGACGAGGCCGCCACCGCGCACGCCGAGGACCTCGTCCACGCCAAGTTCGTCAGGGGTTACACAAGACCCTGGAAGGTGCGCTACCCGGTCAGCATTCTGGGCTCGGTCGCGATCGACGCCTTCGGCGATTTCATGACGCACATCCTGCACCTGTGCACGATCAAGCGGCAGCATGAGAACGCCCACCTGACGATCGTCTACAACAACAACCTTCCCTTCAAACAGGACATCCTGCGCGTCTGCCCCGAGGTGGACGTGGCCATCGACATGGCTGGCCGGCCCCTCTCGATGCCGACCTACGGCAAGAGCTGGGCGGAGTTCCCGTACGAGATCGTCATCCCCCGCAAGGGGGTCAATCCCACGCTGCTGTCGGCCTATCCGCGCAAGGCGAGGTTCATCGTCCCCCCCGAAGACCACAAGCGCCTGAGGGGTCAGCTGAGCTGGCTGGGGGTGGATCCCACCCGATGGTTCGCGACCATGCACTATCGGCAGGGCTCGACCTTTCCGCGCCGGTCGGCGACCAACCGTGACGTGGATCCGGCCAATTTCCACGCCCTGGCGCGCTATGTGTGCGAGGAGCTTGGCGGCCAGATGGTGCGCCTCGGCCATCCCGGCATGGACCCGGCTCCGGCCATCCCGGGCTATGTCGACCTCAGCACCATGCCGCTGGACCTGCAATTCTTCGCCGTCTCCAAGGCGCGCTTCATGATCGGGACCGACAGCGGCCCGGGGTCCCTCGGCTCGGCCTTCGCGACCCCATGCGCCAAGACCAACGCGGTCTACGAGGACGGCGCCTGGTGGGAGCACGACATCCTGCTGGCCAAGAACGTCGTCAACTGGCTTGGCGAGGTGGTCTCGCTTCACGGACAGTGGCCGGACCGCATGCTGCACTTCCGGGACCTCGCCGACGGGCCCAACTTCAGGCTCGTCGACAACAACTTCGCCCAGCTGAAGTACTGCGCCGACCGCCTGTTCGGCAGGACCGGGGACTGCGAGGGCTGGCGGACCGGGCCTCCGATCAAGGATCCACCGCCGCCTGGCCTCTATTTCCCGGATGTGGGCGGGCGCGGCGGCGAGACGCCGGATCTCAGTGCTCTCCTGGGGCTACCTGTCCGCGAGCTGCCGTTCGTGAAGATCAAGAACAACCGCTAGCGTAGCGATCGTCCTAGGCCGACTTGCGCCGTCTTGGCGCGGCCGCCCGCCTTGGCGCGGTCGTGATTGCGGCCTGCGGCGCGAGGATCCGGGTCAGGTCGGCGGCGCGCCAGGGCTGGTCGGCGTAGGCGGCGCGCAGCAGGGCGACGATGTCCCCACTCTGCGCGAAGGCGGGCGTGCGGTTGTTCCAGCCACGCTGCAAGGCGAGTATCTCCTCGCGCGGCGAGGCCCCAAGACCCAGCCAGCGGAACAGGCGATCAGCCTGCCTCGCAACGTCGGTCTCCAGCTCATCGGCGTCGATCAGATGAATCTGCCCCAGCGGGAAATGCCGCGTCCAGCGCTTCAGGTGGTCCTGGTAACGGCCGGCGTCCAGGACCTCGGCGAACCAGTTGGGATAGCGCCCATGATTGAGCGCGGCGATTATCGCGGCCTCGTCCATGCGGCCCTGGACCTTGATCTCCGACCAGGCGCGCTCGACTGGATCGCGCAGGGTCGCCACGATCCTGAGCTTCGGGAACAGCAGCCTTGCGAAGGCCATCTCCGTGTCGGCCATGGAAAAGTAGTGCGGGCTCTTTTCGCCCAGCACGGTCGCGTCCGACTTCCGCGCCGCCAGGGTCTGGAACACGCCGAGGTACCACGCCAGCGGGGCCCGCCGGCGGTTGCTGCCGGAACGCTCGCCGGAGCGGCTGCTGAAGAAGGACGGCTCGCCGGATGGCAGGCCTATCGCCGGGTGCAGGTCGAGCAGGCGGCGCAGCAGGGTGGTGCCCGTACGCGGCGGGCCGACAATCATGAACTGCGGCAGCGAACGCTCCTCGACCCCCATCAGCGACGACAGCGATCCGGCGGCGTCGAGAGCGCGCGCATAGACGTCCAGCGCCTCGTCCAGGTGGCCCAGCCGGCGCAGGGCTTCTGCAAGCTGCAACTGAGCCGCGGGCGAACCATCGTCACGGGCCGCCGTGCGCAGGGCCCCCAGGCTGTCGGCCAACCCCGGCAGGTCCAGAAGGTCCGACAGGAAGGAGTCCGGCGTGGCCCGGGCGGCCAGGCTTCGAAGCAGGGGCGCAGCCTGCTGGTAGCGGCCGAGCTCGACCAGGGCGGGGGCCGTGATTGCGGGCCTCGCCAGCCCCTCCCGGCGCATAAGCCGCGACACGGCCGCGACCCCCGCCGGCCGGTGGCAGCGCTGATAGAACTCCAGGAGCGCGGTCTGCGTAGCCTCGTCCGGCGCGCCGGACGAGGCTACGCAGACCGCGCTCCTGGAGTTCTATCAGCGCTGCCACCGGCCGGCGGGGGTCGCGGCCGTGTCGCGGCTTATGCGCCGGGAGGGGCTGGCGAGGCCCGCAATCACGGCCCCCGCCCTGGTCGAGCTCGGCCGCTACCAGCAGGCTGCGCCCCTGCTTCGAAGCCTGGCCGCCCGGGCCACGCCGGACTCCTTCCTGTCGGACCTTCTGGACCTGCCGGGGTTGGCCGACAGCCTGGGGGCCCTGCGCACGGCGGCCCGTGACGATGGTTCGCCCGCGGCTCAGTTGCAGCTTGCAGAAGCCCTGCGCCGGCTGGGCCACCTGGACGAGGCGCTGGACGTCTATGCGCGCGCTCTCGACGCCGCCGGATCGCTGTCGTCGCTGATGGGGGTCGAGGAGCGTTCGCTGCCGCAGTTCATGATTGTCGGCCCGCCGCGTACGGGCACCACCCTGCTGCGCCGCCTGCTCGACCTGCACCCGGCGATAGGCCTGCCATCCGGCGAGCCGTCCTTCTTCAGCAGCCGCTCCGGCGAGCGTTCCGGCAGCAACCGCCGGCGGGCCCCGCTGGCGTGGTACCTCGGCGTGTTCCAGACCCTGGCGGCGCGGAAGTCGGACGCGACCGTGCTGGGCGAAAAGAGCCCGCACTACTTTTCCATGGCCGACACGGAGATGGCCTTCGCAAGGCTGCTGTTCCCGAAGCTCAGGATCGTGGCGACCCTGCGCGATCCAGTCGAGCGCGCCTGGTCGGAGATCAAGGTCCAGGGCCGCATGGACGAGGCCGCGATAATCGCCGCGCTCAATCATGGGCGCTATCCCAACTGGTTCGCCGAGGTCCTGGACGCCGGCCGTTACCAGGACCACCTGAAGCGCTGGACGCGGCATTTCCCGCTGGGGCAGATTCATCTGATCGACGCCGATGAGCTGGAGACCGACGTTGCGAGGCAGGCTGATCGCCTGTTCCGCTGGCTGGGTCTTGGGGCCTCGCCGCGCGAGGAGATACTCGCCTTGCAGCGTGGCTGGAACAACCGCACGCCCGCCTTCGCGCAGAGTGGGGACATCGTCGCCCTGCTGCGCGCCGCCTACGCCGACCAGCCCTGGCGCGCCGCCGACCTGACCCGGATCCTCGCGCCGCAGGCCGCAATCACGACCGCGCCAAGGCGGGCGGCCGCGCCAAGACGGCGCAAGTCGGCCTAGGACGATCGCTACGCTAGCGGTTGTTCTTGATCTTCACGAACGGCAGCTCGCGGACAGGTAGCCCCAGGAGAGCACTGAGATCCGGCGTCTCGCCGCCGCGCCCGCCCACATCCGGGAAATAGAGGCCAGGCGGCGGTGGATCCTTGATCGGAGGCCCGGTCCGCCAGCCCTCGCAGTCCCCGGTCCTGCCGAACAGGCGGTCGGCGCAGTACTTCAGCTGGGCGAAGTTGTTGTCGACGAGCCTGAAGTTGGGCCCGTCGGCGAGGTCCCGGAAGTGCAGCATGCGGTCCGGCCACTGTCCGTGAAGCGAGACCACCTCGCCAAGCCAGTTGACGACGTTCTTGGCCAGCAGGATGTCGTGCTCCCACCAGGCGCCGTCCTCGTAGACCGCGTTGGTCTTGGCGCATGGGGTCGCGAAGGCCGAGCCGAGGGACCCCGGGCCGCTGTCGGTCCCGATCATGAAGCGCGCCTTGGAGACGGCGAAGAATTGCAGGTCCAGCGGCATGGTGCTGAGGTCGACATAGCCCGGGATGGCCGGAGCCGGGTCCATGCCGGGATGGCCGAGGCGCACCATCTGGCCGCCAAGCTCCTCGCACACATAGCGCGCCAGGGCGTGGAAATTGGCCGGATCCACGTCACGGTTGGTCGCCGACCGGCGCGGAAAGGTCGAGCCCTGCCGATAGTGCATGGTCGCGAACCATCGGGTGGGATCCACCCCCAGCCAGCTCAGCTGACCCCTCAGGCGCTTGTGGTCTTCGGGGGGGACGATGAACCTCGCCTTGCGCGGATAGGCCGACAGCAGCGTGGGATTGACCCCCTTGCGGGGGATGACGATCTCGTACGGGAACTCCGCCCAGCTCTTGCCGTAGGTCGGCATCGAGAGGGGCCGGCCAGCCATGTCGATGGCCACGTCCACCTCGGGGCAGACGCGCAGGATGTCCTGTTTGAAGGGAAGGTTGTTGTTGTAGACGATCGTCAGGTGGGCGTTCTCATGCTGCCGCTTGATCGTGCACAGGTGCAGGATGTGCGTCATGAAATCGCCGAAGGCGTCGATCGCGACCGAGCCCAGAATGCTGACCGGGTAGCGCACCTTCCAGGGTCTTGTGTAACCCCTGACGAACTTGGCGTGGACGAGGTCCTCGGCGTGCGCGGTGGCGGCCTCGTCGCCCTTGGCTCGCACGATCTCGGCCCGGATGACGTGCCGGCCGAGGTCCCTGGGAAACGCCTGCTCGAACCGTCCCGCCACCTTCTCCGCAGCCTCCACGTCGCCCAGGGCGAGGTGGGCCCGCACCAGATGCTGCATGTCGGTCGGATTGGGCGCCTGAAGCAGCACCCGCTCCAGCGAAAGAATGGAGGCGGCGTGCCTGTCCAACCTGACCTGGACCCGGGCCAGTTGCTCCTGGAACTTGGCGTTGTCCCGCCACCGGCGGGTGAGATCCGTGAGTAGTTGTTCGGCCAGTTCGAGCTGGCCGACAGCTATCAGGTCCTGGACCACCTTTGCGAGTTCATCAGAGGCGGCGTGCGCTGCGATGACCCTGTGCATGTCCTCGGCCAACCGGTCGAACCGGCCTGTCCGGACGTCGCAGAGACAGCGGAGAACCAGCACATCGACGTCGTCGGGATGATCGGCGACAAGCTGTTCGGCGACCTCGGCCGCCTCCGGAACCCGCCCGGCGTCGATGAGCCCGTGCACAAGACTGCGGTTGTAGTGGGTGGCCGGATAATGCCTGACCAGCCAGCGCAGCAGATCGATGGCGATATTGTAGTCGCCCACGTGGAAGGCGAGGTCGACGTTGAAGGCGACCACCCTGCGGTCCTCGGGATAGACCTGATAGAGCAGCCGGGCGAGCTGGCGCGCCGAACGGCGATAGCCGGTTCCATCCAGCAGGCGCGCCACCTCGATGCCGTTCTTGCGGCCCAGCCCGACGGATTCCAGTCCGTCGATGTGCGCCTGCACCCCGACCGCCAGCTCCTCGCTGACGCCGCCGATACACCTCAGCAGCAGAACCAGCGCCTCCATGTCGTTCGGCGTGGATTCGACCCTGGCCACCAGGATTGGAACGGCGCGATCATAGTCGCGCATCTCGACGAGGCTCCGCGCCCGCGCGACCGCCGCGGCGGTCGCGTCGTCCGGTCCCGCACCCTCTTCCGTCAGAGCGACTCCCTCGTTGCTCATCTGCGAACCGAAAGATGGAGGGTCAACGTCAAGTATCGCCTGGCCATATACTTATAGCGCCGAAATCTGCAACTTATTGATTCTTGTAATCATCTTGCGGCGCACATCCACTGACGGGGCGGATCAAGTCATCAGGGTTCAGCCCCGGGCTGTCAAGCCAAGTCAAGCCTCGGGCGAGGCAAGCCCCCCGGCGTCTCAAATCCGTGGGAGCGGGCAATGTCAAGACGCCTGGTATTTCCGGGGGGGGGCGGAGACCTGGTTCATCCGATCGGTCGAGGCGCGTGTTGTCCCTCGGGACGGCATCCGATATGCGATGCGGCCTTCCCGACCAACCTTCCGACAGCATGGCCAGCAACCAGACTCAGGCAGACGGCGACGCGCACCCTCCCCAAAGCCTGCTGGTGACCGGGGGCAGCGGCTTCATCGGGGCCGCCCTGGTTCGCCGGCTGGTGGCGCTGGGGCGGAAGGTCCGCATCCTTGACGACAACTCGCGCGGAGCGCCGCGGCGCCTGGCGGGGATCGAGCAGAGCATCGAGTTCGTCCAGGGGGACGTCCGCGACGCAGCGACGGTGACCCGGGCCGCCGAGGGCGTGGACTGCATCGTGCACCTGGCGGCGGTGAACGGGACGGAGTTCTTCTATTCCAAGCCCGAACTGGTGCTGGACGTCGCCCTCAGGGGCATGCTGGCCGTGGTGGACGCCTGCCGCGCCGCCGGCGTCGGCAATCTGGTGGTCGCTTCCTCGTCCGAGGCCTATCAGACCCCGCCGGTGACCCCGACGGACGAGGCGGTTCCCCTGGTGGTCCCGGACGTCCGCAACACCCGCTACTCCTACGGCGGCGGCAAGATCGCCAGCGAACTGATCGCCATGAACTACGGCCGCACCGGCTTCGACCGTGTGACGGTGTTCCGCCCCCACAACGTATACGGCCCGGACATGGGCTGGGAGCACGTGCTGCCGCAGTTGAGCCTCAGGGCCCATGAGGCCGCCGAGGCCCACCCGTCGGGGGCGGTGCCCCTGATCATCCAGGGCGACGGACGCCAGACCCGCGCCTTCGTCCACATCGACGACTTCACCGATGGCCTGATGACGGTCATCGACAAGGGGCGGCACCTGGAAATCTATCATATCGGCACCACCGAGGAGTTGAGCATCCTCCAGGTCGCCGAAAAGGTCGTTGGGTGCCTTGGCCGTAAGGCCGAGATCACGCCATCGGAGGCCCCGGTCGGGGGCACCAACCGGCGTTGCCCCAACATCGACAAGCTGAGGGCGCTCGGATACAGCCCCTCGATCCCGTTCGACGAAGGCCTGCCTACGCTGGTCGAATGGTACGTCGCCAATCGGGGCCTGCGGCCCGCCCAGCCATAAGCTTCCGCGCCACTGGAGCCTACGATAGATGCCGACCTCGAAGCCGATCACCAGGTGCCAGATCTGCGGCGGCGACGCCCTGAAATCGATCGTTTTCCTGGGCTACATCCCGCCGGTGAACACGATGCCGGCGATCGGCTCGCGGCCGGAAGAGCAGTCGGCCTATCCCCTCGAGATGCTGCGCTGCGGGTCCTGCGGCCTGGCCCAGATCGGCTGCGACGTCGACCAGACGGTGCTGTTCCCCTACTCTTACCCCTACCTCAGCGGCACCACCCGGATCCTGCGTGAGAACTTCGCCGACCTGCACCGGCAGGTGGTCCAGCACTATGGCCTGGGCCCTGAGGATCTGGTGGTCGACATCGGCTCCAACGACGGCTCGCTCCTGATCAACTTCAAGGAGGGCGGCCACCGGGTGCTGGGCATCGAACCGTCCCAGGCCGGCGATGTCGCCAACGGAAAGGGCATCGAGACCCTGATCACCTACTTCAACATGGACACCGCCAGGAAGGTGCGGGCCGACTATGGTCCGGCCAAGGTGGTGACCGCTGCCAACGTGTTCGCCCACATCACCGACGTGCACGCCATTGTCGACTCCATCGTCGCCCTGCTCGCCGACGACGGCCTGTTCATCTCCGAGAACCACTACCTGTTGGATCTGCTGAAGACGGTCCAGTACGACACGATCTACCACGAGCACCTGCGCTACTACGCGCTGGGCAGCCTCAAGGCCCTGTTCGACTCCCACGGGCTTGAGATCGTCCGTATCCAGCGCATCCCCACGCACGGAGGCTCGATCCGGGTCTATTCGGCCAGGAAGGGCGTGCATCCGGTCGACGCCTCTGTGGCCGAGCAGATGCGGGAAGAGGACGACTTCGGCCTGACCGACGGGCGCGCCTTCGACGACTTTCGCCGCAACGTCGTGCAGTCCAAGCTCGACCTGCACGCCCTCCTGGCCGGCATCGCGAAAGAGGGCGGCCGCGTCTACGGCATCGGCGCTCCGTCCCGGGCCAGCACCCTGATCAACTACGTCGGCCTGGACGATGGGATCATGGCGGCGGTGATGGAAACGTCCTCCTCGCACAAGATCGGCAAGTACATCCCCGGCACCATCATCCCGGTGCTCGACGAGGCCAAGCTGATGGAGGACCAGCCGGAGTACGCCCTGCTGCTGTCCTGGCACATCGCCGACGAGCTGATCGCCATCCTGCAGCGCAAGGGCTTCAAGGGCCGCTTCATCGTGCCCCTGCCGACGCCACGGATCGTGTGACCCGCGCGATGGCGGACAAGACCTATCCCTTCTGCCTGCCGGTGCTTGCGCCCGGCACGGCCGAGGCGATCCAGGCGGTGCTGGACCGCAACTTCCTCAACGAAGGAGCTGAGGCCCGCAAGCTGGAGGCGGCCGTCGCCAAAGTCTGCGGCACAAGCTTCGCCGTGGCCGTACCCAGCGGCACGGTCGGCCTGACCCTGTCGCTGATGGCCTGCGGGGTCGGTCATGGCGACGAAGTGATCGTTCCGGACATCACCTATGTGGCCACCGCCAACGCCGTGAGCATGACCGGGGCGAGGCCCGTGCTGGTCGATGTCGAGCCCGAGGGCCTCGGCATGGATCCCCGGGCCGCCGAACGGGCGATCACGCCGCGCACCAGGGCGTTGATGCCGGTGCACGTCAGCGGCCGGGCCGCGCCGATGCCGGCGCTGATGGACCTCGCCCGCCGCCATGGCCTGAAGGTGGTCGAGGACGCCGCCGAGGGACTGGGCTCCATCGCCTATGGCAAGGCCTGCGGCGCGCACGGCGACGCGGGCGCCTTCTCGTTCAGCCCCAACAAGACCATCTCGTCCGGCCAGGGCGGCATGGTGGTGACCAGCGATCCGGCCATCGACCGGCGCATCCGCGAGCTGAAGAACCAGGGC
>FTFP01001294.1_pt1 | contig 13391 bp, 15 predicted proteins | sample 1640421 | NCBI WGS metagenome assembly FTFP01 (sample SAMEA3914814, study PRJEB12502) | metagenome | biome: forest; material: soil | place: USA | collected 2011-09-16 | depth 0.1 m | reverse complement strand
CTGCTCGGACACCGACATGGAGACGTTCTTGATCGCCACCAGCTCGGCGACGATGTCGCGGATCTCCTGCGTGGCGGAGTTGGTGTCCAGCGCGCCCAGTTGCGACAGGTCTATGGTGTTGAGCAGGGCGTTGAAGATGGTCGTCTTGGTGGCGTGGTAGTAGTCGCTTTGCTGGCGCACGATCTCGGTGACCGGGCCGGCTGAGGCGCCGGCGCCGTGCGCGGCCAGCAGCTGCTCGAAGGCGTGCGTAGCCTTGGGTCCGCTCGACCGGGCGGCCGGCCCCGCCGGCGATGCTCCCTTGCGAACCGGCTGGGCCGGCGGCGTGGCCGGCTCGGACTTCTGCGGACGCGTGGAGATTCCCTCGGCCCCGGCGGCGGGAGGGGGCGCCGGCCGCTGCTGGTCGTCCGCCAGGGAACGCTTGCCGAACATCAGAGCTCGCTCTCGCCTACTTGCGCTTGAACAGGGACGCCAGGCCGCCGCGGCGCACCGCCTGCACGGGCTCGCGGCGGGTGATCAGCTGGGCGAGATGGTCCAGCCCCTCTGCCGCCTTGGTCTTGGGCCCGACTTCATGAATCATCTGGCCGTTGTTGGCGGCCTTGCCGAACAGCTTAGGATCGAACGGCAGGACCAGGGACGGGGTCAGCCCGAGGGCTTCGCCGAAGTCCTTGACCGGGATCTCGGGGCGGCCCTGAACGCCCACCTGGTTCAGCACCAGGCGCGGGGGCGAGTCGTTCGGCCGGTTGTGCTTGAGCAGGTCCACCAGGTTCTTGGCGTTGCGCAGGCTGGCCAGATCGGGCGCCGCGACCAGCACGACCTCGTCGGACGCCAGCAACACCCGGCGCATCCAGCCGGACCACAGATGCGGCAGGTCCAGCACGACGAAGGGCGCGGTCGAACGGATCTTGCCGGAGACCTCCTCATAGGCCTCGGCGGAGATATCGTAGTCCTCGTCCAGGGTGGCGGGCGCGGCGAACAGGCTGAGCCGTTCGCCGCAGCGGACCATCATCCGCTCCAGCAGCACCGGGTCCAGCCGGTCGGGCTGGCTGAGGGCGTTGGCGACGCCCTGGATAGGGTCCTGGTTGAAGTCCAGGCCGGCGGTGCCGAAGGCGAGGTCGAGGTCGACCAGCACCGCGTTGGTCTGCATCTGCTCGGACAGCACATAGGCGAAGTTGTGCGCCAGGGTGGAGGCGCCGACGCCCCCCTTGGCCCCGACGAAGGCCACCTGCCGGCCGGTGAAGGGCGCGGAGGGGTCGCTGTAGAGGGTCATCACCGCGCTGATCAGCTGCAGCGGCTGGAACGGCGGGGTCAGGTACTCGCTCACGCCTCGCCGCATCAGCTCGCGGTAGAGGGCGATGTCGTTGGCCGAGCCGATGACGATGACCTTGGTGCCGGGGTCGCACACCTCGGCCAGCCGGTCGAGCAGGCCCAGCAGCACCTCGGCGGGATCCAGGCTCTCGACCACCACCAGGGCCGGGGTGGACTCGTTCTGATAGTGCTCGACCGCGCCCGCCAGGGCGCCCATGCGCACGATGGTGGTGGCCCGGGCCATGCGCCGGTCGCGGCTGGCCTGCTCGGCCGTGCTGGCGGTGGCGGGCTGAGCGCAGAAGATATGGATGCCGATCCTGGGGATGCTGTGCTCGCCCAGCGCCGCCTCGGCGCCGGCCTGCATCTCGCCGACGGGATTATGCACGGGCGCCGCGGCGAGCAGCAGTGCGTCGGCGTCCGCCATGGCCGCCAGATCGTCCGGGCGCACCGGATCGTGGATCGGTCCAGGCTCGGTGGCGACGGCGAACTCGTCGTCCGCGTCGAAACCGGCGTCGAAGTCGTCGTCGAGGTCTGGGCGCGCGGCCATGTCAGCTGGGCCCTCCCGAGCCGCTAGATCCGCCCGAGGCGCCGGAACCGCCGCTGGATCCGGACGAGGCGCCCGCCGCCCCGCTGTCGCCGCTGGCGGTCGCCGAGCCCTGCCGGTACTTCTGCAGGACGGCCGTGCGCCGGGCGGCGTCGGGGGCGTCCATGGCGCGGGGCTGGACGATGTCGCCGGGATTGGCGATCTGGGCCGCCATGTTGTTGCTCAACGCGCAGCCGAAATTCTTGCTGGGCTTGTTGGCGTTGGAAGTGACCAGGTTGTCCCATGAGCGGCCACAAGCCTGCGTCACGGCCTCATAGGCCTCGAAGCCCACGATGATCGGCGCCGGCGCTTCGGCTCCGGGATCGTAGCTCACCCGGTGGAGCCGCTCGGCAGGGACGCCGGCGTTGAGGAGGAAGCTCACCGCCGCGGTGCTGGCGGCATAGGTCGCCGCCGGATCGGCGCCCTTGCTCGGGGCCTGCACCAGGATACGCCCGCCGCCGACGTCCATCCAGCGGCTGGCCAGGTCGGCGAGGGCCTGGCGCTGAGCGGACGACAGGCCGGTGGAATGGACGGCCAGCCGCAGCTCGTCCGGCGTTCCCTTGGCCTTCAGCGGGAACTGCTCGGTGGCCGTGGGCGGGTCCTTGGCCAGCTTCGCGCCATCGCCGAGCGTGGCGCCGCAGCCGGTGAGGGACACCGCGGCGAACAGCGGGAGGGCCAGGCGGAGGGTGAGGCTTCGCATCATGACGGCGCCTATTCGATCACGTAGCCGTAGGGACCCTGGTAGGTCTTGCCCGCCACGGCCTGGGGCGGGGACTTGTAGACGCGGTTCAGGCGGCCCAGCAGGATGGTCTGGGCGTCGGTGGCGATCTCCAGGCCGTCGGCCGGGGTCTGCAGTTTGTCCGGGCTGGTCGGGCTGACGATGTAGGGCGTAACGATCACCACCAGCTCGGTCTCGCCGTTCAGATAGTCGCGCGAGCGGAACAGGGTCCCCAGGATCGGCACGTCGATCAGGCCCGGCAGGGAATCGATGCTCTGGCGGGTCTGTTGCTGCAGCAGGCCGGCGATCATCAGCGCTCCGCCCGAGGGCAGCTCGACGGTGGTCTCGGCCCGGCGGACGTTGAGGCCGGGGATGGTGAGGCCGGGCCCGCCCGAACCATTGTTGATGGAGAAGGCGCCGACGTTGGTCAGTTCGGACACCTCGGTGGACAGCTTCATCGAGATGCGGCCGCCGGACATGACCACCGGCGTGAAGTTCAGACCGACGCCGAACTGCTTGTAGTCGACGGTGATGCGGCCGGTGGCGTCCTGGCCCACGGGCACGGGGAACTCGCCGCCGACCAGGAACTTGGCTGCCTCGCCGGAAACGGCGGTGAGGTTGGGCTCGGCCAGGGTGCGGACCAGGCCGGCGCGTTCGAAGGCCTGGACCAGGGCGTTGGCCTTGTTGAGGTTGTCCGAGCCGGCGGTCTCCTGCAATGGCGCGGCATTGAAGTTCGGCGCATCGCCGGGACCCTTGGTCACGAACGGGCACAGGTGGTTGAAGTCGCCCGGCACGCAGGGCAGCTGCAGGATCGGCTGGTGGGTGGTGTCGCGGGTGAAGCCGCTGGTCAGGCCGCCCAGCAGCTGGCCGTTGACGCCCCAGGTGGGGGCGAAGGCCTGGATGATCTGGTTGCCGCCGGTGCGGCCGATGATGGCCTGGGTGTTGAAGCCGAGCTGCTTGATGGCCGAGCGCTGCACCTCGACCACGCGCACCTTGAGCATCACCTGGTCCTTGCCGGCGATGGTCAGCATGTTGAGGACCTGCTCGGGCTTGGCCACGAACTGGGCGGCGATCTGCTGGGCCTTGTCGGCGTCGCCGGCGCTGATCACTTCGCCGGTGAGGACCAGGGAGTTGTTGATCGCCTCGACATGGATGTGAGAGCCGGGCAGCACCCGCGCGATGGTCTGGGCGGCGGCCGAGACGTCCTGGTCCACCCGGATGTCCAGGCGCAGGATCGGCTTGCCCATGCCGTCGAAGAACACCGCGTCGGTCTGGCCGTTGGCGATGCCCAGGATGGAGATGCGGCGGGGCGTGCGCAGCACCACATCGGCGATGGCCGGGCTGGTGACGCTGACGTCGCGGGCGTCGACGGGCAGCTCGACCAGGGCCGACTTGCCTTTGCCGAGCGCCAGGGTTCGGGCCGCCGGGCCGCTCCCGGTCAGCTCTACGCGCAGCACGCCGGGCGTGGCCGCGTACGCCGGGGCGCCGGGGCCGCCCGGCAATTCCGCCGCGAGGGAGCCCTGGCTCAGCATCGCCAGTATCCCCAGTGCGCAAACGAGGCGCTTCAGTTCGAACCTGTTCATCGCGCCGTGACCTCGCTCACGTGGCCGGCCTTGATGACCCGGACGGAGGTGGAATGGCCTGTCCCGTCGGCGCGGCCGGCGCGCCCGCCCATGTCGGCGTAAGACCGCAACGCCAGGGCCATGTCGCCCTGGGCCTTGGCCTTGGTGACGAGCTCGACGTCCTCGGCCGGCACTTCCAGGGTGGCGGTGGTCCCGACGATGGTGCGCGCGGTCTTGTCGGGCTGGATCTGCTGGTCGATGGCCAGCACCCGGATGTTCTGCAGGATGGTTTCGGAAACCGCCGAGGTCGCGCCGCCCCCGCCGCCCTGCTGCTCGACCTTGTGGGTGGCCACCACGTCGACCCGGTCGCCCGGCAGCACGAAGCCGCCCGCTGCGGTCTCCACCGTGACCGGCATTGAGATGGCGCGCATTCCCGGCTGCAGCACCACGGCCATATAGCCGCCGGCGCCGCCGTGCACGATCTTGCGCTCGACGATCGGCTCGTTGGTCAGGAAGGCTTCCCGCACGATGGCGCCTTCCAGCGCCTGCATGCTGTTGCCGCCGCCGTTCAGGGCGGCCTGCGCGGCCTGGGCCGCGGTGGCCCCGATCTTTGCGGTGGCCGTGGTCGGGGCGGCCGCCGGCGCGGCGCCGTCGGTGATGAAGGTCGGATTGACGGCCTCGGCGGGCCAGGCCTGCCAGCCGAGGTCGGTCTGGGTCAGCCGGGCGCCCACCGGCAGGTCGCGCTTTGCCACCACCACCTGCACCGTCGGATGCTCGGCAGGCGGTGGCGCAGCCGCCGTCGCGACGGGCGCAGGACGGTGCGACAGCATTCCATTCACAACGAAGGCCAGACCGATCGCGGCCATGGCGGCCACCACCAGGATGGCAATGCGGACTGGTCCCATAGGGAACGCCTAATCTCCTCGTGGCCCCGCCTCAGGCGTCGCGCCCGGCGCGGCTGGGGGAATCATCAGGCTTCTGCCTTGGGCTGAACCTTCACCGCGCATGGTTAACGCCCGCCTAAGTGTTCGTGCCCACGGGTCCTTCAGACCGCACCCGCCGCGACGATCAGCGAACTCGAGGGGAAGGCGATCAGCGCCCCGACGGCGATGGCGAGGCCGTACGGAAGGTCCTCGGCGGGAGTCAGCAGCCGGCCGAGCCAGGGCGGACCGCGTCCGGCGAGGGCCGTGATCGGTCCGCTGTTGCGGGCCGCGATGAGCGCTGTTGCAATCGCCCCGCCGGCCACGCCGGTGGCCAGAAGAAGGGTCATGACGCCCGGCCAGCCCAGCCAGAGGGCGCTTGCCGCCAGGAGCTTGGCGTCGCCGCCGCCGCACCAGCCCATGGCGAACATGCCGATGCCGGCCACGAGCGCGGCGAAGCCGGCTGCGACATTGAGTCCCAGGGCCCCCATGGGCAGATGCACCAGCAGGGCGACGGGGATGAAGGTTACGGCCAGCAGGCCGGAAAGCCAGTTGGGAATGGTGAAGCTGGTCACGTCCCGGATCGCCGCGACGATGACGCCGGCGGGGAACAGGGCGAGCAGCAGCAGGGATGGGCTAGCGAGGGTCATGGCGCGCCGGACTGAGCGGCTGGAAATTGCGCCGGCCCCGTGAAGGAAGTGTTGCCGGGCCGGCCCCAAATGAGCAGGGCCCGACCGTCACTTCACGGCGGCGGAGATCGAAAGGAACATGGTGTCGAGGTTGGTCGAGAGGCTGGAGATGCCGGTAACGATCACCGCGGCGATCAGCGCCGCGATCAAGCCGTACTCTATCGCTGTCGCACCGGACTCATCGGAGAGGAAACGCCTCGGATGGGATAACATGAAGCCATCCTGTGCTTTCGTGGGGGAGGCGAGCCACGAACGTCGAAAGCGTCGCGGCGACGAGCGCCGCGACGCTTCCAGCAGACCCTACTTCAGGGACGTGCCGATGGACGTGAACTTGGTGTTCAGGTTGGTGCCGATGGTGGTCAGGGCCGTAACGATGACCACGGAGATGAGGGCCGCGATGAGACCATACTCGATGGCCGTGGCGCCGGATTCATCCTTCAGGAAACGCTTGGTGAACTTGAACATTGCTTGAGCTCCTTTGGCAAGCAGACATGAATGGGGACCAAGCCTGCCCGGCCCGCTTGCCCCGTTGTACTGAACCACTATGCGGCATCGAGCTTAATTGTCGGTGAAGCTATGGAATAGGCAGAGGATTTTCTTTGGTTTACGGGTTTTCATTATTATGATCGGTTAACCAAGGGCGATTTTCTCTAGCAATTTAAGTGCTCTATTCATTGTAGTCTACGACACGTGAATCACACCGTGGCGGCTTCAGGGTTTGTTGACCTTTCCGTAAGAGCCTCGGCCCGTCATTTTAGCGGAGGACGTCATGGGTCCCGCCAGCAGCCGTCAGCCTCACAACCGTCGTCTCGGGGCCGCCTGCGCGGGCGTGCTCCTCGCCGCGACGTTCGCCTCGGCCGCGCAGGCCGTCACGGTGCATATGGACGAGAACACCCTGGTCGACCTCCGCGCGCCGGCCGGCAGCGTGGTCATCGGCAACCCCTCGATCGCCGACGTCAGCCTGGTCACGCCGCGACGAGTGGCGATCCTGGGACGCAGCTATGGGCTAACCAACATCATCATCACCGATCGGATGGGCCACACCCTCCTGTCCCAGCAGGTCAACGTGGCGCCGGCCGAAGCGGGCCGGGTGTCGGTCTACCGCGGGACCTGGGTGCACAACTTCGCCTGCTCGCCGCGCTGCGAGCGCACGCCAATGGCCGGCGAAGAGAAGACCACGGTCTATGAGGAGTTCGCCAACCCTTATAAGGACTATGGCGAGCGGGCCCGCACCGACGCCACCGGCCAAAGCCCACAGGGGGGCGGTGCTCCTTAAGTCTGGCGTGAAACTGCCTAATACGGATTGTTTACGTACTTAAACGGTCGGTTAGGCGTGATCGGCTATCGTCTGCGCATGGATGGTCGGGAGCCTCCAGGCGTCATGCGGCTACTTCATTCCCCTACCTCTCATCTGCGCCGGTTCGCCAAAGCCAAAGGCGGCGCCGCGGCCGTCGAAATGGCGCTGGTGGCGACGCCCTTCTTCGCACTGCTGTTCGGCATCATCGAGCTGGGGCTGATCTTCCTGGTCTCCTCGTCGCTGGAGAACGCCACCGACGCCGCCGCGCGCACCATCCGCACGGGAGAGTTCCAGACCGGCGGGACCACCACGGCGGCGGCCTTCAAGACCGCCATCTGCAACAACTTCGGCTGGATGCAGTCGGACTGCTCCGCCAACCTGTCGGTGGACGTGCGCACTTTCGCGACCTTCCAATCGGTGACGGCGCCGCAGCCGGTGAGCAACAAGACATTCAATGCCGCGGCCCTGGCCTTCAATCCGGGCGGGCCGGGAGACATTGTGGTGGTGCGCGCCTACTACCAATGGCCGCTGATCGCGCCCCTGATGTCTCAGGCTCTGGAGACGTTGAACGGCGGCAAGAACCTGATCACCACCACCGCCACCTTCCGTAACGAACCGTACGGGAGCTGACCGTGTCGCTCTTCAGGCGCTATCGCAAAGACGAAAACGGGGTCGCGGCGGTCGAGTTCGCGCTGATCGCGCCGGTGATGGTGCTGCTCTACTTCGGCCTGGTCGAGCTGTGCCAGGCGATGATCGCCGAGCGCAAGGCCAACCACGTGGCCTCGGCCGTGGGCGACCTGGTGGCCCAGGTGGATACGCTGACCGCCAGCGACGTGGATGACATCTTCAGCATCGGCAACACCATCATGTCGCCGTTCCCGGTCAGCACCCTGCAGATGCGGGTGACCAGCCTGACCGCCAACGCCCAGGGAACGCCTCTGGTGGACTGGAGCCGCGGCTCGGGCGGCATGACCAAGCTGGCCACGGGCAGCACCCAGACGATTCCCCTGACCATGGCCTCGGGCGACAGCATCGTCATGACCGAGGCGAAGTACTCCTACACCTCGGTGGTGCAGTACATCCTGCCCAACGCGCTGAATTACAATGAGACCTACTACCTGCGGCCGCGACGATCCGACAAGGTCATCTGCACCGGCTGTTGAGCGCATCCTGCAAGGGGTGAGGCGGCAAGGCCCGGCCGTCGAGCGCGCTCACGGCCCGAACGCCGATCAGGCTGTTGGTAAGGAACGCGCCCTCGGCCCCGTCGAGTGCTTCCCGCGCCGCACGGACCTCGACAGCCTCCACGCCCATCGCCCCGGCCGCCGCCAACACCTCGGCGCGCATGATGCCGTCCAGCACGCCGCACTCCAGGGCCGGGGTGAACAGCCGGCCCTGATCGATCCAGAACAGGTTCGCCGCCGCAGCGCAGGCGAGTTCCCCCTGGGTGTTGAGCAGCAGGGCCTCTCCGGCGCCAAGATCGTGCGCCTGCCGCCGGGCCAGCACGTTGTCCAGGTAGGACAGTGTCTTCAGCCGCGCGGCCGGCGAGGTCTCGTTGCGGCGCAACCCGACCGTGGCCAGGCTGACGGGGCCCTGCGGCGCCGGGGCGGCGAAGGCAGCGGCGACGAGGCGCGCCTGCGCCCCTTCCGGCCGGTCCAGGCCGCGTCCGGAGCCCGGCGTCAGGGTGAGCCGAACCGCCGCCCGGTCCACACCCGCCGTCCGCGCCAGGGCCGCCCCTGCCGCCGAACGCAGCGCCGCGGTCTCCGGCGCGACGAGACCCAGCACGGCGCAGGCGCGGGTCAGCCTCGCCAGATGCCGCTCGAGTCGCCGCAGCCGGCCGGCCTCGGCCAGGATGGTCTCGAAGAGGCCGTCGCCCAGCAGAAGGCCGCGATCGTCGTCGGGGATCATCCGGGCGGCCCGACCAGGGCTGAGCGCAGGGCGTCGATCTTGGCTTCGGTCTCCAGCCGCTCCTGGTGCGGGTCGCTGTCGGCGACGATGCCGGCGCCGGCCCGGGCCTCCCATCGCCAGCCTTCCGCGTCCTCGACCAGGGCGGCGGTGCGGATCAGAACGCTGGAATCGCAGCGGCCGTCGAACCCGGCCCAGAACATCGAGCCGCAATAGGGTCCTCGCGGCGCCTCGTAGTCGGCGATGACCTTGATCGCCTGCACCTTGGGCGCGCCGGTGATCGAGCCCGGCGGAAACGCCGATTCCAGCAGGTCCAGGCCGCCCTTGCCGTCGCACAGGCCGCCGACCACGGTGGAGACCAGGTGGTGCACGTTGGCGAAGGTCTCCACCTTGAACAGTTCGGTCACCTTGACCCCTCCGGGCCGGCAGACGCGGGACAGGTCGTTGCGCATCAGGTCGACGATCATCAGGTTCTCGGCCCGATCCTTTTCGCACTCCAGCAGCTCGCGCTGAAGCGCCCGGTCGCTGGCGGGATCGGGCCCGCGCGGGCGGGTGCCCTTGATCGGTCGGGTCTCGGCCATCAGCAGCGGCGCGCCGTCCACGCTGACGAAGCGTTCGGGGGAATTGGAGACCACCGCCCGATCCGGCAGGCGCAGATAGGCGGCGAAGGGCGCGGGGCTGGCGGTCCAGAGCCGCTCCACCAGATCGAACGGCCGCACGCCGACGCTCAGCCGCCCCCCCCAGGCGCGGGCGATGTTGGCCTGGAAGATCTCGCCGGCGGCGATCCTTTCAACCACCGCGGCCACGGACGCCTCGTAGGTCTCGCCGGCGGTCAGCACGTCGAAGGCGTCGCTCAGCGGCGCTGAGGGCGGCGGCGGGCGGGGCGGGGCGCGGTCCAGGCGGCGCACCGCCCGGTCAGCCCGCGCCAAGGCGGCGGCGTCGTCATCCCCGCGCCCGATGGCCAGCACTTCGCCGCGGACGTGATCGAAGGCGAGGAGATCGAGATAGAGGCCGCAGGCGAGGTCCGGCCAGCCCGGGAGCGCGCGGCGTCCGACCGGCTCGAGCCGGCCGCCCAGCTCGTAGCCCAGCAGGCCGGCCACGCCGCCCTGGAACGGCGGCCCTTCGGCGACCGCTGACGCTGGATCCCCGACCAGGGCCCGTACGGCCGCGAAGGGATCGCGCGGATCGTCCGGCATGACCGCGAGGGCGGCTTCGGGCTCGTCCAGCACATAGGACCAGCGCGACCGGTTACCGGCGCCGCCGGACAGGAAGGCCATGGCGTACGGATGGTCGGCCAGGGCCGCGAGCACATCGAGGGGCTCGCGCCATGGGGCCTTGAGGATAGCGGTCGCGCGCATGGGCGGGTGGATAGCGCGCCAGCCGGCGGCGTCAAAGCGGCGTGGCGCGGCGCCCGCGCCACAGGTGACGTCATCACGCGAAGCCTCACGCCATGGTGATTAGAACCCAGCCGCATGGCGGAGCAATGTAGCGCCTTGGATGGAGGTCCAAGGTCCTGGACGCGTCCGCCGCAAGGTCATCCTTACGGCGGACGCGTTTTTTTTGGCCCGATCCTGCCGCGGGCCTGCGAGTCGTTTTCGCTGGTTCCTCAAAGCACGGCCACTATAGTTCAGTGATCAGTCCCGTCACGGACGAGCACGCATCGGTTTGCGATCTCCGCCGTTCACGTCCCCAATGGTCACATTGTCCAGCGACACCAATGCCCGCGCCGGCGCCCAGACGGTGGACCAGACCGCAAAGCTGACCCGCCGGATCACCATGCTGTCGGTCTCGGCGGCCGTGGGGCTGGTGGCGATCAAGCTGGCGGCCTGGATCGCCAGCGGATCGATCGCGCTCCTGGCCTCGCTGGCGGATTCCAGCCTGGACGTCGTCGCCTCCCTGGCCACCTTCCTGGCGGTGCGCTGGGCCGCTGCCCCTCCGGACAGCGAGCACCGCTACGGGCACGGCAAGGCGGAAGCCTTCGCCAGCCTGTTGCAGGCGGGGCTGGTGTTCGCCTCGGCCGCCCTGGTCGGCCAGGAGGCGATCCAGCACCTGGTCCATCCCAAGCCCATCACGGCGGAGGGGTGGGCCATGGGGGTGATGGCCGTCTCCACCCTGGTGACTGTGCTCCTGGTCCGCGCTCAGGCGCGGGTGCTGCGCCGGGTCAGCTCGGTGGCTGTGGCTGGCGACCGGGCCCACTACGTCGTCGACGTCGCCGCCAACCTGACCGCCTTCGCGGGCATCGCGCTCAGCCTGATGCTCGGTTCGCCCCTGTGGGACGCCGCCGCGGGGCTGTTCGTCACGGGATGGCTGGTGTGGGGCGCGATCCAGGTGTTCCGCGACAGCTCCAGCCAGCTGCTCGATCACGAGCTGCCAGACGCTGACCGGGCGGAGATCATGGCCCGCATGACCTCAGATCCCCGCGTCAAGGGCGTGCATCAGCTGCGCACGCGGGCCTCGGGGCCCTACATCCACATCCAGATGCATGCCGACCTGGAGCCGACCCTGAGCCTCGAGCAGGCGCACGAGGTCGTGATCGAGGCCGAGAACCGCGTACTGGAAGCTTTCCCCGCCGCCGACATCATCATCCACCAGGATCCGCAGGACCGGGCGCAGGCCCACGGCGGCGCCTTCGCCGAGAAAGAGCACCACGGCTGACGCGTGAGGCTAACCAGGCGGGGGCGGCGGCAGGTCCTTGGGCGGAGTCATGTCAAAGCGCTGCCGCCCGGTGGCGCGGTCGACGCTGCGATCGAAGTCGGTGCAGATGGGCAGGGCGTAGTCGATCTGCTTGACCACACGGCGGTAGGTCCACCGGCGCCGGTCCGGCGCGGTCAGGATGTCGGGCGCGGTCGTCTCGACCTCGAAGACCAGGTGGTCCTTGTCCTGGAGGTGGATCCGTTCAGTGACCTTGGCGTTCGCGCCGACCGATGGAGCGCCGGGTAGAGGCAGTGGGAACGCCGCCGTCGGATCCAGGCCGGTAGTCTCCACCACCAGGGTATCGCCGTCCCAATGACCAATCGAGGTCCCGCTATTGGTCACGGTCATGTCGGGGCCCGGCGCGGCCGCGCCGATGTAGACCCTCCGCACGAGGCCGATGTCGTCGGAGATCAGCGTGACCCGGCCCGGCGTCGCCACGATATCGAGGTCGGACGCGACGCCCCAGCCGTAGCCGCTGAACTTGTAGGGCCGGCAGAAGTCCATGGCGGCGCCGGAGGCCATGTTCATCCCGGCCGCCCGCATCTGCGCTCCTGCTGCGGGATTCCAGGGCGGCGGCGCGGCGAGCATGACCTCGGGCAGGAACGGCTGCTGCTGTTGCCAATAGCCGCTGATTTCCGTCGCCCTCGCCGCGTTTGCCTCACCCGACGCGGCACAGGCCAGGATCGCGCCCGCAAGAGGGCCCAGCATCGTTGGGAGCTTCACGGCTTCGGTTCCGGATTGTCAGTCGTCAGGGGCGTGGTGTTGAGCACCGTCCCGTTGGCCAGGGTCGTCTTCATCAGTTTACCGCCAGGTCTGCCATCGCGGAGCGGGTGATAGACGAACTGCGCCTTGTCCCCGGTTCCCAGGCTCGCGTGCGTCCAGCCCAGGCCGGCCAGCCGGTTGACGGAGTCGCTCTCGAAGGCGTGGATCGCGTAGCCGCCTTCGGGCTTGGGCACATAGACCCAGATGAAGACGTGCGGATTGGTCCATTCGACCTTGGCTACGGTCCCGCTGACCGTCAGCGTCTTGCCGGCATCGAACATGGCGTAGGAATGATGCGCCATCGGCACGGCCGGCGCGGCGCACGCCATCGCCGCCGCCAGGGCGACAATTCGAAGTGGCTCGACCATGGTCCCGCCTTTCGCCCGCTTGACCGGCGCTCGCCGAGCCTTGGCCCGGCGCCGCGCGAAGTCAATTGCGATCATCACCGGGCGTGGGCCGCCTTCCATTGCATGGCGTGAAGGACGCGACTCCTCACCGAGGGGTGGTCGTAGAACACCGCCTCCTCGAGCGGCGACGGGTCGGCCCTGTCGGCGCCATGCTGGCGCAGGACCATGGCGGCCAGGCCGTCGGGCTCGCGGGCGTGGTCCAGCGAGTACTGGTCGGCGCGGACGTTGACCGCCCGGTCGAAGGCGTTGAACAGCGGCGTCGCAACGATGATCCAGGCGAGCAGGATCGCCGCCATGATCGGCAGGCCGGCCGGATCGGCGACGCCGAACTCCATGCCGAGCGACCGCGCCAGGGGCCGATAGAGCAGTTCAGCCGCGAGCGCACCGGCGAAGACGAGGCCGGCCAGCACCACTGCGAACCCCAGCTGGTCGCCGTGGGCATAGTGACCCATTAGGTGTCCGATGTAGGCGCGCGCCACCGCCGGGTCCCCGTCGGCCATGCCGCGGCTGATCACCACCCTGGGCTGGCCGGGCAGGCCCGTGACGTCTGCG
>FTFP01000528.1_pt1 | contig 13396 bp, 14 predicted proteins | sample 1640421 | NCBI WGS metagenome assembly FTFP01 (sample SAMEA3914814, study PRJEB12502) | metagenome | biome: forest; material: soil | place: USA | collected 2011-09-16 | depth 0.1 m | reverse complement strand
TGGGCGTCGGACCGTTGGATCGGCTCCGGCGCCAGCGTCAACCTGGTGCGCAAGAGCATTGCCCTGAGCGCCCACGCAGTCGTCGCCGTCAGCATGCTGGTGTGTGCGTTCGGCGACCGGACGACCTCGGTCGTGTGCCTGTTCGTCGCGGCGGCGGCGTTCGGGTTCAACTCGCCGTGCATCTTCTCGATCGGCCAGACGCTGGCTGGCCCCAGGGCGGCGGGGAAGTGGATCGGCGTGCAGAACTGCCTCGGCAACTTCGCCGGCATCCTCTGTCCGATCATCACCGGCATGGTCGTGGACCGCACGGGTCAGTTCTTCTGGGCCTTCATCATCTGCTGCGGCATGGCGGTGACCGGGATGGTCGGCTGGGGCGTGATCATCCGCAAGGTCGAGGCGATCAACTGGGAGCCGGTCTAGGCGTCAGCCTAGCCGCCGCTCGAACGGGGTGTGCTAAGATCACGCCGCAGAGCCACTGAAGGGGGAGACCATGGCGACGCGTCTGACCTATGCCATCAAGTTCGTGGCCGACATGGACAAGGCGGTGGCTTTCTACCGCGACACCCTCGGCCTCACCCTGAAGTTCGCCTCGCCGGACTGGAGCGAGTTCATCACCGGCGACACCACGTTGGCGCTGCACGCCGCATCCGACAAGAACCCTGCCGGGAAGGTCGAGCTGGGCTTCGGCGTCGAGGATGTCGAGGCCTTCCACCGTGAAGCGTCCGCAGCCGGCATTCCCTTCACCCAGGCGCCCAAGTCGGAGCACGGCGCGACGCTGGCCACGTTCCTGGATTGCGAAGGCGCCCAGGTCAGCGTCAGCAGCTGAACCGCTACGGCTTGGCCGTCAGCATGTGCTCGTAGCTGGAGCCCATCACCGTGCCCACCGGCTGGCCGGCTTCGACGTCCCGGGTCATGGCGGCCTCGCGGGCGGCGATGGCCTCGGCGGCCTGCAGCACCTGCTCCACGTCCGCCGGCTTGATGAAGGCGGCGCCCGAGGAGTCCGCGACAGCCCAGTCGCCGGGCTCGACAATGACCTCTCCAATGAGGACCGGCCCCCCGGTCTCGGCCTCATAGATGCGGCCCCTCGCCGTGCGGGCGGTCGCGCCCCGGGCGTAGACGGGAAAGCCGATGTCGTGGGCTTCGTCGATGTCGCGGGCGGGTCCGTCGACGATGGCGCCGGAAAGGCCCTTCTGCCGGGCGGCGCGGGAGAGGATGCCGCCCCAGCCGGCCGCGTCGACGCCGGTGCGCTGCTCGATCACAACGATCCCTCCGGCGGGGGCGGCTTCGACGGCGGCGGTGCAGGCGTGCTGTTTGCCGACCCGGGCTCCGGCGGCGAACTTGACGGTGGTCACTCGCCCGGCGATGCGGGCGCGCAATGTCTGGGCCCGCAACCCGCTCACCGACGCAGGCAGCTTCAATCGGTCCAGGGCGTCGGACAGGGCGCAGACGTCCAGCGCCCGCAGCCGGGCGGCGATCGCGTCATCGGCCATGTCAGGGCTCCTTCATCATTCGAGACGGGCATCGCGTTCGACGGGGCCCTCGATAGTGGCATAGTGTCGAAGCCGCAAACGCCGGAACAGGCGCGCAGGAGGGACCAGCATGCCGCACTTCGTCGTGGAGTACTTCGACCGGCCGGACTCGGGCGAGATCCGCGCCGCCAACCGGCAGGCGCACATCCAGTACCGGATCGACCTCGGCCAGGCGCTGGTGCTGGCCGGCCCCCTGTTCGACGACTTCGACGGCGCGCCGGCAAAAGGCAGCCTGGTGATCCTGGAGGCCGCCGACAAGGCGGACGCCCAGGCGATCGCCCATCGCGACCCCTACGACGTCGCCGGCGTCTTCCAGGAGGTGCGCGTCTTCGCCCACCGCATCCTTGTGCTGAACCCGCCACCCCTCGGATCATAGCGGACGGACGCTTGCCTCGCCCCGCCCGCTATGATCCGCGAATGTTCGACCTGTGGCGCGATTTCGGGTGCGCTCAACGGCTCGGAGGTCGCGCCACGGGGGCTTGAGCCGCCGTCACCAGAGGCCGATAAACATCGCAAAACCATAAGGCTGCCTGAGGGAACGGACGCATGATCATCGACATCCACGGCCATGTCTCAGCACCCCAGGGCGTCTACGCCTACAAGGCGGGCTTGCTGGCCTCGCGCGGGTCGCACGGCAAGGGCATGCCGCGGTTCACCGACGAGCAGATCGAGACCGCACTCAACGCGAAGAGCGTGTTCGGCGAGGGCCATATGGACCAGCTGAACAAGCACGGCACCAACGTGCAGCTGATCTCGCCGCGGCCCTTCCAGATGATGCACTCCGAGCGGCCGGCCAAGATCGTCCACTGGCTGCACGAAGCCTTCCACCAGGTGATCCACCACCAGGCCCGGCTGCACCCGGACCGCATCGTCGGGGTCTGCTCGCTGCCGCAGGTGGCGGGCGATCCGATCGAGGGCGCGCTGCCCGAGCTGGAGCGCTGCATCAAGGAGCTGGGCTTCAAGGGTTGCCTGCTCAATCCCGACCCGTACGAGAACTCGGGCGTGGAGCCGCCGGGCCTGGACGACCGCTACTGGTACCCGCTCTATGAGAAGCTCTGCGAGCTGGACGTCCCGGCGATGATCCACTCGGCCAGCTCGAAATCCGAGCGGGAAACCTACTCCACCCACTTCATCACCGAGGAGACCATCGCGGTCTTCAACCTGGTGAACTCCGACGTATTCAAGGACTTCCCGAACCTGAAGATCATCGTTCCGCATGGCGGCGGCGCGGTGCCCTATCAGCTCGGCCGCTACCAGGCCTCCACAGCCCACCTGCCCAAGGGCGCCCAGTTCATCGACAGGCTGCGCAACCTCTATTTCGACTCGGTGCTCTACACCCCCGAGGCGGTGAGCCTGCTCATCAAGGTGGTGGGCGCCGACCGGGTGCTGTTCGGCACCGAATGCCCCGGAACCGGCTCCTACATGCACCCCGAGCTCGGCCACGCCTACGACCACGTGAAGCCGTACATCGATCAGATCGACTGGCTGTCCGACGCCGAACGGAAGGCGATCTTCGAGGACAACGCCCGCCGGGTGTTCAAGCTGGACATGTAATCATGGCCGAGATCGTCCTGGGCATCGGCTCGTCGCACGGACCGATGCTGACCACGCCGCCCGACCAGTGGGAGCTGCGGGCGGCCGACGACCGCAAGAACCCGCAGCACCACTACCGCAACCGCACCTGGACCTACGACGAGTTGGAGGCGGAGAGGGCTGGCGAGAACCTCGCCGCCCAGCTGACTCCCGCGGTCAAGCAGCAGCGCTTCGACGCCTGTCAGACGGCCATCGCGACGCTCGCCGGAGTGTTCGCCGAGACGGCTCCCGACGTGGTGGTGGTGATCGGCAACGACCAGATGGAGATGTTCTGGGACGGGCTGGTCCCGATGTTCAGCGTCTACTGGGGCGAGACCATCCCCAATCGCCTGCCGCCGCCCGAGCAGGCCGAGCGCCTGCCGCCCGGAATCCGCGTCGCCATGCGGGCCAACGCGCCCGACGAGCCCGTCGAATACCCGGGTTGCCCGGACCTGGCGCTGCACATCCTGAAGTCGGTCCAGGACGACGGCTTCGATCCGGCCTCGATGCAGAAGGTTCCACCCCATCGCGGCGGCTGGGTGTCGATCCCCCACGCCTTCGGCTTCATCTTCCACCGCCTGATGGGCGAGAACGTCCCGCCGACGGTGCCGGTGGTGCAGAACACCTTCTATCCGCCCAACCAGCCGAAGGTGCGCCGCTCCATCGACTTTGGCCGCTCGCTGGCCCGCGCCATCCAGGCCTGGCCGTCGAACAAGCGGGTCGCGCTGATCGCTTCGGGGGGCCTCACCCACTTCGTCATCGACGAGGCGGTAGACGGTGTGATCCTGGACGCCATCCGCGCCGGCGACACTTCGCAGCTCGAGCAGCTGGACGAGGCCACCTTCCAGTCGGGCACGTCGGAAACGAAGAACTGGATCCCGGTGATCGGAGCGATGGCCGAACTCGGTTGCCAGCCGACGGTGGTTGACTACGTCCCCTGCTACCGCTCCGCCGCCGGCACCGGCAACGCCATGGGCTTCGTCTACTGGCGCGGCGCCGCCGACTGAGGATCGCCATCCGGCGCGGCGTTGGCTAGCATGCTCGTGTCAGGGAGACACGAATGGCGCAAGACCAGTCCGTCGACGTCGCCCAGGTGATCGAGCGCCAGCCGCTGGGCGCCTTCACGATCGCCCTGATCGTCGTCTCGTGGCTGGTGACGTTCTTCGACGGCTACGACATGCTGGTGATCTCATACACGTCGAAATACCTGATCCACGATTTCCACCTGACCAAGGTGATGCTCGGTTACGTCATGACCTCGGCCGTGGCCGGCACCTTTTTCGGGAGCATGCTGTTCGGCTATCTCGGCGACCGCATAGGACGCCGGCCTGCGATCCTGATTTCGACCGCTTCCTTCAGCGTGCTGACGACCGCCGTCGTCCTGGCGCAGAGCTACCCGCAGCTGATGGGATTGAGGTTCGTGAACGGCATCGCGCTCGGCGGCGCGGTTCCCCTGGTATGGGCGCTGAACGTCGAGTTCGTGCCCAAGCGCTTCCGGGCCCGCGCGGTGACGCTGATCATGCTCGGCTTCGGCTTCGGCGCGACCTTCGCCGGGCCGATCGCGCGCCTTCTGATTCCCAGCTTCGGTTGGCAGGGCGTATTCTGGTTCGGCGGTATTGCCTCCCTGGCCGCAACCCTCCTCCTTCTCGCGTTTCTGCCGGAGTCCCTGCGCTACATGGCCCGGACGGGAGCGCCGGTCGCCAGGATCGTCCGCACCGTCAAGCGGGTGGCGCCGCGCCTGGTGCTTCCCGCCGATCCAAGCTTCGTGGTCGCCGACGAGAGTTCCAAGCGGGAACGGTTCAATCCCACCATGCTGTTTCGGGGCGAGCTTCGCCTGATCACGCCGCTGCTCTGGCTGTCCTTCCTCTCCAGCTCGGTGGCGACGTACTTCATCACGTCCTGGGGGCCCTTGATCCTGGAGGACATGGGATTCGGGGCGAACGGCGCAGCCTGGCTCAGCGCCGGCAACTCCCTCTGCGGCGCCGTCGGCGGCCTGGCGATCATGGGGTTCACCGACCGGAAGGGCCCAATCAGCGTCGCGGCGCTGCCGGCGATAGCCGTGCCGCTGCTTCTCATCGCCGGCCTCGTGCCCATGGGACTCGGCGTCTTCCTGGTCCTGAGCCTGGTGCTGTCGGTGTTCCTGGGCGGCGGCCACTACGCCATCCAGAGCATCATCGGCATGTTCTATCCCAGCACGATACGGGCGAGCGGCTCCGGCTGGGCGGGATCGGTGGCGAAGATCGGATCGATGTCCGGCCCGGTGATCGGCGGCTACGTGCTCTCCACCAGCCTTCCGCTGAAGAACACCTACGCGCTCCTGGCTGTCTGCCCGGCCGTGTTCGGAGTCTGCGCCCTTTGCATCGGGATCATTGCACGCCGGCTGCACCAGGAGGGCGCAGACGCCGCGGCGGGGGCGCTGGAGCCCGTCGTCGAACCAGCGGAGTAGTTCCGGCCGCCATTTCTTTCCGAGATGTTCACCAAATCGGCCGCACCACAGGCGGGGGCGGTCGAGGTTTCGAACTGCCCGTCAGGAGGCGACGGTGTCAGACCCGGCTCTCGCGGAACGGATGAACTTCATGCAGCTCGATCCCGCGAGCTGCGCCGCGCTGCGGGGACTCAAACCGCTCATTGAGCGCGAAGTGCCCCAGGCGCTGGACGCGCTCTACGACCAGATCCGCCATGAGCCGAAGATGCGGGCCATGTTCAGGGACGAATCCCAGATGCAGGGCGCCAAGGGGCGCCAGCGGACCCACTGGGGCGTCATCGCCAATGCCGACTTCGGCGACCAGTACCTCAAGAACGTCCACACTGTCGGCGAGACCCATGCCCGGATCGGCCTGGAGCCGCGCTGGTACATCGGCGGCTACGCCCTCGTCCTCGATCACCTGATGCGGGCGCTGGTCGCCGATCGGTGGCCCAAGGGGTTTATGGGCGGTTCAAAGGGGCAGGCCGATGAATTCGCCAAGGCCCTCAGCGGCCTGGTCAAGGCCACGCTGCTCGACATGGACATCTCCATCTCCACCTACCTCGAAGTGAGCGAAACGGCGCGGATCAAGGCGGAAACGGCCAGGGCCGCGGACGAAAGGGCCCAGAAGACTGCGGTCGATGTCATCGGGTCCGGTCTCGCCAGGCTTGCGGACGGGGACCTCACCTTCCGCATCAGCGAGGATCTGCCGCCAGCCTACCGCAAGCTCCAGGACGACTTCAACGGCGCCATGGAACAGATGCACTCGGCGATGAAGCTCATCATCAACAATACCGACGCGATGATGGCGGGAGCCGGCGAGATCACCCAGGCCGCCGACGACCTGTCGCGGCGCACCGAGCAGCAGGCCGCCACCCTGGAAGAGACGGCCGCCGCCGTCGAAGAGATCACCGCCACGGTCAGGCGCACGGCCGATGGGGCCAACCAGGCCAACGCCGCGGTCTCGACCGCCCGCAGCGACGCGGAGGGCAGCGGGGAGATCGTCAGCCACACGGTCGCGGCCATGACCGGCATCGAGAAGTCTTCCGAAGAGATCGGCCAGATCATCGGGGTGATCGACGAGATCGCCTTCCAGACCAACCTTCTGGCCCTCAACGCCGGGGTCGAGGCCGCGCGCGCCGGCGATGCGGGCAAGGGCTTCGCCGTCGTGGCGCAGGAGGTGCGGGCGCTGGCCCAGCGTTCGGCCGAAGCCGCCAAGGAGATCAAGGCGCTGATCTTCACCTCCACCACCCAGGTGAAGGACGGCGTCAATCTGGTCGGCCAGACCGGCGAGGCCCTGGCGCGGATCGTCGGCCAGGTCGCGCAGATCAGCAGTCTGGTGTCCGAGATCGCCGCGTCGGCGCAGGAGCAGGCCACTGGCCTTTCGCAGGTCAATACGGCCGTCAACCAGATGGACCAGGTGACCCAGCAGAACGCGGCCATGGTCGAGGAGACCACAGCCGCCAGCCACTCCCTGGCCCAGGAATCCCAGCAACTCGCGGATCTGGTCGCCCGCTTCAAGGTGGGCGAGCGTAGCCCTGGCGCCAGCCGCCAGCCACAGGCCCGCGCCAGGCCCGACTATGCCCGCGCGGCGGGCTTCTCCTCCTCCCGGGGCGGCGGCGGCGCCAGGGCGGTGGAGTGGGACGAAAACTGACAGACCCGCGAAAGGAACGGCCATGGCGAACGAGGGTTTGGGCGGACGGGAGCTGATCTCCTTCCGCATCGGCGATCAGGAACTCTGCATCGACATCACCAGCGTCCGAGAGATCAGGGGCTGGGCGGCGGTCACGCCGCTGCCCCACGCGCCGGACTACGTGTGCGGCGTCATCAACCTTCGAGGGGCTATCATCCCCGTGCTCGACCTCAAGCGCCGTCTGGGGCTGGGAGTGACCGAGCCAGGCCTGCGCCATGTGATCGTGGTGACCCAGATCCGCGACAGCACCGTCGGGTTGCTGGTCGATGGCGTGAGCGAGACTTTCAAGGTCGCCGAGGGCGACCTGCATGCCCCGCCAGACATCGGCAGCGACGAGACCAACTATTACGTGCAGGCGCTGATCTCCATGGGCGACCGCATACTCACCCAGCTGGTCGTGGACAGCATCCTGCCCAAGGGCGCCCTGGACATGCCCAACGCGGCCTAGGCCGCTAACGGCAGCCGGACAGTGGCCGTGAGGCCGTGACCCGGCGGTGAGCTGAGCTCCACATCCCCGCCGTGGGCGCGGGCGATCGAGCGGGCGACCGACAGGCCCAGGCCCACGCCGCCGTCGTCCAGCGTGCGCGCCCTGCCGGGCCGGTAGAACGGCTTGAACACCTCGTCCAGCTCGGCCGGCGGCAGCCCCGGGCCGTCGTCCTGGATCTCGACGACGACGTCGCGCTCGGCCGAAAACACACGGATGCGGGCGCGTTTGCCGTACTTCACGGCGTTGTCCACCAGGTTCGCGAACATCCGCTGCAGCGCCAGGCCGTCGCCATCGACCAGCAGCGGCGCGCCCTCGACGATCTCCACATCGGCGCCGGGCAGGCTGGCGTCGTCGGCGACGCACTCAACGATCGAGAGCAGGTCCAGGCGCTCGCGGCGGCCGGGCTCATGCGCCTCGCGGATGAAGGCGAGCACCGAGCCGACCATCCGCTCCATCTGCTCCACGTCCGACAGCACCTGCGTCTTCAGGGCGTCCGGAGCGCCCTCCATCTTGTAGCGGATGCGCGCCAACGGGGTCCTGAGGTCGTGCGAGACGGCTCCGACCATGGCGGTGCGGTCGTCCACATAGCGCCGGATACGGGCCTGCATGTCGTTGAAGGCGCTGGCCGCCGCGGCGACCTCGGCGGGCCCCGTGACGGGCATCGGCGGTGATTGCGGATCGCGCCCGAGCGCCAGGGCGGCCCTGGCGAACCCGTCGATGGGGGCGGTGATGCGACGTGCGAACAGATAGGCCGCCGGCAGGACGATCAGCAGGCAGCCGAACAGCCACATGGCCATCCGCTCGTGCCACAGCTGGACGAACGGTTCGGGTGGCGAGTGGACCCTTACCCAGCGACCGTCGGGCTGCTGCAGGGCGGCGACGAAACCGCCAATGACCCCGCCGCCGGCCAGATGCATGGCCTCGGCCGACGCCATGTGCATCCCCATCATGGGCGGTGGGTCGGCAGGAGCCGGAACGAACAGGCTGAGCGGGGGGCGTGCAGGCGGATGCAGGTGCGCGATGACCGGGCGCCCGATCCACACAAAGCGCAGCCGGTTCGGCGGTGCGCGCAGCATCGCCGCCAGTTGCAGGCGGGCGGCGTCGTCAGGGAAGCCGGGGCGGTCCGGTTCGGCCGGCGGCGCGTCCACGGTCGCGCGGATCAGGCGTGGCCCGAAGCGGGCGTCGAGCGATCCGCCCTGCAGCGCCTGGGCGATCTCGCTGAGCTGGTAGATCGGAACCGGCGGCGGCGGCGTCAGCAACACCAGCATCAGGCTGAACGCCTGGGCGGCCACCAGGCTGATCATCAAAAGGACGCCGACCTGCACTGCGATCGGAGCGCCCGTGCTGCCCGCGCGCGAGCCAATCATGTCCGGGTGACCGCCGCGTCGAACAGGTAGCCGGCGCCCCGATGCGTCTTGATGATCTCCCCGGTGCTGAAGGCGTGCAGCTTGCGCCGCAACCGGCTGATCTGGACATCGATGGCCCGGTCATAGACGTCGATGTCCTCGCCGCGGGCGGCGTCGAGCAGCTGGTCGCGCGGCAGCACCCGCTGAGGGTTTTCCAGGAAGGCGCGCAGCAGCGAATATTCGCCCGCTGTCAGGAGGATGGTCGCGCCGTTCGGCGCCCGCAGGCTCCGGCGCACGGTGTCCAGCAAGAAGCCCAGGAACTGGAAGCCTCCGCCTCGGCGCGGCGCGCCGCCGCGGGCTTCTTCCTGCCGGCGCAGGACGGCCTTGACCCGGGCCATCAGCTCGCGCGGGCTGGCCGACTTCGGCAGGTAATCGTCGGCCCCCAACTCCAGTCCGAGGATCCGGTCGACCTCCTCGCCCATGGCGCTCAGCATGATGATGCCGGGCCCACCGCTGGCCGAGAGACGCCGGCAGATCGAAAGGCCGTCCTCGCCGGGCAGCATCAGGTCCAGCACCACCAGATCGATCGGCCATTGCGCGAGCGCTGCCTCCATCCCGGCGGCGTCGCCGGCGCCGTGCACCAGGAAGCCATGCTCGCCCAGATAGCGGGCGACCTGCTCGCGCAGTTCGGCGTCGTCGTCCACCACCAGGATATGCCGTGGGGACAGGGCTGGGTGCGAGGGCTGCATCACGATCTTCTCGCCCACGACTGTGGCTGAGGCGTCAAGCCTTGGCCACAGCCGCCTTCACCCGGCGCTCAGTTTGGAGGTGGTCCGCCCATCGGCCCGCCCGGTCCGCCCATGCCCCCCATCTGGCCCATGTGGCCCATCATGCCCATGTGGCCCATGCCCATCCCGTGCATGCTGCCCATCATGCCGTGGATGTGCTGGCGCATGACGGCGTCGAACGCCTTCTTCTGGTCGGGCGAGAGGACGCCGTAGAGCGCGAGGATCGCCGCCTTGTGGCTGTCCAGATGCGCCTTCATCGCCGCTTCATGCTGGTCGATCATGGCGAACATTTGCGGTGTGGTGATGTCGCCCGCCGGCATGGCGCGCGCCTCCGCTGGCGCCGGCGGCGGCTTCATGGAGTCCTGCAGGGCCTTGAAGGCGGCCTCCTGGTCCGGCCGGATCTGCAGGATGGCGTGCAGGTCGCCCAGCATGCGGGCATGGTGCTCCTGCATCTGCTGCATGTGTCCGGGCGGCATGCCGGGGTGCTCCTGCGCGACCGCGATGGCGCCGACGACGAGCAGTGAAGCGGCGGCCGAAACTGCCGCGACGATGGTCCTGGGTCTCATGACGACCTCCCTTGCTGACGAGGCTCCATGGTCTCACAGCCAAGCCAGTCGGCGATGACCTGCGTCAATGCCGCTTTGAAACACAGATGAAACATGAGCTTGGTTGGTTTGTGGCCGGCCGGACATGCTTGCGACCCAATCCTGCTGCACAGCCTGACGCGGGGGCTCGGAGGATCGACGGATGCCAGCGGCCCGAGCCTGCCTCTTCTCCGCCTTTACCGTGATTGCGGCGTTCGGCCTTTTCTCCCAGGCCTTGGCCGACTCCACCGGCGACGCGGCCCAGGCGACCGACGGCGCCCCCGTGGCGAGCGCCGGCGCCAAGGACGTCAACGCGCAGATCAAGGACTGGATCGACGCATCGCCGGACGTCCCGCCCAGGCACGACGTGGCGGCGGACGGCCCGCTCGGGCCTCCCGATCGCGCCATCCATGGGGAGTGGGGTGTCGGGGTCGGAACCCAGGGCTACCGCAGCGCCTATGGCGTCGCCGTCATTCCTCTGGGCGACAGGGGCACGGCCACGGTCGCGGCGTCCGCCGACCGCTTCCGGGCCCGGGGCTGGGGCATGAACCGCCAGTCCTTTGCTCTCAACCTCGACCTCGACGGCGCCCGGTCCGCGCGCCTGGCCAGCGCCTGCCCGTTCGACCGGTATTCGCATGGCGGTCTGGAGCCCTCGTGGGTGGGCCCGCTCCGCGGCCGCGACGATCGGTTCGCCGCCGATTGCCGGGCCGACAGGCCGGCCGCCGCCCAGGAATGCTCCCGCCTGGTCGCCCCCGGCCCCTGCTGACAGAACGCTTGCGGCCCATCGGGCCGCTGGCCATAAGCGGCCCGGCGAGCGGACCCGATTCGCCGCGGGGGTGGGCCATGAGCGATATCGCCGTCTTCAGTGGCAGCGCCCACCCTGAGCTCGCCGCCGAGATCTGCACAGCGCTGAAGGTCCCCCTGCTCCCCACGCTGGTGAAACGCTTCGCCAACGACTGTTTGGAAGTGCAGCTGCAGGCCAATTGCCGCGAGCGGGACGTGTTCATCATCCAGCCGCTGGTCGCGCCGGTGCAGGAGCACCTAGTCGAGCTGCTGCTGATGCTGGACGCCGCGCGCGGGGCCTCAGCCTGGCGCACCACGGTGGTGATGCCTTTCTATGCCTATGCACGCTCCGACAAGAAGGACGCTCCGCGCATCTCCATCGGCGGGCGGCTGGTGGCCGACCTGATGGTCGCCGCGGGCGCCAGCCGCATGCTGCTCATGACCCTGCATTCGCCCCAGGTGCATGGCTTCTTCAGCGTCCCGGTGGACCATCTGCACGCTCTGCACGAGCTGGCCGGCCACTTCCGCCGCTACGACCTCGCCAACACCGTCGTGGTTTCTCCGGACCTCGGCGGCGTCAAGTCCGCCGCAGCCTTTGCCCGCATGCTGGGGACGGGCGTGGCGGCGGGAGCCAAGCAGCGGATCAATGACGACGAGGTGGTGATCAGCGCCGTCATCGGCGAGGTGGCCGGGCGGGACGTCATCATCCTCGACGACGAGATCGCCAAGGGCACCACGGTCATCGAGCTGCTCGAGCGGCTGCGCGAGCAGGGCGTGGGCTCGATCCGCGTCGCGTGCACGCACGGCCTCTTCGCCTCCGGTGCGCTGGAGCGCCTGGCCAGCCAGCCCGACGTCGAGGAGATCGTCTGCACCAACACCGCCCCGATCCCCCAGGACTGGCGGATCCCAAAGCTCACGGTGCTTTCCATCGCTCCGGCCCTGGCCGAGGCCATGCGGCGCATCCATGCCGGTGAATCCGTGAGCGAGCTGTTCGACGCCTGACGACGGCGGGAACCGGCTTGCGATGGCCAGCGTTGCCGTCGGGTGGAATCTTCCACGCCTCGACAGCACAGCTGGAGCAACTCCAATGGCTGATCAAGCATATCCCGCGCTGGACCCGGCATCGGACCTGGCGCGCCACGCCATCACCTACCATCGCTTCATGCTGGGGGTGAAATGGATGGCCATCCACTTCGCCGCGGTGATCACGTTCCTGGTGCTGTGGTTCGCCACCGGCGCCGGCTTCATCGGCGGCGCGGTGGCGGGCGCCCTGGTGCTGGCCGTCGGCGTCTTCGCCATGCGCCATGGCCTCGCCCACTCCTCCGAGCGGGACAATCCGACCTAGGTCGATCTAGGCGGTGACGAAGGGCAGGCTGGACGTCGGCTTGCCGGTCAGCTGCAGCAGCGCGTTGGCCACGATCGGGGCCATCAGCGGCGTGCCCGGCTCGCCGACACCGGTGGGAGGATTGGTGGAGGCGACGATATAGGTCTCCACCGTCGGGGCCTCGTTCATGCGCAGCACGCGGTAGGTGTTGAAGTTGTGCTGCTGGACCAAGCCGTCCTTCAGGGTGATCTGGCCGAACAGGGCGGCCGACAGACCGTAGCAGACCCCGCTCTCCATCTGGGCGGCGATCTGGTCGGGGGTGACCGCGACGCCGCAGTCGATGGCGCAGACCACCCGCCCGACCCGGGGCTCCCCATTGACGACGGTCACGTCGGCGATCTGGGCGACCACCGAGCCGAACGCCTCGTGCACTGACACCGCCCGGGCCCAGCCGGCCGGGCTGGGCTTGCCCCAGTCCGACTTGGCGACCGCCAGGTTCAAGACCCCCAGATGCCGGTCGGCGCCGGCCCGGCGATAGAGTTCGCGGCGGTACTCCACAGGATCCTTCTTCGCCCGCTTCGCCAGCTGGTCGATGGTGTGCTCCATCACCATGGCCGTGTGGGTCGCGCCCACCGAGCGCCAGAACGACACCGGCACGATGCTCGTGGGCTGGTAGACCAGGGTGTCCGTGACCGGCGTGGCCTTCAGATAGGGCGAGCCCGACACCCCCTCGGTCACGGTGGGATCGAACTTCATGCCGGGGAACATCGGCAGCGAGCCGAGCAGAGAGGGCGAGACGATGCGATGGCGCCAGGCGAGCGGATAC
>FTFP01000241.1_pt1 | contig 13668 bp, 8 predicted proteins | sample 1640421 | NCBI WGS metagenome assembly FTFP01 (sample SAMEA3914814, study PRJEB12502) | metagenome | biome: forest; material: soil | place: USA | collected 2011-09-16 | depth 0.1 m | reverse complement strand
GGGCTGGGCGTAACCGTCCGCCTCGTCGAATCAGAGGAGATCGGGACGGTCGGCGTCGGCGAAGCCACGCTCCCGCACATCCGCTACTTCAACGCCAAGCTCGGCCTGGACGAGGCCGATTTCATGCGCAGCACCAAGGCCACCTTCAAGCTCGGGATCGAGTTCCGCAACTGGAACCGCGTCGGCGACTCCTACATCCATCCGTTCGGGGCATTCAGCCAGGCGATCGCTGAGACGTCGTTCCATCACCACTGGCTGAGGATGCGCCAGGCCGGCGATCCACACCCGCTGGAGGACTACTCGACGCCGGTCATGGCCGCCCGCCGAAACCGGTTCGCCCCGCCCAGTCAGGATCCCCGTTCCCCGCTGTCGACCTATGGCTATGCCTACCACATCGACGCGAGCCTCTATGCCCGCTACCTGCGCGCCTACGCCCAGGCCAAGGGCGTCGTCCGCACCGAGGGCAAGATCGCCAACGTCGCCCTGCGGCCGGACGACGGCTTCATCGATTCGGTCACGCTGGAGAATGGCGAGCGGATCGCGGCCGACCTGTTCGTCGACTGCTCAGGGTTCCGGGGCCTGCTCATCGAGCAGACGCTGCAAGCCGGCTACGAGGACTGGTCCCGGTGGCTTCCCTGTGACCGCGCCATCGCCGTCCCCTGCGCCGACGCCGAGCCGCTGGCGACCTACACCCGGGCCACCGCCTACGAGGCGGGCTGGCAGTTCCGCATCCCCCTGCAGCACCGCGTCGGCAACGGCTACATCTACTCCAGCGGCTTCATCGGAGACGACGACGCCGAGACCCGGCTGCTGCAGCGCCTTGAGGGACCGCCCAAGGCCGAGCCCCGCCGCCTGCGATTCACCGCCGGCAGGCGCAAGCGCCAATGGGTGAAGAACTGCGTCGCGATCGGCCTGGCGAGCGGGTTCCTGGAGCCGCTGGAGTCCACCAGCATCTACCTGATCCAGGCCGGGGTGGGCCGCCTGCTCGATCTCCTGCCGGATCTCAGCTGGGATCCCGTCGACGCCGATGAATACAACCGCCTGATGGACCGCGAGCTGGAGCGGGTCCGTGACTTCCTGATCCTGCACTACTGCGCCACCCAGCGGGACGACACCCCGTTCTGGGACTACTGCCGGACCATGCCGATTCCCGACTCCCTGACGGAGAAGATGGAGCTGTTCCGCGAACGCGGGACGGTCGTGGCCTATACCGACGGGGTCTTCCTGGAACCGAGCTGGATCGCCGTCTACGTTGGCCAGGGGATCGAGCCTCGGCGGCCGCACCCCCTGACCGCCGGTATTCCCCTCGATGGTCTCAGGCGCGAAATGGGTTCGATCCGTTCGTCCATCGCCGCGGCGGTGGAAGGCCTTCCGAGCCACCAGCAGTACGTGGCTCGCTATTGCGCAACGGCCGTGGAGGCAGCGCCATGAGCCCTCCGGCCGGATGGCCGCGGATCGTGATCGCGGGCGCAGGTCCGACCGGCTGGATGGCGGCGGCCGCGTTGGCGACGGCCCTGCACGGCGCCGGCGCAGTGCGCGTGATCGAGGGTGACCGCGACGCGCTGGATGACGACCTGGCCCAGGCCGAGCCGACGCTTCCGGGAATCGGCGACTTCATTCGCTTCCTCGGAGCCGACGAGAACGCCGCAATCGCATCGGCTCAGGCGACCTTCCGCCTCGGGACGCGGTTCGTCGGCTGGTCGGGACCCGCGACGGCGCGATTCCAGCCGTTCGGCGAGATCGGCTCAAGTCTGGAGTCGGTGGGGTTCCACCATGTGCTGTTGAGGATGCAGAGTCTGGGCAAACCGCAGAGCGCCGAGGACTACGCCGTGGCGGCGCTGGCCTCCCGCGCACGGAAGTTCTCCAGGCCGTCCTCCGATCCACGGTCTGTTCTCTCGACCCTGTCCTACGGACTGCACCTGCACTGTGGGCGTTACGCGGACTGGCTGCGCGCGAGGGCCGCGTCGCTAGGCGTGACAGGCTCACAGGGCCGTATCGTGGACGTCGTCCTGAGCGGACAGGAGGGCGGGATCGCCGCCCTCGTGCTGGAGGGAGGCGAGCGGGTGGAGGGGGACCTGTTCATCGATTGCACGGGCGCGGACGCCCACCTGATCGGCCAGGCCCTGGGTGTCGCAACCGAGGACTGGAGCCGCTGGTCGCCGTTCGACCGGATGGTGGACACGATCGCTCGCCCCGATGGCGCGCCGGAGCCCTTTACCCAGATCACCGCCGACGCGAGCGGCTGGCGCCGCCGGTCGCCGATCCAGGGCGGCGTCGGTTTCGCCAGCATTTATTCGAGCGCCCTCCTGTCCGACGACGAAGCGAGGAAGAAGCTTCGCAGTGCGGCTGGGGGCTCGGCGTCGGGCGAGCCGCGCCTGACCCGGCTTGGGTTCGGCCGGCGACGTCAGGCCTGGAGCCACAACTGCATCGCGCTGGGCGCTTCAGCCGTCGCCCTGGGGCCGTTGCTGGGCAGCGGACTGCATCAGGTCCAGAGCGGCCTCGCCCGGCTGATCGCTCTGTTCCCCCATCCCGAGGACAACCGCGCCGCCCGCGCCGAATTCAATCGCCTTTCGGCCGAGGAGGCCGAGCGCCTTCGCGACTTCGTGATCCTGCACTACCGGCTCAATGGACGCGCCGGCGAGGCCGTCTGGGACGCCTGCCGGGACGCCGCACCGCCCGACAGCCTGGCTCACAAGATCGAGGTCTTCGAAAGCCGGGGCCGCACCCCCATGCTGGACCAAGAGACCGTCCTGGAGGGCGACTGGGCTTCGGCCTTCCTGGGACTGGGCGTGAGACCCCGCCGCCATGACCCCCTGGCCGACGGCCTGGACCCCGCCTGGCTTGACACTGTGCTGGGGCGCATGCGCGAGGCGATGGGACAGGCCGTGCAGGCCATGCCCAGCCACGCGGACTATCTGAAGGCGCATTGCGCATCGACGCTCGGGAGCAGGTGACTTGACGGGCGCCGGCCCCATTTCACGAATCGTGATCGTGGGCGGCGGCACGGCCGGCTGGATGGCCGCTGCCGCGCTCTCGCGCCTCAAGCGCAACGGCATCACCAGCATCACGCTGGTGGAGTCCGACGAGATCGGGACGATCGGCGTGGGAGAGGCCACCATCCCCCCGATCCTGGCGTTCAATGGCCTGCTGGGCCTGGACGAGAACGACTTCCTTCGACACACCCAGGGGACCTTCAAGCTGGGCATCCAGTTCGTCGACTGGACCCGGCTCGGCCATACCTACATGCACCCGTTCGGCCCGATCGGCGCGGACATGGAGGCGATCAAGTTCCACCAGTTCTGGCGCAAGCTGCACGGCCAGGGCCAGACGCCCTGGATCGAAGCCTACAACGTGAGCGCCGTGGCCGCCTCGCTCGGCCGGTTCACGACCAAGCCGGCTCAGCCTGGCCCGTTGTCGAGCGCGACCTACGCCTACCACTTCGACGCCAGCCTCTATGCGCTCTACCTCCGCGCCTATTCCGAGAGCCGGGGCGTGGTGCGCCACGAGGGCAAGGTCGTCGATGTCCAGCTGAGGGGCGAGGACGGTTTCATCGAGGCGGTGGTCCTGCGGGGCGGGCTGCGCGTCGAGGGCGAGCTGTTCATCGACTGTTCCGGGTTTCGCGGCCTGCTGATCGAGGAGGCGCTGAAGACCGGCTATGACGACTGGTCCCAGTGGCTGCCTTGCGACCGGGCCGTGGCCGTCCCGTGCGAGGGCCCCGCCGAACCGTCCCCGTTCACGCGCTCGACAGCCAAAGAGGCGGGCTGGCAGTGGCGCATCCCGTTGCAGCACCGCGTCGGCAACGGCTACGTCTACTCGAGCCGGCGGATCAGCGACGAGGACGCGACCACGACGCTGATGGGCGGCCTGGAGGGTCCGGCGCTGGCCGAGCCGCGGCTGCTACGGTTCAGCACCGGGATGCGGCGCAAGGCCTGGAACCGCAACTGTATCGCCCTCGGACTGGCCGGGGGGTTCATGGAGCCCCTGGAATCGACCAGCATCCATCTGGTCCAGGCGGGCATCTCAAAGCTGCTGGCGCTGTTCCCCGATCGCGGCTTCGACCCGCTGGAGGCCGACGAGTACAACCGGCACACCGCGTCCCAGTGGGAGCAGATCCGGGACTTCCTGATCCTGCATTACAAGGCCGTGGAGCGCGACGACACGGCCTTCTGGACCGACTGCCGGGCGATGAGCATCCCGGACTCGCTGGCGCGCAAGATCGAGCTGTTCCGGGGCCGGGGCCGGCTATTCCGCCATGAGGACGACCTGTTCGCCGAGTCCAGCTGGATCGCGGTACTGCTGGGTCAGGGCGTCCTGCCGCAAGGGTATGACCCGCTGGCCGACACCGTGAACGAAGAGGCTGTTCGGCGGAACCTGGAGCTCATGCGCGCCCACGTGCGCCGGGTCGCCGAAGCCATGCCCACCCACGCTGCCTATATCGCCGCCCATTGCGCCGCCGATCGCCGCGCCGGAACGCCGGCTCTCGCCGAGGGACCCCGATGAGCCACGACAAGATCCGCAGCATCGCCATCGTCGGCGGCGGCACGGCAGGCTGGATGACCGCAGCGGCCCTGTCGAAGGTGCTGGGAACGCAGTACGCGTCCATGACGCTGATCGAATCCGACGAGATCGGCACGGTGGGCGTCGGCGAGGGCACCATCCCGCAGATCGGCATCTTCAACCGCCTGCTGGGCATCGACGAGAACGAGTTCGTCCGGCGCGTGAAGGGCACCTTCAAGCTCGGCGTCCAGTTCGTCGACTGGGGCCGGATCGGCCACAGCTACTTCCACCCGTTTGGCCCGTTCGGCGTCGATATGGAGGGGGTCTCGTTCCACGCCTTCTGGCTGAGGCTGCGCGAGCTGGGAGCGGCCTCGGACCTGTCGGACTATTCGCTGCAGGCGATCGCCGGCCAGAGCGGAAAGTTCATGCGGGCGCCGCCGGACGCCGGCCCCCGGTCCATGCTGTCGCGCATCCATTACGCCTTCCACTTCGACGCCGGGCTCTATGCGCAGTTCCTGCGCGAACTGGCCGAGGCAAGAGGCGTGATGCGGCGCGAAGGCAAGGTGGTGGACGTGACGCTGCGCAGTGAGGACGGTTTCGTGCAGTCCGTCACGCTGCAGGACGGAAGCCGCATCGAGGCGGACCTGTTCATCGACTGCTCCGGCTTCCGCGGGCTGATCATCGAGCAGGCGCTGCACGCCGGATACGAGGACTGGTCGCAGTGGCTGCCGTGCGACAGGGCCATCGCCATCCCCTGCGAGAGCACCGTCGAGCCGACGCCCTACACCCGCTCCACAGCGCGGCCCGCGGGCTGGCAGTGGCGGATCCCGCTGCAGCACAGGGTCGGCAACGGCTATGTCTTCTCCAGCCGTTTCGCCAGCGAGGACGAGGCTACAGCGACCCTCCTGGCAAATCTGGACGGCAAGCCGATCGGTGAGCCGCGCGTGCTTCGCTTCACCAGCGGGCGCCGCAAGAGCTACTGGGTCAAGAACTGCGTCTCGATCGGGCTGGCGGCGGGCTTCATGGAGCCGCTGGAGTCCACCAGCATCCACCTGATCCAGAGCAGCATCGCCAAGCTGCTGACCATGTTCCCTGACCGCTCGTTCGCGCCGGCCGACATCGACCGGTTCAACCGGATCACGGTCACCGAGTGGGAGCAGGTCCGCGACTTCCTGGCGCTGCACTACAACGCCACCCAGCGGGACGACACGCCGTTCTGGGACTACTGCCGCACCATGGAGCTGCCCGAGGCCTTGCTCGAGAAGTACCGCGTGTTCCAGACCCATGGCCGGGTGTTCCGCGAGAACGACGAGTTGTTCAACGACACCAGCTGGTTCGCGGTGATGGTGGGGCAGCTGATGACGTCACAGAGCTATGACCCGGTGGCCGACGTGCTGCCGCTCGACGAGACCCGGCGACGCCTCGACGAGATCCGCTCGGCCGTAAAGGCGTCGGCCGACTACATGCCCACGCACCTGCAGTTCATCCAGGAAAACTGCGCGGGTTAGCGCGGCGCTCCGCTCGCACGGCGGGGCGCGGCCCGCGGCGGCGCGGCTGAGTGGCGCTCGATGATGGTGTGTTCGACGATCCGATCCACCGGCTCCCAGTTCGAGCCTTCGCGGCGGGCGCGGATTTCCTGCAGGAGCAGGTCCACCGCCATCGCGACCATTGAGCTGACGGGTTGCCGTACCGTGGTCAGGGCAGGCCACAGGGTGGTGGCGACAGCCGTGTCGTCGAAGCCAACCACCGTGAGGTCATTGGGCACGTCCAGACCGCGCCGATGGGCGACCGAGACGGTCGCTGCCGCCATATCGTCGTTGCTCGCGAATATGGCCGTGGGCTTTAGCGGGCTGTCGAGCAGGGTCTCGGACGCTTCCAGTCCGGAGTCGAAAGTGAAATAGCCCTGGACGATCTCGACCTGGCAGCCGGGCTTCTCGGCGATCGCCTCCTCGAAACCGGCCAGCCGGTCGGCGCACGCGGTCTGGGCGGGATGGCCCTTGATGAAGCCGATGCGTCGATGCCCCAGCGCAAGCAGGAGCTTGGTCATGTCATAGGCCGCACGCTGGTCATCGACCCGAACGCAGGTCACCTCGCCGCGGAAGCGCCCCGTCGCCACGCCAACCCGCGGAATGTCGGCCGCTCGCAGGCTGTCGTCGACCAGCTTGGACTCCGCCAGGGGCGAGGTCAGGACCACGCCGCTGACGCCCCCATCGATGAGTCGTTTGACGGCGCCGCGCGACGCCGTCGCGTCCGTCCCGCCGCTCTTGACCAGCAGCAGTTGCGCGCCGCGGCTCGTACTCTCGTCCAGCGCGCCGACCAGGAACTCGCTGAGATAGGCGGCGCTGGGGTTGCTGTAGATCAGACCAATGCGGATGTCGTCGGCCTTGGCCAGGCTTCGCGCCGCCAGGTTGGGCGCATAGTTCAGCTCACGCACCACCGACAGCACCAGCTCCCGGGTGGTGGGATGGACGTTCTTCTCCGCGTTGACGACACGGGACACCGTCATCGCCGAGACGCCGGCGCGCAGCGCCACGTCGTCGATCGTGACCTTGGCTCGTGACCGCCTGGTGGGCGTTCGCACCTTACCCCCGTATCCAATGGATCGCTGTCCCGGTCATTCCGATCGTGGAGCGATCCCAGGAGCGCGAACGGCTGAAAGCATATGAGCGGGTTGTGGACAAGTTCTGTTCCCGCGGGTGTTGGTGAAGACTTGCCATCGCTTAGCCTCGCTGCAGTCCGCGCATCAGAAACTCGCGGATTCGTCGCGCGAGTTGGGGAGTCAGCGGTCCGAGCACGCCCAGGGCCTGTTTAGGGAGGTGGGCTGCCGGGTCGTCCCCCGTTTCGAACACGTAGTGATCAAAAAGCGCACGCCAAGCCTGCCGCTGCGCCGGTGGCAGATGCCGGATCGCAAGCAGACCGTGCACGAGGCTCTCGAAGGGCGAGCCGGCGCCGGGCGGGGCTTCGTCCCACCAGAAATTCACGAGGACGTTCAGCGGCTCCAGCGAGCGGACGTGATGCCACCACAGCGGCGGGACGTAGATCGCGTCGCCGGGCTCCAGCACCGCCGTCGACGCCGCGGCGAGCGCGTGACGGAATTTCGGATGCGCGGACAGATCCGGCGCGTCGGGCGAGACCATCCCCATCGGCTGTCCGGCGACCGTGAAGTCCAGGGGACCGACGTACAGGTTGGCCACCTGCTCGGGTGGAAACAGCGTGAAACGCCTGCGCCCGGCCACGACGCAGGCGATGTTATGGGACTGATCGAAGTGGGGCGAAACCTCGACCGCGTTGCCGATCCAGATACGGGGAGCGGCCGATTCAGGCGCCAGGCCCAGCCTCATTTCGGCGGCGAGCTCGGGCAGATGGCTGGCGATCTCCAGCGCGCCCACATAGATCGCCGGCGGAGCCGCGTCGCCGGCGTGCGAGAGGATCAATTCCAGGGACTGCGCGAGGCTCAGCGGGCGCCGTTCGAAATTGAATCCGGTCAGAGTCGGGTCATAGAAGAACCGGCCGGCGATCGCCGGGGACCCGACAAAGGTCTCGACTGGGCGCCCCAGGTTGTGTGCGACGATATGGTCGATGATCGCGCGGCGGGATTGAAGCGCTCGCTGCACAGAAGGCCATGTGCGGGCCGCGCCTCGCACCACCAGCGGCCGAAACGCCGGCAGGAAGGACTCGCGGAACCGCGGTCCGTCCAGCTCTGTCGCGGCGATTTCCATCACGTCCGGCATTTCACGGGAACCAGGATGTTACCGCCACCATTTCGCGCTATAAGACCGTAGCTTGCCAGGGTCCGCAATGGAGCCCTGTCCAAAACGCGAGGTGTCGCATGGCTCGCACCGCCCCCCTGATCCACCCGGCCATGACGCTTGGCTCCATTGTGGCTGCAGCTGTGGCCCTGTCGGCGGCCGCGCCCGAACCGCCGGCCCAGCGCTCCGGCGCGGCGACGCTCATTTCCTGCATCGACCAGACCTCGGCCAGCTGGACCGCCTACGACGACCACACCATCCTGGTCAGGGACGGCGCACGGGCGTTCCAGGTCACGACAAACCGGTGCCCAAGGCTCGCCGACCCGCTGCCCAGGATTTCCGTCATACTGGAGGGCGGCAGCACCATCTGCAGCCCCAGGGACGTGCGGCTGCAGGTCTCCGACAGCGCCGACAGCATCCCCACGCCCTGTTTCCCTCAGAGCATCACGCCACTCACCCAGGAGCAGGCGCGCGCCCTCGAGGCGAGGAAACGCTGATCGGACCGCAGCGAAGCCTGCTCCTGCTCGGCCTCGCCCTGGTGCTGTCATGGGCGCCGGTGGCTGTCGCGCGCACCGCTCCGGACGCCTTCGCGGAGACCCGCCTGATGGGGCGGGGCGTGAACGTGCTGGGCTACGATCCGCTGTGGACCAATCCCGCCGCCGCCCGCTTCCAGCCGAGACACTTCCAGGTCATCCGCGACGGGGGCTTCAGGACCGTCCGGATCAATCTGCAGGCCTTCGCCCACATGGACGCGGACGGCCGGCTGGACCCGGCCTGGGTGGCGACGCTCGATCGGATGGTGGCCGCGGCGACCAGGGCGGGGCTGATCGCCATCCTGGACGAGCACGACCACGATCCGTGCGCCAAGCGTCCTGATTGCGAGGCGAAGCTCTCGGCCTTCTGGCGGCAGATCGGGACCCGCTTCGCCAAGGCGCCGCCTTCGGTGCTGTTCGAGATGCTGAACGAGCCCAATGGCAAGCTGGATGACCAGGCCTGGAACAGGCTCCTGAAGATCGAGCTCGCCGAGATCCGCCGGACCAATCCGGATCGCAACGTGGTTGTCGGACCGGCCTGGTGGAACAATCTCGACCATCTCGACGCCCTGGAGCTGCCAGCGGACGACCGGCATCTGATCGTGACCTTCCATTACTACGAGCCCTTCACCTTCACGCACCAGGGCGCCGCATGGGTCCCGCAATACCTCCACCTGAGCGGAATCACCTGGGGCTCAGCGCCCGAGCTCGAGCGGATGGCGCGGGACTTCGACAAGGTGCAGCTCTGGGCCAAGGCGCACGATCGGCCGATCCTGCTGGGAGAGTTCGGGGCCTACGACAAGGGCGAGCTGGCGTCGCGGGTGCGCTACACCTCGGCCGTCGCCCGCGCCGCGGAGGCTCGCGGCTGGGCCTGGTGCTACTGGCAGTTCGACTCCGACTTCATCGCCTGGGACATGAAGCAGGACGCCTGGGTGGCGCCCATCCACGACGCCCTCATCCCGAGCCCCTGAGGACTCCTAGGGACAGACGGCGTCGCCCGTGTTGGCGACCAAAGCGACGTCGGCCAGCGAGAGCTTGAGAGCTCCGGCCGTCCTGAGGGCGAACGGTGTTGTGATGCGGGTCATGTCCGCGCCCAGTTCCCGGAAGCAGGCGAGCTTGACCTTCAGGGTCCGCCATTCTCCGCTCGGCTGTGCCGCAAGCAGGCGGGTCAGGTCGAGGCTGGCGCAGGTCTTGCCAGCGCAGCCCAGGTCCATCCTGACAGGCGCTGTCGCCGGCGCATCGACGCGCAGGCGCATCGAGACGGCCATGTCGCCGTTGGTCTGGCGCTGGAGGTCGGCTGCAGGGCCGTTGATCGCGATGGCGGCCTCTCCTGCCCCGCTCCAGGCGAATGCCCGCGCCGTTTCCTGGCCGCCCGCATCGACCGCCGACATCGCCACCGCTCCGCCGGGGCTGGCGGCCTTGGGGCCCGACGCCTCCGCGCCGCCGCCGGCGTCGGTCAGCCGCATGATCCACGCCCCCTGCGCCCGCCCGGTCCGGAAGAACACGTTCGGGTCCCCGGTCGCGCCCTGGCCCACGCCGGAGTCCTCCGAGAGGCGGCCGACGCCGCGCCGATCGGCGTAGGTCAGGCCATAGCCGAAGGCGAACTGAGGGGCCTTGGCCCTGTCCGCCCGCGCGCCCTGCCCGGCCTTGCTCGGCCAAGCGTAGGACAGCCGCCCGTGGAAGTCGGAGCGGACCGATCCGTCGGGCTTGCGGATCAGCACATCGGCCACGCCGCCGCCCTCCGAGCCCGGCAGCCAGGCCGCGACGAAGGCGTCGGAGGCGTTGATTTCGGGGTTGGTCCACAGCGGCCGGCCGGACAGGAACACCGACACCACCGGCACGCCCTGCGCCTTCAGCCGCTTGAGCAAGGCGAGGTCGCGCTTGACCCCCGGCTGATACTCGAGGTTCGGGATGTCGCCCTGGAACTCGGCATAGGGCTGCTCGCCGAAGACGACGATGGCCACGTCCGGACGCTTGGTGAAGCTGCCGTCGGCGCTGAGCTCGGCCTTTCCGCCGCCGGCTGCCACGGCCTCGCTGATCCCTGACCAGATGGATTGGCCGTGCGGGAAGTCGGCGTTGGAGTTGCCGGTCCCCTGCCAGCTGATAGTCCAGCCGCCGGACTGCTTGCCGATGTCGTCCGCGCCGTCGCCGGCCACCAGGATCTTTCGAGAGGCCTTGAGGGGCAGCAGGCCGCCGCTGTTCTTGAGCAGGACCAGGGACTCGCGAACGGCCCGGCGGGCGAGCGCCCGATGGTCCGGCGCGCCGAGCAGCTCGAAGCGCCCCTCCAGCGGCCGGGCGCTGTCGAACAGGCCCGCCTTCAGCTTGACTCGCAGGATGCGCCGCACCGCATCATCCAGGCGAGCCATCGGGATCTGCCCCGAACGGGCCTGCTGCAGGGTGTTGGTGTAGAGCGCCTTCCAGCCGTCGGGCGCCATGTACATGTCCAGCCCGGCGTTGATCGCCTGCGGGCAGTTCGTAGGGGTGCAGCCGGGGACCTGGCCATGGCCGTTCCAGTCGCCGACGACGAAGCCCTCAAAGCCCATCCGCCCCTTCAGGGCGTCCGTCAGCAGGCCGCGGTTGCCGTGGTTCTTGACGCCCTGCCAGCTGGAGTACGAGACCAGCACCGTCAGGGCGCCGGCATCGATGGCGGGGGCATAGCCCTGGGCGTGCAGGCGGATCAACTCGGTCTCTGAGATCGCCGCGTCGCCCTGGTCGCGTCCGCCGCTGGTGCCGCCGTCCGCCAGGAAGTGCTTGGCCGAGGCGATCAGGCGGCCTCTGCCAATGGAGCCCTGCGCCGGCAGGGCCCCCTGCAGCCCTTGCACCATGGCGGGAGCATAGGCGCGCGCTATGCTGGGATCCTCGCCGTAACCCTCATAGGTGCGGCCCCACCGCAGATCCTGGGGAACCGCCAGGGTGGGCCCGAAGGTCCAGTCCGTCCCGATGACGGCGGCCTCCTCAGCGGTCACCCGGCCGATGGCTCCGATCAGGGCGGGATCGCGTGTGGCGCCCAGCCCGACATTGTGCGGGAAGATCACCGCGCCGGGGATGTTGTTGTTGCCGTGGACGGCATCAAGGCCGAACATCATCGGGATCGGCACGTGGTTCGGCCTGGCCTCGGTCGAGACTGCGCGGAAGGCGCGGATCGACTTGAGCCACGTCTGCGCAGAGGCGCGGTCGTCGCCGCCCGGCCCCGAGTTGCCGCCGGCGAGCACGGAGCCCAGCGGATAGGTCTTCAGGTCTTCCGGCGTGATGCTGGCGATGTCGGCCTGGATCACCTGCCCGACCTTCTCCTCGAGGCTCATGCGCCTGAGCAGCGCGGACGCCCGGGCCTCGGTGCGGGGATCGGTCATGGCCGCCGGACTGTGCGCCTTGGGCCAGAGCTTCGGGTGGACGGTCCCGGGAGGGGCGGCGACGGACGTCGACCCGCCCGCCAGGGCGAGCGCGGCGATCGAGCCGAGCAGCAAAGCGCGGTGCATCTTCATGAGCTCAGCCTTCCGCCCGCAGGGCCAGGAATGAATGGGGTTGAACGGTGATCCGGAACGCGGTCCGGCCGTCAGCCGTGGGTTGAGGTTGTGCTTCCACAGACGCTCCGCCCGCCAGATCACGCAGCCGGGCGTGGCGTCCCGATACCTGAACCGTCACCACCGACGGCTCCGCGCGGAAGGATTCCACGACGAAGGCGCCGTTGTCGTAGGCGAACAGGCTGACCCGCGCCGGAGCGTCCAGCCGCACCGGGAAGTCCTGCTGCACATAGGTCCTGATCTTGGCCAGCACGCCCTGGGGCAGGTTGTAGAGGTCGCCCTGGTTCTCCGGGATCGCCAGCACATAGAGGACGCCCCCCGAGTAGCGGTCCATCAGCAGGATCGGGAACCCCTTGTCGCTGGCCACCGCGCGCACCACCGGCCAGGCGTCGTTGGTGAAAAAACGGATTTCCGGGATGAGGACGGCGGTCGAGACGGAAGGGTCGTTCAGAGGCTTTCCCGCCCCGGCGCCGAAGCCGTCGATGTACTGGCGAACGCCCGCGACCCGGCCGGTGACTTCTGCCTCGACAACGTCTTCGATGCCCCTGCCCTGCAGGGCGCGCATCAGGCCCGAGGTGATGACGACCGACTTTCCGGCGGACAGCTGGCCCTTGATCTTGGCGACGATGGCGGGATCGGCCTTGGCCTGCTCGGTGAGCAGAACGACCGGGGCGTCGGACGGAAACGCCGTCGTCATCTCGATCGGGATGCCGATGTCGCCGAGATAACTCTGCAGGAAGTCCTCGCCGCTGGACTGGAACGGCTTGTAGCTGGCGATCCCTATGGGCCGGCCGAGGTCGCCCAGCACGGCATCGGCCCTACCGAGCGCATAGCCAGCCGCCTGCCCCCACCCGGGGCCCTGGTCGTCCGGGCGGCCGGAGGAGCGATAGGACGCCGTCATCGCGCTCCAGTCGAAGCTGGTCGGGGCCTGCGCCCACGCCGCGCGGTCGCCCGCCGGGACCGGACGCTCGCTCGCCATATCGGCCCAGTTGAAAAGGGTGATCTCAGGCGCCTTGGCGAAGACGGTGTCCCAGAGCTGCTCGGCATAGCGGTCCACCGACCGCACGGCGTAGGTGTCGACCCAACCGCCGCCATTGGCGCCGGGCCGCACGTGGCTGAAGTACCGGTAGACCCCGTAGCTCTCGTACTCCTGCAGCAGTTGGTCGGTGATCTCGGGGTCGCGGGTCTCGGTGCCGGTATAGATCGCGTCGAAGGCCTTGGCCTCCTGGTCGAGGTCGAAGCCCAGTCCCTGGAAATGTTCGAACCAGTTCGGGTACTTGATGATCATCCTGATCTTGGGATTGGTCTGGCGGGCCGGTCCCAACACCAGGTCCCGCGCCGCCGCCCGCATCGTGTCCAGCCGGTACT
>FTFP01000417.1_pt1 | contig 14144 bp, 13 predicted proteins | sample 1640421 | NCBI WGS metagenome assembly FTFP01 (sample SAMEA3914814, study PRJEB12502) | metagenome | biome: forest; material: soil | place: USA | collected 2011-09-16 | depth 0.1 m | reverse complement strand
TCGCGGCCCAGCGCGATCACCGGCTTGATGTCCTCGCCGAAGTCGCCGAACGCCTGGGCGGCCATGCGGATCTCATGGCTCTTCATCCAGTTGGAGTTGCCCTTAAGCGTGTTGATCTCGCCGTTGTGGGCCAGCATGCGGAACGGCTGGGCCAGGCGCCACTCGGGGAAGGTGTTGGTGGAATAACGCTGGTGGAACACCGCCACCGCCGCGGCGAAGCGGGCGTCGGTGAGGTCGGGGTAGAACTCGTCGATGTGCTCAGCCAGGAACATGCCCTTGTAGATCAAGGACTTGGCCGAGAACGAGCAGATGTAGAACTGGCCGATGCCGGCCTGCACGGCGCGCTTCTCGATGCGCTTCCTGCACAGGAACAGCAGCCGCTCCAGCGCCACGCCGTCCATGCCCGGCGGGCAGGCCAGCATGATCTGCTCGATCTCGGGGCGGGTGGCGTTGGCCTTCTCGCCGATCACCGCGGTGTTCACCGGCACCTGGCGCCAGCCGTAGATATAGAAGCCGAAACGCAGCACCTCGCTCTCGACGATGGTGCGGCAGGTCTCCTGGGCGCCCAGGTCCGTCCGCGGCAGGAAGATCTGGCCGACCGCGATCGGCCCAGGCCGCAGCACGTGGCCGGTGCGCTGCACCTGGTCGGTGAAGAAGTCCTGCGGCACCGAGACCAGCACGCCCGCGCCGTCGCCGGTCTTGCCGTCGGCGTCCACCGCCCCCCGGTGCCAGACGGCCTTCAGGGCGCGGATGGCCAGCTCAACGACCTCACGGCGGGGCTTGCCGTCGATGGCGCAGACCAGGCCGACGCCGCACGCGTCGCGCTCCGAGGTCGGATCATAGGCGTGTGCGTCGATCAGCCGGGCGCGCTCGCGCTGATAGCGGAGGATGTCCTCGTTCATGGGATGGTCACTCCGCCGCGACGAGGGCCGGGCGGCGCGCGGCCTCGGCGCTCGCCCGCAGCCAGGCGTCGATGGAGTCAGCGGCATCGCGGCCGTCCCTCAGGCCCCACACCACCAGGGAGGCGCCGCGCACGATGTCGCCGGCGGCGAACACGCCGTCGATGCTGGTCATCAGAGTGCGGAAGTCCGTGCGGATGGTGCCCCAGCGCGACACCTTCAGCTCGGGCGCGCCGAACAGCGCCGGCGTGTCCTCGGGATCGAAGCCCAGGGCCTTGATCACCATCTGCGCGGGCAGGTCGAAGTCGGCTCCCGGGATCTCTTCCGGGGCCTGGCGCCCGGAGGCGTCGGCGGCTCCGAGGCGCATGCGCGCCGCGCGCACACCCTCGACACGGGACGCGTCGCCGGCGACGGACCGCGGGGCGGCCAGCCATTCGAACACCACACCCTCTTCCTCGGCGTGGGAAACCTCGCGCATGGAGCCGGGCATGTTGGCGCGGTCGCGGCGGTAGAGGCAGGTGACCGAGCGGGCGCCCTGGCGCACGGCGGTGCGCACGCAGTCCATGGCGGTGTCGCCGCCGCCGACCACGACCACGTCCTTGCCCTCGGCGTTCAACTCGCCGGACTCGTATTCAGGAACGGTGTCGCCCAGGCCCGTACGGTTGGAGGCGATCAGATAATCGAGCGCGGCGACGACGCCCTGGGAGCCGACGCCCGGCGCGGAGAGTTCTCGCGGCTTGTAGACGCCGGTGGCGATCAGCACCGCGTCGTGGCGCGAGCGCAGCTCCTGCAGGCTCGCATCGCGGCCGACTTCGAAGCCGAGCTTGAACTCAACCCCCCCATCGGCGAGGCGGGCCGTGCGGCGCTCCACCACCTCCTTCTCGAGCTTGAAGTTGGGGATGCCGTAGATAAGCAGGCCGCCGGCGCGGTCGTGCCGGTCGTAAACCGTGACCTGATAGCCGCGCGAGCGCAGCAGGTCGGCCGCCGCGAGCCCGGCGGGGCCGGCGCCGACGATGCCGATGGATTGTTCCAGCTCGTGCAACGGCCGCAGGGGGGCGACCCAACCCTCTTCCCAGGCCTTGTCCGTGAGGTAGCGCTCGAGGGCGCCGATGGTGACGGTGCCATGACCCGACTGCTCGATGACGCAGTTGCCTTCGCAGAGCCGGTCCTGCGGACAGATGCGCCCGCAGACCTCCGGCATGGCGCTGGTGGCCTGGGCCAGGTCGTAGGCCTCGCGGATGCGGCCTTCGGCGGTCATCCTCAGCCAGTCGGGGATGTTGTTATGCAGCGGACAGTGGGTCTGGCAGAACGGCACGCCGCATTGCGAGCAGCGCGAGGCCTGCTGGGTCGCCTTGGCGTCGATGAAGTCGGCGTAGATCTCGTGGAAGTCCTGGGCACGCGCCGGGACCGCGCGCTTTTCGGGCATGGCGCGTTCCAGCTTGGTGAATTTCAGCATGCGCTCGGCCATTGGCCTGACGCCCCTTTCAAAAAGACTTCCCGGGAACCCTGGCCGACATACACTGGGAAACAGGCCAGGAGAATATGATCGTCCTGAAACTGGATCATAATTTAGCGATCGACGCGGCAAGACTCAGCCTAAGCTGGAATCTCCAGCCCATATCGTCCATTTCGTGGATTAACTCGAAGTTTACCATGTCGCGCCCACGCAGAACCGGCGTGAGGCCAGCGGAAGGCCAGCGGGAGGATGTCGCGTGCATGACTGGCTGATGGCTGTGCTGCTCGGCGTCATCGAGGGCCTGACCGAATTCATCCCGGTGTCGTCCACCGGCCATCTGCTGTTGGCCAGCGAGGCCCTGGGGCTGAAGGACCCGTTCTGGGGAACCTTCAATGTGCTCATCCAGCTGGGCGCGATCCTCGCCGTAGTGGTTCTCTATTTTACCCGCCTCTGGAAGATCCTGATCGACCTGCCGAAAGATCCGCGCGCGAGGCATTTCGCCCTCAGCGTCATCGTCGGCTCATTGCCGGCGGCGGTTCTGGGCTTTGGCCTGCATGACTTCATCAAGCGCGTGCTGTTCGAGAGCCCTCTGGTCATCTGCTGGTCCCTGATTGTCGGCGGCGTCGTCCTGGTGGCGCTCGACAGGTTCGAACCGCGGCCGCGCCACACCGACGCCATGCGCTATCCGCTGTGGACGTCCTTCGGCGTCGGCATCGTCCAATGCCTGGCGATGATCCCGGGCGTCTCGCGCTCGGGCGCCACCATCACCGGCGCGCTGCTGATGGGGGGGGACAAGCGATCGGCAGCGGAGTTCTCATTCTTCCTGGCTATCCCGACGATGGTCGGGGCCTTCGCCCTGGACTTCTACAAGAACCGCAACTCCCTCGACCTGCATCATGGCGAGATCATCGCCGTGGGTTTCGTTGTCTCGTTCGTGGTGGGCCTGGTCGTCGTCAGGGGCCTGCTGGGCTTCGTTCAGAAGCGCGGCTTCTGGCCCTTCGGCGTGTGGCGCATCGCGGTGGGCGTGCTGGGCCTGGTGCTGCTGGCGCGCTGATCCCTCGTTGGGAACGCTTCCGCCCCGATCAGGTCGCCAGGCCGCGGCGCCCGAAGGTCTTGGCGGGGCCTCCTTGCGTTGACGGGCGTGCCTGGGCTGTGGGGACTGGCGCCGTGAACCGGGCTTGAAGCGGGGCCTGAAGCGAGGGCTGGGCCGGCTCGCCGACGATGAACTCCGGACCCTCCGCCGCCGGGGCCTCGGCCGTGGGCCGACCAGGAGGGGGACCGAAGCGATTGGCGTCGCGGCCGCCCGGGATCACGCCCAGGGCGATGACGGCGAGGAGCTGCAGCAGGCTGGCGATGGCCACGGCCTTGTCTATCCCGGCCCCCGATCCGGCGGCGGCGATGACAGCGGCGAACTGGACGATGTAGAGCGGCAGTTGCCACCAGCCCGACCGGCCGAGGTCGTGCAGCCGGCCGTTGAAGACCAGGAGCATCAGCACGCCCGCGGCCGCCTGGCCGCCGCTGGAGAGCTTCAGCATGTTGAGGATGGCGGCGGTCCCGAAGGTGATACCGATGTAGGTCCAATAGACCTTGCGGGACATGCGCCCGCCCCAGAGGGCGCGTCTCATCTCAGCCCTGCGTTCGGCATACGACTGTGCCATTCAGGTCTCCCCCGGCTCTGGACCCTCTGCGACACCAACAGGTATCCCGCAAAAGGACTAAGAAAGCGGTGAAGGCCGGCCAGCGCGAGGGACCCCCTGTCACCACATGGCGGTTGCGCCGCCTGGGCCTCCGTGCTGAGAGCGCGCAAATCGCTCCCCAAGGACGCCGCGACATGACCGCCGAGACAGCCGCCACCAACCGGAAAGCCGAACTGCTCGCCAATGTGGTCGAGCATGTCGACATCGCCGCCTACGACGCCCGGCCGGTGATCGATTCCATGCGCAAGATGAGCTTCTCGTCGCGCGACGTGGCGCGGGCGGCCGATATCCTGTCGATGGCCATCGAGGATCCCGCCTGCTCGGTGTGGCTGACCCTGGCCGGCTCGACCTCGGCGGGCGGCTGCATGCACGTGTACCGCGACATGATCCGCTACGGGATGATCGACGCTGTGGTGGCCACCGGCGCCTCGATCATCGACATGGATTTCTTCGAGGCGCTCGGCTTCAAGCACTACCAGGCCAGGAGCGACGTCGACGATCGCGATCTTCGGGCCCTCTATATCGACCGCATCTACGACACCTACATCGACGAGGAGGAGCTGCAGGCCTGCGACCACGCCATCCAGGAGGTCGCCGACGCCCTGGAGCCGCGCCCCTATTCCTCGCGCGAGTTCATCCAAGAGCTCGGCAAATGGCTGGCGGCGGGAAACGCCAAGAAGCCCGGGTCGCTGATCCAGACCGCCTATGAGGAGGGCGCGCCGATTTTCTGCCCGGCCTTCACCGACTCCTCGGCGGGTTTCGGCCTGGTCAAGCACCAGGTCGAACGGGTCAAGGCGGGCAAGCCCTACATGACCATCGACTCTGTGGCCGACTTCCGCGAGCTGACCGACGTGAAGCTGGCGGCCGGCACTACGGGCCTGTTCATGGTCGGCGGCGGGGTGCCCAAGAACTTCGCCCAGGACACCGTCGTCTGCGCCGAGATCCTCGGCCACGAGGCGGAGATGCACAAATACGCGGTGCAGATCACCGTGGCCGACGTCCGCGACGGGGCCTGCTCGTCCTCGACGCTGAAGGAGGCTTGCTCCTGGGGCAAGGTGGACGTGACCTGGGAGCAGATGGTGTTCGCCGAGGCCACCACCGTGGTGCCGCTGATCGTGTCCGACGCCTATCACCGCGGCGGCTGGAAGCGCCGCGACAAGCGCGGCTGGTCCAAGCTGTTCGCCAAGGGCTGAGGACGTGCGCGGGGGACGCGCCTGGACGGCCCTGGCGCTGGCGGCGGTCGCGGTCGCCGTCGCGGGCGCCGCCTGGGCCGCCCTCACCTACCCGGAGCTGCTGAAACGCCCGACAGCCGCGCCGACGGCCCACATCCCATATGGCCCAGCGCCGTCGCAGTTCGTCGAGCTGTGGCTGCCGGATGGTTCCGGGCCGTTCCCGGTGGCGATCGTGATCCACGGCGGCTGTTGGCGCGCGGACCTGCCGGGGCTCGAGCTGATGAACCCCGCCGCCCAGGACCTGCGCCGGCGCGGGATCGCGGTCTGGAATGTCGAGTACCGCCGGATCGGCCAGCCGGGCGGCGGCTATCCGGGGACCTATCACGACATCGCCACGGCCGTCGACCTGCTCCGCACCGAGGGCCCCCGGCGGGGCCTGAAGCTCGACCACATCGTGGCCGTGGGCCACTCGGCGGGCGGCCATCTTGCGCTGTGGGCGGCGGCCAGGCGGCGGATCGGGGCCTCCAGCCCGCTCCGGACCTCCGATCCATTGCCCATCGAGGCCGTGATCAGCCTCGGCGGCTTCAGCGATCTCAAGCGCCAGAGGGCGGCGATCGCCTCTCCCTGCGGCAAGGGAATGGTCGAGGCGATGACGGGCGCTCCCTCGCCCGGCCGGCCCGACGTCTACGCCGACACCTCTCCGGCGGCGCTGCTGCCCCTGGGTGTGCGCCAGGTCCTGATCCACGGCTCCAACGACACGATCAGCCCGCCGACGCTGGAGCTGAGTTACCGTGAAGCCGCCGCCGCCGCCGGCGACAAGGTCGATGCGCGGACTATCGGCGACGCCGGCCACTTCGAACTGATCGCCCCGGGCGAGCGGGCGTGGTCGACCGCGGCCGAACTGGCCAAGTCCCTGACGAAATAGCCAATTGGCTCAGTGCGTACGGATGCGTACGCCGTTGCGGCGGGTCCAAACTCGGCGCAAGCTGCCAGCGATGCCAGAACAAGGGGGGGCCCATGACGCGCGCATCGTTGCTCACGGTTTCAGCCTTGATCGTCCTGCTGTCCGCCGGCTGCGGAAAGAAGGACGTGCACACCACGGTGTCCGCCGGCCCTGGGGGATCGGTCCAGTACACGGCCAAGGGCGCCAACGGAGAGACGGCGCAGATCACGGCCGGCGGCGGCGGGCAGGTCAAGCTGCCCAGCTACCTGCCGCTTTATCCGGGCGCTGTGGTGGAGTCCTCGATGGTGGCCAGCGGCGGGGCCAACACCGGCAACCTGGTGATGTTCCACACGGCCTCCAAGCCGGCGGATGTCGTCGCCTTCTACAAGCAGAAGGCCGCCGGCGCCGGATTCGGGTCGACCTTCTCGAGCCAGTCCGGGGACAACACGATGTTCACCGCGGCCAAGGAGGGCGCCGAGGAAGGCCTGCAGGTGGTCGCCACGCCCGCCGACGGCGGCGCCTCGGTGCAGCTGACCTGGACCCAGGGCAAGAAGGGCTGATCCCCGGGCGCGCCTTGCGCCCGCACGCGCCCGCCGCTACCTCGAGACCATGGCGTCGATCTGCGCCCATCCCCATCTGCGGACCGGCCTGAAGGGCCGGGCGCTCAAGGCTGAGCTCGAGGCCGCGGAAACCCGCTGCTCCGAGACCGACCAGCGGCTGACCGCGCCGCGCCGGCGCGTGCTGGAGCTGCTGCTCGAATCTGGCCAGCCGGTGAAGGCCTACGACCTGATCGCCGCGTTTGGCGAGCACGGCGCGCCGGCCAAGCCGCCGACGGTCTACCGCGCCCTGGGCTTCCTGGAAAAGCAGGGCTTCGCGCACCGGATCGAGAGCCTAAACGCCTACGTGGTCTGCCGGCAGGGGCCCGCTTCCCACGCCGCGGCCTTTCTCATCTGCGACTGCTGCGGCGACACCCGAGAGGTCGAGCCGGTCGGAACCGAGCGCCTCGCCGAGGTGGCCGACGCCGAGGGCTACCGGCTTTCGGTCGTGACCGTCGAGGCGCACGGCCTGTGCGCCGCCTGCGCCGCCTGATCGAACCGCTCAGGGGCGGCTGAAGTAGAAGACGTGGGGCCGGAGCGGATGCTGCTCGTCCAGCTGAGGGTGGTCGAAGTCGCGCGTGGGGTCGCGGACCAGACCGACGCGATCCATGAGCAGCCGGGAAGCGACGTTGCTGGCCGTGGTGAAGGACACGATCTCATCCAGGCCGATCCGCTCGAAGCCGTCCCGGATCGCGGCCTGTGCGGACTCGCCGCCGTAGCCCTTTCGCCACTCGGGCCGTGCGATACGCCACCCAATCTCCACTCCATGGAACGGGTAGCTCTCATGGACGGGCATGATGCCGACCGAGCCGATCAGAGCGCCATCTTCGATCCGCTCCACGGCCCAACGGCCGTAGCCCCGGACCTGGATGGCCTCGTTGTAGCGGTCAATGGCGGCGTCGCTGCGTTCGCGGTCGAGCGGACCTCCAAGCCAGAACGCGACCTCGGGATCGGCGTTGATGACGGCAAACGGCGTGCGGTCGGCCTCCCGCCACGAACGCAGGATCAGACGCTCGGTCTGGATCAACTGTCAGCGGCCCCGGGAGCCGCCAGCCGTCCGTAGAGGTCCGTCCTCCGATCCCGGAAGAAGCCCCAGGCGGCGCGGTGGCGTTGCAGGAAGTCGAGGTCGAAGGACGCCGTGATCACGCCCTCGTCCTCACGCCCCAGCTCGGCGACGAGATCGCCGCGGTGATCGGCGATGAAGCTGGAACCGTAGAAGGTCTGTCCGCCCGCGCCGCCGGGCTCGAACCCGGTCCGATTGGCGGCGATCACCGGGATGATGTTCGACACGGCGTGGCCCTGCATGGCCCGCCGCCAGGGATCGCGGGTGTCCAGCGAGGTGTCGTGCGGCTCCGAGCCGATGGCGGTGGGGTAGAACAGGGCCTCGGCCCCCATCAGGGCCATGGCGCGCGCGGCCTCGGGGTACCATTGGTCCCAGCAGATCCCCACCCCCAGGCGCCCGAAGCGGGTGTCCCAGACGCGGAAGCCCGTGTCGCCGGGGCGGAAGTAGTACTTCTCCTGGTAGCCGGGGCCGTCGGGGATGTGGCTCTTGCGATAGACCCCCAGCGGCGTGCCGTCGGCGTCGACCATCACCAGGCTGTTGTAATAGTGCGGACCATCCTTCTCGAAGATCGAGACCGGGATGACGACGCCCAGCTCGGCCGCCAGCGGCGCCAGGGCGGTGACGCAGGGATGCTCGCGCCAGGGCCAGGCGGTGGCGAACCAGCGCTCCTCCTGGGTCACGCAGAAGTAGGGGCCCTGGAACAGCTCGGGCGGCAGGATCACCTGGGCGCCCCGGCCGGCCGCTTCGCGCACCAGGCCCGCCACCCTGGCGATATTGGCGGCCATGTCCTCGCCGAACGAGGCCTGCACGGCGGCGGCGGTGAGGGTGCGTGCGGTCATGCCGGCTCCTGCTGGGTGATGCAGTGGAACGAGCCGCCGCCGGTGAGGATGGCTCTCGAGGGCAGTCCGATCACCTCGCGGTCCGGGAACAGCGCCTTCAGGGCGCCCAGCGCCAGCGCGCCGGCGGTCTCGTCGTAAACCGGTGCGATCACCGCGCCGTTGGCGATGAGGAAGTTCATGTGCGAGGCCGAGATCGGGCGCCCGTCCTCGTCTTCGATCAGTCCCGGCGAGGCGATGCGGACGACCTTCAGGGGCGCGCCGGCGGCGTCGGTCATGGCGATCAGCGCCTGGGCGGCCGCGTCGTAGACCTTTGCGTTCGGATCGTTCGGGCCATAGGCGACGGGGCATGCCACGACGCCGGGCGCGACGAAGCGGGCCAGATTGTCCACGTGGCCGTCGGTGTGGTCGGCCAGCAGTCCGTCGCCCAGCCACAGCACCTTCCTGGCGCCCAGCGACCGGCGCAGCGCCGACTCGGCGTCGGCCTGGGTCCAGCCGGGATTGCGGTTGTGGTTCAGCACGCACTGGCGCGTGGTCAGCACCGATCCCTGCCCGTCATGGTCGAGCGCGCCCCCCTCCAGCACGAAGTCGTGGGCTTCGAGGCGCTCGCCGGCGGCGCGTGCGATCTGGCGTGCGACCGTGTCGTCGCCCTCCAGCACATACTTGCCGCCCCAGCCGTTGACGCGGAATGCCGCCGCGACGACCGCGCCGTCGTCCCGCGCGAAGATCGGGCCGGTATCCCTCAGCCAGATGTCCCCGAACTCGGCCGGCACGAACTCCACGCCCGCAACACCGGCCAGCAGGGTCCGCGCCGCCCCCTCGGCTTCGGCGCTGACCATCAGGCGCACCCGTTCGCGTCCCGGGCCTGCCAGGGCGCGGGCCAGCGCCGCGACCTCCTGCCGGGCGGGCTCCAGGTCCTCGCGCCACAGCTCCTCGTGGCTGGGAAAGCCCAGCCACATGGCGCGGTGTGGCGACCACTCTGCGGGAACTGTCAGGGTCATCCGTCGATCATCATGCTCAAGGCGGGCGAGTTGGGGCGCCAGGCGTTTGCGATCAAGCCCTTTCCTGGAACCAGAGGGCGCACCACCCGCAACGCCGGTCCGGCCCAGCGCTTTACTTCCCGTGGTTCCCCCTTCAGGGAACGCCTGCATGAGCCGGCAAGTCGAGACGCAACCCAACCCGCCGGGTCTGACCTCGGCCGCCGCCTGGCGCGCGCTCCTGGTCCTGGCAGGGGCGCTCACCGTACTGCGCCTCGCCGCCCTGTTCCTGACTCCGCTGGAGCTCTATCCGGACGAGGCCCAGTACTGGCTGTGGTCGCGCACGCTCGACTGGGGCTATGTCTCCAAGCCGCCGATGATCGCCTGGCTGATCGCGGCGACCACCAGGATCGGCGGAGACGGCGAACCCTGGGTGCGCCTGGCCGCGCCGCTGATCCACGCCGGCGCCGTGCTGGCGCTGTTCCCGGTTGGCCGAAGACTTTACGGCCCGACGGTCGGCCTCGTGGCGGCGGCGCTCTATGGCCTGATGCCGGCGGTGCAGGTCTCGGCCCTGTTCATCGCCACCGACGCCCCGCTGATGCTGTTCCTGGCCCTGGCGCTGTGGGCCTATGTGGCCTTCCTGCAGACGGTCCGCTCGCGCGATCGGGCGAGGATGGCGGCCGGCGTGGGCTTGTGCATCGGCCTGGCCTTCCTGGCCAAGCAGGCGGCGATCTATTTCCTGCTGGGCGTCGCGCTGCATATGCTGATCGACCCGTCGGCCCGCCGGGTCTGGCGCGGATGGGCCTGGGTCGCGGCCCTGGCCGCCCTGGCGCTGGCCCTGGCCCCCAATCTCGCCTGGCAGGCCACGCACGGTTTCGCCACCTTCGCCCATACTGCCCAGGTCAACGCCGGCTGGGACCCCGGCCAGCTGTTCCATCCCGGCAAGCTGGCCGAATTCCTGATCGGACAGCTCGGCGTTATGGGGCCCATCCCCTTCGCGGTGCTGCTGATCGGAAGCGTGGCCCTGGCGAGGCGAAAGACACTGGCCTCTCCGGACCGGATGCTGCTGTGCTTCGCTCTGCCGCCGCTGGTCCTGGTCTCGATCCAGGCCCTGATCTCCCACGCCCACGCCCATTGGGCGGCGGCCGGATACCTGGCCGGCGTCGTGCTCGTCGCGGCCTGGCTCGAACGCTGGCGGGCCAGGGGCTGGAGCATCGCCGCCGTCGCCACCCAGGGCGCCGTCGCGGCCCTGCTGCTGCTGGCCGTCTGCCTGCCCTCGATCGTCGACTCCGCGGGCTTCGGACGCCGTCTTGCCCGCCAGCGCGGCTGGTCGCAGACCGCCGTGATCGTCACCGGCGCCGCCAGCGCCAGCCGGCCGACCGCTGTCGCGGTCGAGGACCGCTACCTGTTCAACGAGTTGGCGTACTACGGCCGCGGCTACTTCAACGACGCGGGCGCGGCCCCGCTGCGCATGCGGCCCGCCCCCGTCCAGGCTCTGAACGAAGCCGAGCTGTCCGCCCCACTTCAGCCCGCCGAGACCGGCCGCGTGCTGATCGCCGAGACGGCCGGCCTGCCGACCTCGCCCCGGCTGCCCGGCGACTTCAGCACGATCCAGCCGCTCGCCGGCCGGACCATCGCCCTGGGCGGCCGCAAGACGCGCCAGGTGCAGCTGTGGCTGGGGACGGGGTATCGGGTCCCCACTACCGCTTACCCTTCGCCGTAAGGGGGTTCCAGCGTCATGCCGAGCGACCGATAGTACGCATCCAGATCGCAGTTCTGCATCATCATGCGGGGGTGCATTCTGGTCCAGCGCGCCCGCAGCGTTTTGATGTCCAGGAACCAGGTGTGAAGGGTCTGGCCAAGGTCCAGGTAGAAGACGCCGGGGTCCCAGGCGAACAGGCGTTCGATGAGCCAATAGGCGAACGAGCCGCCCTGCAGGAGAATGATTGGACGCTTTGTCCCGTGGCTATCGGCCATGGCGCGGGCCTCGATGACGGCCTGGCGACATCGCTGCAGGATTTCGTAGCGATCGCGATAGCTGTCCAGGGGGATTTCCAGGTGGATGAACCATGGCAGGCGCCAGCGGGCCCCCAGATCCCCTACCCTGCTGGCTCCAACCAGGACGAGGGGACGCTCACGGGCGGCGACGGGAAGCGCCTTGAGGTCTCCTGAGAACGCCCATCGTTTCCATGTGGTGGCGTCGTAGACAGGCGCATCCGATCGGAAGTGTTCGACATACTGCCGGAGACGATAGATCTCGTCCCGACCGAGCTCCGTCGTGTTCCAGAACAGGCGTTCATCGGCAGTCGGATAGGGCTTGAAGGCGACGGAGCGCAGATATCCGGCAGGGATGGGCGCGCGCGCGTAACGGAAAATCTCCGCCAGTACATTCTCCCCATAGATGCCCATGTCGGGCAGCAATTCGTCGCAGAGACGGATCGAGAGGTTTTCCAACTGCTCGTCTGAGAACAATCCGGTTGGAGCCTGTTTGACAACCTGCTCACGCACGTCACGGAGCATGAGCAGCCCGTCCCAGAAGCCATGTGGAAGCCTCGAAAACGCGAACGGTCGGTCGTCGCGGAGACGCCCGAAGACGTCGTCCGCCGCCGGGGCGAGAAGCTGAAACCGGTGGCCATCAACCTCGAACCCGGTCGCCTGAGCGCGCCTGAAGTCGCTGGATACGCTCATGTTTTCGAGGCAGTCCCGCTGGTAGATATCCTCCGCCAACGGTCCCATTTTCGGAACGGGTATGTCGGGGAAGACGGATCGGGCGGACATGTCCGGACTGGAGCCGCCGCGATTGCGCAGATAGTGCTCGACGGGTCCGGGCCCCTTCGCTTCCGGAAAGCGCACCAGGTACACCAGAGGGTCGAATGCGGCGTTGGGCTTGTAGTCCCGGTGCTGTCCAGCGGCGAGGAAGTGCTCAAGCGGGTCGGACCAGCCGGCGAACTCCTCGCCATAGGTCTTGGCGTAGTACGTCGGATCAAACAGGCCGCTGTCTTCGACGAGGCTGCGCAGGGACGTCGGGCGCTCAGTCAATGACACTCAAGGTGCTCCGCAGATGGTCGGCGACGGCTGCGCCGCCATTCCACATCAGGACGTCGAGGACCGACAGATCCTCAACGTAGGAATAGGGATCGGTCGCATAGACCATCCTTGCCGGATTCAGAAAGCGCAGTTCGATCCCCCTGGCGCTCCACTCCCGAGGGCGGAAGAGTCCTCGACCGCCCGGCGGATTGACATAGCGCGTGGCGCCCAGGGCGCTGCAGATCTCCAATGCCCACTGACCGGCGTGCTCGATGGCCGGAAGGTCCAGGCCCATCGCCGAGCACGAAGACCAGTCGAGCGGAATGTCCAGATACTCGCAGACCACGACCAAGGACCGCATGTCGAGGTCGGCGATGCCGTCACTCGCCACGGTCGCGAAGGCCGCTTCTACGAGCCCGCAGACCTGGCCGAAGTAGGGGGCCTTCCCCCGGTAATGCCCCAGTTGGCCCAGGATCCGCCGCATCGCAGCAGGAGCGTCGAGCATCTTCGCCGTGCTGATGGGCTCGCCTTCTGCCGCGCGCACCGGGACGCTCACATACTGCCAACCGTGCTCGGGGTGCAGCACGCGGTTCCGGTTCATCCAGCTCTTTCGGTTGTACTTCACGATATCGAAAGCGATCCATCGATCGACCGCCAGCATCAACTGGAAGTACCCGAGATACGGGAAGAAATAGGGCTGCATGATGCCCAGTCTCACGGGCGCGCGTCCTGCCTAGGGCCCGAGGCGCCTCGGGCCGCCGCCCGGATGATTCCACAGATGGCTCGCACATGCTCAGGCGTGATCGCCTGCCCCGTCGGCAACTGCAGGAGGGTCTCGCAGAGCTGATCCGTCACCGGCAGATCGGCGATTCCCGCGTCGCAGAACGGCGGTGTTCGATGCACACCGGGGGCAAAATACTGGCGTGCGAGGACTTGCCGCTCCTGCAGCACGCTCTGAAGCTGGTCGCGCGTCAAACCGAACTCTGACGGCCTGACGGCCGTCACCACAAACTGGCGGTTGCTTTGCTCACCCGCGGCGTAGTCGAGGAAGGTCAGGCCTGGGATGCCAGCCAGCTCCCGCCGGTAAAGCTCGTAACGGCGGCGGTTGTCCTCGATGCGCTCGGGCAGGTGTCGCAGGCCTAGCAAGGCCATGGCGGCCTGGGCCTCGGAGAGCTTGGCGTTCAGCCGCAGGAGCCCAGGATCCGCCGTGCTGCGATCATGGAAGCTCCGCATGGTCCGCAGCCGCTCGGCGAGATCGTCGTCGTTTGTGGTGATGCAGCCGCCTTCACCACCGTTCAGGATCTTGGTGGCGTGAAACGAGAAGATTTCGGCGTCGCCGAATCCGCCGATCCGCCGCGCTGCGAAGGTGCAGCCCGTGGCGTGGGCGGCGTCGAAGATCAATCGCAGGCCACGGCTCCGCGCGAGGTCTTCAAGGGCGAGCGGATCACAACCGCGACCCCACACATGGACTCCGAGGA